>JAAUYD010004473.1_pt1 | contig 39477 bp, 32 predicted proteins | sample 7278101 | NCBI WGS metagenome assembly JAAUYD01 (sample SAMN14350128, study PRJNA611818) | marine sediment metagenome | isolation source: surface marine sediment (0.6m) | place: French Polynesia: Moorea | collected 2018-08
CGCTCGATTTTACCATCGTCATTATGGCTGGCTGACCAATCGTCTGGCCCAGACGATTGTCACCATGGGGATGAAGCGCAAGGCGGCCAAAGCGGCCGAACCTACCCTCGAAAACGCTTATGAACAGATTATTTCAATTTGGCACGGGCAGGCCAATTAAGCAATTAGTAATTACTAATTGCTAATTACTAATTGTTAAATGTCTGTTACCGCCGTCATTTTAACCCTCAACGAAGAAAAGCATATTGTTAAATGCATCGAATCTTTGCTTTGGGCGGATGAAGTGCTGGTTTTTGATTCTTTTAGTCAGGATCAGACGTGCGAGCTGGCCCGTCGGGCCGGTGCCCGGGTTAGTCAGCACGCCTTCGAGAATTACGCCCAGCAGCGCAATGCCGCCCTGGCCGAGATTTCAACCGAATGGGTGTTTTTTGTCGATGCAGACGAGCGATCCACGCCGCAGCTGGCCGCTGAAATCCAGGAGGTCATGGCCAACCGGCCGGAAAAAGGTTGGGCGGTTCCCCGCCACAACTATATCTTTGGCAAATTAACCCTGGGGGCCGGATGGTTCCCCGATTATCAGATGCGCCTTTTTGTGACCAAGGCGGTTCACTACGAGCGAGAGGTGCATGAATTGGCGGTGGTTGATGGCGAAATTGGCCATCTGGCTCAGCCACTGATTCATCATAACTACCGCAATCCGTCTCATTTTCACCAGAAGCAGCGACAGTACACCATGTATGACGCAAAAATTTTGCAGCAAAATGGCATCCAGCCCAAAATTTATACTCCCTTTACGCAACCGCTGCGCCATTTTTGGTGGCGTTTCATCACCCTGAAAGGGTATCGCGATGGGCTTCACGGGCTGCGGCTGAGCGTGTTGATGGGGTATTATGAGTGGGTAAAATACCAGCTGTTAAAGAATTACGAGGTACGAGATACGAATTTCGAAGCGGGTCAAAATTGAGCTTGACTTTGGTTGGTGATAATATTTAACTTTTTAAGACTTGTCTCTTGTCTCTTGTCTCTTGTCTCTTGTCTCTTGTCTCTTGTTTCTTGTCTCTTGTCTCTTATGTCTTCAATCTCCGTCCTATTTATCTGTCTTGGCAACATTTGCCGCTCCCCGATGGCTGAAGGGGTTTTCCGCGATTTGGTAAGCGAAGCCGGTTTGTCCGATCAATTTGAGATCGATTCGGCCGGGACCAGCGGTTATCATGTGGGCGATCCGGCTCATCCGGGGACGCGGGCGATCTTGCGCCAGCATGATATCCCGTACAGCGGCCGTTCCCGCCAGCTCAACCGATCAGATATGGCTGATCCGGATCGCTGGCTGATTGTGATGGATAACAGCAATATGAGCGCCGTTCGCAGTCGCTTTGGGGATCACGGCCGTCTTTATCGACTGCTTGATTTTGCCGAGCACTATCCTGGGGAAACCGAAGTTCCGGACCCGTACTACACCGGTAGATTTGATGTCGTATACGAGATGGTTAAAGATGGGTGTGTAGGGCTCCTGAATGAGATTCGCCGGGTTGAAGGTGTTTAAACATCCCGGAATGTTAAAGATTCCGGGATACTAGAATATCAACCCCGATACCCCAACAGCCGCAGGCCGTTGAGGGAGACCAAAACCGTCGATCCTTCATGGCCAACAACGCTCATCGGCAGGGGGAGGTTGACCCCCAGCACGGCGATAATTAGGGCGGCGATGACCGCGGTGGCAAAAACGAGATTTTGCACCAACACGCGGCGGGTTTGACGGCTCAAACCGATCATATATGGGAGCATCGCCAAATCATCACTCATCAGGACGACATCGGCCGTTTCCAGGGCCACATCGGTACCGGCCGCACCCATGGCAATCCCCACTGAAGCGGAGGCCAGAGCCGGAGCATCATTGACGCCGTCACCAACCATGGCGACCGGACCGTATTGTTCCTCCATCGTTTTGAGAAGATTGAGCTTATCTTCAGGCATGAGGTTAGCGTGGTATTCATCGAGCCCTACCTCATGGGCGATTGCCCGACCGACGCGCTCGTTATCTCCGGTGAGCATGACCACATGCTCGATGCCGGAGCGGCGCAGCTTTTCGACGATCTCGCGAGCGTTGGGCCGCAGCTGATCGGCCAGGGCAATAACGCCCAGCAGGTCAACCTGATCTTGATCTACCAGGCGGCCGACGGCCACGGCGGTTTTGCCATTTGTCTGCAGCTGTTCCGCCTCGTGCCAGATCGGGGTCACATCACTGCCAAACCCCTGAATAAACGCCAGGCTGCCCACAAAGATCGTGACGCCGTCAACCTCGCCCTGAACCCCTTTGCCGGTTGAGGAGCGGAAATCAACCGCTTCTGAAAAAGCGACATTTTTTTTCTCGGCCGCCTTGACAATCGCTTCGGCCAGGGGGTGTTCAGAGCGGCTCTCGACGGCGGCGGCCAAAGCCAGCAGTTGATCTGCGGTCAGGCCATCGTGCACAGGGACAATGTCGGTCACGGCCGGACGCCCCATGGTCAACGTGCCGGTTTTGTCAAAAGCCACAACCTTAAGGGCGGCCGCCTGCTCGACGTGGATCCCTCCTTTAAATAATACGCCGCGCCGGGCGCCATTGCCGATCGCCGACAAGACGGTGGCTGGGGTGCTGATGACCAGCGCACAAGGAGAGGCCGCGACCATCAGGGTCATCGCCCGGTAAAAGGTTGGTTGAAACGCTTCTCCCAAAAAGAGAAGGGGAATGATAATGGCGGCAATCGTCATCAGAATGACCCCGGCCGCATAATATTGCTCGGCTTTTTCGATGAAGTGTTCGGTGTGGGCTTTTTCATCGCGCGCCTGTTCAACCAGTTTGATCAGCCGCGAAATAGTTGAGTTTTCGGCCGTTTTGGTGACGCGAACGTCGATGCCGCCGGTTTCGTTGAGCGTGCCGGCCAACACCGATTCGCCCACACGTTTGGTCACCGGCAGTGACTCACCGGTCAGAGAGGCCTGGTTGATGGCACTTTCACCGGAAACGATGATCCCATCGAGGGCGATCTGTTCGCCTGGGCGGATAATTAACACCTCATCAACCCCGATTTCCTCGACAAATACCGTTTCGCTGCCGCCATTGCGGCGGACGAGCGCCGTGTGCGGCCGCAGCTTAATTAAGGAGCGGATTGCGTTGCGGGTACGGTCAAGGGCATAGGTTTGGAGAACGTTGGAGAGGGAGAAGAGGAAGAGCAGGAGTGCGCCCTCAAACGGCTGCTCGACGAGGGCCGCTCCGACGGCTGCCAGAATCATCAGCAGGTCTACATCGATGCGCCAGTCGAGCAGTGATTTCCAGCCGGCCTGGACCCCATAGTAACCCCCGGCCACATAAGCCACGGCGTAAAATATCCAGGCGGTGGTGCCAACCGCTTCATCGAGTTCGGTCAGGAAGCCGGCAATTAGCGTCACCAGGGTGATGCCCACCAAGATTTGAGCCAATATTTCCTCGTTGATCGAAAAAAGCGATTGTGATTTGGCAGAAGATGAGGATTTTGTTTCCGGAATTGTCGTTGTTGCGGTACTCATAATTTTGATCTGTAAATTTCTGTTTGCTGGTTTAATTTTCTGTTGTGCGGTGGAATTTTTAACCGACTGACTATAATATTTTTCGCTGTTGAGTAATTAAAATTTAACCACGGTTAAATTATCCTATAATTGTAAACGAAATGACATCATTTTTCAATTAAATTAGACCCATTTCCTAGACCCTTATACAATTGTTTTATGCCCTTAGAAAAACAGCGTCAGGCGATTCGTCTATTGCTCGATGAGCAAAACCCGGGAGACGGCATGGCCGCATATTACGCCTTTCATCACGATCAAGCCCGCACAAATTTAATTATCGAACCGGCCGATGCCCAACCCGGCAAGGCCCGAGGATATGTGGCCATTTCCCAGACCGGGATGGATCTTTTCCGGCCGCTGTTGACGATGCGACTGCCGCTGCAGGATGTGGAGCTAAGCGCAAATTTGCTCAAACAAGCCCTGCCCACCGCCTCAGAAGCATATTTAACCTGCCCGGTTGCTTATCACCCCCTGGTTAAAGCGTTTTACGAGGTGTTAAAAGAAGAGCAGCTGGCGCTGTATGTGTTAAACAGCAGCCGCTTTAAACCGATCATTAATGTTTTGGTGACCCGAGAAGATTCATTTGGCCGGCCGCGTTTTGTGATCAAGCAAAATGATCAGGCGCAGCGGGTGACCCTGGCGGCGGCCGGCTTAAATTGGCAATCTCCCTATTTTGCTGAAATTGCCGTGCGTACGGCCGCCGGCTATCGCCGTCAGGGATACGGGATCAGCGTCGTTTCCGCTCTCACCCAGGAAATCCTCAAATCCGGCCGCCGGCCGCTTTATGCGGTTTCTCTCAACAATGTTGGATCGGTTGATCTGGCCCGCCAGCTTGGCTTTGAAGACACCGGTTATCGGCAGATGATGTTGGAAGTCAAAAGGCAGTAAGACATCAGACCACAGACGAGAGACAGGAGACCAGAGAGAAGTCCTAAGTAAGAAGTGCTGAGTCCTGAGTAGAAAGTCCTGAGAAATATTTGACATAAAGTCGAAAAAATATAAACTTTTAAAAGTAAGCCCCATCACCCATCACCCATCACCCATCACCCATCACCCATCACCCATCACCCATCACCTGTTTTCCCTCTTGACATTTGCTAAAACAAAGATACAATTTAGGTGTGCCTAAATTAGGGCTACCTAAATACAACCCATGGCTAGACTAAAAAACATTTCCAGTGAGGATTATCTCAAGGCGATCTACCTGCTGGGCCAATCGAAACCCTCCGGCCGGATATTGACCAAAGAAATCGCGGATAAGCTGCGTATTCGGCCGGCCTCGGTTACCGGCATGCTCAACCGCCTGGCTGAAGCCGGATTTGTCGATTACCGCAAGCGACAGGGAGTTTACCTGACCGACGCTGGCGAAAAAATCGCCCTGACGATGATCCGCCGCCATCGCTTAATCGAAACCTTCCTCTACGAAAAGTTAGGATATACCTGGGAGGAAGTGCATGAAGAAGCGGAGCGGCTGGAGCACGCAGTCACGGCAGCATTTTGCGAGCGTCTGGAAGAGATTTTGGGGTTTCCGCAAACCGACCCCCACGGCGATCCGATTCCCACCGCCGCTCTGGAACGGCCGCCGGTGAACAACACTCCCCTAAGCGCCTGCCTAGTGGGGGACCGTGGCATAATTGATCGCGTCGCTGATGGCGATCCCGATTTGCTGCAAAAAGCGGATTTTTACGGCCTGCGGCCGGGCACCAACTTTGAACTGGTCGCCGGCCCCCCGCTGACCCTCTATCTACCAAAAATAAATATCACCCAAACAATTGATCCCGCCATCGGGACCAAAATTTATGTAAAGTTGTTGTGAGGATTACAAAATGATTTCCGGAGCAAAGAAATTCGTTTTTTTATTAACTTTGTCAATATTTATTATTTTTGCAGGCTGTACGCCGTCCGCCTCGCCAGAAGCCGAGGGGAAATTAAGGGTGGTCACCACCATCGGTCAGATTACCGATTTGGTTTCCCGCGTGGGTGGCGAGCACGTCTTTGTTGAAGGATTGATGGGGCCGGGCACAGACCCTCATCTGTTTGTAGCCTCGGCCAGCGATGTGGACCGCCTCCAAAATGCCGACGTCATTTTTTACAATGGATTGTTTCTCGAAGCACAGCTGGAAGAGGTTTTAGAGCAGCTAGCGGAACGAAAACCGACGGTGGCGATTAGCGGTCGCATTAACCCGGCTGATTTGCTCGCTTCACCGGTTTATGACGATGAGTTTGACCCCCATATTTGGTTTGATGTTGAGCTGTGGCAGCAAACGGTTCCCATCGTGCGGGATACGCTGATTGAGCTCGATCCGGATAACGCCGGGGCTTACACCACCAATGCGGATGCATATCTGGCTGAACTGGTGGAAACGCAGGCTTATGTGCTCGAAAAGGTGGCCGAGCTTCCGCCTGAGAAGCGGGTTTTGATCACCGCGCACGATGCCTTTAACTATTTTGGCAACGCCTATGGCTTTGATGTTTTAGGGCTGCAGGGAATTAGCACCGCCAGCGAAGCCAGCACGGCCGATGTAATCGAACTGGCTGATACGATTGTTGACCGACAGATACCAGCCATTTTTGTTGAATCATCGGTGCCGGTGCGCAACATCGAAGCGGTGCAGGCGGCCGTTCTCGATCGGGGATTTGAAGTCGTTATTGGCGGTGAGCTGTTTTCTGACGCCATGGGCGATCTTGATACCCCGGAAGGCGTGTATACCGGTATGGTTCGCCATAATGTAGATACGATTGTCGATGCCCTGAATGAAAATGGGGAATGAGATACGAAATACGAAATACGAAATACGATTTACGAATGATGATTGAAGGTTCACGAATTTAATCAATAAACCAATATACCAATAACCAATAAACCAACAATCAATACACCAAAAACTAATTAACTCGACCATCATGACGACCAAAAAAACCGCACTTGAAGTTACTGACCTGACCGTTGCTTATGAAGACAAGCCGGTGTTGTGGGATGTCGACCTCCTCGTCCCGGAAGGGATATTAATGGCCATCGTGGGGCCGAACGGGGCCGGGAAAACCACGCTGATCAAAACAATTATGGGATTGATAAAACCGGCTGCGGGCAACATCCTCGTTTACGGGAAGGGATTTCAGGAAAACCGGCATCTCGTTGGATATGTACCCCAGCGCGGCAGCGTTGATTGGGATTTTCCCACCAGCGTTCTAGACGTCGTATTGATGGGGCGCTACGGCCGTTTGGGCTGGTTTAAACGGCCAAGCCGCGTTGATGTCGATTTGGCCATGGATGCCCTCATTAAAGTGGGGATGGCCAAGTACGCAAATCGGCAAATTAGCCAGCTGTCGGGTGGCCAACAGCAGCGAACCTTCCTGGCTAGAGCGCTGGTCCAGGATGCTCAGCTGTATTTTATGGACGAGCCGTTTCAAGGGGTAGATGCCACCACGGAGCGGGCCATCATCAATTTGCTGCAGGATCTGCGGGCCAAGGGCAAAACGGTAATTGTGGTCCATCACGATTTGCAAACCGTGCCGGAATATTTTGATTGGGTCACGCTGCTCAACGTCAGGCGCATCGCCAGTGGTGCGGTTCATGAGGCTTTTACAGAGGAAAATTTGCGAGCTGCCTATGGTGGCCGGGTTGCGTTTGTGAATAACGGACGTCGCGTATTGAGGTAAACGGGTTGCCGGCCTTAACCTTGGGATACGGCCGTTTTCCCTTTGCACTCTTTGGAGATATGAAATGATTACAGAATCAACTTTTCGCATCGCCGCTGCCGTATTGTTTATTTGCCTGCTTATTGTGCTGTTTCGCTATCGGGGGCCATCCGAGCGGCAGGGTGAGAAAATTTCTTGGCGAGAAGAAGGGTGGTTTGTGATGGTGACCCTGCGCACGGCCGGTTTCTCGATGTGGCTGTCGATCCTCGTCTACGTGATCAATCCGCGCTGGATGGCCTGGTCTCAGGTTTCCCTGCCGGCCGGTTTGCGCTGGGTTGGCGCCGGTTTGGTGGTGTTGGCCATGCCGCTGGCCGTATGGGTGCTCAAATCAATCGGCAAAAATATTACCCAAACGGTTGGTATTCGCAAAAAACACCAGCTGGTTACCCACGGCCCCTATCGCTGGATCCGCCATCCGCTGTATACGGTGGGAACCTTGATTTTTATCGGCTTTAGTTTACTCACGGCCAGCTGGTTTACGGCGGTCGCGGCGCTGATCGGTTTTGTCATGCTCCTGGTGCGTTTACCCCAGGAAGAAGCCAATCTCATTGGCCGGTTTGGTGATGAGTATCGAGAGTATATGCAAATGACCGGCCGGCTTTTTCCTAGATTTTATTAACTTCTGGCCGTGGCTGTATTCATAAAACACTTTCTTTTTAAAGGAATTCATGTGAAAAAATCGTTTCGCTTTTTCATCGTCATTATGGGAGCCATGATTGGCTGGCTGTGGTTTTGGCACAAGCGGTACGGAGACCATCACTTTCATCACGTGTCGATCCGGCCGTTTGAAATTAATGGCCGGATGGGCAAACGGCTGGTGGTTCAATCGATACTGTCCTGTGAACCGGCCGCAGCCTGGGCCAAGGTGACCACACCTACCCTGCTGGCTCACGTTTCCCGGCCGCTGCTGGGCTTTGAAATGCGTGATGGGTCTCCCCTGCCGGAAACGTGGCAGCCCGGCGTTTCTTATCCGCTGGCCTTGACGGGGTTAAATTTTCTGCCGCTCGGCAACCATGAAATCACCGTGGTTGATATCGATTCCGAAAAAATGCGTCTGCAATCAGATGAAAAAGGGACGCTGGTTAATGTCTGGCGTCATTTAATCCAGCTTGCCCCATATGAGAATGGGCAAACTCTATATATCGATCAGGTAGACCTTGAGGCGGGTGATTTAACGCCGTTTGTTTCCCTCTTCGCCTCTCTTTTTTATCGGCATCGCCAGCGGCAGTGGCAAGACCTGGCCGTCAATTTAGGGTCGTAAACATGGATTTTTTGCAGCTTCTCTTTACCGATTACACGGTGCGAACGGTGGCCCTGGGCGCGGCCGTTTTGGGGATGGCCAGCGGATCGCTGGGCACGTTTGCCATGCTGCGCCGTCAAAGCTTGCTGGGAGACGCCATGTCGCATGCGGCTTTGCCCGGCGTCATTCTGGCGTTTATGCTCACCGGCAGCAAATCACCGCTGGTTTTAGTGATTGGCGCGGCGATTGCCGGGGTGATCGGCACACTTTTTATGCTCGCGATTACCCGCTATACCAAAATTAAGGAAGACAGCGCGCTGGGCATTGTCCTGTCGGTCTTTTTTGGGTTTGGGTTGGTTTTGCTGACTTTTCTGCAGAGAAATCCGGATGCCCGACAAGCGGGTCTGAACACCTTTTTATTTGGACAGGCGGCCACCATGCTCGTGCGCGATATCGTCACGATGGTGGTTTTGGGCGGTATCGCCCTGGTCATTCTTATTCTTTACTGGAAAGAATTTAAGCTGCTAAGTTTTGATCGGGATTTTGGGGCCAGCCTTGGATACCCCATGACCTATCTCGACATTTTGTTAACGTCGCTGCTGGTCATTGCCATCGTGATCGGTTTACAGGCGGTTGGGGTGGTATTGATGAGCGCCATGATCGTGGCTCCCGCGGCGGCCGCCCGGCAGTGGACCAATCGTCTGGGCTTGATGACCGGCATGTCGGCCGTGTTTGGGGCGATTGCCGGGGTATCCGGATCTTTGATCAGCAGCCTGCAGTCCGGATTTTCAACCGGGCCGGTGGTGGTGCTGGTCATCAGCGGTATTGTAATATTTTCACTTCTGTTTGCCGGAAATCGAGGGATCATTTGGTCGTGGATCCGGCAGCAGCGCCGCCGCCGAATTTTGCGCTTGGAAACGGTGTTGAGCAACATGTTCAAATTAGCTGAACAACACGAAGATTTAACCCATCCCCACAGCCGTTTGGTGCTGCGGGCGATGGATCACGGCCGCGGAGGAGTAGAGGCCAGTCTGAAAGCGTTGGAAGAACAGGGGTGGGTCAAGCGGATTGAAGGGGATCAGTGGTCGTTGACCCCGGCCGGGATCGAGGAAGCGCGTCAATTTGCGCGTCAATCTTAGTGGTCCGTTTCCTAAATAACTAAATAGCCACAGATTAACACCGATTTCTCTCTGTAATCTGTGAAAATCCATTTTAATCTGTGGCTAAATTTGTTTAAGAACTTGAGAAATGAACCACTAAGCGTGAATAAATTATGTCTGTAGCATTCGAAATACAGTTAATCGCCGTTATAACCGCCGTGGCCTGCGCTATTCCAGGTACTTTTCTCGTCTTGCGCCGCATGTCGATGATGAGCGATGCCATTAGCCACACGGTCTTGCTAGGCATTGTGCTGGGCTTTTTTGTCATTGGGGATTTGGAAAGCCCGTTTTTGATTTTTTCGGCCGCGCTAATGGGATTGCTGACCGTTTTTCTGACTGAAGCGATTTATGGCACGCGGCTGGTTAAGGAAGATGCGGCGATTGGCATCGTGTTTCCCGCCCTTTTCAGCATCGCCGTGATCCTTATTTCTCGCTTTGCCGGAAATGTGCATCTCGATACCGATGCGGTGCTGCTGGGTGAACTGGCTCTGGCCCCTTTGGATCGGCTCAATTTTTTAGGGCTTGATTTGCCGCGAGGTCTGGTGATAATGGGGACCATCTTGCTGGTGAATGTGATTTTGACCGGCGTATTTTATAAAGAGCTCAAGCTGGCTACCTTTGATCGGGCGTTGGCGGCCGCCCTTGGATTTGCGCCGGCCGCCCTCCATTATGGATTGATGGCCGTTGTATCGATCACCGCCGTCGGTGCGTTTGATGCGGTCGGTTCAATCCTCGTGGTTGCCTTAATGATCGCGCCCCCAGCGGCCGCTTTGCTCCTGACCAACCGGCTCGATCGGATGCTGGTCCTGGCCGGGTTAATTGCCGCGATCAGTGCCGTATTGGGCTATTGGTTTGCCCGAGTGCTCGATGCCAACATCGCCGGATCGATGGCTACCATGACCGGCATTGTTTTTATCACCATTATGCTCCTAGCACCTGAAAAGGGGATCCTTTCTCTGATTCGCCGCAAACAGAAGCAGCGCTGGGATTTTGCCCAGGCGATGTTGACCATTCACCTGCTAAACCATGAAGGGACCGAGGCGGCTGAAAACGAAAATCGGGTCGATCATCTGTGGGAGCATCTTCGCTGGCAGCCAAACTTTGCGGAAGAGGTCGTGCGCTACGCGGAACGGAAAGGGGTGGTGCGTCGCCGTCAGGGCCGGCTCTTTTTAACCGACAACGGCCGTGATTTAGCCAAGCAGGCGATGACGCACTAAAAAATTGTCAATTGCCATTAATCAATTGACAATTGAAATGGCTAACTGCTACTTGCCAATAGCTAATAGCTAAGCAAAGGTCAATCGAACGAATCGTCAATCGAACCAATCGTCAATCGTTTTCCTATCTCCCTCTATCCTATTTTCTGTTATACTCAACAGTGTATTTTTAACGCTTAATGAATGAGCGGAGTATTGTTGCGTGTCTCATATGTTTTCCCTCTAGAATTAAGTTGTTAAACTCTTGATATGTAGAGGCAATGCGTGAATTCATCAAATGTGACACGAATTTTAATTTATGGCTTGATCGGAGTAGCTGCGGCCGCCATTTTGTGGAGCGTGCTCAGCGGCGGTGGCGCATCCACCTCCCTGCCGATCAGTGCTTTGGCGGAACAAGTAAAATCCGGCGTGGTGAGCGAACTGGAAGTGAGTTCGGACGGCCGGGAAGTTATCGTTACGTATAAAGATAATTCTCGACAGCAGGCTCGTTCCCAGCTTTCGGGGGTTTCTTCTTTGGAAGAGGTGCTGGGGGTTTATGGGGTTTCTGGCGAAACCTACGTCAACACCGGTGTTGACGTTATTTACGATCAACCCAGTCCGTGGACCGGTATCATCGGAATATTGTCATTCTTGCTGCCGATTTTGCTGATCGTCGGTTTGTTTTACTTTTTTATGAGGCAAACGCAGGGAGCAAATAATCAGGCGATGGCGTTTGGCAAAAGCCGGGCCAGGATGTTAACCAGTGATAAACCTACGGTTACCTTTGATGATGTGGCGGGAGCCACTGAGGCCAAGGAAGATTTAGAGGAAGTTGTTTCCTTTTTGCGCGAACCGGAAAAGTTTGTCAATTTTGGGGCCCGAATTCCCAAAGGGGTATTGATGGTGGGGCCACCGGGAACGGGAAAGACATTGATGGCCAAAGCGGTCGCTGGAGAAGCGGGTGTCCCTTTCTTCTCGATTGCCGGGTCTGAATTTGTAGAGATGTTTGTCGGGGTGGGGGCCAGCCGGGTGCGCGACCTCTTTGAACAGGCGAAACGGCACAGCCCCTGCATTATATTTATCGATGAAATTGATGCGGTTGGCCGGCAGCGCGGAGCCGGTTTGGGTGGCTCCCACGACGAGCGGGAACAAACCCTCAACCAAATTTTGGTTGAAATGGACGGGTTTGATACAGACACCCACATCATTATGATGGCCGCCACCAACCGGCCGGACATTCTAGATCCGGCCCTTCTTCGGCCGGGGCGGTTTGACCGTCGGGTCATTATGGATCGGCCGGACGTTCGCGGCCGGGAAGAGATTTTCCGGGTGCATATGCGCGGAAAGCCGATCGCCCGCGATGTCAATATTACTATTTTGGCCAAAGCCACCCCAGGTTTTACCGGTGCCGATATCGAAAATACGGTGAACGAAGCGGCGCTGTTTGCCGCTCGTCGGGACCGTCGCAATATCAGCATGGATGAACTTCAGGAGGCGATCGAGCGAGTGCAGCTCGGCCCGGAACGGCGCAGCCGGGTGATGACCCCTGATGAAAAAGAAATTGTGGCTTATCATGAAGCGGGCCACGCGATTGTGGCGTACCTGCTGCCAAACGGCCCTGAAGTACGCAAGGTAACGGTGATTCCGCGCGGGATGGCCGGTGGTGTGACCTGGTATCTCGAAGATGAAGGCACGCTTGGGGCGACGACGATTTCAAAATTTAAGGCGAAAATTGCGGCAGCATTAGGCGGCCGCGTGGCTGAGGAGATCGTTTTTAACGACGTCACGGCCGGGGCAAGCAGTGATTTACAATATATCACCCGTCTGGCCCGCAATATGGTGACGCAGCTGGGTATGAGCGAAAATATGGGGCTGCGCGTCTATGGCGAGCGGCAGGAAATGGTCTTTCTCGGCCGAGAAATTAGCGAACAGCGAGATTACTCCGATGCAATCGCTCAGAAAATTGATGAGGAAGTGTCGAAAATCATCAATTCACAACATGACCGGGTCCATAAATTGTTGACCAAACATCGAGATAAACTCGATTTGATCGCTCAAACTCTCCTCGAAGTTGAGAGCCTGGAAGGGAAAGCATTCCAGGAGTTGATGGAAAAAGGGGTAGTTGAAGAGATAGCGAAAGCGGAGAACGAGTAGACGATTTTTCCCATGAGGCTGCGCACGCCTGGCCTCGGCCGGGCATTTTTGTTGCCTCAGAACCGTTTATCATGATCAATTGGTATGATTTTTTAGCGCTGCTCAATGATGTGCTGCAATCAGCAATTGTGGTTTTTGGCGCTTCCATTGTTTTATATAATTTACCCTACAGCCTGACCGATCGGGTGACCCGGGCGTTTACGGCGCTGGTGGGGTTTGTCATTTTTGTCTATTTGATAGAAATTTTGGTCACCCATACAAACGCGGCAGATTTTGTAGAAACCTGGCTGCGAGTGGAGTGGTTTGGTATAGCCATGGTCCCGGCCGCGATGTTTCACCTCTCCGACGCAATTTTGGGAACCACCGGGCAATCATCTCCACGCCGACGGTGGCTGGTGCGCGTTTTTTACCTCGTAAGTGCTGTCTTTATCGGCCTGGCATTGTTCACCGACTGGCTGGTATTTGGCCTGGTTAACCTTCCCCGTGCGCCACATCTTGTGCCTGGCCCCGCTTTTTTTGTTTTTACAGCCTATTCGCTGCTGTTGACCGGCGTCAGCGCCTGGCTGGTATGGCGAGCTCGCTCTCGAGCGATCATTCAGGCGGCACGCGTTCGTTTGACGATTACTTTGGGGTGCCTCATGGTCGCTCCTCTGGCCGTCTACCCGTATTTGTTATTGACGACAAACTCTTCGATTAATCTGGCCCTGGCCTTTTGGCTACTGCTGGTGCTGGGAAATTTGCTTGTCGGGTTCTTGTTTGGCATTTTGACCCTGCAAATCGTCTATTTTGCGACCAGCAGCTCTCCAGAGCGCGTGGTACGCGTGCGTCTTTATAAATATTTGGCTCGCGTGCCTCTAGCGGCTACGCTGGTTCTGGTTGCCTACATTTTGGTGCAGCGCAACGCCCCTCTGCTGGGGCTGTCGGAGCAAACGGCCGCGGCCTTCACCATTGTGGCCGCCGTGATTTTGGTCGAGTGGGTGATCCATACCTTTAAACGGCCGCTAGAAAGAATATTTCAGCTCGATCACGATCCGGATGTAAGGCGCATCCAGCAGTTAAGCGAACGGATATTGACCACGCGGGAGCTGCACGATTTTTTAGAAGGGTTGTTAACCACATCGTGTAACAGTCTGGGGTCTCCCGCCGCTTTTGTCGTAGCCTTTACCCCTGCCGGCCCCCGTCTGGAAAAAGCGGTTGGCCAGCTAATTGATGAAGAAGCATTTTCGCATGACCCGCTTTTAGTTGACCTTTTCCGCAATGGAGCCGCTGCAAAAAATGAAACGCCTGCGGACGGCGAATCTGAGCAAAACGTACCGCAGATGGTTGATGATAGGGACATGATTCAGTGGCAGGATTTTTGGCTGCGGCCGCTGTACGATCACAAACAGCACGAGCTTTTGGGGATTTTGGGCTTGCGCCAGCCGGTCAAAGGGGTTCCCTTTACCGCCAGTGAACAGCAATTTTTTGACCATCTCGTTAATCAGGTAGCTATCGCTTTAGAGGATCGTTTTCTCCAGCAGCAGGTGTTTGCGGCGGTCGAAGGGCTGATGCCCCAAATCACCGCCTTTCAGCAGCGACGAGTGGCCGCAGCGGCCGGTGAAGCTTCGCTGCCCGCCTATGAAGATGCCCCGCAAATTTCAGATGACCCGGGCTTTAGCGGATTTGTAAAAGATGCCTTGAGCCATTATTGGGGAGGCCCAAAACTCTCCGAAAGCCCGCTTCTGAGCCTCCATGTGGTTCAGGAAGCGCTGGAATCAAATGATGGGAATGCCACCAAAGCGCTGCGCGATATCCTGGAGCGAGCAATTGAGCAGCAGCGGCCGGGTGGAGACCGCAGCTGGACCAGCCCGGAATGGATTTTGTACAACATCCTCGAACTCAAGTTTGTCGAAGGGCGAAAAGTGCGCGATGTGGCTCGACGGCTGGCGATGTCGGAATCCGATCTCTATCGCAAACAGCGGGTGGCCATTGAAAATGTGGCCAAAACAATTTTGGATATGGAAAAAGAAAACGGGGATTTATCCGGTGGAGATTGATAATTCATGAGGGTTAATTAATAATTAGCCCATGTCTTTTTCCCATCAAAACGATCAATGGTATTGTGAGCACGTTCCTTTAAAGGCGATTGCGGCCGAAGCAGGCACCCCGGTTTATATATACAGCCGGCAAATGATACGCAAGCGAGCCAACGCTTATCTGGACCAATTAACCGATCCAAGAGATTTAATCTGTTACGCGACCAAAGCCAACAGTAGCCCGGCGATTTTGCAGGAGCTGGCCGCCATGGGTCTTGGAGCAGATGTCACCAGCGGCGGAGAACTCTATCTGTCGCTTAAAGCCGGATATGACCCTCAAAAAATTATTTATTCCGGGGTGGGCAAGCGGGATGACGAAATTGCCATGGCCCTGGAAGCCGGCATACGAGCGCTGCATATTGAATCGACGGCCGAACTGCAGGCTGTGGAGACCCTGGCCGCAAAAATCCCTAATGGGGTATCAATTGGCGTACGAGTGAACCCGAACGTGGCGGCCGAAACCCATCCTTATATCAGCACCGGCATGCACGAACATAAATTTGGAGTAACCATCCAGGAAGGGTGGCAGCTGATCCTCGCTGCGGCCCGCTCCCCCCACTTGGTTCCGATGGGTTTAGCCGCCCATATCGGTTCACAAATTGAGCAGGTTCCTCCCTTTGGAGAGGCGGCCAGACTGCTTACGGATATGGGAACCAAGCTGCGCGCAGGCCGCATCATGATTGATTACATCGACGTGGGGGGCGGATTGGGTATCAATAAGCGCTCCTGGTCAGATCCAAACGACGTCGTCCATATTCAGGCGTGGATGGATGAGGTTTACCCGACTGTCAAAGAAAAGTCATTTCGGTTTACGGCCGAACCCGGCCGCTCAATTGTCGGTCCGACCGGCTGTTTGGTAACCAAAGTGGTCTTTAACAAACCGCGGGAAAATAAGCGCTTTCTAATCGTTGACGCTGGGATGAATGATTTGATCCGGCCGACACTGTACAAGGCGGAGCACCCTATCGTTTCGGTCATGGGTGCCAGGAATTTGGAGATAGGGGAAGAAGGTGAAATCGTTGACGTGGTGGGGCCAATTTGTGAAAGTGGGGATTATCTGGCCAAAGATCGGCTGCTGCCACCGCTAGAGCGTGGCGATTTGCTGGCCGTCATGAATGCCGGTGCCTACGGATTTGCCATGAGCAGCAACTACAACGGCCGGCTGCGGGCGGCGGAAGTGATGGTCGATGGGGATTCGTGGCGGGTGATCCGGCCGCGGGAGACATATGAAGATTTGTGGCCCAGCATATGAGGAGAAAAGTAATGACATTGAGAAAGATCGACCGGCCGGAAGCCGGGGAGTTTGCCCCTTATACGACGATGTACTTTGAACTGGTGCCGGATGATAATCGGGTGCTCGATCACTTGAGCAATAACGTAGATCGTACGGCCGAATTGGCTCGCTCTTTTTCGGAAGAACAACTGGTGACACCCTGTGGCCCCGACGAATGGACGATCAAAGAAATTTTGGTGCACATCATTGATGACGAGCGCATCTATGCGTATCGGGCGCTGCGCTTTGCCCGTGGCGATCAAACGGCTCTTCCGGGTTTCGAACAGGACGATTACGTGCCTTATTCCAGAGCTAACGATCGGGATTTGGAAGAGATTTTGCGAGAATTAAAGGCGGTACGGGAATCTACGGTCGCTTTGTTTAACAGCTTTAGCGATGAGGATTTGCGGCGGCAGGGTGTCGGCAGCGGCAATCCGCTCAGCGTGCGCGCGGCCGCTTATCACATTGCCGGGCACGAACTTCATCATTTAGAAAGCATACGACAAAATTATGGTTGAACTTAAGCCGAACGATTATGAACGGGTGCGGCCGCTGCTTGGCCCCACGCTTTCCCATCATCTATTCTGCATGGGGGTGGTGATGGGTAAATATCCGGGCAAGGTGATGGTTGATGATCCGGATCGTCCACGCTCGGCGCTTATCGTCAAAGATAGCTGGTGTTACCTGGCCGGGGATCCAGAGAACGAATCCTTTAATCAGCAGGTGGCCACCGCTCTGGCGAACAGGCAAATTATGGGGGAGAAGAGTTTTGCCATGATGTTTTCCCTTTCATCTGCCGGATGGGTGCCGTTTGTAAACAGAATATTTGCCGATCGAGCGTCGATCCCCACGGCGCGGCATCTGTATGTGGCTGATTCTGAACATTTTACAGATCGACCCTTGACCAATGATGCGTTTTCCCTGCGCTTTATTGATGACGCTCTGCCGTCAATGGTTGATGGTGATTTGCCGGAAGACGTGCGGAAAATTTTGCAGCTGCGGTCAGAGGCGGCCGATCCTGACCAGGCCGCCTTTGGTTTTGCTGCTCTGAATGAACGCCAATGTGCGGCATGGGCCATGGTGGATTGCATCGTCGAACCTCGAGGAGATATCGGTTTGGTGACCGATTCACCCTTTCGGCGCCGGGGATTGGCCGCAGCTACCTCGGCCGCGACCATCGCCTACGGTCTGGAGCATGGTTTAGAGGAAATTCACTGGGATGTGGCGGCCCACAACGTAGGATCGATCCGCACGGCAGAAAAGCTTGGTTTACATAAAGTTCAAACGTATGATCAACACGTGCTCATCTTTGACAAAAGAATCCACCTGATCAACTTGGCCTGGAACCATATCAACGCCAATCGGTTTGATTCCAGTTTAGCGGTTAGCCGCCAGCTGCGGGCGCTTGATGGGAAGGACAGTTATGCCTACTTTCTGCTGGGGGCCTCGTGGGCCGGTTTGATGGCGATGGAGAATGGTCTTCAGGCGTTGAAAACGGCCGCTGAGCTGGGCTGGGATGATTTGGCGGAGGTTGATAACTGCCCGCCGTTAAAAAATTTGGTCGGCGTAGACGGCTGGGGTGAAATTGTGGAGCGCTTTCGGGCCAACCAGGCCAAAGGAAATTGAGTAGTTTACAAAAAGAATTGCTAAAAAAAGCCACGGATTAACATGGATTTTCACAGATTTCTCTCTGGCTCCTGCGGAGCTCTGCGAAAATTTGCGAACCTTTGGTTCTGCGCTACGCGCTCTGCGGACAGGTAAAACTTTTCGAGAAAAAAACCCTAAATTTACATGGATTACTCTGGATTGCTACGAAGAACACTAAGAAATCTCTGCGCTCTCCGGTTCTCTGCGGTGAGTTAAAAATTGTCTGGAGGCTATTGAATATAACCATATATAGAATCTACTTTGTAACTATACAGGTGCTCTGGCCGGTCTCTGACCGTGCCGGCTGGTGGCTCGGTGAGGACACCGGCCACAGCCTTTGAAGTAGGTTGGCGATCTGAATAGTTACTCTACTTTTATGAATACACGCTCAACATTTGTACCCTCAAACGCCGGCGAGATCACCGCTGAGTGGTTGAAGGCCGTGCTCGCCAAACGATTTCCGAATGATCGCTTTGCAAATTTTACCGTGGAGCGCATCGGTGAAGGGTACGGGCTGGCATCAGAAATCTATCGGGTCGCGAAGAAGGACGACAACGGCAGCTTTCGTACTGCGGTGGTCAAGCTGTGGTCTCTGGACGGTTCAGCAGGAGTCGGCGAAGTCAATTTTTATCGACACATCGGTCAGCAGGCCGGTGTGCGCGTGCCGCTCTGCTACTTCGCGAAAGTTGATCAGGTAACCCGCCGAGCGGTGTTGATTCTCGAAGATTTTGACGATGCGGTGCAGGGAGATTGTTTGCGGCCGCTGGATGCAGCCATGGGCGCGGCCGTGGCCCGTGAGCTGGCCTTAATGCATGTCACCTGGCGGGGGGCTTCAAAATTATCCAGCCTGGCGTGGCTAATTGACCGCACTCATTGGCCGAGAGAAAAGGAGTGGCTTGAATCCCGGCGGGCGCTGTTTCTCGATCGGTATGGTGATCGTTTGGATCGTTTAACGCGCCAAATTTTAGATCAGGCGGAAACGGCTCTGCTGGCCGCCAATCAGCGGCTGTCCGGCGCAGATAAAACCCTGCTCCACGGTGATTTTCATCTGGACAATCTCGTTTTTGCCGGTGGACGAGAGCCGGTTTTGCTTGACTGGAGCCGCTGTCTGGTGGGGCCGGCCGCCTATAATTTAGCGGATTTGCTGTTTGTGATGTGCCAGGAGGCGTGTTTTGATGAGGTTTTGGCGGCCTACGTCGATGCCTTTACCGGCCGGGGGCAGACGCTGGACCAGGCCGCTCTAATTGAACAGCTTGGTGGGGCATTGGTATGGGTTTTTATTCGCGGCACCTGCGGCGTTGCCCGCTGGGAGCCCTCATCCGAACGTGAAAAGCAGCTGGTAAATTTTGGCATCCAGCGGCTGGTCGAGGCGGTGCATTTTTGGACCAATCGCCATCCGGAATTCATTTCCGTCCTACAATTTCCCCCTCCCGGTCCAGAGGCGGACAGTTTGCTTGATAAATGAGAGCTTTTCACTCCGACAAATTCCCCCTCCCGATTCGGGAGGGGGTTAGGGGGTGGGTGTTTTAATAGTTAATTGACCCCTCCCCCAGCCCTTCCCCGACGCGGGGAGGGGAGCGTGTCGGACTGTATGAAAATGAAATTTTTACCCCTCCTTCCTTGAATCGTTTTGGGAGAGGAATTTGGTAACATTAAGTGATTCACAAAAACTTTCTAAAAATTAACTATCCGCAGAGCGCGTAGCGCAGAACCAAAGGTTCGCAGATTAGAGAGAGAAATCTGTGAAAATCCGTGTTAATCCGTGGCTTTTTTTAAACCAATTAATCTGCAAAAATAAATCAAAATTATGGCAAAGCAACCGATCATTGGATTTCATCAGGACGAATTGGGGGATTGGACGGCCAATTTGGCGTGTGGGCACACGCAGCATGTCCGCCACAATCCACCCTGGGAATCCCGGCCGTGGGTAGAAACCGCCTCAGGGCGGGATCAACATTTGGGGTATCAGCTGGAGTGCAAGAAGTGTGAAGAGCCGGAAGGGATGGAAGAGGTGGAAACCCCACATTTATTTAAGCCTCATCCTCTGTCGCCAGCGGTCAAAGAGAGGGCCACGGCCAACCTGGCGGCGGCCGAATGGGCCTTTCAGAGTGACCCATCACTTGAAAACACCGTCTGGTTGGGCAGGCGTTTAGCCTATTTGTTTAAGCTGCCGGAAGCGATCGAGGTCTATTCCAGGGGCATTGAAAGATTTCCAGATGCTCACGAGCTTTATCGGCATCGGGGTCACCGCTATATTTCAATGCGCCGCTTTACCGAGGCGATTGCCGATCTGGAGCGGGCGGCCGCCCTGGCGGAAGGACGGCCGGTCACCATTGAAGCGGACGGCATCCCCAATCGTTTAAATCGGCCGACGTCAAACAGCCATTTCAACATCTGGTACCATCTGGGTTTGGCTTATTATTTGACCGGTCGCTATGATGAGGCGGCCATCGCTTACGAGACGTGTCAGGTTTACTCCGACAACCCCGATTCGTGGTGCGCAACGGCCGACTGGTATTTTATGACCCTGCAGAGGTTGGGTCGCGTTGCGGACGCTTCACGCCTGCTGGAAACCATCGATGTAGATATGGAAATCATCGAGAGTGACGCCTATCATCGGCGGCTGTTGATGTATAAGGGGGTATTTCAGCCTGAGGACCTGTTGAAGGTTGAGGTGGATCATGAAGATGAAGAACGGCTGCTTGACCTGGTCACGCAAGGGTATGGGGTTGGCAACTGGCTGCTGAGTCAGGGTCAAAAAAGCCGGGCGGAAGCGATTTTTCAAAAAATCTTAAACACCGATTACTGGTCCGCTTTTGGCTACATCGCGGCCGAGGTGGATTTGCTGAGCGGTCGACTTAGTTGACATAAACAAGTTGTGAAGGGAAAAGATCGACACTACGCCCACCTTATGCGGGTAGGCCAGCAAGCTGTTGCCGACCGGGGGATACCGGGAGCAAGTTTGACATTTGTTGCCGACACGGAAAACATCATTTTTCACGTGGAGGCAGCCCGATCAGCTTACGCGCTGCGAATTTATCCCGATCAAGGCCGGCCCGACGCTGAAATTGAAGGAGAGCTGTGCTGGCTCGATGATCTCCATCAGCAAACAGATTTGATCGTACCGCATCCCTTTTCCTGGCCCAATGATCGAAGGGTATGGATCGCCACCGATCAAAGCACCGGTACCAAGTATCAGATGGTGTTATTTTCGTGGCTTGAGGGAGAAATTGTGGGAACGAGCGCCACGCCACAAATCGCTCGCCAACTGGGCGAGGCGATGGCCCAACTGCACAATCACGCCCAACATTTTTCTCTTCCGGCCGGAATGTTCCGGGAAACAGATGACTGGCGGCCGATGGGCACGCTGGCGGGTCCCCTCAACCAGGAGCAGATTGGCAGACTTAGGCGTTATTTAGCGGCTGATGATTGGGCGATTTGTGAAGAAGCAGCCGGGCAGGTGGCCCGCACGATCGCCAACATGAACGTGGGAGAAGCGTATGGGCTGGTTCATGCCGACCTGCATTTTGGAAACTGTCTGTGGCACGAAGGGCATCTCAAAGTGATCGACTTTGATGATTGTCAATTCGCCCCGTTCGCCTACGATCTGGGCATCACCCAAACCTATCTGGAGACGCTGCCCGACTACAAAGTCACCAGGGGGGCCTTTATCGAAGGATACAGGGCCTACCGGCCGTGGCCGGCGCATCATGAGGCCGAAATAGAGGCGTTTGTCGTGGAGCGCTGTATTCGCCTGCTGCGCTGGGTAGCTACCTGGCCTGCCGTGGATCACTTTCCGTTTGGACGGGCTACGCTGGAAGGATCGGTGCGTCGCTGCCGCCGATATTTAGACAAATCGTTTTTTTAACCACAAAAATACAAAAAGCATAATTTATCACTCAGAGTCTGGATCTGAGCGCATCACCATTGATTTTTGATACAGGATGACACGAATTAAAAGGATTTAAGTATAGTACTCTGTAACAGATCTATTTTTTACTTGTTATTTCTAGTAATTCTCTGAGGCAGCCGATGAATTTTTACTTTTGACAAACAAACACCCATAGTGAAACGTCATTCCCGCGAAAGCGGGAATCCACTGGATGGCCACCGATGGATCCCCGCCTGCGCGGGGATGACGAGTCTGTGTTGAAAGTCGGTTCATATCCACATTTATTGTAAATCTTCGATATTCATCGGCAAAAGTATTTAAGAAAGCTTAAGTTACAGAGTAATAGGGGGAAATTCGTGGAATTCGTGAAATCTTGTTGAAGATTTTGCAATTTTTAATCAGTTAGGCAAGTTTAAAATTGTTTTCTGAAAAAAGATGTCCGCAGACCCCGTAGGGGTGAACCATATGTTCGCAGATTTGCGCAGATTAGAAGAGAAAATTCCGGGCTTAACCGTGCCATCCGCGGAATCTGCAGATTTTTTCCCTTCAGACTTCTAATTTTCGAAGATTGAGCTATTCAAGGCGATGCGGAAGGGAAACAGGGTAGCTTCCATGACCCCCTGGCGGACGGCCGGATCGCTGTCGACAATCACCTGGGCCGCGTCATCGGATGGCGCCTGAAGGACAACAATGCCAAAGCTCGACTCGTCGGTGTTGAGGGTGCGGCCGGCCATGATCACCGTTCCTTCAGCGGTTAATTCCTTAAGGTAGGCGAAATGTTCGCCGACGATGCGGCTTTCCTCTTCCGTGCCGCCGTCGATTAACATTTCAGCCCTGGTCGGTTGAATGCGATAGAGATACTGGTTCATCGGCGTTATTCTTTACCTTCAGGGCAGTTATCCGGATCAGCCTGACGCAAAAACTGCCAGGTGTAAATGCCGGTACCGTGGCCGTCTGACCACGACAGCTGCAGGGCGTAGCTGCCCATCGCCTGAACGTTTAACAGGGTCAAATCGGTTTCCGGCGCATCGCGGACGGTGCACGGGTTGGCGGGCTGACCCATGTTGGCATGCCCGCCCTTGCACATCACACAGGGACAAACCGCCCGCAAGCCGTCAAACGGCAGATGGCTGGTGTGATCGTCCGCCCAGCTGATGATTAACTGTCGTTTTTGCCGGTCTGCGGTGATTTTTGTGGGTTTGAAAGTTGAAGCAGTCATAGATAGGTTTCTAGGGTGCTAGGTTATTGGTTATTGGTTTATTTGCGTATTAGTATAATCGTTTAATGGTGTATAGATTCACCAATATACCAATAAACTAATATACCCGTTCACTCAATAACCAATACCCAACACCCAACACCCATCACCCAATACCCATCACCCCATACTCTCCAGCCGTTCCGCCAATTCATTTTCAGCCGCTTGGAGACGGGTCAATTTATCCCGTTCTTTGGCCACAACCGGAGCCGGGGCTTTTTCGGCAAACGGGCCGTTGAGCAAATTCCGGACCCGATTAATTTGCTGGCGGGTTTCATCCAGCTCTTTTTGCAGCCGTTTCTGCTCCTGTTCCAGGTCGACCATACCGGCCAGCGGCAGATAACAGGTGATGTCACCCATCGAAAGGGTAACGCAGTTTTCCGGTGCAGCAGCGTTGTCGCTGATTTCCAATTTTTCCTCATCGAGACCGGCCAGAAAGGCCAGGGACGCCTGAAGGGTCCGGAAAGCGGCCGCTTTGGGTCCGGTAATTAAGGCCGCAATTTTCCGACCGGGAGTCACTTTGGCTTCCGCGCGGGCGTTGCGAATCGCGCGTACCAGGTCGCGAAACAGCTCATAATCGGCCGCGGCCGGTAAATCCAGACCGGCCGGTGTTGGCCAATCCGCAACGATCAACGCTTCCGGCCATCCTTCAGCCGGTTCGATGGCCAGGTCAGCACTTTGGAATGCCTGCTTAACCTGCTGCCACGTCTCCTCGGTCACAAACGGGATATACGGGTGGAGCAGGCGCAGCGCCTGATCGAGCACCTGCCGCAGCACCGCCAGCGTGGTCCACGCCCGGCTGCCGCCTTCTTTGAGCTGAACTTTGGCGGTTTCCACATACCAATCCGCAAAATCACCCCACAGGAAGTCGTTGATTTGCCGGCCGGCCTCCCCAAAGAGGTAACCGTCAAACAGCCGGTTAACCGACTCGATAGTTTCCTGCAGGCGAGACAGAATCCACTGGTCAGCAATCGTATATTGCGGCGTTTGTGGTTTGTCGGCCGCCGTGGCCCGATCGAGATTGCGAGTGATAAAGCGGGCCATGTTCCAAATTTTATTGGCAAAGTTGCGGTTGCTTTCCACTTTGGCCAGCGACAGGTTAAGGTCATTGCCTGGCGTGCCGCTGGTCAGCAGGGTGAAGCGGAGGGCGTCGGTGCCGTACTTGGCCACAACGTCAAGCGGATCAACCACGTTGCCCAAGGTTTTGGACATTTTCCGGCCGTTTTCATCGCGGACCAGCCCGTGCAGATAGATCGTATGGAACGGGATATCGTTGGTGAACAGCAGGCTGGTCATCACCATACGCGCCACCCAGAAAAAGAGGATGTCGTAGCCGGTTTCCAGCACGTCAGTCGGAAAAAAGCGCTCCAGATCAGGGGTTTTTTCCGGCCAGCCCAAGGTCGAAAACGGCCACAGGCCGCTGGAGAACCACGTGTCCAGCACGTCGGGGTCCTGCTCGAGTTTCACGTCATCGCCATACTGCTTGCGGGCTATATCGTATGCTTCGGCTTCAGATTTGGCCACGATAAATTGACCCTCATCCCCGTTGACGTAGTAAACAGGAATGCGATGACCCCACCACAGCTGGCGGCTGATGCACCACGGCCGGATTTTGGTCAGCCAATTTTCCCAAACCTTGCCAAAACGCTCCGGAACGATTTTGACCCGGCCATTGCGCACCGCTTCCAGCGCCATTTTGGCCATTGGCTCCGCATCGACAAACCACTGTTTAGAGATCAATGGCTCGACAATCTCACCACCGCGCTGACTGCGGGGCACGTTGAGGGTGTAATCTTCCTCTTTGATGGTCAGCCCGGCCGCTTTCATATCTTGCCACATCTGTTGGCGGCAATCTTCGCGCGTCAGCCCGGCGTAGGGGCCTGCATTGCCGTTCATCGTGGCGTCTTTGTTCATGATGTTGACAATGGCCAGGTCGTGCCTCTGACCGATTTCAAAGTCGTTGAGATCATGACCGGGGGTGATTTTGAGTGCGCCGGTGCCAAACGACATATCCACGTATTCATCAGCAATTACCGGAATTTCCCGGTTGAGTATCGGCACCAGCGCCGTGCGGCCGATAAATTCCTGGAAGCGCTCGTCATCCGGGTGAACCGCCACGGCCGTATCCCCCAAAATCGTTTCCGGTCGGGTGGTGGCCACCGGCAAAAATCCACCGCCCTGCAGCGGATAATTAAAGTGATAGAGAAAGCCCGATTCTTCACTGTATTCCACCTCGAGATCGGAAACGGCCGTTTGCAGCCCGGGTGACCAGTTAACCAGCCGTTCGCCACGATAGATCAGCCCCATGCGATAGAGGCGGGTGAATGCCTCGAGCACCGCGGCCGAGAGGCCGTCATCCAGGGTGAAGCGCTCGCGTTCCCAATCGCAGGAGGCCCCGAGACCGCGCAGCTGTTTGATAATGTGACCGCCATAGCGATCTTTCCATTCCCAGGTGGCGTCGAGAAACTCTTCCCGGCCGATTTCCTCCCGCGACGTGCCGTTGCGGATCAGCATTTTTTCCACCTGAAGCTGGGTCGCGATACCGGCGTGATCGGTTCCGGGCACCCACAGAGCGGCCTTGCCCTGCATGCGCGCATGGCGAATCATCAAATCTTCCAGGGCGACAAACATGGCGTGCCCCATGTGCAATTCGCCAGTCACGTTGGGTGGCGGAATCGAAATCACAAACGGCTTGGCGTCGGCCGGTCGGCATTCCGGTTTAAACCAGCCATTTTTCTCCCACCATAAATACAGCCGCTGCTCCGTAGTCGAAAAATCGTATGCTTTGTCCATCTCATACATAGTCCTAAGTCCTCAGTGCTGAGTTAAAAGTTTTAGCCCCCTCCCTTGCGGGTTCAGGGATAGTAAAAAATAAAAAAGCTCTTGCGCCTTGATTTAAGGACGCAAGAGCTTCAAAAATTCTCTTTCGCGGTACCACCTTAATTCCAGAGCAAAAATTGCTCTGACACTCGGCCGCTGTAACGGGCGAACCCGGTTTCTCCTACTAAAAGTTTCAGAAAAACAGCTCCTGGGTGACGTTCGGTGATGAGTTCACACCGGGCTTTCAGCCGCTGGCCCGGATTCTCTGGGTGTTGGCAAACACCTACTCTTCCCATTCAAAGCCGTTAACTTATCGCCCTGGCAGTATAGCAAGGGAGGGAGGGAGATGCAATAAGAAAGAGAGAAGAGACGAGAGAATGGAGACCAGAGACAAGAGAGAATTCCAGCAAACTCTGGTCTCTGGTCTCCGGTCTCTGGTCTCTGGTCTTTATTCATGTGAGTTGGGGAATAATAAAACCGTACAGGGCCACCAGATCGAGGGTGATCATCGCCAGGCCAAATGCGGCCGTTAGCGGGGCGCTCCACCGCTCCCACCATTCAGATGGCCCCAGCGACAGCCAGCCCAGAAAACCGACCGGGATTACCAGGCTGAGCGGAATGAGTGACGCGAAGAGATACCGACCCTGATGCTGCACAAAGGTCAGGTTGTAGGTGACGAGAAGGAGGACATTCAAACCGGCCAGAGTCAGCAAAACCAGCAAAACCGGCCTTAGAGCACCCCATTTAAGCCGAAAGCGAGTCGGAAGAAGAAGAGAGCCGATGAGTACAGCGGCCGTAAACGCCCCCAATAGCTGGTACACTCGCCGGTCCATGACCACCCCCATCCAGCCGAACTGCCCCCAAAAACTGCGAAAAGTGGTTTGGAAGAAGCGCCGGATCGTTTCTTGTAAACCGTATCGCGCTACCCATTCATCCGTGGTAGTCTGCCCGACCACGGCCGCGTCGTGGGCGATGGTCCCCAGAGCATCCGGCCACCCGTAAACCCCCAGATTGCGCAGCCACCAGAGGCTGCCCAGCAGCAGCGCCGGGCCAAAAATGACGAGGCCGCTGCGCCACAGCTGCGGCCAGCGACCCCAGAAGCGCCACAGGAGGTAAAGACCCACGACCGGGGCCATCAGGTAGGCGGTGACCTTGGTCAAAAACGCCGCCCCCAGCAGGATACCCACCGTCAACGGGCGCTGCCACCAGCCGGCCGGTTCCAGCTCGAGCTGCTCGCGTCGAATATCAAGCAGCAGCCAAACAAGCATGGTGGCGATGAGCAGTTCACTTAGGGAGTCGTTGTTCACGCTGGCCTGCATGGCGATGTGCTGCGGCAAGAAAGCGAAAAAGATTGTCGCCAGAATAACGGCCGAGTGAGCGGCGTTTTGATCAGCTGAGGAGGCTCGGCCGAGGGCATCGAGAACAATCTCGCTGATCAGAGAAAAAGCCAGATAAGCCAGGATGAGGGTCAGCCCCCCTAACATCACCCCCACCTGGCGCATGACCATTAAATCCCCGTCGGTCAGCAGGAAAACAGGGGTTTGCAGTAAATAATATAGAGGGGGTTGGTAATCTTCGTAGGTAAAAGGCTCGACAGAGTAGTCTGAATCAAAACCGCTGCTGATAACCTCGTCCTGATACGCCTGATTGTAATCGTCAATTTCCATCACCGGCCACCGTCCATCAGCCAGCTGACGGACGTAATTGTAGTGGGCCGGTTCGTCAGGGGCTTGCCAATCCGGGGTCAGCTGGGCATATTGAGAAGCGATCCACAAATAGGCCAGTAGGATAAGAATTATGGGCCAGCGCTGTTGCAACATCGGCCAAGGATGATAGCGGAGAGTTGGCTGAAATCCAACTGGTTGACCAAATATTTATGGGTGATGGGTGATGGGTGTTAGGTAATGGGTGTAAGGTGATAGGTATTTATGGAGCGAGAAATAAAAACGGCAGGTAAAGCAGCCCAAACAGCATAAACATGACTCCGGTGGCGGTGAGAATGTACCACGGCCACTGCCCCAGCCAGTCGAGCAGCGTTTGACGGGGTGGCTTGTGTCTTAAATACATGTAGTTGGCGTTGAGGGACAGATTGATCACATACAAAATGCCCGCATAGGCGAGCACAACGGCGGCCGTGCGCCAGATGCCGGCTGCTGTAGGAAAAAGCCCGAAGACAACCGTGGTGTAGAGGATGACAATGATCAGACCGCTGTGGGTGATCCAATATTTGATGAAGGTGAAATGGGGAAACCCTTCGTACAGGTTGGGAGTAAAGATGCCTTGAATGGTTCCGGCCAAAATGATGTAGTAAAGAGGCTCGTTGATCAGCGGATTTGGCTGCCAGAGCAATACCGGCAGGAACAGGGCCAGAATATTGCAGATGTCGAGCGGCAAATCGGTTTGAATGGTAAATTCACCGATCCGCATGCGAATGGCGATCCATCCCACAACCGAAGCGCTGACGATGAGGGATAGGAGCCGAACCAGCCACAGCTGCTGCACGGCCGACAGGTAAAAAATCGCCCAGATCGGCAGCCCAACCGCCAGCCCGATGGTCAGCCAGAACGGAATGAGGTGTTCACGGCTGAGAAAGACAAACTGGCGGTTGGTAAACATGGTGGGAGATACGAAATACGAGATACGTAATATGAGATACGAAATACGAGATACGAGATACGAAATATGAGATACGTAATTCGTAAATCGTATTTCGTATCTCGAAATTAGCCCAAACGGGCCAACTCCTCTTCCACGACGCTGGGATCGAGTTTTTTGAAGAGCGGTTTTGGTTTAGGAAGCTGCCGGCCGGCGGGAATTTCCGGTCGAGACCAGCTGCCAACCGCCCCGGTCGGGTTATAGGTCATCGCCCGATGGGAGCGGGTTTTTTCTTCGTAGGTGACAATTTCCTGTCCGCCAAAAATGCGCCCTTCTTCTCCCAGCATCTCGTGCAGTCGCTGGCAGGTAAAAGGCAAAACCGGCGCGAACAAGATTTTGAGACCGCTAATCGCCTGTAGGGTGATATTCAGGGCGTGACCGGCCGCTGCCAGATCGGTTTTGGCCGCTTTCCAGGGGCTGGTCTCATCCAGATATTGGTTAATCAGGGTAGACAGACGCATGGTTTCCTGCAGCGCCGCCCGGAATTTACACCCATCGTACAGCTCTCCGATTTTGACAAATCCATCATCAATTGCTTCGAGGAGCGCCTTGTCCGAATCGGTGAGCGGGCCGGGATTGGGGACGACCCCGTCGAAATATTTTTGGATCATATTCAGGACGCGATTCGCCAAATTGCCCCAGTTGGCCACCAGTTCGGTGTTGTTGCGGGTAACGTATCCGTCCCAACTCCAATCGCTGTCGCGGGTTTCCGGCATGACGGCCGTCAAATAGTAGCGCAGCGGATCCGGATCGTGCCGTTCCAGGGCATCGACAATCCACACGCCCCAATTCATGCTGCCGCTAATTTTGCGCCCTTCCATATTCATAAACTCGTTGGCCGGAACATCATACGGCAGATTCAGGGCGTGGCCATCATCGCTGTACAAAGACCCAACCCCCAGCAGCTGAGCCGGCCAGATGATGGTGTGAAAAGGAATGTTGTCTTTGCCGATAAAATAAACGGAGCGCGCGTCAGGATCTTGCCACCACTTTTTCCACGCCTCCGGCTGACCCTGGTTGTGAGCCCACTCGATTGCTGCTGAGAGGTAACCAATCACCGCTTCAAACCACACATAAAGCGTTTTATGCTCATACTCTTTAACGGGGACCGGGATGCCCCAGCCGCTGATATCGCGGGTGATGGCCCGGCCGATAAGCCCTTCATCCATGATCCAGTTGCGGGTGAATTTCAAAACATGCGGCCGCCAATGTTCTTTTTCATTTTGGATCCACCGTTCTAATCCGGTTTTGGCCAGCTTGGGCAAATCGATAAAGAAGTGCTCCGTTTCGCGCAGCTCCAATTCGCTGTCATCCGTCTTGCTGCGCGGGTTAATCAGCTGGGCTGCACTTTCAAAAAGGGTGTTGCAATTGTCGCATTGATCACCACGGGCCCGTTCGTAGCCACATACCGGACAAATCCCTTCGATATACCGATCGGGCAAAAATTTTCCGGCGGTCGGTGAATACATTTGCTCGGTCACTTTTTTGTACAAAAATCCATTGTTTAACAGGGCCAGAAACATATCCTGAGCCACCTGAAAATGATTTTCGGTATTGGTGTGGGTGAAGAGGTCGTAGCTTAACCCCAACCCCTCAAAAATGCGCAGAAATCGGTCGTGATAGTAATCAAAAACTTCCTGGATGGTTTGCCCTAATTCTTCCGCCTTGACCGTGACCGGGGTGCCGTGACTGTCTGAACCGGAAACCATCAGCACGTGATTGCCTTTGAGGCGATGATAGCGGGCGTAAATATCGGCCGGAAGGTAGGAGCCGGTGACGTTACCGACGTGAATATCGGCATTGGCATATGGCCAGGCAACGCTGACGAGAATATGTTCTTTGTTTGTCATTACAGCCTATCCTTTTAAGTAAGATGTTTTGCTGTGGCGCATAAACTCAATCGCTTCCCGTGCCAGGTGAGGGAAGGACAAGAAGGATGCACTTTTTCACTCAAAAATGAGATGAAGATGGAAATAGAGGGAGAATGTGACCGACCGACCGGCCGGTTATTCTCATGATGTGTTTGGTTTATAGCCCCGGCGGGGCATTGTTTCGCAGGCGTAATAATCGATCATTGCGGTTTTACCCCGAATGAAAACTTAGATATCCAGATCGTCATCCAGAAGCAGCTCCTCACCATCATCTTCCAGACTGTCGTCATCTTCGTCATCTTCATCTGACTCTACATACTCGGTGAGAGATTCAGCCAGCAATTCAAAATCATCTTCGCTGAGGGTTAAATAAACCTCCCCTTTGGTCAGCAGATCTTTAAATTTTGGCTGGCTTTCCAATTCGACACTGTCGAGCCACAGCGCTTTGGCCAATGAAGGTGCAAAAGCATCAATATCGATCGGAAAAATATTGACCTTTTCAGTAGTAAATTCCATATCCGGATAATTAGAAGCATCTGCTTGTTTTGGATCACCTGTAATGGTAGCCACGGCAAAAAATGCTTTTCCAGCAACTGAGTAGTAGATAAAGCGATCTCCCTTTGAAAGGGTTGGCGCATCGGTGTTGCACGGGGCAACGGCCGCTCGAACATCTGCCGGATTGAGTTCTTCATTCGAAATGGTGGGTATGGTCTTAATGTAATGATTGACCGTGGAAGCGGTTGCGCGTTTTTTCTTTGACCGGCTGCTTTTGGCTTCCCGTTCCGCCTGGATATTGACCCAAATCCGTTCCTGGATGCCAATATTCAGCTCTGCTTCATTACCGTCCTCATAGCGGATCGTCATTTTCCTGGGACCGATGTCGAGAACTTGATAATTCCCGATGCGGTTTGCATATTTTCCGCCTACTTCAAACATGTCTTTACTCCAACGCCGTTCGTAATTGTATAAATATGATCGTGCAAGTAACGTTTTGAGGCCTCACATTGATCACGATAAAGATGCACATTTGCAGGGTCGTAGTGCACCCTGCGGAAACCTCTCTCGTTACAAAAAGTTTTAACCAGTTTCCTTTTCAATATGCTGTTTCAGGAACTTCCTGATTGTATTGGGGGAGTGATGATTCAAGACCATCGTGCCCCATTAGATAATCAAATTACCCTTTTCTTAAATGGTTTACAAATAATGAACCATTGTAAATTTGTATAGTCAAAAGTGTCAATATTTTGCATGTTTCCCCGCAGAACGCAAGAGGAATTTTACAGAATATCAATTTTCGCTTCAAAATAGGGGCAAATTGGCCAAGAAGTACGTTAAAAAGAGGCGGGATTTTTCCAGAAAGAGGTGGAGAATGGGATAAAATAGCATTCTATGCATGAGACAGGCATTTATGACGGTGCGCTTGTTGAGCGAGAAATTTTGCGGCCGACGGTTGCTGAAATTGATTTGGCGCAGTTGGCTGCCAACTACAGGGCGATTCAGCAGGCTGTCGCCCCGGCCCGAGTAATGGCCACCATAAAAGCAAACGCTTATGGACACGGTTTGGTGCCAGTCGGCCGGTATCTGGCCCACCAGGGGGTTGATTACTTTGCCGTGGCCTTTGTCGAAGAAGCTCAGGCGCTGAGAGCGGCCGGGATCAAGACCCCAATTTTGGTATTTGGCGGTTTTCTGGCTGAACAAATCCCGCAGTTTTTGGAGCATGATTTGACCATCACCGCCTCTTCTGTGGAGAAGCTGCAGCAAATTGATCGGGTGGCGGCCGGGTTGGGCCGTCAAGCTCGAATTCATTTAAAATTTGATACCGGCATGGGTCGCGTGGGGGTTCAGTATGCAACCGCCAAAACCCTGCTGGATGCGGTTGCCGATTGTACGCATTGTGAAATTGAGGGGATTTACTCTCATCTGGCCACCGCGGACGAAGCGGACTTGACCCACGCCCGTTTACAGGCCGCTCGCTTTGCTGATATTTTGGCTTATAATCAACAATGTGGAAACCCCACACCACGCTGGCGGCATTTGGCAAATTCGGCCGCGATCTGTCAACTCCCTGAAACTCATTACGATATCGTGCGGGCGGGGATATTGCTCTACGGCGTATATCCCTCACCCGAAGTAAAACGAACCGTAACGGTTAAACCTGCCTTGCGCTGGCGCTCGCGCGTCGTTTATTTCAAAATTCAACCGGCCGATCATCCGGTAAGCTACGGCAGCACCTGGCGTCACGATCAGCCGGCCCGCATCGTGACCGTTCCCGTGGGTTATGGGGATGGGTATTTTCGGGCCATTTCCGATCGCGGAAAGGTGCTGATCAACGGCCGGCGTTATCCGATTGTGGGTCGAGTGTGCATGGACCAATTTATGGTGCACATCGGCCAGGATTCCGCTTATAACGGCGATGAGGTGATTCTTCTAGGTGAATCTGATACCGGTGAACGGATAACCATTGAGGAATTATCCGAGTGGGCGGGTACCATCCCATATGAAATTTTGACAAATATCAACGGCCGCGTGCCGAGAATCTATAAAGAGACCTCAGACAACAGACCTCAGACCTCAGAAGGTGATCTGTTGTCTGAAGTCTGAGGTCTGTTGTCTGAGTATGCGTAACTGGAAATTTTGGCTTGGTCTGGCCATCAGCATTATTTTTATGTGGTGGGCGTTGAACGGCCTTGAATGGGGAGATATTTGGCAGGCGGTGCGTTTCGCCAACTACTGGTGGTTGGTGCCCAGCGTAGCGACTTACTTTGTGGCCGTATGGGTCCGAACCTGGCGCTGGGATTATATGCTGCGGCCGCTGGGGCACATTCCGGTCAAGCGCCTTTTTCCGGTGGTCGTGATCGGCTATATGGGAAACAATATTTATCCGTTTCGGGCTGGAGAACTGCTGCGATCTTACGTTTTATATCGCCGTGAGGAAATTCCGGTTAGCGCTAGTTTGGCGACCGTGATCGTGGAACGAGTCTTTGATGGCTTGATCATGCTCCTTTTTGTTTTTCTCGCCCTCCCATTTTTCCCCTTGCCGGAAAATTATCGTTCTTTAGTCATATTGGCCAGCGTTGCTTTTTTAGGCGCACTCATCGTCTTTTTCGCCCTGGCCTCGATGCCGCGCAGAGCTTTGAAGCTGGTTGGTTGGGGGTGCCGATGGCTGCCGGATCGTTGGGGAGAGGCGATATTTGACTTTGCCAAACGATTTTTAGATGGATTGCTTGGCCTGCGAAATTTCCGCAACGTACTAATGATTTTTGGCACTTCGCTCATCATCTGGCTCCTGGAAACGGTAAAATATTGGTTTGTCATGCATGCCTTTGATTTTGGGGAGGCGCAGGTGTCGTTTTTCGCCTTGATGTTGATGAACGGCGTGGTAAATTTAGCCACGACCTTGCCCTCTGCACCGGGGTATGTGGGTACTTTTGACAAACCGGGAATTGCCGTTTTGATGCTGTACGGGGTGGCTGGTGAAATTGCGGCCGCCTATACGTTGACTCTGCATGTGGCCCTGTGGCTGCCGATCACCGCTCTGGGAGGATATTATATGGTGAAAGAGGGGATGCGCTGGGCCGATTTTAATCGTGCCGCCCGGTTAAACGAACAAAACGCAGGAGTAGGACTTTGAGAAAAAAAATTGCGGTGGTTGGGGCAGGAATTACCGGCTTATCGGCCGCTCTTGACCTCGCACGTGTGGGTCATGACGTCACTGTCTTTGAGGCCGCCCCTCAAACCGGGGGGCTGGCTCGCGGGTTTCAAGATGAGCGCTGGCAATGGCCGCTGGAACATTTTTACCATCATCTCTTTCAATCCGATAAGGAAATCATTCATCTCGTCGATGAATTGGGGATCAAGGAAAAGCTGTTTTTTCCCAAGCCACAAAGCTCGATTTTTTTTCAAAATCGCATTTATCCCTTTGACTCCATTCCCTCTTTTTTTAACTTTCCTGGCTTTAACTTATTTGACACGATGCGTTTTGGGGCGGTTACCGCCGTACTGCGCTATTTGCGGCTTTGGCGAGTCCTTGAGCGGGTTACGGCCGATCGCTGGATGCGTCGCTGGTACGGAAAACGGGTCTATGAATCATCGTGGCGTCCTCTTCTGATTAATAAATTTGGCAAATATTACGATCAGGTGCCCATGTCCTGGATGTGGGCTCGGATTTATGCCCGGTCATTTGGATTGGGGTATTTTGAGGGTGGATTTCAAACCTTTGTCGACGCCCTGACCGATAAGGTTGTTGATATGGGGGGGAAGATTTACCTCGAAACCCCGATCAGCCGCATTGATGATGAAAACGGCCGGCTGCGCGTATCTGACCGCGAAAACCGTTCTGACGTATTTGATCAGGTGTTGGTGACCCTTTCTCCTCAGCGGCTGCTGGATATGGTGCCTTCGCTCAAAGCGCTGCACAACGATTATGCTAAACAGGTCGATGAATTGACCCATATCGGGGCCCTGGTGCTTGTGGCGGCGATGCGCTGGCCCCTCATGAAAAAAACGTACTGGCTCAACATTCCTGCTGATACCCCCGACAGAGGTGAAAATGAAATTCCCTTTTTAGCGCTGGTTGAACACACCAATTACATCGATAATCGCCATTATGGGGGTGATCATCTCATTTATATGGGAGATTATTTGCCGGGTGATCACGCTTATTTTTCGATGGAAAAAGCGGAGATAGAAGAATTGTTTTTTACCCATTTGCAGCGGTTTAATCCGAATTTCAGACGGGATTGGGTTCGCAAAACCTGGTTGTTCCGAGCGGATTATGCCCAACCGGTACCCTTTGTCAACCACTCAAAAAATTTGCCTGATTTGCAAACGCCGGTCAATGGGTTGTACTTTGCCAGCATGAGCCAGGTTTATCCGTGGGATCGTGGCACAAACTTTGCGGTTGAAATCGGCCGGCGAGCCGTCCGGCTGATGGAGAAAGATGGCGTTGAAAGGCAGACCGAAAGGAAGCCTGAGTAGACTATCGAATTGGTATAGAAACCAAGTTTACTCAATATCTGTTTCCCAATCACCTGAAAGGTTTACAAAAGAAATAAGAAAAAAAGCACCGCGGATTTTATGGATTGACCCAGGTATTTCTTATTAATCCTTTAGCCGCGCTGTGAACAGGGTCTCTGGACAATTTCTTAGACCTTAACCTAATTTGCACCCCTACGGTGCAGCCGAATGAATTCGGCCGCAATGAAAACCGGATTTTGAGTGTTAACAAATAAACACCGATAAGGCTTTGTCATTCCCGCGAGAGCGGGATGACGGGCTTGTTATTGGATGATGGTTCATATTCACGCTCCCAAAGTCTCTAGCCACCTTTTTGGCTTATCATTTAAACATCCATTTATTAGATGAGGGGTAGCCCGGAGCAGCTACCGAAATAATCGGATTTAAATCAGGAGTTTTTTCATGAAGATTATTATTGTAGGCACCGGTTATGTGGGTTTGCCCCACGCGGCCGTATGTGCTGAATCTGGACATGAAGTGTATGCGTACGATATCGATGATAATCGGATTAACGCTTATAAATCAGGGGATCGGGCTCAGATCGAAGCTCATGTTAACGAACCCGGTCTGGCCAATGCCATTCAGGATACCCTTGATCGTTACCTCTTCTTCAGCACTGAAATTGAGCCAATTATCGAAGGGGTCGACGTCATATTTATGTGTTTAAATACCCCTCCTAATCGGGATGGGTCGAGCAATCTCAGCTATTTAATCAACGCCTCTCGCGATGTCGGCCGGGCCCTGGCCAAGCGCCAAGAGAAAAAACGAGTGGTGGTGGTGAACAAAAGCACGGTGCCGATTGGTACGGCCCGTTTGGTCGAGCGAATTCTAAAAGAAGAAGGAGTCGAAAATTTTGGGGTGGCCTCCAATCCCGAATTTTTGGCCCAGGGAAACGCCGTTGAAGGATCACGGCGGCCGGATCGCGTCGTGGTTGGGGCGGACACGCCCGAAGATTTGGAACTGCTGCGTCGAGTTTACAATCAGTTTACCAACCACGTACGCATTAAATATATTGAGACAACCCCGGAAACGTCTGAGTCGATCAAATATATGGCCAACTCACTGCTGCTAACCTATATCTCTTACTGGAACGGAGTTGGTGCCCGGTTGGCTGAATCATACGACAACATTCGCATGGAAGACCTCAAGCGGGGGGTCACGGCCGATTCTCGCATCAGCACCTGGGGCTCTTATGTGAGCAACGGCGCGGGAGGCAGCTGTTTTGGTAAAGACATTCAATCGTTGATGTATCAGCTCAATCAGGCGGGCCAATCAACCGATTTGCTAAATGCGGTATACAACATCAACGAATATCAGAAAAGCTATTTAATCGATCGGGCGATTTACGAAGGTGGATTTAACTTTAATCAGAAAAAAGTGGCCATTTTAGGGCTGGCGTTTAAAAAGCGGACCAACGACATGCGTGATTCAGCTGCACTAAATGCCGTTGAAGCTCTGTTAGGGAAAGGGGTATCGGAAATTCGCGCGTATGATCCCCTGGCCGTCGACACAGCTAAAAACCATTGGTTTAATCCCAGCAAAAACCATCTTTTTGAGCGCATTACCTATCATGATTCACCACGTGAGGCGATTGAAGGCACCGATGCGGTTTATATTTCCACCGATTGGGAAGAATTCCGCGGCTTATCCCGAACGATAGAAACAACGGTAGACCCACCTTATTTGGTCATCGACGGCCGGCGCATGATCCCCGACTATCAATCTCTTGTTGACAGAGGGTTTACATATTTGCCGGTTGGGGGACCGGTTAAAAAGTTGGCGTAAAATCGCCATTTCCACATGAATTCGCTTGCTTGCCCGTAGGATTTTTCCCTATGGGCTTTTTTTTTTGCCAGAATTGCTTAGAATTTAACTCTAGTTGCTACAATTCTTTTCACCTCTCACCCCAAAAGGAGTTCCGCATGGAAAAACAACAAATTCGCTGGGGAATCATTTCAACCGCCAGAATCAATCGTCGGGTGATTCCCGCGATCAAAATGTCACCACGCGGCCGATTGGTGGCTGTCGCCAGCCGGCGGCAGGATACGGCTGAGGCGTACGCACAGCAGTGGGACATCCCTCAGGCATTTGCCGGCTATGAATCGATGCTGGCCTCAGATGAAATTGATGCGGTTTATATTAGCGTGCCCAACCATATGCACGTCCCCACGACTTTGATGGCCCTGGAGGGCGGTAAGCACGTTCTCTGTGAAAAACCGTTTGGCTTAACGATTCAGGAAGTTGATCAGGTACGCGAAAAACAGGCTGAAACCGCATTGGTTGTGGCGGAGGCGTTTATGTATCGTCATCATCCACAAACCAAACTGGTGGGGGAGATGGTGCGCAGCGGCCGGCTGGGAGAAATATTGTCGCTGCGGGGGACATTTAACTTTAAGGTCAGCGATTTGGCCAACGTCCGACTTGTGCCCCAATGGGGCGGTGGTTGTTTGTGGGATGTCGGGGTTTACCCGCTTTCGTTTGCTCAATATTTGATGGGGGGTGCACCGGAAACGGTCACCGGTTGGCAGTGGGAAGGACCAACCGGTGTAGATGAACACTTTGTGGCCCACATGACCTATGAGAACGGCCGGGTAGCCCAATTTACCAGCTCATTTTCGACGCCGTTTCACACGGAATTTGAAATTATGGGCACGGCCGGCCGCTTACACATGACTCGGCCGTTTACCGGTGTGGATGAACCGGCCCAAGCGGTAATTTTGTATGATCAGGACAATCGGGCGGAAGAGATTGCCGTACCGGATGAATATCTCTACCTGGGTGAAGTAGAGGATATGCATCGGGCGATTCTCGATGGCGACCCCCCTTATCTTACGCTGTCTGAAACGCGAAACCATATCGCCACCGTACAGGCCCTATATCGTTCAGCCGCGGAAGGTCGGCCGGTTCAGCTGACCGAAATAATCGACGGCTGAACTCCTGCACTTTACTCAGATCGTAGAGGCGTATCTTAAATTAACGCCGGATAGTAACGCATTTTTCACGTCAGGTGCACCTTTTTCTACGGTGCCTGTAAGGTTTAATGGTTACCCTAAATAAATGGGGTGAATGCCTAAATTTAGTAGACGAAAGGTAATCGTAAGGAGTTTACGATGGGACGTGATTCGGCAAATGGCTCTTCGCCTGACCCCATTTCAGATGGTCGGGTTCGAGACGCCACGCGTATTATTTGGTATATCGTCTGGCTGGGGATTTCAATTATCCTGGCCGTGGGTATGGTTTGGTATTTCACTCTTTAGTTTGCTGCTGCAGCGCTTCGATAGCCGCTGATGTGGGCAATGAGGGAATCGCGCCTCGGCCGGTTGTGGTCAACGCCCCGGCGGCATTGGCAAATTTCAGCGCATCTTCCAGCTCGTCCGGCTGCTTCCAAAGTTGAGAATTGCCGTACAGCCGGCTCAAAAATGCGGCCACAAAGGCATCCCCTGCGCCGGTTGTATCAACCGCTTCGACCGCAAAACCGGAAACTTTCCCCTGGCGTTCGGCCGTGTAATAACGCGACCCTTTCCCCCCTTCGGTTACCAGCAACAATTTTAAATTATCGTGCCACAGTGACTGGGCCGCCTCATCGCTGTCCTCTCCGGTCAAAAACAGCAGCTCATCTTCGCTAATCTTAATCACGTCCGCCTCTTCCCAAATGCTCATAATGCCTTTTCTGGCGGCCGCGGCATCCGGCCACAGGGGCAGACGCAAATTTGGATCGTAAGAAAGCACGGCCCCCGCCTCACGGGCCATCGACAGGGCGGCTAAATGGGCTGAACGGCACGGTTCGCTGATCAGGCTGATTGATCCAAAATGGAAAATTGCAGATTGCCCGAGTGCTTCTCGATCCACCTCGTCCGGGGTTAAAAGCATATCGGCGCTGGGATGGCGATAAAACATAAATTCCCGCTCCCCATCGGCGCGCAGAGTCACAAAAGCCAG
>JAAUYD010282960.1_pt1 | contig 39408 bp, 38 predicted proteins | sample 7278101 | NCBI WGS metagenome assembly JAAUYD01 (sample SAMN14350128, study PRJNA611818) | marine sediment metagenome | isolation source: surface marine sediment (0.6m) | place: French Polynesia: Moorea | collected 2018-08
GGCGGCGCCTCGTAGCCGTCGGCGTTGGCCACGAAGCCGTTCTCGGGCACGTCGGGGGCGGGCGCCGGCGGCTCGAGCCGGATGCGTCCACCGCCCTCGAGCTCGATCTCGTCCCGGGTCGGATCGATGTCCAGCTTCCCCGCGATCGCGTAGGCCACGGTCAGCTCGGGGCTCGCGATGAACGCCAGGGTCTCCGGGTTGCCGTCGTTGCGCTTGGGGAAGTTGCGGTTGAACGAGGTGAGGATCGAGTTGCTCTCGCCCTTCTGGACGTCGTCGCGCTTCCACTGGCCGATGCAGGGCCCGCAGGCGTTGGCCAGCACCACGGCACCGATGGCCTCGAGGTCCGAGAGCTGGCCGTCGCGCTGGATGGTCTGATGGATCTGCTCCGACCCCGGCGTGCACCAGAGCTTCGTCTGCGCCCGGGCGCCCGCGGCCGTCGCCTGACGTGCCACGTCCGCGGCGCGAGACAGGTCCTCGTACGAGGAGTTGGTGCAGCTTCCGATCAGGCAGGAGGTGAGATTCGCGGGGTAGCCCTGCTCCGAGACGTCCGCGGCCATGCGCGAGACGGGCCGAGCGAGGTCGGGGGTGTGGGGCCCGACGATGTGCGGCTCGAGGGTCGAGAGATCGATCTCGATGATCTCGTCGAAGAAGCGGCCCGGATCCGCGGCCACCTCGGGGTCCGCCTGCAGCAGCGCGGCGTTCTCGTTGGCGAGCGCAGCGAGATCGGAGCGCTCGGTCGACTCGAGGTAGAGCGCCATGCGCTCGTCGTAGGGGAAGATCGAGGTGGTGGCCCCGAGCTCCGCACCCATGTTCGTGATGGTGCCCTTGCCCGTGCAGGAGAGCGAGGCGGTGCCCGGGCCGAAGTACTCGACCACGCGATTGGTGCCGCCCTTCACGGTGAGCAGCTCGCAGACCTTGAGGATCACGTCCTTCGGCGAGGCCCATCCCGAGAGCTCGCCCGTCAGGTGTACGCCCACGAGCTTCGGGTGCAGGACCTCCCACGGGAACGACGCCATCACGTCCACGGCGTCCGCGCCGCCGACGCCGCACGCGAACATGCCGAGCCCCCCTGCGTTGGGCGTGTGGGAGTCGGTGCCGATCATCATGCCGCCCGGGAAGGCGTACTTCTCGAGCACCACCTGATGGATGATGCCCGCTCCCGGGCCCCAGAAGCCGATGCCGTAGCGTGCACACGCCGAGCGCAGGAAGTCGTACACCTCGCGATTGGTGACGCTCGCGGTCTTCATGTCCGCGGCCGCGCCCTCGTAGGCCTGGATCAGGTGATCGCAGTGGACGGTCGTCGGGACGGCGGTCTCCTCGCGTCCCGAGGAGATGAACTGCAGCAAGGCCATCTGCGCGGTGGCGTCCTGCATGGCGACGCGGTCGGGCCGCAGCTCGAGGTAGGCGTCGCCGGGCGCGAGCTCCTGTCCCTTGGGGTCCGCCAGGTGACCCAGCAGGATCTTCTCCGCGTAGGTCAGCGGCCGATCCAGACGCTCGCGGACGATGGCGAGGTTGCGCTCCAGGGTCGCGTAGGTGCTGGCGACCAGATCACGGGTGGTCTCGATGGCAGGCATGCGGGACTCCTGTCTTCGGCGGCTATCGGCAGTCGTTCGACGCGCCTTTGCGGCGGATGGCGGACGGTAGCAGTTCACCTGCGGCTCCCGTGGGGGCCTCGCGCGCTGGCGGGGGACCCCGGGGGCGTTTCGGCAGGGCTCGTGTAGGATGCAGCCGTGTCTCCCGAGTTTCGTCGAGTCCCCGGTGCGGATGGACTCACCTTGAGCGTCCTCGAATGGAGTCAGGAGGGCGTTCCGCTCGTCCTGATCCACGGCTTCGGCAACGACGCGCACATCTGGGACGATTTCGCCCCGACGGTCGCTCCCTACTATCGGACCCTGGCCATCGACCTGCGCGGGCACGGCGACTCGGACCACGACCCCGAGCGGCGCTACGACTACGCCGCCCACGTGGCCGACCTCGAGGCGGTGACCGCGGCACTCGGCATCGAGCGCATGGTCCTGGTGGGCCACTCCCTGGGTGGCCGGGTGTCGACCCTCTTCGCGGCCGCCCACCCCGAGCGACTGGCCGGCCTGGTGATCGTGGACGCGGGCCCCGATCTCGACGTCCGGGGCACCTCCCGGATCGCCACCGATGCCGAGCGCCACGCCTCCTCGACCTTCGCCTCGCCGGCCGAGTACGGGGTGCTGCTGGCGCGCGCCTACCCGGCCTCGGCCCCCGAGGTGATCGACCGCATGGCCCGCCACGGCGTCCGCGAACGCCCGGATGGCCGCTTCGAGCGAAAGACCGATCCGGCCTTCCACGGAGCCCGGGGTGCGCTCTCCGCCGAAGATCGCGAGGCTCTCGAGGCCGAGACGAGCCGGAGCTTGTGGGAGGCCTTGTCCAAGATCGGCTGCCCCACCCTCCTGGTGCGCGGTGCCGCCTCGGACGTGCTCTCCCCCGATACGGCGGATCGCATGGAGGAGGTGCTATCGAACGGCACGCTCACGCTCGTTCCCGCCGCCTCCCACTCCGTCATGACCGACAACCCCGAGGGATTCGCCCAGGCCGTGAATGCCTTCGTTCTGGGTGAAGACTGAACCCCGAGGACCGTCCAACTCCACCATGCGAATCCACTTCCTCGCTGCCCTGATCGGCAGCTTCATGGCCCTGCTGGCGCCGACCCACGCCATCGCCCAGGAGCCGGATGCAGCGCCCCCCGAAGAGACGATCCCGGCCGAGGCCGCCGACGCCGCCCGCACCGCGGTGGACGAGCTCTACCGCGCCCTCTGGAAGTCCGTCGAAGGCGACCCGACGCCCAGCATCGACGAGCGCACCGCGCTGCTCGAGCCGACCGTGGCCGCTTCCTACGACCTCCCCTTCATGGCGGCCAAGGTCCTCGGACGCCACTGGAAGAGCCTGGACGACGAGGCCAAGCGACGCTGGCTCGACGTCTTCGCGCGGCTCACCGTCCACACCTACGCCGAGCGCTTCGACGAGGACGGCGGCCAGGAGTACGAGGTCGGCGACGTGGTGTCGGGCGGCCGCGACACCCTGCTCGTGTACAGCCGCATCCTGGTGCCCGACGAGGACCCGGTCGAGGTGAACTACCGCCTCCACCAGCGCGCGGATCGCTGGGGAATCGTCGACGTCTACCTGAACGGAACGGTGAGCGAGCTGGCGCTGCGGCGCTCGGAGTACTCGGGCGTGCTGAAGCGCGACGGGTTCGAGGAGCTCGTGGCCCGTCTCGAGGCCAAGATCGCGGGGGCGCCCGCCTCCGCCGAGGACTCGGCCGCGCTCAACTGACCGCCCCGCTAGCGCGGTGAACGGGCGAGCTGCTGGCGGCGCTCCTCGACCATGGCGAGGCGATCCATCAGATAGGCGCCGCGCAGGGCCGAGTAGAAGTCGACTGACGTCTCGCGCAGTGCCGCGAGGCGCTCCTTCTCGACGTCGTAGGTGAACCACACGTCGCCGCCGAAGAGTGCCAGCGCCGGGCCGAGCCCGAGCAGCCACAGGTCGGGACGGAACGCGAAGTCGACCAGGGTGCCCACCGAGTCCCGCGCGGTGGTCGGGCCGAGCAGCGGCAGGACCAGGTAGGGGCCGCTGCTCACGCGGTACACGCCGAGGGTCTGGCCGAAGTCCGACTCGTGGCGCGGAATGCCCAGGCGCTCGGCGGCGTCGAAGAGCCCGAGCATCCCGAAGGTGGTGTTGAAGAGGAAGCGCCCACCCGAGCGCGCGGCGTTGCGCGGCGAGAGCTGGAGCACGTCGTTCACGAAGATGACGGGCTCGGACAGGTTCGAGAAGAAGTTGCCGAAGCTGCGGCGCACCGACCTCGGGAAGATGCCCTCGACGCCGGATCCGATCGGGTCGACGACCCAGTCGTAGAAGCCCTGGTTGAAGCCGTGGATCCCGCGGTTCGTGCCCTCGAAGGGATCGAGCGCCTCGGGATCGATGAGATCGTCCTCGAATCCCTCGTCGAGGCCGGACAGCTCCTCGAGATCCAGGAGGGGATCGACGAGGACCTCGGACGAGGCTTCGCCCGGCCCGAAGGCGACGAGCGCGGCCACGAGCGTGGCGAGGAGGAGCCGCGGCGCGGCTCTTCGATGGCGTCCCCTCATGGATTCCCTTCGTGACGGCCGATCTTAGCCGAAAGCAACGGCCGCCCACGGTCCGCGGAAGTGCTAGCCCCCGAGCCCGTCCTCGCGATGGCGGGCCTTCAGCCGGTGGCGCCCCACGAGATCGTCCACGAACTGCCGCGCGGTGCGCCCCGAGCGGGACGAGCGGTCGAGCGCCCAGCGCAGGGCCTCCTCGCGCAGGAGCTCCTCCGGAACGTCGATGCCCGACTGCGCCACGTAGTGGGAGACGATGGCCAGGTAGGTCTTCTGGTCGAAGCCGTAGAAGGCGAGCACCAGCCCGAAGCGCTCGGCCAGGGCGAGCTTCTCCTCGAGGGCCTCGCCCAGGTGCAGGTCGCCGTCGGCGTCCAGATGGACGGCCTGGTTCTCGCTGCGGCGCTGGGGCAGCAGGTGGCGCCGATTGCTGGTCACGATCAGGCAGACGTTCTCGGGCGCCGTGGTCACGCCCCCCTCGAGCACCGCCTTGAGCTCGCGGTAGCCGGCCTCGCCCTCGCCGAAGGAGAGGTCGTCGCAGAAGAGCAGGAAGCGCTGCTTCTGGTCGCGGAGGGCGGGCAGGAGTCGCGGCAGGGCCTCGAGATCGTCTCGACGGATCTCGATGATGCGCAGGCCGCGCTCGGCGTAGCGGGTGAGCAGGCCGCGCACCGCCGAGGACTTGCCGGTCCCCCGCTCCCCGTGGAGCAGCACGTGATTGAAGGGCAGGCCCTCGACGAACTGCTCGGTGTTGCGCAGCAGGCGCGCCACCGAGCGATCCACGCCGATCAGGTCGTCGAGATCGAAGCCCCCGGGCGACTCGACCGGTAGGAGATGACCGCCGTGAGGGCCCGCGAGCCCCGGGTCGAAGCGGAACGCGTGGTACCGGGCCAGCACCTCGGGCTCGAGATCACGAGGTGCGCGTGCGCCGAGCCAGCCCTCGGCCAGGGCGAGGACACGGTCGAGGCGCTCGAGCAGCTGGCGGATGGAGTCCATGGGCGGGAGTGTAGACTCGCCGCGATGGCCGCACGACCGGACGAGGACGCGGAGGCGCTGGCCGAGCGCATCGGGCTCTGCGCCCGATGCGAGCATGCGCAGGTGCAGCGCAGCGCGAAGGGAAGCGAGTTCTGGCGCTGCCGGGAGGCCGACGCCCACCCGGGCATGCTGCGCTACCCGCCCATCCCGGTGCGCGCGTGTCCCGCCTTCACGCCTTCGGGGCTACCATCTCGCACGCAACACGGCCTGGTGGCCGGAGCGGAGGACGAATGAAGCGCTGGTACCTGCTCACCGCCATCGGCCGGGATCGGCCCGGACTGGTCGCCGACCTGGCCAAGCTGGTGCTCGAATGCGACGCCAACCTCGAGGACTCGCGCATGACGATCCTCGGCTCGGACTTCGCCGTGATGCTCCTGTGCTCGAGCGACCAGAGCAGCGTCGGCGATGCGCTGGCCGTGGGAGCCAAGCGCCTCGAGCGCGACCACGGCCTCACCATCCTGCTCCGCCATCTCGAAGAAGGCCCGCGCTCGGCGATCCCCGCTCCGGGCAGCCGCCTGTACCGGGTCGAAGCCGCCGGCGAGGACCGCGCGGGAATCGTGGCCTCGATCTGCGGCGTGCTGGCCGAAGGCGGCGTGAACATCGCCGACCTCTCCACCCGGAGCCGACCGGGCCCCGGCGGATCTCCGCACTACGAGCTGCGCATCACGGCCGAGGTGCCGGACGGCACCAGCCCCCGCGAGCTCCGCGAGGCGCTCGAGCGCGAGGCCGATCGCCTCGTGATCGACGTCTCGTTGATGCCCGCGGACTGAGGAGCGGCTCAGCCCGACTCCGAAGGCCAGCGCGCACGCAGGGGCTGGTCGAGGGTCTCGAGGAAGAGCTCGAGGAAGCGGTAGGTCAGCCCCCACACCACGTGCCGATCGGGCACCCCGACGAGGATGCCGGGATAGCGCTGGTCGGGGACGGCGGGGTGTCGGAAGTCGACGCTGCGCGCCTCGTCGCCGAGCTCGAAGAGCGGCACCCAGTGGGTGGTGGCGACCTCGTGGTTCACCCGCAGCGGGCCCGGCTCCGGGTGGTGGTACACGAACGCCGAGATCACGAGCCCGGCCGGGCGACCGGCGTGACGTCCCTCGAGATCGTCGAGGCGACCGAGCAGGCGCGCGGGGGAGAGGGGCAGGCCGACCTCCTCCAGCGTCTCGCGCTCGGCGGCGGCGCGCAGACTCGCGTCGGTGGCGTCGACGCGACCGCCGGGAAACGCCATGTGGCCCGACCACGGGTCCCCTTCCTTCTGTGCGCGCTCGATGAAGAGCACGTCGGGCCCCGACGCATCGGACGGGGCCCGGTCGCGCAGCACCACCGCCACCGCCGCCCGGTTCACGCCCGACCGCGCGATCTCCTTGGGAGCGCGGTCGGACAGGCGATCCGCGATGGCATCGGCGTCCATCATCGTTCCACGGGTCCCCCTGCGGTCTCGCAGTCGAGCTCGATCCACACGAGCCGCTCGGAGGTCGCGCCCTCGGCGTGGCGCCGCTGGCCGAGCACCAGGGCGTCGCCGGCCGGCGCCAGCGCCACCCCGGTGGGAGCACCCCAGCTGCCCAGCGCGTCGAGCTCGATGCTCTTCGCGTCGCCCTTCGGCCCGACGAACAGACGCGTCTCGCCCGGGCCGGTCACGCCGTCGGGCGTGAGCGCGGGCGCGAGCCGACCGAGCAGGAAGCCGAGCCGCTTCGGAAGCAGGGAGGCGGCACCGCTCGGGCGCGTGGTGACGATCGCCAGGCGCTGCCCGTCCGCCGAGAAGGAGACCGAAGCGCCCGCCGCCACCTCGGCGATCGCGGGCAGCGTCGCGTCGGTGGCGGGGTCGGAGAGCACGAGATCGAGCGGACGGGCGTCGTGCCCGTAGCCCACCGCCAGGGCCCGGGCGTCCGGCGCCCAGGCCAGGGCACCGGGCCACTGCAGGCCGCCCTTGGTGACCAGGGTGGTGCCCGTCAGGATCACGCCGCCGTGGCCGCCTCGAATCGCGCCACGCACCACCGCAAACTCCGGGCCCAACACCCGGGTCCACAGGATGCCGCGACCGCTCGGGTCGTAGAGGGGGTGGTCGTCCGGGCGCAGGTCGCGCGTCAGGCGGATCGCGGCGCGCGGGCGGTCGTCCTCACGGATCTCGAGGGCATACAGCTCGGTGTTCATTGGATGGCGCCAGCTGCGATGGCGGTCGGTGTCGAAGACCACGCCGGTGCCCGCAGGGCTCGGTGCCGGCCTGCGATTGTGGCCGGGCTGGCCGCAGGTGAGGCAGCGCACGCTTCCGTCCTCGCGATCCAGGCGCTGGATCTGGCGCTCGCCCTCGACCTCGGCGTCGAAGAACACGAAGCGGCCCTCGCCCGCCAGGCGCGGATGCGCGCCGCGATCGAGCAACGTGGAGGAGCTCGCCACCGCGGCCCCGCACTCGAGGAGCGGCTCGAGAGCGACCGTGGCATCCACGTCGTAGCTGCCGCTCGCGAAGGCGCCCGGCGGAAGCGCCGGAGTCCCGAGCAGCAGCGGCGAGAGCGCCGCCGCTCCCCCGAGCAGCACGCCGAACCCGGCGAAGCCGAGCGCCACGATGCCGACGTGGCGCAGCAAGGGATCGGCGGGCCCGCGGCGGCGCGCCGCGAGCCATAGGCTCCCGACCAGTGCGGCCAGGGCGAGGACGCCGGCGAGGGCCCGATGCGGCGGGAGGTCCAGCAGCAGGGCCCCGATGGCGGGCCACGCCAGCAGCGCCGAGCTCGCGCCCTGAGCCAGCATCCGGCCGCGCTCGGGCTCCCAGCCTCCGTTCCGCTCGAGGGCGAAGACGCACAGGGTGAGGAGGCCGCCGCCCAGGAGCGCACCGCCGATCAGGATCGGGAGCGGCGCCTCTCGGGAGATGAGCAGGACGAGGAGAGCACCCGGACCGAGCCCGGCCAGCAGGGACCACAACAGATGCACGCTTGCCTCCGGAGCTTGGGAGTCGCGTTTCGGGGAGCCGGCCACCGCGGAGCGGTGATCGGGGATGGCCCTCGACGGTAGCAACGGCGCCGACGAGGCGGCCCCCGGGCGCCGTTTCCGCCTCGCGGGCTGCTACGTTGCCGGCCCTGATGGCCGCCCTGCGCACCCTCCCCAGAAAGGCGCGCGAGATCCTCGAGCTGGCGCGCGACGACCGCTCCGCCGCCCGCCAGGCCCTCGGGCGCCTGTCCCTGGACGCCCAGGTCGCGCTCGTGTGCGAGTCGCCGCTCTCGCGCCGGGCCGAGCTGCTCGACCTCGCGCCCGAGCCGGAGAGCCTGGTGCCCGCCCTGCCCCCGGCCGAGCTTTGCTTCGTCGCCTCTGCCGTCGGGCTCGCCGATGCCGGCTGGCTCCTCGAGCACGCGAGCGACACCCAGCTCACGACCTGCGTCGACCTGGACGCGTGGCAGCCGCTCACTCCCGACCGGGAGCGGCTCGGGCAATGGCTCGAGGCACTCGCCGACGCGGGCGAGCCGACCCTGCTCCGCGCGGCGCACAGCATCGACATGGAGCTGTGGGCGCTGCACCTGCGCGAACGCGTCGCCGTGGAGATGAAGCCCAGCGGTGACGAAGACTGGTCGCCTCCCACGGGCGGGCAGAGCCTGGACGGGCAGCTCTTCTTCGTCGCGCGCGATCCCAAGGACGATCTCAACGATCTGGTGACCCTGCTGCGGACGCTGTTCCAGAACGACTACTGGTTCTACTTCCGACTGCTGCAAGCCGTCGCATGGGAGGCGTCGAGCGAGAACGAGGAGTGGGCGCTGCGCTGGCGCGCCGGACGCCTGCAGGACATGGGCTTCCCTCCCTGGGAGGAGGCCATGGCGATCTACGGCAGCCTGCGCCCCGAGCAGCTGCCGCATCTCGCCGAAGCGGCGCAGCCCATCGCCGTCGGAGAGTGGCCGCTTCCGGTGTGGATGCCGGAGCTGCCGGTCGCCTTCGAGGGCGAGGAGGCCCCGCTCCTGTTCCGCGCCATGGCCGAGCTGCGTGACGAGGAGGAGCGACGGGCTCTCTCCTTCGCGTTCCTGTCGCTGGCGAACCGGGTCGCCGTCGCCGACGGCATGGCGCTAGGCGACGCGGAGAGCCTCCCCGTCGCCATCGACAAGGCGGCCCGCGTCGCCAGCGGTGGCCTCGCCTTCCTGTGCGAGGAGCACGGCATCGCGGCCACCGAGGTGCTGCAGCGCACGAGCCTGGATCGGCTGTTCCGTGTGGGCTTCCACCTCGACGACTCGATCTCGGCACCGGCGACCCGATTCGACGACGACGAAGCCGACGAGGCCGAGGACGGCGAGACCGAGGAGTCCTGAGCGCCGGTGCATCGGTGCATCGGTGCGTCAGGGCGTCAGGGCGTCAGGGCGTCAGGGCAAATGGAAAGGGCCCACGAGCGCAAGCTCGCGGGCCCTCAACCATCGAAGCCTGACGACTTAGAGGTCGACGGCCTTGAGCGTCTTGCGCTTGTTGCCGATCGCGCGGCCCTCGGCGTCCTTGATGGCCTCGCGCACGACCTTGTCGAGCGCCTCGTAGAACTCGCCACCGACGTTGCACTTCTTCACGGCGGCCTTCACGCGGGCCTTGGAGATGATGAGCTCGGCGGGCTTGCGCGCGGCCTTCTTGCGTCGTGCCGTCATTCGATTGGAACCTCAACGAAGAGCCGGATCCACCGCTGCCCCCACAGCAGGAACGAGAGGTCCGCCCGGCATGTCGCCGCGGACACGTCGCGTGTCGCGGATTCGGCCGATACTAGGGGAAGGCCCGTTGGAGTCAAAGCAAAAAAGCCCGTTACAGGCCCTCTGAGTGCTGATTTCGATGGGATCGCCAATGATCCTGCATTGGCCTCGCGATGGGCTCCGACGGCAGCTCGGGGCAGCGGGACTCACTGCGCCGACTGGACGGCACGGGCGAGCGCGGGCAGGAGCGCCTCGAGCGGCTGCTCGAGCTTCCAGTCGCACTCGGAATCGAACGGAGTCTCGGAAGCGGTCAGGATCGCGGTGGCCGCACCACCGCTCCGCGCCAGGGGAAGCATCTGGTTGATCGGCCCGACGACGAGCGAGGTGCCGGCCGCGACGAAGAGGTCGCACGATTCGGCGGCGCGCATCGCGCGCTCGAGGTCGGCGGCGACGAGGCCCTGCCCGAAGGAGATCGTCGCGGGCTTCAATGGGCCCCCGCAGGCACATTCCGGGGTCGCGACGCCGACCTCCCACTCCTGCTGAGCCGCTTCGCGGGGTGATCTCGCACCGCACCCCATGCAGACGACCGCCGCGTCGCTGCCGTGGATCTCGACCAGCCGCTCCGCGGGCTGGCCGGCGCGGGCGTGGAGGCCGTCGACGTTCTGGGTCACGAGCAGCTCGAGGCAGCCGGCGCGGGTCAGCTCCGCCAGGGAGAGGTGACCCGCGTTCGGCTGGGCGGCGGAGATCAGGGCCCAGGTCTCGCCCTTGTAGCGCCAGTACTCCTCCCGCGCGGCGCGCGAGGCCATGAAGTCCTGGATGGGGACGGGCTGGTAGCTCTCCCAACGTCCGCCGGGAGAACGGAAGTCGGGGATCCCGGAGGCGGTCGAGAGGCCCGCCCCCGTGAGGACCACCACCGAGCGCGCCCCGCGCCAGTGACGCGCCAGATCCTCCAGACCTTCCAACCCTTCCAACCCGCTCCCCTCTCTGCTCCCCTCTCCCGCCAGATGCGGCGGGTCCGCGGCGAGGGTACCGCGCTACGTTCCCGAAGATGCTCCGGAAGCTCGACCTGCGCTCCGACACGGTCACGAAGCCCACCGCTGCCATGCGAAAGACCATGGCCGAAGCCCCCGTGGGCGACGACGTGTACGGGGAGGACCCGAGCGTCAACGCGCTCCAGGAGTCGGCCGCGCGGCTCCTGGGCAAGGAGGCGGCACTCTTCTTCCCCACGGGCACCATGGCCAACCAGGCCTGCCTGCGGGCGCTCACCCATCCCGGCGACGTCGTCATCGCATCAGAGGACTGCCACATCCTCAAGTACGAGTCGGGTGCGGCCTCGGCCGTCTCCGGAGTCCAGATCAAGACCGTGGGTCACGCCGGACTCTTCGCGGGCGACGAGGTGCGGTCGGCCCTCCATCCAGACGACGCCCACTTCGCTCCGACCACGCTCCTCGCCGTCGAGAACACCCACAATGCGAGCGGCGGCCGGGTGTTTCCCCAGGAGCTCCTGGGCGAGTCGATCGCCGTGGCGCTCGAGGCCGGGCTGGCCCTGCACCTCGACGGTGCGCGGCTCTGGAACGCCCACGTCGCCTCGGGCACGCCCCTGGTGGAGCTGGCCGAGCCCTTCGACACCGTCTCCGTCTGCCTCTCGAAGGGCCTGGGCGCGCCGGTCGGATCGGTCGTGTGCGCCTCGGGGCAGCTGATCACGCGGCTTCACCGCATCCGAAAGATGCTCGGCGGCGGCATGCGCCAGGCGGGCATGCTGGCCGCAGCCGGTCGCTACGCCATCGAGAACCACCTGGAGCGGCTGGCCGAGGATCACGACAACGCGCGTCAGCTGGCCGAGGGGCTGAAGCGGCTGGGCTTCGGCGTCGAGGAGATGCCGGAGACGAACATCGTGGTGTTCGACGTCCCGGACGGACGCCGCTTCCTCGAGGAGACGCGCAAGCGCTCGCTGTGGATCAACCCGATTTCGACGCAGCGCTTCCGAGCCGTGACGCACCTCGACGTGAGCTCCGCCGACATCCAGGAAGCGCTCGAGCGGATCATCGAGGCCGATCTGGTGGCCTAGCCCTGGTCGTTTTCCCTGACTTCCCGCGTGGTGTCATCCGGGCGCGACACACACGGGCGTGACACCAGACAGTGGCTACGCTCTTCGGTGACGGTGGGCAGCAGCTTCCAAGAAGCGACGTTCCCGTTCGGGGCGAGGCGTTGATCACGCTCGCGATGGGGACCGAGATCCGGGCCACACGCCGGGAAGTCTGGCGTGCGCTCGTGGATCCGTCCCAGGTGCCGCATTGGCGCCCCGGCTTCGCGGCGGGGGTCGAACGCGACGCGAGCTGGCCCGATGCGGGCTCTCACTGGACCTGGCGCTGCGACCTGAAGGGGCTGCCGATCCTCGTGCGCCACCGGCCGCGAAAGCTCGTCCGCGGCGAGCAGCTGCGCGCTCAGCTCGAGGTCGGGCTCTTCCGCGCCGAGGAGGTGCTCGGCGTGCACGCACTCGGGCCGCACTCGACGCGGCTCTCGGTGCGCATCGCCTGCAGGAGCGAGATGGCGCTGCTCGGATCCTGCCTCGATCGCTTCGCGACCCGACGCTTCGCGACCGAGCTCGCCTCGGCGACGGCCCAGGCCGTGCGCGACTGGTGCGAGCGCGGACGCGGCGATGCCGTCGCCGACCCGGGCGTCGCGGGCCCCTCGCCCGAGCAGCTCTCGCTCCAGGGCTTCGCCGCCGGGCGCTAGCCGACCGACGGGCTCGAGGCGACGGTGACGTTGCGGCGCGGATCCCCAGGGAAGCTCTGCGGATGTCGACTACATGCGGCTGCCGGGCTCCGACGGTCCGTGTAGAGAACCCCGTGCAGAGCTTCCCTAGGATCCGCCCATGTCCATGCTTCCCGCTCGGTCCGGCTCGGCCCTCTTCCGGCTTCGCCTCCTCGCCCCGCTCCTCCTCTTCCTGCCCCTGCTGTCGGGCTGTCGTCACGCCCCCGAGCCGGTGGCGCCTCTTCCGCAGCTTCCCGCTGGCATCGAGTCGGAGCGCATCCGCGCGGACGTCGCGTGGCTGGCCGCCGACGAGCAGGGGGGCCGGGGCATCGGAACGCCGGGGCTCGCGCAGGCGGCCGACTGGCTGGCCGCGCGCTTCGCGGAAGCGGGCTTCGAGGGCGGCGCGCCGGAGGGCGGCTTCCTCCAGCGCTTCCAGGTTCCCGTGTCGATCCAGGTGGAGCAGGCCACCCTCGAGATCCCGAACGCGACCTCCGGTACGAGGGCCGGGGAGCGGGGCGTCGACTTCGAGGCCCTGCTCGCGAGCACGAGCGGGACCCTCCCCGAGGAGGTGGTGTTCGCGGGCTTCGGCATCAGCGACGAGGAGACCGGCTGGGACGACTACGCCGGCCTCGACGTGTCGGGGAAGACCGTCCTCGTACTCGACGGTCGCCCGGGCGAGAGCGGCGACGATCCGTTGGGCGGAGGCCGGGGCGCGGCGTTCGCACGTCCGGCGTACAAGCTGCTCAACGCGAGACGCAACGGGGCCGCGGCCCTGCTGATCGCGCCTGCCCTCGCCGACGTGCCGGGCTTTCCGGGAATCGGCGGCCACGGCGGCGCGAACCCGAGCATCCGGGACGCGGGCCTGCTCGCGATCAGCCTGTCGCGCCCTTTCGCGGCGGATCTGCTCGCGGCGGCGGGCGAGGACCTGGGCGCCCTGCAGCGGCGTGCCGACGAGGAGCGGGAGGCCGGCGGCAAGCCCCTCGACGTGCGCCTCGTGGGAGCCGTCGAGATCGAACGACGCGACGGCGAGGTCGCGAACGTGATCGGCATCCTGCGCGGGAGCGATCCGCTGCTCGCCGAGCAGGCCGTCGTGATCGGCGCCCACTACGACCACCTGGGCACGGGAGCCTTCGGCTCGCTCAGTCCGAGCCGCCTCGGCGAGATCCACTCCGGTGCCGACGACAACGCCTCGGGGACCGCCGCCCTGGTCGCCCTCGCCCGCGCCTTCGGGCAGGGCGAGCGGCCGCGCCGAACGCTCATCCTGATCGGCTTCACCGCCGAAGAGGCGGGCCTGCTCGGCTCGGCCCACTACGTGACGACGCCGAGCGTCCCGATCGAGGACACCGTCGCCATGGTCAACCTCGACATGGTGGGCCGCTTGCGAGAGGACCGCCTGGTGGCGTTCGGCAGCGAGAGCGGGAGTGGCCTCCGCGAGTTGGTCGACGCGGCAGCCGAGGGCACGGGCCTGCGGATCGAGCATCAGGTGGGTGCCCAGGGCCCCTCGGACCAGACGTCCTTCGCGAGCCAGCGTGTCCCCGTGCTCTTCTTCTTCACGGGCACCCACCCCCAGTACCACACGCCGGACGACCAGGTGGAGCTGGTCGAGGCCGAGGGCATCGCGCGCGTCGCTTCGCTCACGCTCTCGGTGGCGCGCGGCCTGCTCGAAGACGAGGAGCGTGCGGAGTTCCTGGGCAACGTCGCGGGCCACGGCTCGGGCGCTCTGCCGGCCGGCGGCGGAGGCTACGGCCCGAGCCTCGGCACGATCCCCGCCTTCGGCGGCGAGCCCGTCGAGGGCGTCCGCCTCTCGGGAGTGAGGCCGGGAAGCCCGGCCGAGGCGGCGGGCCTCCAGGGCGGCGACGTGATCGTCCGATTCGCCGGAAGCTCGGTGCGCAACCTCGAGGAGTTCGCCGCGCTGCTCTTCTCCCAGGTGCCCGGCCGGGAGGTCGAGATCGAGGTGCTGCGCGACGGAGAGCGCATCTCGACCCGCGCGACCCTGGGACAACGGCGCTAGGTGCCGACCATCGTCGGCGCCGGCTCGGTCGGCCTCGCGCTCGGAGCCCGGCTCGGAGCGGCGGGCGTGCCGGTGCGCTTCCTTACGCGGCGTCGCGAGGCCGCCGACTCCCTCACTCGCAACGGCATCCGCGCCGAGGACCCGAAGGAGGGGAGCACGCGGGTCGTTCCCGTGGAGGCCGATTGCCTGCTCCCGACACCCGCGACGGGAAGCGCGAGCGAGCCCCTGCTGCTCTGCGTCCGGCTGCCCGAGCTTCCCGCGCTCGCCGAGACCCTCCGTGCCGAAGCGCCCGGCCACCCGGTGGTGTGCTTCCAGAACGACGTCGAGGCCGAGCCCCTCCTCGCATCCCTGGGCTTTCCCGTGATCGGCGGGGTCTGGCGCCAGACCTGCACGCGGGTCTCGGACCACGCGGTGCGCTTCGTGGGAGCCGGGCGCGTGATCATCGGCGACTTCGCGAACGCGCCCCAGGGCGCCGTCGACCGGGTAACCGGCTGGCTCGAGCTTGCCGGCTACGACGTGGGGCGGTCGAAGGCGATCACCGAAGACAAGTGGCTCAAGCTCTGCATCAACCTGATGAGCGCACCCAACGCCCTCGTTCGCCGCGAGGATCACGGGAGCGAAGCGTTCGTCGAGATCAAGGCACGGCTCCTCGAGGAGGCGCGGGACGTCGTCGCGGCCGCCGGCGTGGTCGCGCGCTCCTGCGACGGACGCGACCGCAGCCTGGACGAGGAGATCGTCTTCCAGCGCGAGAGCCTCGCGCGCGGGACGAGCGCTCGCGCCCTCCCCCTCTACAACCAGGTGTGGACCAGCCTGCGCCAGGGCGCGCCGGGCGAGGCCGTCGCCTATCACCGACGCTTCGTACGCATGGGGCGCGAGCACGGCGTCGCGACGCCGACGAACGAGCGGCTGATCGACGCGCTCGAGTACGCGATCACCCGGGAGGCGGGACCCGAGAGCGTTCTGGCGGCCGAGCTACTCGGGTGAGACCGGCTCGGGGACACCCTCGGGCAGATAGACCTCGGTGTCGGGATGGAACGCCTTCCAGGCCAGCCAGTAGGCCTCCTGCACCTTCACGTCGGAAGGCGCGTGATGGGCGAAGAGCCCCGCCTGCCCGTCGTAGAAGATGCGGATCTCGCGCCCTTCGAAGTCGTCGACGACGCTGCCCCCGGCGATCGTCAGCGCCGAGCCCAGGTAGGCCCGGGACTTCCCGCCCGCCTGGACGCCGACCACCACCTCCTTCAGGTGGTAGGCGCGGTCGACCGCCCGCACCGGGAAGATCGTCTCGTCCCGCACGATGTAGGTGTCGAAGGCGCTGTGGCGGTAGTCGATCTTGTCGGGAGCCGGGCGTGCCAGCACCGCGCTCACGGGATTGACCGCGAGCCAGCTCTCGAGGGTCACCTGATCGATCCGGATCGGCGCGAGCTGCTTTCCGACCAGCTTGCCCGCGACGCACTCGCCGGTGAACTGGGACCACAGGCTCTCGGTCTCGCGGTCGTACATCAGGAAGCCGTGGTTCCAGATGAGCCCGGCCACGCCGAACTCGAGGGTGCGGCCGTCGAGCTCGCGGGAGAAGGCGCGCGGCGCGCCAGCCAACGGGTCGTAGGTGACGGCCACCGGCAGGTCGCCGAAGCGATCGTTCACGATCTGATGCCGCTCCATCAGGTGGAGCGGATACACCCGCGCGACGCCGCCGAGCGCGACGCCGAGCACCGGGTTCTTCTCCATGACCCAGTCGGCGTCGGCGACCGCGACGAACTCGGGGGCGTCCACGCTGCGGATGCCGTCGCGCGGCGGGCCTCCGCCGATCAGGTGCTCCTTCGAGACCGAGAGGCCCTCGAGGGAGAAGCCGTTCCACTCCTCCCGGGCCTCCTCGGCCGATGCGAACGAGGCGGCCGCGAGCAGGAGTGCTCCGGCCAGCGCGAGGCGCAGGGCGTCGGGGATGCGGCTTCGTCGGCTCATGGGTCTCCGTCCTTCGAGGGCCTCGGGTCGCGGCCGGCCCATCCGTTGGACGCCCGAGCCTAGAGCAGCGTTTCGGCTAGAAGCTCGAGCGCCTCGGGCTGGCCGCCTCCGATCAGCATGTCGGTCACCGCCGACTCCTTCCAGGCGGCCAGGCGATCGACGATGCGCTCCTTGGGACCGACCAGCGCGATCTCGTCCACCAGGCTGTCCGGGATCGCCGCGACGGCCTCGTTCTTCTTGCCGTCGAGGTAGAGATCCTGGATCTGGGCGGCGTCGCCCTCGTAGCCGAGCCGGATGGCGTAGTCGTTGTAGAAGTTCTTGCCCTTGGCTCCCATGCCTCCGACGTAGAGCGCGAGCATCATCTTCACCGGCATCCGGCACTGCTCCACGTCGTCGCCGAGCACGCAGGTCACGAAGGGGGCGATGCGGAAGTCGTCCATGCCCTTGCCGCCGCCGGCCTTGGCGAAGCCCTTCTCGAGCGCAGGCTCGAAGATGTCCATGCGCTCGGGGTTCATCCACACGGGGATCAGGCCGTCGGCGACCTCGGCGCTGCACGCCACGCCGTTGGGGCTGATCGAGGCGGTGAAGATCGGGAGATCCGGGTTGCCGTGGAGGATGCTCTTGAGCGGCTTGCCGAGGCCCGTCGTCCCTTCGCCCGAGGCCGGGATGTCGTACATCGAGCCGTGGAACTCGAGCGGCCCTTCGCGCGCCAGGATCTGGCGGATGATCTTCACGTACTCGCGGGTGCGGGTGAGCGGCTTGCCGTAGGGAACGCCGTGCCAGCCCTCGACGACCTGGGGGCCCGACGGCCCGAGGCCCAGCAGGAAGCGGCCGCCCGAGAGGGAGTCCATGCTCATGGCGGTCATCGCCGTCATGGCCGGGGTGCGGCCGGGCATCTGCATGATGGCGGTGCCGAGCTTGATCGTGCTCGTCTGCGCGCCGATCCAGGCCAGCGGGCTGATGGCGTCGGACCCATAGGCCTCGGCCGTCCAGATGGAGTCGAAGCCCAGGTTCTCGGCGTGCTTGACGCGGTCGATGTCGACGGTGAGCTTGGCACCGGAGTAGCCGGTGAGGAGTCCGAGTCGCATGGCGGGGTTCCTTCGATGGGAGTGGCGCGATGGGAGTCGTGCGGTGGGAGTGGCGCGCGGATCGGCAAGGTAGCATGGCGGCATGGCGACCCTGCTGCTGATCCACGGCTCCTGGCACGGCGCCTGGTGCTGGGAGCGCCTGCTGCCCGCGCTCGCCGCCGCGGGCCACGAGGCGCGCGCCATCGACCTTCCGGGCCACGGCGAGGACGAGACCCCGCTTCCCGAGATCGACCTGGCGGCGTACACCCGCTGCATCCAGCAGGCGGCCGAGGCCATGGCACCCGTCGTCGCCGTCGGCCACAGCATGGGCGGCCTCGCGATCACCGCCGCGGCCGCCGAGCGCCCGGAGCTCTTCGCGGCGCTCGTCTACGTGTGCGCGTTCGTGCCCGTGGAAGGCGAGAACCTGACGGTGCTGGCCCAGGCCGCGCCGGACAGCGAGCTCATCGGGGCCGCGGAGATCGGCGCGGAGAGCATCTCGCTCCGACCCGAGCTCACGACGAGCGCATTCTACGGCGAGTGCAGCGAGGCGGACGCCCGGACGGCACGGGACCGGCTCCGAACCGAGCCGCTGATCCCGGCGATCCAGCCCGTCCCGGGCGGCCTGCCCGAAGCCCTGCCGCGAGCCTACGTGGAGTGCCTGCGCGATCGCTCCATCCCCGTCGCCCACCAGCGCTTCATGCGCGACCGCGGCGGTGTCGAGGCGCTCGCGAGCCTCGACACCGATCACTCGCCCTTCCTCTCGATGCCCGGCGACCTCGCCGCGGCCCTCGGCGCCTACGCGCGGCGCTACGACTGAAGCCCGTGGAGACCACCTTCGAGATCCGACACGACGACCTTCGGGGCCACGAGGTCGAGGGCCTGCTGCGCGAGCACCTCGACGACATGCACGAGATCACGCCGCCGGAGAGCGTTCACGCCCTCGATCTCGAGGCGCTGCGCGCGCCCGAGATCACCTTCTGGTCGGTCTGGGAGGGGGACGCCCTGCTCGGCTGCGGCGCGCTCAAGGAGCTCGATGCCAGGCGCGGCGAGATCAAGTCCATGCGCACCGCGAGGCCCCATCGCGGCCGCGGCGTAGCCTCGCGCCTGGTCGAGCACATCCTGGCCGAGGCCGATCGTCGCGGCTACGAGCGGCTTTACCTCGAGACGGGCTCCATGGTCGAGTTCGAGCCGGCGCGCGCGCTGTACCGGCGCCACGGCTTCGAGCCGTGCGGCCCGTTCGAGGGCTACGTCCTCGACCCGAACAGCGTCTTCATGACGAAGTGGCTCGGCCACCGCCCCTGACTTCGAGGCGGGGGAGCGCTCGTCTCAGCCGCTCTCGGAGAGTGGAGCGGCCGCAGGGCTCGACTCGGCCCGCGCGAGGGCCAGAAAGACGCACAAGGATGCGACGCCGTACCACAGCCCGCGTCCCGTCTGCGCCCACTCGAAGAACGAATCCGATCCCGACCGGAGGGCCAGACTCGCGGCGATGGCCAGCATGCAGACCGCCACGATCGCGAACGTACCGAGGGACCAGAAGAAGTAGCGTCGCGTCGTCGCGGCGTGGCCGATGCCCAGGCGCTCTCGACGGCGCGACCGCACCCACTCCCGGAGGGTGATTCCGCTCACGGTCGCGAACGCCGCCGCGATCGGCAGCTGCGAGAGCATCGCACCGGCCGTGGAGGGATCGTATGCGAGGGACGGCTGGCTGGCTGCGTCGTAGGCGAGCGTGGCGAAGAGGAGCAGCCCCACCGCCACGAGCCAGGCTACGGAGATCCGCGACTCGAGCCAGCCGAAGGTCTCGGACACGAAGAGCAGCAGTGCGCAGATGGCGATCCGCATCAGCACGTCGCTTGCGACCCAGAGCCCCTTCTGGACCGGGCTCGGCTCCATTGCGGCGAGGACCGGCGTCAGCAGCAGGCTCGCGGCCCCGAGGACGAGAGCCAGGGTCATCTGCTTCACCGGGCGGGTAAAGCCTCGCTCGCGAGACGCGCGAGCGATGGCCGCCCCGCCCCGCAGCATCGCCAGGGCGAACCCGACCATACCGACGTAGAGCCAGATCATCGGAGGGTCGAATCGGCCGGATCCGGCCGGAACCTGAGCGGTCTGGAGCTCAGTGAAATCCCCTACAGCCGCCTGGCCGGCCGGCCGAGCCATGTCGTAGAGGGGGGTTCGCCGGTGGTCGCGACGCTCTGCTTCGCCGTCTCCGTCATCCTGGCCTGCTACGTCGGTGCACGCATCGTCCGGGTGGGCCTGCGCACTCGTCAGGCCTCGGAGCTCACCGTGGGGGGCTCGACCTTGTGCCTGGCCCTGGGCCAGGTGTCCCTTCTGGCGGCTCGGGAGTGGCTCGCCCCGGGCGGCGTCGCGCTCGGGCTCTGGATTCTCGGATTCACCCTGGTCGCGCTGAGTGTCCCCCTGCTCGCGATCGGAATCCGACGGATCTTCCGGCCCGACGCGAGCTGGGCCGCCGGATTGGCCGCAGCCCTCTCGGTCGCCACCGCAGTCTGGTACGGGGCGACGCTATGGCTGGGGCCGGAGGCCGCACGACCCACCCTCCTGCTCGTCTGGATCGAGGTGGTTCGGATCGCCTTGTTCTCCTGGACGGCCTTCGAGAGCTTCCGCTACGGCGTGCTGATGCGGCGGAGGGCGCGGCTCGGGCTCGCGCAGCACTCGATGGCGTCGCGGTTCCTCTGGTGGGGCCTGGCGACTTCCTGCCAGTGCATCGACAGTGCGACGGGCATCCTGAGCGCGGCGTTCCTCGGGCAGAGCATGCTCCAGCTCCCGCTCGGGCTCTTCGCAGCGAGCTCGCTCGCGCTGCTGGCCAGCCTCTCCCTCTGGTTCGCCTTCTTCCCGCCTCGGCTGCTCACCCGTTTCGGCTCGAACCGGAGCGGTCCGCCTGGAGCACCTCGAGCTCCCGCCCACGGCAGCGTCGGGAGCGCGAACAGGATCCTCTGGGAGCCGATCCGGTAGCCGATCCGGGAGCCGGCCCGATAGCCGACTCTTCAGCCTTGGTGAGCCGCGCCGATCCTCAAGCCCCCGCGCGAGGGTCGTCGAAGATCAGCGCGCCGTCCTCCAGCGGCGCCTTGCGGATCATCTTGCGATCCCGGCGATAGTCCTGGGTGTTGAGCCAGGGCTCACGATCACCCTGCTTCGGGAAGAGGTGCATCACGCGCTTCATGTAGTTCGGCGTGAAGTCCTCGATCCACTGGCGGGTCTGCATGCCGCGATCCTCGTCGCGCAGCCGCGGAACCGCCCGGGTGGCCCCCTTGGCATCCATGTGGTCGATCAGCCTGCAGGTGTACTCGGCGGTGAGATCCGCGCGCAGGGTCCAGGAGGCGTTGATGTAGCCGAAGGTCTGGATGAGGTTCGGGACGTCCGAGTACATCATCCCCTTGTAGGTGAAGGTCTCGGGGAAGTTCACGGGCTCGCCGTCCACCTCGAAGCGCGCCCCGCCGAGCACCTTCAGGTTGAGGCCGGTCGCCGCGACGATGATGTCGGCATCGAGCTCTTCGCCCGAGCGCAGCCGGATCCCCTTCTTGGTGAGGGTCTCGATGTGGTCGGTCACCACCGAGGCCTTGCCGGAGTTGATCGCCTCGAAGAGGTCGGCGTTGGGGATCAGGCACAGGCGCTCGTCCCACGGGTCGTACCGCGGGGTGAAGTGCTTCTCGACGGTCTCGCGCCCGAGGTGCTTGCGCACCTGCTTCAGGAGGAAGGCCTTCACCTTCTCCGGCGCCACGCGGGTGCGCCGGTACAGCAGGTTCTGGAGCGTGACGTTCTTCCAACGGGTGATCGCGTAGGCGATGCGGTCGGGAAGGAGGCGGCGCAGACGGTTCGCAAGGGCGTCCACGTCGGGCCGGGAAACGACGTAGGTGGGCGAGCGCTGGAGCATCGTGATGTGCTCGGTCTCCTCGGCCATCGCCGGCACCAGCGTCATCGCAGTCGCGCCGCTGCCGATCACGACCACACGCTTGCCGCGGTAGTCGAGATCCTCGGGCCAGAGCTGGGGGTGGAAGAGCTCGCCCTCGAAGTCGGCCTCACCCGGGAACTCGGGACGATGGGGCTCCTCGTAGCTGTAGTACCCGCTGCACATCAGCAGCAGGTTGCAGGTGATCGGCTCGGGGGCGGGGCCGCCGTCGGTGGCCGCCACGTCGATCGTCCAGCGCGCCTCGTCACTCGACCACGACGCCCCCTCGACCTTGCGGTCGAACTGGATGTGCTTGCGCACCCCGTGCTCGTCGGCGGCCTCGTTCACGTAGGCGAGGATCGAGGGGCCGTCGGCGATGGCCTTCTCGGCCTTCCACGGCTTGAAGGAGTAGCCGAGGGTGTGCATGTCGCTGTCCGACCGGATCCCCGGGTAGCGGTACAGGTCCCAGGTGCCGCCGAGCTCGCTGCGCGCCTCGAGGATGGCGTAGCTCTTGCCGGGGCAGCGCTGCTGCAGGTGGCAGGCGGCCCCGATGCCCGAGAGGCCGGCTCCCACGATCACGACGTCGAAATGGCTCATCGGTTCCTCCGCACCCAGGGCGGCCCGGGCGCAGGGGCCCACCGTGGAGAGAGCAGAGTATCCTGAAATTTTAGACTTGTAAAGTTTTTTACACCTGCCAGAATTGGAGCATGAGCGGTCTTCGCGAGCGGAACAAGGCCCGGCGGCGCCATGCCATCCTCGAGTCGGCGCTCGAGCTGCTGCGCCACAACGCCCTCGAGGACGTCACCATCGAGCAGATCGCGGCCCGCGCCGAGGTCTCCTCCCCCACGGTCTACAACCTGGTGGGCACCCGCGAGCAGCTCCTCGGCTCCCTGATCGACCGGGTGATGGAGGACCTCGTGGCCACCCTCGAGAAGCGCGAGGGCGAGCTCGACCCGATCGACGAGGCGCGCTTCGCGGTGGAGCAGTCGGCCCGGGCCTTCGTGGCCGACGGAGAGGCCTATCGCCAGATCGTCCGAGCCCTGGGCTCCTTCCCGGCAAGCGGCTCCCCCCTCGCCGTGGACCCGGTCCAGCTCCACATCCAGGCCATGAAGGGCGCCCAGGAAATGGGAACGCTCCGCCCGGAGCTCGACCCCACGGCCTTGGGCCGCCAGTCCTACATCGCCTACATCGCGGCCCTGATCGCCTGGGCAGCCGAGTCCCTGACCGACCGCGGCTTCCTGGTCGCCGCCCACCACGGCCTGATGACGGTCGTGGCCGCCGCCGCCAGCGACTCGCACCGCGACGCCTTCGTCGCCGAGCTCTCAAAGCTCGGCCGCGAGCTCGGCCAGGCGTCGTGGAAGTCCCGCTGACCAGCGCCTCAGCGCGGCGACGTCTTCTTCTCTGCGGCCGCGGAAGTCCCGCTGACCAGCGCCTCAGCGCGGCGACGTCTTCTTCTCTGCGGTCGCGATGGTGAAGAAGTCGAAGACGGCCTTCTCGCGGTGACGTAGCCGGAAGCCCCCGGCATCGAGGATCGGACCGAGCCGTCGGGTGAAGTCCGAGAACAGCAGGTTGGTGAACACGTTCGCCGCCCGTCGCCCGAGAGAGGGCGACTCCCCATCCGGGACGAACTTGTCGAAGATCGCGACGCGTCCTCCCGGCACGAGAACGCGATTCACCTCCCGGGCACAGGCCTCGGGATCGGGCATGACCGCGAGGATCAGGTGCAGGATCACGTGGTCGAAGCTCTCGTCCTCGAAAGCGAGCGACTCGCCGTCCATCACGCGGGCGTCGACCCTCTGATCCAGCCGCTTGGCCCGCTTCCGCACCGCCTCGACCATCTGTGGCGACAGGTCCGTGGCCACGACCTCGACTCCTGCCGGAATCCACTCCAGGTCGAGACCCGTCCCGGCCCCGACGATGAGCACCCGCGAGCCGGGCTCGAGCTCGAGCAACTCGATCGACCGCCGCCGCGCCTCGGCCCAGCCCGCCAGCTGGAGCGGCGCAGTCGCGAGGTCGTAGAACGGGGCCATCGCCCCGTAGCGGATGCGATTCCAATCGGTGGTATTGACGGTCACGACGTCTCCGAGAGGCGGAGGCTAGCGGGCCCGCCCTTGGTTCGAGAGAGGACCCGAAGCGCCGACCCCGTCGCGAGCCCGGGGGTGGGGGGCTGGACGCTGGGACCCGCCTGGTCGAATCAGGAGCCCGACCGAGCCGCAGCACAGACCTCCCGGGTGCACATCGGCGGCCCGGTCGAGAGCGCGCAGGCCTGGGCCTCGGCGGAGAGGTCCGGGATGCAGGCACGAAAGCGCTCCTGCTGCTCGCGCGCGACGTCCTCGTAGGTCGAGGGCGTCTCGGGGCACGACGCGGTCAGGCTCGCGTCGATCGCAGCCAGCGCTCGCGCGAGACAGACGAAGCCCTCGTGGTCGACGACGCCGCAGGCTCGGTAGACCTCGAGCTTGGCCCGCGCCTTCCGGTGGATCGTCCCGATGTAGCGACAGGGCTCGGCGACCTCGATCGCCTCCCCCGCCTCGGTTGGTGCCGGGACCTGCTGAGCCCACGATCGCGGAGCCGCCCCCCCGACGAGCAACAGGAGGATCGGCAGGATCGGAGTCTTGGACGCCAGAGACCGCACGAGCGCCCGCGCTCTCAGGAGAGCGACATCGCCTCTTCGTCGGGCGGCGAAGCGACCAGGGGCAGGTCGATCTGGAAGAGCGTGCCGCCCTGGTCTCCGCACTCGACCTGCATGCGGCCGCCGTGGCGCTCGACGATGCCGTGGGAGATCGAGAGGCCGAGCCCCGTGCCCTGGCCCACGGGCTTCGTGGTGAAGAAGGGCTCGAAGATGCGGCCGCGCACGTCCTCGGGGATGCCCGGCCCGTCGTCCTCGAACTCGAGGCGGACGCCCATCGGGCTTCGCGAGGTGCGGATCGCGAGGGTGCCCCGGCCGTCGATGGCGTCGCAGGCGTTCATCACCAGATTCATGAACACCTGGTTCAGCTGGGCGGGGAAGCAGCGGACCCGCGGGATGGCGCCGAAGTCCTTGTCGACGGTGACGGCGTCCTTGAGGCGCGCCTCCATCAGGCCGAGGGTGCGCTCGATCTCCTCGTTCAGGTCCGTGTCCGAGATCTCGGCCTGGTCCATGCGCGAGAAGGTCCGCAGGTCGAGCACGATCTTCTTCACGCGCTCGGTGCCCTCGCGGCTCCGAGCCAGGAGCTTTCCGATCGCCTCCCGGGGCTTGCTGTAGTCGCCGCCCTGCTCCTGGGCGTCCACCAGCTTCCCGATGTAGCCGTCGAGCAGCTGCAGGTTCGCGTGGACGAAGCCGATCGGGTTGTTCAGCTCGTGCGCCACGCCCGCGACCAGCTGGCCGAGGGAGCGCATCTTCTCGCTCTGCATCAGCTGGGTCTGGGTGTCCTGCAGCTCCTGGGTGCGCTCCTCCACGCGGGCCTCGAGGGTCTCGTTCAGCTTCGCGATCTCGTCGAAGGTCTGCGCGTTCTCGATGGCGATTGCGCTCTGGTTCGAGAGGGTGCGCAGCAGCTGGCGGTCGTCGGGGCCGAGGCGCTCGCCCGTGACCTTCCCCGCCACCGCCACCACGCCGAGGAGGTCGACGCCGAAGAGGATCGGAACGAGGAGCTTCACGTCGAGGGTGTCGAAGACGTCGCGGCAGATCTCGCGCGTCTCGGGATCCGTTCCGTCGTCGAAGTCGGCGCGGGAGAGCTCCTGGCGCCGCATCCACAGGTGCTTGCCGATCGGGTGGTCGACGGGCAGCTCGAGCTCCCGGGCCTCGGGTTCGAACTCGCCGCGCCAGGCCACGACCTTGAGCTTGCGCTCGTCTTCCGAGAGCAGCAGCACCATGGCCCGCTCGACGCCCATGGTGTCGGTCACCGCCAGCAGGAGGCGCTCGCTGATCTCGGAGAGCGAGAGCATCGAGACCATCGCCTCGGAGATCTCGCGGACGGCGTCGCGGTAGCCGGCGCGGTCGCGGTCGAAGAGCCGGTCGACCAGGCTCTGGAGCCGCAGCCGGAGCGGGTTGAAGGCCAGGATCGCGAAGAAGAGGAAGACGATCGAGAAGTAGGGGGAGTCGGCGTTGACGTTGAAGCGCCGGAAGGCCGCGTCGGCGAAGGTGATCAGGCTCGCGAAGAGCCCGGTGATGGCGAGGGTGGCCGCACCGTAGGCGGCCGAGGACCGCGCGATGCCGCGGATGTCGAACAGCTGGGTGCGCACGATCCCGTAGCCCACGGCGACGGGGAAGCCGATGAACCAGAGCATCGCGAGCGGCATGGACACGGGCAGCCCGCTGATCAGCGCGCGCAGCACGAGGATGATGGCGACGGGTGCGAAGCTCACCAGCGCACCGATCAGCACGATGTCGGCGCTCTCGGTTCCGCCGCTTCCACGCATGCGCATGCGCTCGCGGATCAGGATGGCGATGCCGGCCACCGCACCGCTGAAGGCGGCGACGAAGTTCACCACGGGAAGCCAGCCGTCCTCCATGCCCACGCCGAGCAGCACGCCCAGGGCCAGCAGGGCGGCCAGCCCGTAGGGCACCGCGCGGGCGCGGCGATAGCGCGTGACCCACGGAGGCTCCGCCGGGAAGGTCGTGAAGAGGTGCACGACGCTCGCGCCGATCATGGGCAGCGTCATGAGCATCCGCTCGTGGCCGAAGGGCGCGTCGTAGGTGTGTACGGCCCCGAACAGCGCCGTCGCGATGAACGCCGAGGAGAGCAGGAAGGCCCAGGCCTCGGCGCGGTCCGGGCGCAGGCGCCAGACGAAGAGCCCGACGGCGAGGTAGACCGAGCCCACCACCACGAGCGCCAGGAAGAGCGGCGTCGCGAGGCGCTGGTAGGAGGATGCGCGCTCGCTCGGCGTGAGACGCACCTCGTAGACGCGCCCCCCGGTCTTGACCAGCTCGTACACGATCTCGGTGTTGGCGCGGATGTCCTCCCAGCCGCGCTCGCGGTACCAGCGGTGCACGGGCCGGCCGTCCACCCGCAGCACGCGCTCGCCCACGCGCACGCCGGCCGCCGCTGCCTCGGGCGTCACCGACTGCACGATCGCGTTCCCGCCGAGTGCCGTGGTCTGCAGCGGGGGATCGACGTTGCGCGGAGCCTGGACCTGGCCGTAGAGGGCCAGCACCAGCGCCATCACGGCCCAGAGCACCGCGGCGGACGCGGTGCCGCGCCGGATCCATCTCGTCTGCTCGGGGCTCACGCCGCGTGCACCTCCAGATCCACTCCCTCCGGCGGCTCCATGGGCAGCGAGATGGTGAAGTGCGCCCCTTCTCCCGGCACCGAGCTCACCACCATGCTCCCGCCGTGGCGTTCGATGATGCCATGGGAGAGCGAGAGCCCGAGGCCCGTTCCCTTGCCCACGGGCTTGGTGGTGAAGAAGGGATCGAAGATGCGCTCCTGCACGTCGGCCGGGATGCCCGGGCCGTCGTCCTCGAAGTGGAGCTCCACGCCGTCGCCCGTAGCACGGGTCCGCACGGTGATCTTGCCCTTGCCCTCCATGGCGTCGCAGGCGTTCATCAAGAGGTTCATGAACACCTGGTTCAGCTGGCTCGCGAAGCAGCGGATCGTGGGGAGGCCCTGGTAGTCGCGCACGATCTCGACACCGCCCTTGAGGCGCGGCTCCATCAGCGAGAGCGTGCTGTCGATCTCCTGCTCGAGGTCCACCTCCTGCAGCTCGGCGTAGTCGGTGCGCGAGAAGGTGCGCAGGTCGCGCACGATCTGCTTCACGCGCTCGGTCCCCTCGCGGCTGCGACCCAGCAGCTTGCCGATGGCCTCGCGGGTGCGGGCGCGCTTGGCCGGGTCCATGTCGCCCTGCACGAGCCGCCCGATGTAGTCGTCGAGCAGCTGCAGGTTCGCGTGCACGAAGCCGATCGGGTTGTTCAGCTCGTGAGCGACGCCCGCCACGAGCTGACCCAGCGAGCGCATCTTCTCGCTCTGGACCAGCAGGGCCTGGGTCTCCCGCAGCTCCTGGGTGCGCTCCTCGACCCGCGCCTCGAGGGTCTCGTTGAGCTGGGCGATCTCGTCGAAGGCCTTGGCGTTCTCGATGGCGATCGAGCTCTGGTTCGCGAGCGTCCGCAGGAGCTGTAGATCGTCGGGGCCGAGGCGCTCGCCGCTCACCTTGCGCGCCACCGCGATCACGCCGAGCAGATCGACGCCGAAGAGGATCGGCATCAGGAGCTCGGCGTCGAGCAGGTCGAAGACGTCGCGGCACTCCTCGCGGGTCTCGGGATCCTCCTCGTCGTCGAAGTCCTCGCGCACCAGCGAGCGCCGGCGCATCCAGAGGGCGCGGCAGATCGGGTGGTCGGCCGCGAAGGACGCCTCGGACGCCTCGCGGTCCCAGTCGCCGCGCACGGCCTCGACCTGGAGCTCCTCGCTCGCGTCGTCCACCAGGAGCACCATGGCGCGGTCCACTCCCATGGTGTCGGTCACGGCGATCAGGATGCGGTCGACGATCTCCTTCACCGAGAGCATGGAGACCATCGCCTCGGAGATCTCGCGCAGGGCCTGGCGGTAGCGGGTGCGATCGCGGTCGAAGGTGCGATCCACCCAGGCCTGCAGCCGCACGCGCAGGGGATTGAACGCCAGGATCGCCAGGAAGAGGAAGAGCACCGAGAACGCCGGCGAGCGGGCGTTCAGGCTGAAGCGGTTGAAGAGCGCGTCGGCCGACGTGACCAGCAGGGCGAAGACGCCGGTGATCGCGAGGGTGACGGCGCCGTAGGCGGCCGAGCTCCGCGCCACCACCCGGATGTCGAAGAGGTCCTTGCGCACGATCCCGTAGGCGACCGCCAGCGGGAACACGAAGAAGCCGAGCAGGCCCACCGACCAGGGGAAGGTCGTGCCGAAGAAGAAGTGCCAGAGCAGCAGGCCGATCACCGGCACGAAGCTCGCGGTGGCGCCGAGCAGCATGACGTCGGTGCGATCGGCCGCGCCGGTCCCACCGTGGGCGAAGCGCTCGCGCGTGATGATGCCCATGCACAGCGCCGCCATGCCGGCGGAGAAGAAGGTGTTGGTGGGCTGGACGTAGGGCTTCACGGGACCGAGCTGCTCCTCGAAGAGAGCGAGCAGGGCGAGCACGCCGGCCGCGACGTAGGGGATCGTGCGGATGTCGGGGCGCCGCACGATCCAGGAGGGCTCGATCGGGTAGGTGGTGAAGAGATGGAACGCCGTGGCCCCGACCAGTGGGATCGTCATCTGGATGAGCAGCCATGGAAGCGGGAACGAAGGCCCGGAGAGCAGCAGCATCGCCGAGGTGACGGAGCAGAAGAGGAGCAGCGCCCACGCCTCGATGCGATCGGGTTTGAGGCGCCACACGGCGACGCCGATCAGCAGGTAGACGAAGCCCACCAGGGGCAGGCCGATCGCCACCAGGCGAACGGGCAGGCTCTGGAAGCTGCCGCCGGCGACGGGCGGCAGCTCGGCGGTGTAGGCGCTGCCGTCGGGCTTCTCGAGCCCGTAGACGTTGGAGACTCCGAACTCGAGGCTGCGCAGCCCGCCTTCGCGCAGCCAGCTGGTGAAGGCGAGGCCGTCGATGGACATCAGACGGTCGCGCGGCTCGACGCCCAGCGCCTCGGCACCGGGGCTCGTCCCGTGCACCACCGCCTGGCCGGCGGCACCGGAGAAGTCGAAGGGCAGGAAGGGAAGCTGCCCCATCTCGATTCGCGCACGCAGGCCGACGAGGCCCGCCAAGAGCGCCCACGCGATCGCCGCGATGGCCGTCGCCTGGCGAAAGCGGAGCGTGGCTGTCGGGTTCATACCGCTCCAGGCACCCTGGCGCGGATGATAGCGCGACGCCCGCGGGGTGGTCCCCGGGCGGTGGAGCGGGCGCGGGTCGCGCCGGCTCGGCTGAACGAGCTAGCGCTGCTGCTGCTGTTGCTCGAGCTCGGCCAGCTCGGCCTGGAGGATGGCCATCTCGGCCATCGGGCTGGATTCGGTCTTGTAGTTGTAGCCGCGGCCGTTCAGGGGCCGGACCTCTTCACCGGGCTTCGCCGCGGCCATCTGCGCGAGCAGCCGCTGGCGGGTCATCTGCCGGATCTCCGTCGGGCTGAGCGCGGGCGGCGCGTCGACCGAGCAGGAGGCGGCGCTCTCGCCGAAGCTCGCGAAGGGCGCCGTCTCCATGGACATCAGCGCTTCGCCCTCGGCGTGGACCTGGACACCCGGCGACGCCAGGGCGATGGCCGCGAAGAGGGCCGCCGGGCCCGCGGCCTGCTTGAGGAAGGCTCGGAGAGACAAGGATGGACCTCCAGCTAGTGGAGGGCCGATCGGCGTCGCCGCCTGCGCCCTTGAGCGGATTCCCCAGGGGAACCCTGAGCCCGGGTCAGGCGGGCCGGTAGCGGAGCATCACCCGCTCACCGGACGCGAAGCCGTCCCGGAAGCGCGGCTCCCACTTGCCGATCTCGCCCGGATACTTGGTGCGGTACAGCACCATCAGCCGCTCGAGCAGGGACTCGTCCTGCGAGCGCTCGAGCTTCGCGTCGAAGCTCGGCGCCTTCCGGAAGGCCTCGTTGCGCGTGCCGAGCCCGCCCTTCCAGCGGCCGTGGTTGCCGACCCAGACGCGGGCCGTGTCGAGCCCCTTGGCCAGGCTGCGCGCCTTCCAGCTGTCCTTCGAGGTGACGATCACCACCGACTCGTCGAGCCAGCCGTACCAGACCTCGCCGTGGCAGGTGCTCTCCGCGCCGTCGCTCTTGAGCGGCGAGATGTACACGAACTCGCTGTCGTCGAGCAGCGACTTCGCGGGCAGGTCCTTGGCGAGGGCCTGCCTCACGAACAGGGTCGGTACGCCAGCCAGGGCCGCGGCGGCCACGCCACCGACGACGAAATCGCGTCGCTTGATCACGGGAGCCTCCTCGAATGAGCGCCGAGGCTAGCAAGCGAATGCGACGGACCCCGTCCGCGCGGCGCCCGGGCGGGCTAGATGCCCGATCCGCCCTCTTCCTCGCCGACGTGGAGGCCGCACTCCTTGGTGGCTTCGTCCTCCCACCACCAGCGTCCCGCGCGCGGATCCTCTCCCGCGCGAATCGCCCGGGTGCAGGGCTCGCAGCCCACCGTCGGGTAGCCCTCGGAGTGCAGCCGGTTGACCGGCACGTCGTGCTGGCGCACGTAGGCCCAGACGTCATCGTGGGTCCAGTCGACCAGGGGATTGATCTTGAGTGCCGTGCCGTCGGCGCTCACCCGAGGCGTGTCCTCGCGCGTCACGTTCTGCTCGCGACGCAGGCCGGTGACGTAGGCGTCGAGGCCGGCCAGGTAGCGGCGACTCGGCTCGACCTTGCGGATGCGGCAGCAGAGCTTCCGCTTCTCGAGCGACTCGTAGAAGAGGTTCACCCCGTGCTCCTCGACCATCTCCTGCACGGCGCGCGCCTCGGGAAAGACGACCTCGATGCGCGCGTCGTAGCGGTCGCGCACCCGGTCGATCAGGTCGTAGGTCGCCTGGGGCATGCGGCCGGTATCCAGCACGAAGACCCGCGGCCGGGGCTGGATGCGGCTCAGCATGTCCAGGAGCACCAGGCCTTCGGGGTTCCCGAAGGAGCACTGGAGCGCGAACCGGTCCCCAAATTTCTCGACTGTCCAAGTCAGGATTTCGGCCGGGGACATCCCGTCGAAGTGTCCGGAGTCGACCAGGCCAGCCAGGGAGGGATCGCGGAGAGTGGCCGAGATGGCTGTTTCGGCAGCGGTTTCGCTCATCTTCGGAGGCTCCTCAGGAGCTGGAAGCACGGGCGGGCGCGGCCGTGAGTTCCGTATCAGCGCGCTGCAGAATAGTCCATGCGCAGCCGATGGGCCCATATCATGATTTTCAACATGGGAATCCGAACAATGTGATTGATACGAACTTGCTTCCCATATTATGATTCACAACATCGATGTCCCTGCGCCACGCCATCCTCGGAATCGTGAACCACGAGCCGGTTCACGCCTACGCGCTGAAGCGGGTGCTGGACGAGGGCATCTCGTCGTTCTGGCCGGTCAACCTCGCCGCCATCTACCCGAGCCTGCGCAAGCTCGAGGAGGAGGGCCTCGTCGCCCATCGGCTCGAGAAGTCGACCGAGGGACGACCCGACCGGAAGGTCTACGAGATCACCGATGCCGGGCGCGAGGAGCTGGCGCGCTGGCGACGGCTGCCGCCCGACGGACTGCCCCAGTCGAAGGTGCCGCTGTTCCTGAAGCTGCTCTTCGCCCAGCCCGAAAATGCGGAGGATGCCCTCGGCTGGATCGAGAAGGAGATCGAGGCGGTTCGCGGACGCGCCGACACGCTCCGCTCCGAGCTGCACAACCCCGACGCCCTCTCGACGTTCTTCGTGCGCTTCATGCGCGAGTCCGGCCTGGCCCACCTGGACCTCCAGGCCGAGCTGCTCCAGGACCTGGCGGCGAAGCTCCGCGAGAAGATCGACGGACCGCACGACGGAAACACGGAGGCCGAGACGTAGGCCTTCCGCGAACTCCTCGCGGCGGATCCCTTCCCATCCCATGCCGTCGAAGCGGCCACGGAGAGAGCTGTACCAGGGGGCGAGATCAACCGACCCGCCACCAAGATCGCCCCCTCGCGGCCCCGGACACAGTGTCCGGGGCCGCGGCTCTTCCCCCTCGCTCCATCCGAGCGCCGCGATCCCGGCGGCACCCGGTATGCTCGCCCCATGGAGCTCGGGCCCCTGCTGCACAACCTGGGCGCGCTCGCGACGCTCGGCCTGGGGATCAACGGGATGCTGCGACCGAGGGCCACTTCGCGCTTCGTGCACATGACCCCGGACGGCCGCATGGGGCTCTCGGAGATCCGCGCCACCTACGGCGGGCTCTTCGCGGCCATGGGCGCGTTCGCCCTGCTCGCCCAGGACGAGGTCGCGTTCAGCCTGCTGGGTGCCGCCTGGGTCGGCGCGGCGGTCGGCCGCGTGTTCTCGATCGTCGTCGACGATGCGAGGGAGCCGCTGAACTTCGGCGGCGTCGCGTTCGAGAGCGCCTTCGCGCTGCTGCTGCTGGCGCCGCTCTAGAGCGTGTCCTCGCGGACCCGCGCGTAGAGGAACGCGTCGGTGATCTGGCCGTCCTTGAAGATCGCCTTGCGCAGGATGCCTTCCCGCTCGTAGCCGCACTTCTCGGCCACGCGGCACGAGGCGGGGTTCCAGTCGAGCACCGTCGCCTGGAGGCGCACGAGGTCCGTCGAGTCGAACACGAGACGGGTGACCCGCGCGAGCGCGCGGGTGGCGATGCCGCGGCCCCAGTGGGCGCGGCCGAGCCAGTAGCCGATCTCGGCGGAGCGGCGGTGGAGGTCGTCGAGGGGCTCGATGCCGATCGAGCCGCAGGCCTCGCCGTCGATCTCGATGGCGAAGTTGTGGACGAGGCCCTTCTCGCGCTGCTCGCGCTGGAGCCCGAGCCAGAAGTCGGCGTCGGCGAGGGTGTAGGGGCTCGCGATCCGATCGGTCAGGTTGCGCCACATGCCGCGGTCGTCGAGATGACGCACGACGCTCTCGCGATCGCCGGCCTCGAAGGGTCGCAGGCGGAAGCCCTCGTCGTCGAAGGGTCCGGCGCCGAGATCGGTGCGGATCGGCGACGGGGTCGTGCTCACGCGTCGTCCCCGAGCGCAGCCCGCGCGCGGCCGAGCTTGTCCTCCATGCGCGCGTCGCGGTCGCGCCGCTCGTCGACCTTGATCACCGTCGAGACGCGCACGGCACCGTGGGCGAACACGGCCTCCTGCATCTGCAGGATCAGGTCGAAGATCGCCGGGAGCTCTCCCTCGAGCGTCGTGAACATCGAGCCGAGCTCGTAGCGGACGCGGTCCTGGCCCTGCAGCACGCGCAGCGCCGCGCCGACGTGATCCCCCACGCTCGCGCCTTCGCCCAGGGGTGCCACGCTCACCGCCACGATCGCCATCTCAGTCCTCCGGGTGATGGGTGCGCACGCCGTCGCGCCCGGGGGCTTCGGCGAGCAGCTCCTCGAGAGTACGGCCCAGGGTCGGATGGGTGAAGCCGGGCGCCAGATCGCAGAGCGGCGTGAGCACGAAGGCGCGCTCGTGCAGGCGCGGGTGCGGCACCTCGAGCCCGGGCTCGGCGACCCGCTCGGAGTCGTAGAAGAGGAGATCGAGGTCGAGGGGCCGCGGCGCGTTGCGCTCCGGCCCGCGCTCCCGGCCCAGGGACTTCTCGATCGCGAGCAGACGATCGAGCAGCGCGCGCGGCGCGAGCGTGGTGGTGAGGGAGACGGCGGCGTTCAGGTACGCGGGCTGGGGCGGGCCATGGGGCTCGGTCTCGTAGAGGGGCGAGCACTCCACCTGCCCGACCCCGGGCGTCGCGCGCAGAGCGGCGAGCGCGCGAGCGAAGGCCGCCTCTCGATCTCCGAGGTTGGCCCCCAGTCCGATGAACGCGCGCCTGGGCCACGACATGCCGGGAGTCTGCCAGAGCCGGGCCGCAGCCGGGCCCCGAAGGGGCCTCTACACTGGGCGCCCGTGACCTCCTCCTCCCAGCAACGTGCGGATCGGCTGCCCGAGCTGCGGACGGCCGTGCCCGGGCCGCGCTCGCTCGAGCTCGCCGCCCGGCTCGCCCGGGTCGAGTCGCCGGACACGACCTGTCTGCATCCCGACGCGCCGATCTTCTGGGAGCGCGCCCAGGGCGCGAACGTATGGGACGTGGACGGCAACCGCTTCGTGGACCTGGGCGGCGCCTTCGGCGTGGCGAACGTGGGCCACGCCCATCCGCGGGTGGTCGACGCGATCGCCCGGCAGGCCGGGACCCTGCTCCACGGCATGGGCGACGTGCACCCGCCGGCGAGGAAGGTGGAGCTGCTCGAGCGGCTGGCGGCGCTGTACCCGGGCGGCGGGCCCACGCGGGGCCTGCTCTGCCTGTCCGGGTCGGACGCGGTGGAGAGCGCACTCAAGACGGCGCTCCTCGCGACCGGGCGACCGGGGGCCATCGCCTTCGAGGGGGGCTACCACGGGCTCGGCTTCGGAGCGCTCGACGTGACGGCCCGCCCCTTCTTCAAGCAGGGCCTCTCGGCGCGGCTCCCGGGCCTGACGCGGCTCGCACGCTTCGGCGACGCCGACTCGGTGCTGGCCGCCGCCGCCGAGTGCCCGGAGCCGGTCGGCTGCGTGATCGTCGAGCCCGTCCAGGGGCGGGGCGGCGAGCGCGTGCCGCCGCCCGGGTTCCTCTCGCGCCTGCGCGAGCTGTGCGATCGCGAGGGCTTCCTGCTGATCGCCGACGAGATCTACACGGGCTTCGGGCGCACCGGCCGCCTCTTCGCCTGCGAGCACGAGGGCGTCGTCCCCGACCTCCTGTGCCTCGGCAAGGGGCTCACCGCGGGCATGCCGCTCTCCGCGCTGATGGGTCGTGCGGAGGTGTTCGAGGCGTGGCCCGCGTCGGAAGGCGAGGCGCGCCAGACCTGGACCCACCTCGGGCACCCGGCCGGCTGCGCCGCGGCGCTCGCGGCGCTCGACGTGCTCGAGGAGGACGGGCTCGTGGCCCGCGCGGCCGACGTGGGGGCGCGCGCGCTGGACGGGCTGCGCAAGCGCTGCGCGGGGAAGACGTCCGTGGCCGCGGTGCGCGGGCTCGGCCTGATGATCGGCATCGTGCTCGGCCCGGACGTGGACACGGCGGCCGCGTGCCGGCGCGCACTCGCAAGAGGCGTGATCGCACTCCCTTCGGGCGACGCCGGCGACGTGCTCTCGGTGACGCCGCCGCTGTCCATCGACGAGCCCGTGCTCGACGCGGCCCTCGACCTCCTCGTCGACGCCATCCCGTGAGCTCCCCGTGAGTGTGAGTGTCCGGAAGGCTCTCGACGAGCGCGTGCTCGCATGGATGGCGGAGGCAAAGGGCCTCGACTTCGCCCGGGACGAGGCCCGCTTCGACGAGCTGGCGCTCGCGCTCTTCCGCTTCCAGTTCGGGGCCTGCGCAGCGTATCGGCGCTTCTGCGAAGGACGCGGCGCGACTCCGGATCGGGTCGAGGCGGCCGACGCGATCCCGGCGGTCCCGGCCGCGGCGTTCAAGGAGCTGCGCCTCGCGTGCTTCGACGCCGAGGAGACGCGCCACGTGTTCCGAACCAGCGGAACGTCGGGGGGCCGGCGCGGAGCCCTCGAGCTCGACACCCTGGCCCTGTACGAGGCGTCGCTGCTCCCGACCTTCGAGCGCCACCTGCTCTGCGACCTGCCCGGCGAGCCCGTCGCCATGCAGGTGCTCGCGCCCTCGCCCGAGGAGCTGCCCGACTCGTCGCTCTCCCACATGTTCGGCGTGGTGATGCGGCGCCGCGGCACGCCCGAGAGCGGCTTTCGCGTGCGCGCAGGGGAGCTCGAGGTCGAGGCCACCCTCGACGCGATTGCGCCAACGAGCGCGCATCCGCTGCTCCTGTGCGGAACCGCCTTCGCCTTCGTGCACCTCCTCGACGCCATGGCCGAGCGCGGCCTCTCCCGGGAGCTTCCCGCATCGACCCGGGTGATGGAGACGGGCGGCTTCAAGGGCCGGGCGCGGGAACGCTCGCGCGAGACGCTCTACGCCGAGATCGAGGCGGGGCTCGGCATCCCCGCGAGCCGCATCGTCAACCAGTACGGCATGACCGAGCTCGGCAGCCAGTTCTACGACAGCGTGCTCGTCGATCCCGCCGGGCCGCGGCGCAAGCTCGGGCCGCCGTGGACGCGCGTGCGCCTGGTGGATCCCGACGACGGGAGCCCGGTCGGGCCGGGCGAGGTCGGCGTGATCCGCATCCACGACCTCGCCAACACCGGAAGCCTGGCAGCGATCCAGACCGCCGATCTCGGTCGGACCGTCGCCGACGGATTCGAGGTGCTCGGCCGGGCCGAGGGAGCCGAGGAGCGCGGCTGCTCCATCGCCCTCGACGAGATGCTCGGAGGCGCGGGTTGAGCTCGGGCGCAGAGCGCGTCGAGGCCGCCCTCGGCCGCGTGCGCCTGGCGGGCGCCCGCCTGCGGGAGCGGCCGCTTCGCGAGCGCGTCGAGTGGACGGGCGCCGTCCTCGAGCGGCTGCGCGATCCAGGATCGAAGGCGCGCCAGCGACTCGTGCGCGAGCTGCCCGAGGCGACGGGCTTCGCACCCCCGACGCTGGCCCGCGGGCTCGAGATCGCGCTCGAGCCGTTCACCGCGGACGCCTGGCGCGCCCTCGCCCGCGACGAGCTCGGGAGCGACGCGGCGCCTCGCCCCTTCGAGACGATCTCCGTCGTCCTCGCGGGCGCGCTTCCCACCCCGAGCCTCCTGCAGGTGCTGCCCCCGCTGTTGCTCGGCTCGGGCGTGGTCGTGAAGCCGGCGGCCCACGACCCCGTGACCCCGGCGGTGATCCGCGACGAGCTCGCGGATCTCGACCCGTCGCTGGGCGAGGCGCTCGAGCTCGTCGCGTTCGGAAGAGACGACGAGGCCAGTGCCACCGCACTGTGTCGGGCGGACTGCGTGGTGGTGACGGGGGGCGACGACGCGGTCGCGAGCTACGCCGCCCGCATCTCGCCGGGGCGGCGGCTGGTCGGAGCGGGCCATCGCTTCTCCGTCGGCATCCTCGGCGAGGACGCCGCGAGCGCGACTGCGCTCGAGGAGGCCGCGGCAGGCCTCGCGCTCGACACGGCGCTGTGGGACCAGCTCGGCTGCCTGTCTCCGGTGGCGGTCTTCGTGTTGGGCACGGAGCGCGTCCCCGACGCGGTGATGGAAGCGTTCGAGCGCGCCTTCGCCCGCCTGGAGCGCGAGCTTCCGCGCGGCCGGCTTCCGCTCGCCGCGCGCGCCGCGCTCTCCCAGGCCCGCGACGAGGCCGAGCTCCGCTCCGCCGCGGACGGGTCGACGCGAGTCCTGGCCGCCCCGGCCTTCACGCTCGTGGCGGAGTCGGAGACCCGCCTGCGCGGGAGTCCGCTGCACCGCTTCCTGCGGCTGCATCCTGCCCCGGACGCCGAGGCGGCCCTCGAGGCCCTGCGCCCGGCCGCGGGGCACCTGGCCGGTGTCGCCGTTGCTGGCCTCGGCGACCCGTCCCTCATGGGGCGCCTGCGCGCCCTTGGCGCGAGCCGGGTGGCTCCGGCCGGCCGGCTCCAGGCGCCGCCGCTCTCCTGGCCCCGGGAGAACCGGCCGGTCCTCCGCCCCCTGCTTCCGTAGGGCCAAATATCCGGAATTGAATCTCTTTTTCATTTCGGACCGGAGCGGTCCGGGTTTTACAGCACCGGAATGGTCCGATATGCTGGGGGACCTTCTCGAGGCCCCCAATGCTCCGGATCAGCAAGCTCACGGATTACGGCATCGTGCTCCTCGCGCATCTCGCGGCCGGCGAGCGCGGCGCGACCCACAACGCCCGCGAGATGGCGGAGGCCACCGGGCTCACGCTCCCGGTGGTGAGCAAGATGTTGAAGACGCTCTCCGCCGCGGACCTGCTGCACTCCCAGCGCGGGTCGAAGGGCGGCTACTCGCTCGCGCGCGACCCCGAAGACGTGACCGTCGCCGAGATCATCGAGGTGCTCGAGGGCCCGATCGCGCTGATGGAGTGCAGCATCCCGGGCCACTGCGAGCAGGAGCCCGGCTGCCCCGTGAGCGCACCCTGGCAACGCATCAACCGCGCGATCCAGGGGACGCTCTCGAGCGTCTCCCTCGCCGAGCTCGCGCGACCGAGCTCTCCCACCGTACCCATCCAGTCCGCGCAGCCCACCGCTGCAGGAGACCCGATCGATGTCCGAAGCTGAGCCCCGAACCAACCAGGAACTGCACGAGATCGCCGGACGCGAGTACGAGTACGGCTTCGTCACCGACATCGAGATGGACCTGGCGGAGAAGGGCCTCTCCGAGGACGTGGTCCGGCTCATCTCGAGCAAGAAGGACGAGCCCGAGTGGCTGCTCGAGTGGCGCCTCAAGGCGCTGCGCCGCTTCCAGCAGATGCTCGCCGAGGACACCGAGCCCACCTGGGCCCAGATCTCGTATCCCAAGATCGACTACCAGGACATGCGCTACTGGGCCGCACCGAAGCAGAAGCCCCAGCTCGAGAGTCTGGACGAGGTCGACCCCGAGCTGCTGCGCACCTACGAGAAGCTCGGCATCCCCCTCGAGGAGCAGAAGCGCCTCTCGGGCGTGGCCGTCGACGCCGTCTTCGACAGCGTGTCCGTCGCCACGACCTACAAGGCCGAGCTCGAGAAGAAGGGCATCATCTTCGGCTCCTTCTCCGACGCGGTGCGCGACCACCCGGAGCTGGTGCGCAAGTACCTGGGCTCGGTGGTGCCGTACTCGGACAACTTCTTCGCCGCGCTCAACTCGGCGGTCTTCTCGGACGGCTCCTTCGCCTACATCCCCAAGGGCGTTCGCTGCCCGATGGAGCTCTCCACCTACTTCCGCATCAACGCCCAGGAGACCGGGCAGTTCGAGCGCACGCTGATCGTGGCCGAGGAGGGCTCCTACGTGAGCTACCTCGAGGGCTGCACGGCGCCCATGCGCGACGAGAACCAGCTCCACGCCGCCGTGGTCGAGCTGGTCGCCCTCGACGACGCCGAGATCAAGTACTCGACGGTGCAGAACTGGTACCCCGGCGACGAGAACGGCGTCGGCGGGATCTACAACTTCGTGACCAAGCGCGGGGCCTGCCGCGGCAAGCGCTCGAAGATCTCCTGGACCCAGGTGGAGACGGGCTCCGCCATCACCTGGAAGTACCCGAGCTGCATCCTGCAGGGCGACGACTCGGTCGGCGAGTTCTACTCCGTGGCGCTCACCAACCGCATGCAGCAGGCCGACACCGGCACGAAGATGCTGCACGTCGGCAAGAACACGAAGAGCACGATCATCAGCAAGGGCATCTCCGCCGGGAAGGGCCAGCAGAGCTACCGCGGGCTCGTTCGCATCGGGCCGAAGGCGCACGGCGCGCGCAACTACAGCCAGTGCGACTCGCTGCTGCTCGGCGACAAGTGCGGCGCGCACACGTTCCCGTACCTCGAGGTCAAGAACGCGTCGTCGACGCTCGAGCACGAGGCGACGACGTCGAAGATCGGCGAGGACCAGCTCTTCTACTGCCGCCAGCGCGGCATCA
>JAAUYD010275444.1_pt1 | contig 39223 bp, 24 predicted proteins | sample 7278101 | NCBI WGS metagenome assembly JAAUYD01 (sample SAMN14350128, study PRJNA611818) | marine sediment metagenome | isolation source: surface marine sediment (0.6m) | place: French Polynesia: Moorea | collected 2018-08
CTTTTTCAAGCTCGGCTATTCGCGCATTTCGAGGGTCGACGGCCATGACTCGAATGTGCCATCAAACCATGTGTCTGAACAAGTTTTCAGCAGAACGCTAAACAGTTACTTTTACAGGCGATTACAGATCGGGGGAGGAGGTGAACATAAAAACTATATAAGTATTGAGATAAAAATTCAGAAAGGAGATGTATTTATGACTGTGAACAATAAATCAATGCAGAGAGCAAGATCCATTTTTCGGGGTTATTTAGCCTGTTTTCCTACTGTGCTGATTCTATCTTATCTATTGATCTCATGCGAGGAAGATACATTCGACGCATTGGAAGGCGAAGATATCCAAAATGGCAATGAAAACCATCAGACAAGCGATGAGGACAGTATTGAAAGCAAATCAGCGACGTTATTCTTCGATGATTTCGAGACGCCACGCGGTTGGGCCCGCTATGCCGCAGGTTCCAACCCTGCTGAATTAGGGCTCTGGGGACGTGCTGTTCCCCAGGCCACTGTTTATAACGGCCAGCAAATACAACTCGGTACAGCTGCCAGCGGTGTATACAACCTGGTTACCGATGGCAGGGCTGGCTTTAGAGTGAATTCATATGATGTGGATGGTGGTTCTACATCTATTCGTTCTCCTGAGATTTTACTGTCTGGGCAGGGGGATTTTGAGCTTTCTCTGAAATACTACTTTAACTATGTGAATGCGAATAGTTATGACTTTTTTCGGATCGAGATCCAGCAGATCAATCCCCTAAATGGCAGTGTTGTGGCGACCCAGGAAATGTTTAACCTGACAGGTCAAAACGGCAAGCAGGTAACTTTTTGGCAATTTTTGAAATTCAACTTGAATGCGTTTGCCGGCAAGACAATTCGCATCCTGATTACCGCTAATGATGGGTATGATTTGTATGTAGAGAGTCTTGTTGAAGCCGGTATCGATGATGTTCGGGTTGAACTCACGTCTAGTATTACCTGTGATACGCCCACAGGACTGAGCGCTAGCAATGTGACCGAAACAGGGGCGAACCTCAGCTGGGATGCCGTTGCTGGGTCAGATGGGTACGTGCTGCAGCACAGGGCCTCGACGAGCAGTTTCTGGGAGACGATTACTGATTTGACAAATACGTCCTACCAGTTGAATGGCCTCACGCCCGGGGTTGAGTACGAGGTGCGAGTCGGCACCATATGCGGCCAAAATCAGTCGGATTATTCTCCTCCTCTGCTGTTCACAACCGGGCTCAATGACGCGAAGTATCACTTGGACATGATAGCGTTTAGAGATCTGCGCGGCTGTGCGGTCGGCCGCCCCTGTTACGCTTTTTTCGATGATTTTGAAATCGATCTAGGGTGGACCTTCAATCCCGACCAAACCGATACGGCGACATACGGTAAGTGGGAACGCGCCGTCCCCCAATGCACCAGCTATCAGAACTGCGATCCTATCAGTGGCAGCTATACCCTCGTCACGGGTCCTCTGGCAGGTTACAGGCCTTACTCACATGATATTGACAACGGCGTGACGACGGCCATGTCCTCCCGTGCGATTCCACTTCCCGTGGCAGAGGAAATCAAACTTCACATGCATTACTACTTTTCCCACAGCTACGATGCCACAGCTGACGATTTTCTCAAGATCGAAGTTCTTGCTAACGGAAATTCGAGAACGATTCTTACAAAAGAAGGTCGTGGCGTAACCCAGGCACCGGATTGGACCGTTCTGGAAGCAGACCTGAGTGAATTTTCAGGTCAGAATATCCAAATCCGCATCAGTGCTGCTGATGGCGGCCGGCCAACATATGTCGTCGAGGCAGGTATCGATGACATCATGATTACTTCATCGGTCGACCGATGTGTCAATTTTTACGACGATAACAAAATACCACAAGTGCAATTCTCAAAAGAAAACCTGGAAATCCTAGAACCAAGTAATCCCCGCGTCGCTTCAGCCGAGCATGTGCACTGTTTCCAATTTACGTTGACAGACCGTGAGGTAAATGAGATCCGAGCCGAAATAGAAGAGATGAGAGCAAACACATCCCTTTGGTCCGGGGGAGAGCTGGAGCTGGAAATCGATTTCCATGACGTGACAGAGCCAGTAGAAATGAAGATGGCAGTATGGGGTTACGAACCATTTCCCGATCCCGAGGTTTCGCGTGATCGGCTCTTGCCCTACTTGGGCCCAGAGACGGACTTTGTTGTAGTTAGCCACAATACCCTCGACAGGACCACAGGGTACCATGTTCTCGGTGAATATTGTGGCGGCACCTATGGCGCTGATCTGGCGAATTTGGTAGGCGCTGGTTTTACCTGGGTTCCGTATCGGGGCAGTATTCCTAATCTATTTAATTGCGCCGAGGATGGTACGTACATGCACGAATGGATGCATCAGTTGTTTTCAGCAGTACACGATGTAAGCCTGTTTGACGATTGTTTTGGCAATCCCTTTCCCCACGATATTGCAGATTATCCTAACTGCAATGAACACCAAACCCAGTGTAAGCCACAGGAGTGGTTTCCCGATACCCATCACTGCCACCTGGACCCCGATGCACCCTATTGCGGCCAGCCCGAAAACGAATGTGGTGAAAACAACACGGTTCATCGCCACATCCTAGAAGCACACTGGCCGCTCCTCCAAGACGATCAACCCGTTACAATTATAGCGAATCATTGCAGAAATGGCATTCAGGACTTCGGAGAGGAGAGCATCGACCAAGGCGGTCCCTGCCTGTAGCAGTGATGTTCCGATTATCCTCTCCAATATCCGTTTTATGTTCATGTATACGAGCCGGGGATGCAGATCACTTGATTAATCTCCCAACCGTCATTGTCCTTCTCTGAAATGACCCATAGGCGATCAGAATTTCTTTTCTAAGGCATATCGGCTGTTCGAATCGGGCCTTCAATCAGGAGTGACGACGATTTTGCCAATTAGCACAAAATTTTTTATCGAACTTTTTTTTACTCTATGCACTTTCTTAATAGAGCAGTTTTTCGCAATTGACGTTTTGTAGTCTGTATTAGAAAGGCGACGGGATCATGGGCTGGTTGAATCTTCATTGAGGCCAATGACCGATACCAGGGAAACGAGAGTGAACAGGTTCATTGACTCGGATGAAAAACCTTGTGGCCCAAGCGACCCGCATCTTGCCCCTTCAGAGAGAGTGGAAAAATTCATCTTACTGATGAGACATAGCTATGACGGTAGAAAAAAAAGCAACCACGCAAAGGCATGTCGATAGGGATGTATCGTCGCCTGTGGCAAAAGAAGCAACCACAAGCGACCCTGTAGTCGTCCCAATCCATGATCGGCATTCTCGAAGAGAATTTCTTTTGGCAGGTGGGTTAGGAGGTATTGGCTGCGTGTTCCTATCTCAATGTAACACTATTTTGGGATTGGATGACATGAGCATTGAACCGAACGAGGGGTCTACCGATACGGATTTTGATTCAGAAACCGAATCTGAATCAGAAAGTGATATCGATATAGACACAGACTCGGATACAGACATGGATACGGACACAGACACGGATACAGACACTGACACTGACACTGACACTGACACGGATACTGACACTGACACGGACACGGATACTGACACGGACACGGATACTGACACTGACACGGATACTGACACTGATACAGATACAGACACGGACACAGATACGGACACAGAAACAGACACGGGCACAGACACTGACACTGACACAGAGACAGACACGGGCACAGACACTGACACGGGCACAGACACTGACACCGACACGGATACAGATACAGACACTGATACGGACACAGAGACAGACACGGACACGGACACGGGCACAGACACGGATACAGATACAGACACTGATACTTGCACAGATTGTTCAACTTCATGTGCTTCCGAGTGCCTCGACGGATGCTCATCATCTTGTGCTTCCCAGTGCGACGACGGGTGCTCATCATCTTGTGCTTCCCAGTGTGACGACGGGTGCTCATCATCTTGTGCTTCCCAGTGCGACGACGGATGCACATCTTCATGTTCATTGCTTTGTCAAGATGGATGCACATCCGCATGTGCGAATTATTACTGAGCTCATGGTAGCAGTGCTGCCGAAGATGACCCTCTATCGAGGTCTGATCAGGTTAATAGAGAGCTCTCCGAAAAAAATAGAATACTCTGAAATGCCTTTCTCAAGGATCGGGATGGGTATCCGTATCTACCATATTCCAGAATCGCTTATTCGCTCTGACCCGTGCTTTGTGCATTAAACAGATATGGGTCGCACGTTGATATATGGTTCCCGTGTCTGAAGTGTCGTAATTGTACCCTTGACACCACGCACAGCCAGAAGCCACACTGCAATTCAAGCACTCCTCAGGACTCTGCGTTGAGTCTGTCAACGCTAAAAACGGTCGAACTCGATTTACATCCAATCCGTCCCTAATATTTCCAATCTTCCTGGCAGGGTGATGGGCTAGTGCGAAAGACAAAAAGCGTAAGCAGGGGTAAAAATCTCCCTCTGCATCGATGGCGAGCATCCTTCCCGATCCACACCAGTTTCCATCTCTGGTCTCGTGGTCGATAGGTTTTCCAATAGTTCGATTGAAAAACGAGCACTGATATTCCTTGTACAGCTTTTTGGCAATCATCAAATCAGTGAGTTGGTTGAGCTGTTCTTCGAATAGCTTGTCATCTCCCACCTGCCAGGAGTTTTCAAAAACAACATTTGCATTGATTTGCTTTATCCCCAGCTCAAAAAGATGCATGACAGACTGAGCTAGAAAACCGATATTTTCATGAGAAAATGTCATTTTTGTAGATGCATCTGGATACTGAGAAAGCCACAAAGGCACTTCGGAAATAACTTTGTCGTAACTGCCGGACCCGTCTTTAAAACAGCGATTAAGATTGTGGGCCTCCTTGGGGCCATCAATGGTAATGCTGATGCCCAATGAACCTCTGTGCCTCTGGATCATTCGCTGAACCTTTGGTGTACCGTATAGGACACCATTGGTAGTGATGCCAAATTTCATATTTTCGAACCATGGATGATCCAGTTCATACGTACGTCGCCAGATGTGGCCAATGATGTTCTCGATTTGCTCCACCTCCAAGAGAGGCTCGCCGCCGATGAAATCCCAAGTTACTGCCGGCTCTGAAAACAAATCGCGGCGATCGAGAATATAATCAACAGCGGCTTTGGCCACGTTAAGAGGCATGCGATGTCGTTCATTTTTATGAATCAAATAGCAGTAAGAGCACCTCAAATTGCATTCTTCTGTAAGCACGAAGGTAATGTTTTTGTTCTGCATCGTTCTAAACCTATCTGATATAGGTGAGGGTTCGGAAATATCTACAGTATCGGGCCGGGCGCTGGGCCCGTTCTTTTTTCATTCCAAATAAATACGGCAAGTTTCAAACTCAATGCGCCATTGTTTGTTGCTGTCTTTTTTCCAGTTGTACTTTTGGGCGATGTTATCCCACCATGTCTGAAACGCGATTTGTGTTTCCCCTACATCGCGAATCACGCGCTCATACAAGGGGCCATTTAGCACAGCTGGATCGTCCAGCCTGGACAAGGTGGAGACAACCTCGACAAGCCCAGTTTTGCGGATGTAGAGTTTTTTCACCTGATCCCTCTCTTCAGGAGTAACTTCACCCACAATGTCTTTTCTTGAAGTGTTATCTTCTCTCGGATAAGAGGTGATCTGCTTAGAGTGAGCCATCTTTATTTTCCCTTTGTTTTCAGTGGGTATGCCTTGAGGACTGTTGGATTCTGGCCTAGCACGCGGGCGCCTTCTTAGCTGGGGATCTTGGAAACTTTTTCGCGCAATCGCTCGCCAGGCAAATCTGCGCCAAGCATAACTCTCAAAAACTTCCATAGGATCCAGATAGTCAATGTCCGGCATGGGCACTGCTTTTTTGAACACCTTTGTTTTTATAAATTTTCGACCAAGAGAGGCAGCCGCTTCTCTCTCGATGTGACTGATCCGGCATTGCTGCCAAGAAGGTGTATTGACCTCTAGTGTTGTTTGGGAATTCAAAAATATACATCGTCGGCAGTGATAGGCATCACAGATCATGCATACTGGAGAACGATCCAGGCTATACAACGATAAATTTGGAATCTCTGGGCCTGTCTCCAGGCTTCCTACTGACTGGGCACCGGAGAAATAGAACCCTGGACATATGTAGAGCTTCCCGTCCGGCCCTACCGTTAGGTGATCCTGACCGGCGTTGCAGTGAACAGGACCGCGGAGGCCCAACCGATCGGTGATTATATTGAGCTCAATTCGTTCCCCGTTTTTATAGCGACCAAAAATATCCTTCGACAAACGATTGAGCGCTTGCTGATATACATCCAAGTCGCGCTCTTCCCAGGAAGGGATATCCGTCCAGATCAATACAACGCGATAGACATGCCGGCTGATCTCTTTCCAGATATCAAAGAGCCGATGTATGGTTTGACGAGAGCATCTCAAAATGACAATTGGAAATTTCTCTGCCTGAAGTACTGACAATCGTCTTTCCGGTACTGCCCCGCCGGGGCTGACTGTTTTGAGGGTTTCGCACAACCGAGGAACTTGTTTGTGCCCGAAGCAATCAAGTGCTTCTTCATCGATGATAGGAATACCTGAAAAGGCAAATTTACCTTTTTCCCATACATCTGTTAGGGGAAAATACCGTATACACGTGTGTTCTCTGGTAAAGGTATCATCAATCGAATTCGCGATGTGATCGTCAGCATCACCCAATAAATGTAGGGCTAGATTTTTTTTTCGAGCATCTTCGAGAGCGCCTAAAAAGACCCGTCTTTCCATAGACTGTTTTTTTTCCGAGTCGTTGTTTTTAGTTTTATAGTAGCAAAACGAAGGTGCTTTATCAGATAGGAGCATGAGCAGGGACTTCATCGCAGTACCTTATTAAAATTGACCCAAAGCGCCTAGCATCGCACCGTTCTGGAACGGTGTCGCCGTTATCTTAAGTTGATCGTTCTCTTTTCTTTTACCCCACTTGGGCTCTAAGAAAAATAGCGCTGTGGCAGTGGCAATAGCTATCCCCGTGGAAATCCAAAGCACATCGGTGACCAGGCCAAAGCGCTTGGCATTTTCCAGATCTGATTCAGCGCTTGGTGGGCAAGTATTATCAGCACAGCCTAATGCATTTCGTTTGGATAGGGCAATGCTGCCAGTGATGATTGCTCCCATAGCTGTTGCGCCTCCCAGTCCAGCAAATGCATAGGTCCATTTTCTTTTTGGTGCGGAAGGTTGTTGTTCGCCAACTTTTTCGCTTTCATGCGAGTGCTTCATCACTTGTTCAGAGGACCCTAACAGCTCTTTCAATGAGACTTCATCTCGTGGTTGTTCGAGATTGATCTCTATTTCTTTACCTCCCGAAAGGTGAAACTTTCTGTTCACCACTATCTCGCCATTACAGGTGGCGACGACAGTGACTTTGCCCATAGCCACCAAAAGATGATCAGCCAAGGGCAATACACCGCGCTCTCGACCATTGACCTCAATGCGGCATTGGTCGCCCCCGTTGAACAATAGAAACCCGGTCATCATGCGCAGCCGCTGGACCTCTTCGATGACTTCCGCTTGTCTGTGACTGGAGATTTCGTCCCCTCCTTCAGACAAATACTGCTCAAACGCCTCCAAAGCCAAGCCGTAATGCGTCGCAGCGGCTTCGCTTTGCCCGATATTGTATTGCAATTTCCAAGAAGGATTTAACTTTGCAGCTCGGCGAAAGGCCAATGCGGCTGCTTCGAACTCACCAGCTTCGAATAGGGATACGCCTTTCTTGAACATCTGTGTAGCGTCTTTTTTGACGCTATTTTGTGCGTATGCAAAAGAGGAAATCAAGCCGAGAAATACTGATAACAAAAATTTAATTGGCATGTTTTTGTGTTCCAGTTTTTTGTAAAATCGCTCTTTCGGAATTCCCTTCATCTTCAAATCAGCCATAAGGGCCTCGCTTTGATGGCACAGGCGCGAGAAGGAGAGGTTCGATTTTGACAATAGCTCCTCCACTGCAGCCAGATCATCTAGCAGTGCGATGGCGTTCTTCACTCCGGCCGAGACTGGCAATGAGCGCTCCCTTGGTACACGGGTGACCAAACGGTTCGACGCCAACTTGACCTGCTCGGTAGACACCGGACAGTAGTATACATGTTCAATGCACTAAGAAAGAAAAGGTTCATTTTTTTTACCCCGCTTCATTTTTTTACGGCTAGATGACAATGAACCTTCTCAACCATGTGTCTGGCTGCCAGATGGTGCCGGAAGTATACCCCCCAAGTGCCATCCATGTCGCACCGTGTTGGTGTCGATATCAGCCCCATTTTCAGTATTCCCATCAGCAAAATATTGAAGTTTAAACGCCATATACTACTTTTTTATTGAACTTTTTTGGGTTTTAAGAATTGTCTATATAAAGATGTGTTTACTTAACTGGTACACTACAGTCTATATTTGGAAAGGCAATGGGATCATGAGCTGTTTGAAAAGTCATTTAATTGGGTGTTGGGCATTGTTCGCGCTGACAACATCCTGCGTGACCCTCCTCAATGAAGACAACGCACCCTGTCCCTGCGCACCAGGATTTACTTGTTGTGATCGCACCCAAAAGTGCGTGCCCAATGAGGAATACAATGACAGTACGTGTAAGGTGATAGATGAAGATGTCAATGTCGATACGAACACGGATACGGAGTCAACGCCTAGCACGGACACAGATTCAGACACAGACATCGATACAGATACCGATACAGACACAGATACTGACACGGACACGGACACAGACACGGATACTGACACAGATACTGACACTGACACAGATACGGACACGGACACAGATACTGATTCAGACACAGATACTGACACGGACACGGACACTGATACTGACACTGATACTGACACTGATACTGACACGGACACGGACACTGATACTGACAGTGACGCAGATACTGACACGGATACTGACACAGACACGGATACGGACACGGACACGGATACAGACACAGATACGGATTCAGATACCGAGGATTGTACTGGCGTTATTTTATTTTCCGATCCTGGTTTGGAAAACGCGATTAGGGATACGTTGGCCAAGCCTAGCGGTGATATTGAAGCCAGTGAACTTTCTCAAATCACTGATTTGCAAGCTGTAAATCTCGCCATCTCCGACTTGGAGAATATTCGGTGTTTGACAAATCTAAAACAGCTCAACCTAGCCCACAACGACATCGAAGACATAGAGCCCCTCTCATCGCTCTCATCGCTCGAAGTGCTCGATTTGAGGTTCAATAGGATAACCAACATAGAACCGATCGGTGAGTTGCAATTCATCACGCATTTGAATTTGAGACAAAACCACAATATCGAAAGTATAGAGGCTCTCCGAAATAACAAATTTTTAATAGACCTTGATCTGTCCTGGACTCAAATACCTAACATCGATGCATTGTCCGAACTGGAATATCTCCAGATCTTATGGCTGGATGGCAACGGCATACACGACCTTGCGTCATTGTCGACGCTAAGCAACCTAACACTACTTTCCTTAAACAATAATTTAATTCACAACTTGTACTGCTTATCTGATCTCACCAACCTGAATATCCTTAGCTTAAATCGTAACATGATAGCAAACGTTAGCTTCTTATCGAACTTGGAATCCCTGACAGAGCTCTATCTCGCTGGAAATCACATTAGCAGCCTCGATGAGTTGGGTAACCTGACCGGGCTAAGAAGACTCTCGCTGAATCAAAACTATAATATATCGGACATCTCTGAGCTAGGAACGCTTGAATCTTTAAATGAGCTGTATCTGAATTTTAATAAGATTTCAAATCTTGAACCCCTGCGCATGCTGACGAATCTGGAGACACTTGAGCTATCTCATAACGCTATCGATAATATCAACGCACTTGCCGATTTGACCCAATTAACCTGGCTGTCACTGAGCGTCAATCCCATAACAAACGCCGCAGCCCTTTCTGAATTGACTGATCTTAAACATCTTTTTCTTTCTGATAATGATGAAGTGAAGCTCGATAGCATCACCCCTTTGAGCAACTTGACGCAACTGATCACACTTATTCTAGATTTCTGCGATTTGAATGATTTGAGTGCACTGGGTGCGTTAACGCGATTGGAGGAGCTCAACCTGCATGGATGCAAGTTACCATCCAGTATTGAAGCCTTGCAAAATCTCGTTAATCTTAAAACTCTCAAGTTGGGATACACAGAAGGGATCCTGGATTTTAGCCCGATTAGCGGATTGACAAATCTGACATCCCTCAATCTGAATAAAACCGGCATGTCAGATCTTAATATACTAGCAAATTTGGACAATTTAACCCATCTCGACTTGTGGGAAAATGATATCGAAATAATCGATGCGCTTGAAGGTTTAGGTGCGCTTGAACGCCTTGATTTACAAACAAATGCAATTACGAACTTGGAGCCACTCGTCAATAGTTGGGGGATTGGAGAAAACGATAGGGTAATACTATATAATAACCCACTGGATTGCGATGATCCTACTACCATCGACCATATCCAAATCTTATTAGATCGAGACGTAAACCTATCCACCGATTGTCCATCAGAAAATAATACGGAAATAGACGCGGGCATAGACGCAGGACCCAATACCGATGCCGGCACTGATACGGAAACGGAAACTATTAGCTATAATTGTGCCTTGACCGAAGGGATATGCAGTCCCGGAGATGAGCCACACGAATGCCCCGATGGATTTACAACAATCGAAGCATCTCTGACGTATGACTGCGACAATCCCACAGAACAGTGTTGTGTGCCTGACGGCTGGGAGTGTTATAAACGACCGGACTGTTTTTTCAACATCTGGACCATATTCGGTCAGGGGTATTGGAACTGTGCTGCGAATAAATGCGAAGAGGTTCAAAACGAGTGCGTTGAAAATGAGGGTCCATCAAATTCCTGCTGTAATGATGGCATCTGCGATACTGCGTTTGGTGAAAATCAAAGCACCTGTTCTAACGACTGTCCATAATGAATGGACATCAACTAAGGAAAGGTAATCGAAGCACTCAATCCCACGTCTTCCGGCGTTAGGACCGGAGACAGTTCCACTTTCCGAGAGCGCCATAACCTCAATGTCAACCAGGAGGCCAATGCTGCCCCGGAAATACAATAGAAAGTAACCGATGCAGCGTTTAGCCTGGAGATACGGGTGTTGATCCGGGAGCGTTGGCGTTGAGATTTGTCCTTACCTTGCTGTTTTTGCTGCATTGCCAACATTGTCGTGGCCAGGCCAGCCGCGGCCGAGCCACCTGCGGTCCAGAGGGTAATCCGTTCACCGATCGGCATTGGCGAGATATCCTGGAACGCTAACATGAATTTACTTCTATATTGCTGCTCGAAGTGGGCAACTTGTGTGGATTCAAATGGCACACCAAAAAGCTGACCAAAGGCGAGGTGAAGGGCTCCTTTGCGAGCGATCTGCATGGGCGGTCGGTCTGATAATTGAGAAAGCTGTACCGATTGCGTGTCATATAAGCTATATTCCACACTCTCATCTGCCTTGCGGACAAAAAGCGGCCTAGGTTTGGGTAAGTGCAACAGCAGGCGTTGTCGGTAGGCCGGGTTCACATCCAGCACCCGCAGGCCTGCGGGATCTTCCACATAAAAATGCCCCAGTTTGGGGACATCAATCGTCAACGTTTCAGATGAAGCGGGCCAATGGACAATGGGAGAAGATAGGTTGCCCTGTGGGTGGCCAGGGGGCAATACCAGGAATTCGGGCCGATATTTGGGATTGTCAATGCTCTTATTGGCGGTCGTTAAAAAAGCACCGAGCTCGGCATAGGTGATTTGGCCGTTGAGATCCGCGTCTGCACCGCCTCGCAATCCAGAACGAACCTCATGGCTGAACACACCGGCTTGATAGCGCTCCCACTCATGACTGTTTTGTCCGGACGATGCTGATAGTACAAACCCCGTATGCGGTGGAAGGGGAGAGGGTTTCCGTGCAAAGGAGTGATGATAAGGACGCCGCTCCCCTCCAGGGCCTTTATGTTGAATTAAAAAATTAGACTTACATGCATCTACAATAACATGGTTCTGTGATGCTGGTGATTCGGATAGGATTTTATCAAAGAGCAAACTTCGCGTCAGCTTACTCTGTTCCAAGGTTACGTAGCCTTGGCCGCCGTGCACATCGCCGTGACCGCTATAAAACAATAAAAATACAACGGTTTTACCTCTTTTCTGTTCCCGTTGCATTTGTTGTACCAGCTGGGAAAAGTGGTCCAGGAGAGCGGTCGAGGTAGGGGCATCGTCGGGGATTAGCTCTGGATGCAACCGTTGGCTGTCCGCATCGATAGAGACGAGCAAGCGACTATGGGCACCGGATTGTTCGAGCAGTCGATGCATGGCGATGGCATCGTCGTCAGCATAGCGCAGCACATCGCGCTGCTCGGAATCGGGCTGGTTGACCCCTATCACGATCGCGAATCGTTCTGGTTCTTCCGTTGATAAGGCCGTTGCGCTCTCCTCCCAACATAATAAACCAGCAGCTATCGCAACCCATCTTAGGATTGAAAAAAATCTAATCATGGTACGACTCTTGTACGGATAATATGCTGGCCTGAATCTGCGATCGGCAGCCGCGGGAAACGCCGATGTTGCTTCGAGTTGGATTTGGCGACTATCTTTTCAATCTCGGACACGCGAATCATCTGATCCGTAAATAGACCATAAATAGTCACAGGCCCCCCAGAGAAGAGATGAGCAATCATTTCTGGCAGTTCCATTTCGGACACGTCTTTGCGAATCGGTATCCCCGCGGGATTTGTGTTTGCCTGCAAGTATTCTGGATAGTACCAGAATACTTGCCGATTTTCGTCTATCGCAAAAATCATCAGGTATTTAAAAGGGGTTTTGCCATTATTTGTATAAGAAAACAACAACGCATCAGTGGCTCGCATGTGATCGCCGAGGGGCTTTGGCGAGTGACCTGGTGTAACCACCCTATAGGCCGAAATACCCACCCATTTTTCTCTTGTATTGGAAACATCACCACTGCTTTTCACGCGAAACTGGGATACATCTGAAACCGCATCGTTCGATCTTACTTGCCACCAAATTGCACCGATCAGGACCGCCGCAAAACAAGCAGCAAGAGGTGCCCAGATCTTTAATCGAAGGGTTGGGGAGGCTGTTTTTGGCAGGGCATCTGTTTCTCGCTCTATCCCTTCTCGTACGAGAGGAGCAAAATCAATATCAGAGAGCTCTTTATCTGTTTCAGACAGCAAGTGGATGGTTTTTTTCAACCCCTCCAAGCGGCGTTGATCTGCGGGGTGATCCGCTAGCCATTCCTCAATTTCGCTGGCCTGGGATCGGGTTACCTCACCTTCGAGATAGCGAACCAGGGTTTTCACCGAGAGTTGTTCACGCCGCTTCATTTTGTGTTGGTCTCCATAAGCTGGAGCATCTTATCTAAGCCTGAAAAGATGCGCGACTTCACCGTGCCCAATCGGATAGATAAGGTATCAGCGATTTCCTTGTATGACAGCTCAGCCATAAATCTAAGGATCAACACCTCCTTTAATTTAGGGCTCAATTGGCGGAGCGCGCGCTCAACTTCACGCCTCTCTTCCTGGGCTAAAAGATAGTGTACCGGTAGATTTTCTTGAGATTGCTGTAATGTTGCGTACTTTGCCAAGGCCTTGGTTTCGCAATTCCGAGAGCGCATTTTCATGCGGCATTGGTTGATGGCGATGCGATACAGAAACGACACGAACTTGCCACGCGCCTGATAGTTATATCGATATCGAAAAAGCTCCATAAAACTGTTCTGCACCACATCTTTTGCATCGGACATGTCATTCAAGTACTTATGGGCAATGCGAACAACCATCGCCTGGTGTCGATGGACCAAAACATCAAAGGCCTGTATTTTTCCGCCACGCGTCAACAGCATGAGTTCGTCGTCATTCTGATTTTCCAGAACAAGGGGCTCGGCAGAGGTCGACTTCCCAGTGGCAAGTGGTACAACTTTTCCCAACAGCAAAACTCCTACAACATCTTATCCTGGCCACGGACATTTTTTAAATATCCAATGCCAGATTCAGTATTCATATTTCAAGTGCACGAAAATTAAAAATGTTCATTTTCGATGTGTTTTTTTCTGTATTCCTCCTTAAACCATTCGAAATCGACTGCCCCCATTTTTTTTTCGTTAATATGCCCAATGTCCCAGCTATCTGTATTAAAAATCTACCCCTAAGGCAGCCGAATAGACCAATAGGTATTGTCGTAGAAATGTCTTGCAATTAAGCTTTGATGGTTCGGTTAAGTAGTGGCGTTCTGGCGAGAGGACATGATGAATTGGACCAAAGAGGGGCTTGCTAAGCTACCCATGAAAGATGACGTCCGCCTTCGTGGGTTGGAGATGACCCGATTGGAGACATTCTGCGATGCTGCCTTCGCTATTGCCGTAACCCTGTTGGTAATAGCTGACGGTACAATCCCCGAATCATATGGCGAACTGTTAGCAGCGCTCAAAGACGTACCGGCCTTCCTGTTTAGTTTTGCCATCATCGTCACCGTCTGGATTGCACACCGAAGGTGGAGCCGACGATATGGTTTGGAAGACGGCTGGACTACGCTCATCAGCCTAGCCATGGTGTTTGTGATGCTGGTCTATGTCTATCCCTTGAGGATGATGGCATCAGCGTTTATGTCATTCTTATCTGGCGGTTTCCTGCCCTCCAACATCACTTATGAAAATCGCGATCTGGCCGGCCTCTTTGTTGTTTATGGCTTAGGTTTCGCCTTCCAGACGTCTTTGTTGGCGCTGCTATACTTTCGAGCGCTTCGGGCACAACAGATGCTGCTTCTTGATGAAATCGAGAGCTTGCGTACGAGACATGAAATCTTTGACCATGGGATTCTTGCAGCGACCGGGTTGATTTCAGCGATTGTAGCAGCAGTACTCCCAGCACCATTGGGAGTCTTGGCTGGTTTTGTTTACATCGCACTCCCCGTTACCATGCCCCTTGTATCAGTTTGGCATGGACGTCAACTTGAGCGTATGCGCAACAATTGATCAAGAGTTACGAGCCGCACTGCTGGTTAATCGCTATTGAGAATGAGCGGAGGATCAAGTGGCTAGAACAAGGACAGTTGGCCCTTCAGATTTAGAGAGAGACCGGATTCGGCTTGAAATTCCGTGACGACGTCTTCCATTTCTTCCGGCATCAATCCCGAGATGACAGCAGAGACAGATGCTTCTCCAGAGGGGATTTCGAACTTGAGAATCTGTGCTGTCGTGGGCAGCATAGATCTCAGTAGAGCCCGAGGACTGGAGGGGTGCCGCCTTCTTTCGGGTCTGACGAACACAACATCTCTTCCGGTCACCCTTTCTAGGTGCCACTGGAGATGAGAATATCGCTCATTATCCAGTTCAGGATGCTTAAATTTGACGGTGAGTTCGTCTTCCGTGCATTCGATTTTTTTGAACCGCGCCCGTACTTGCATAAGAAACTCTCGTGCGTTTTTGGTTGCCGCTTCGACCGAGGGCGTCTCTAGAGCGGCTTCGTATCTTAAGACCGGTTCTCCGTCCAATCCGGCTACGACGATTTCGGGGGGCAGGTTCATCAGAATCGATTGTACCTCTTCCAAAGAAGTTGCTTTCTTGATCTTAAGAAACGCCGCGGGACTGGTAACCTTGATCCCGGCCAAGGAGCGCGCCTCCCGAAAAGGATCGCGTCCTTTGCTGTGCCAGCTGTGAGAAAGCCCGGCCATTTGGGTGGCGCCGTATTGCAACTGATGCGTATTTCTGTCAACCATGTCGATGACCACGCAAGCGCGCTTATCTGGCCATGGGCGCAATCCTCGTCCGAGACATTGCGTGTATACAAGAGGAGACGTCGTGGGACGTGCCATCAAAATACATTCCACGGCAGGGTCGTCGAAGCCTTCGGTCAGGACCCCGTAGTTTGTGATGACATCGATCTCCCCTCGAGCAAAACGATCGAGCAGTGTCTCCCGATCCCTTGTCTTGCCGTCTATCTTTTCAGCCCGCAGCCCCAGCTCTGTAAAATCTTCGGCAAGGTGCAGGGCATGATCCACCCCTGCGCAGAAGGCGATGGTCTTCTTGCCTCGACCCTTTTCGAGCCAAGCTTGCACTGCCAGCGCACGCAGGGCCGGCTGGTCCATCACCCGTGACAGCGCGCCGACCTGAAAATCGCCACCCGTCATTTTCACGCCGCCAAGGTTCAAATCGCTGCGGATCATGAAGTAGCGCATGGGCACCAGGTAACCCAGGTCCTCCAACTCAGCCCGGGAAATATGAAACGCCACCTCTCCGAACACGTCCAATGCCGAGCGGCCGTCAGTGCGTCTGGGCGTCGCGGTCATGCCTAAGAGGAGTGTTTCTCTGCTCACTCGCGTATGAAAATATTCGATTACCTCTCCCCAGCTCGGGGCTAGGGCTCGGTGACACTCATCGCAAATGACCAGAGAATAACGGCTGGGGTCGTAGCGTTCCTTACGGCCAACCAATGATTGCACCGATGCGATAGTGATATGCGCGGTACCATCGCCTCTTCGGTCTCCCTGTTCAATCTGGATTGTCAGCCGAGGGAGCTGCTGTTTAATCGTACGAGCGGTCTGATCCAATATCTCTTGGCGATGTGCCACAAACAGAATACGGCCGAAACCAGAAGAAGCAAGGAGCTCCTTGATGATAAACGTCGCAATAACCGTCTTGCCCGCGCCTGTGGGAAGATGCAGCAACATCCGCCTCACGCCCAGTTTTCGATAACGCGAAACCACGGCCGTCACAGCGGCCTTTTGATACGGTCTGAGCTTGAACCTCTTAAGCATGGCGGACGAAGTCATACTATATCGGCCCCAGGAGGAACAAGAGCAAATCCACATCAGGGAGCGGGCAGTTTGCATCGTAGGATAATGTCGGGTGCCTACCCACATAGACAAATTTTGCACACGCCCAGTTGCGAGCTTTGAAAAGGGCTCATACAAACATCAAAAATTGAATACAAAGACGAAGAAAAACGTATACTTCAACATGCGCCAGGATCGGCTCGAGGAGCCTATGGCGCATTGGGACATGTGAGAAATCTTTTTGCTACGAACAAAGGAGGCAAGAATGAAAGCGATTCGGTTGGCCTTGTGTTTGGGTGCGGTAACGGCCGTTACCCTTTTGCCCGCCGCAGCCGATGCAGGTAATTGCGGATGTTACAAAGCACTGAAAAGCTGCTTGAATAAGACCGATGCTTCGAGTGAAGCCTGTACTGACAACTTCGAAACGTGCATCACCGCATGCAAAGATAAAAAGGAATGCGTCAAGGAGTGCGTCCAGCACAAAAAAGAGTACAAACAGGCGTGCAAAACATCGTTTAAAGAGACAGAGTGCCCCCTCAAGGGCAAAGAGGCCAAGGTATGTAAAAAAACCGCTAAGAGGAAAAAAAATAGATGCCTCAAAGTAAACAAAACTGTGTCAAGAATCTGTAAAAGCAAATGCAAAAGAGCTTGAGAACGCTACTACGTGCAATCCCCACTTTGGATTTCCGCCCCATAGCCCGCATCCACGACTGCTTGAACCATGTCATCTCCTGTGACCTGATCTGGCAAGTATAGAACCGTTGCTGTACCGTTAATAGTGACGTCGTATACTGATATAACTCCTGGGAGCGCTTCCAGCGCCTCTGTAATAATATCTATTCACGAGCCTCACGTCATGCCTGATAGGGCAAGGATACACGTCGATGGTGTCTCCGTACTACTATCTGTGTCCATATCGGATTCGGTATCTGTGTCCGTGTCTGTATCCGTATCCGTATCCGTGTCGGTATCTGTATCCGTGTCCGTGTCGGTATCTGTATCCGTGTCCGTGTCGGTATCTGTATCCGCGTCCGTATCGGTATCACTATCCGCATCGCTGTCGGTGTCCGAGTCGGAATCCCCGTCCCCGTCGCTGTCACTGTCAGAATCGGAATCCCCGTCCCCGTCGCTGTCACTATCAGAATCGGAATCCCCGTCCCCATCGCTGTCGGTGTCAGAATCGGAATCCCCGTCCCCATCGCTGTCACTGTCCAAGTCAGAACCCGTATTCGATGTAGATTCCTCGTCATCGTCGTTGCCACAGCCTATGTTCGTGAGAACTAGCAACAACCCCATTGAGAATAGGACCGAAAATCGCCAAACAGGTGTGTTTCTCGAAGTCATTTAACCCAATTCCTTCTCTTTAAAAGTCCATTGACTTAACGTTTGCCTACTCTGACTGGGAAAGTATATCAACTAAAACACTCAATTGTCCACTACTTTCGTGGACTTTAGATTACGACACCCCGGTAGCCTAAAAGCCGGTGAGCGCATAAAGCATCTGGAAGCTTTACTGCATTTGATGTATCCCTATAAACTCTGGGTACCATGTGCAGCTGGTCGCCACTCTCACCTCGGTTTTGCCCGCTCTTTGTTACGGGTGTCCTGTGGGGTTTGTTTGTGTGCACGCCAGTGGTTGCACAGGTGATCTCACTCGACCCTGAGGTGGGATACTACTCCCCCAAGGCACTTTATGCGTACTTCGAGGACGAGACAAAGACACTCACCATCGACGATATTGCCTCGTCTGAGATCGCGTCGAAATTCGAGCGGCGCGCCTGGGAGGATAGGCGGCACAGCGTAGATTCGGTCTCGACCTGGATTCGGTTTACCTTGAGCTCTCTGGACAGGGGGCCAACCGCTCCAGATTGGTTTTTAGGCATCGGAAACCCGCATATCGAGCGACTGGAACTGTACTATCCAGTCAAGGGGAATACGCTGGGTAAAAACCGCTTTAAGGTGATCAAACGGATGGGTGATCCCGAGCGCCCGTCCCGAACCATCCTGGTCCGTCTGCCGTTTGATGAGGTGGCTGAAGGTACGTTCTACCTTCGTCTGGATCAGCGCTGGCGGGATATCTCCCGCATCTACTTCTGCACATCCATGGGCCGGGCTAACGCCATTTTTAGACAGATCCTGCCCCAGGGCCTGTTTTACGGCGCCATGCTGGTCTTTGTAGTGGTCAACTTGCTGTTCTTTTTTGTTCTTCGAGACAGGAGCTATTTGTGGCAAGTGCTCTTCTTACTGTCGACCATGCTGTTCTTCTTTTTCGACCACGGGTTGGCCAGACAGTACTTTCCCAAGCTCAGGCCCGACCTCCAGTGGCACTTCATGGCGATTTCGATCAGCGTGATGATCATCTGGTTTTGTGTTTTTAGTCGCTCCTTTCTCAACACAAAAAAGAACACGCCGCGTGCCAACATGATGCTTTGGGCATACATCGTGCTGGCTGCCGGACTGCTCTTGGGTAACCCGCTCATGTCCGCCACGGTCATCGCCAGATATGTCTCGGTGCTGGGCGGACTCGTGCCAGTTGCCGCACTGATCCCGGGCTTCATCTGCCTCAGGCGCGGATTTCGCGCCGCTCGATTCTACCTGGCCGCTTGGATCGTTTTCAGTGTAACCACCCCGCTCGCAGCAACCGTGTTCATGGGCACCCACTGGGGCGGTTTTTTGCTGCAGAACGGCATTGTGGTCACCGCGTTTCTGATGGCCATCGCACTGTTCGATCGGATGCGGATCATGAACAAAGAGCGGGAGGCCCTGGCAGAGGCGAACCGGATAGCTGAGCAGCAGATGATGCGGGCAGACAAAATGGTGGCCCTGGGCCAGATCATGGCTGGTGTGGCCCACGAGATTAATAACCCCAATAATTTCATCCACTTCAACCTGCCGATCATGAAAAAGTACGTGGCGGCCATGGCGCCCATGATCGAGCACCATCGAAATCAAAATCCAGACCTCAAGCTGCTCAACATGCCCTATGACGTGTTCATCGACGATGTGTACAAGCTCATCGATAACATGCAGCACGGATCAAAGCGGATCACCAAGATCGTGGGCGAGCTCAAGGAGTACGTGCACGGCGGTGAGGGGGAGCAGAAACAGATGACACCCATCGAGCCAGTGGTGGATCAAGTGGTGGCGCTCGTGGGCAAGCAGGTGCTCAAGACAGTCAAACGCTTTGACGTATCAGTGGCGGACGGGCTCCCCCGGATTCTCATGAACTCGGGCAAGATCGAGCAGGTCCTGGTCAACCTGATCATCAACGCAGGACACGCTGCTGACAAAGAGGATGCCTGGATCAAGCTCACCGCCCAGAAGTCCAGTAAACAGGCCCACCAAGTGGAAGTCCGAATCGAGGACAACGGAACAGGCATTCCCAAAGATGTGCAGAGGCGGATCTTTGATCCCTTCTTCACCACCAAGGAGCGGGGCGTGGGCACGGGCTTGGGCCTCTCCATCTCACAAAAGACCGTCGTGGATCACGGCGGCACGCTCACTGTGGAAAGCGAAGTGGGGCAAGGCACCTGTTTCACCCTGGCGCTGCCAAGTGGACAGCCCACTTGAGAGAGGGGTAAGGGACGCGAGAGGTAAAAGATGGACCTAGAAAGTGCACTTTTCAGGTCCATCCCCGGTTTTGATAAAGGGCACCTTCTAGTCGTGGTCGTCGCAGATTGTGTTGGTGCCAATGCAGGCTCCCTTCATGACACCGAAGTCCGCGTTCGTCACGTTGCCGACGATCTTGCTGTGGTTCAGCGTACCGTTGTTCCAGCACAGCACAGCGTACTCCACGCCGTTGGTCTGAACCCGAAAGCTATTACCCGTGATTGCAACGCGATCGGCGGAGTGGCCAAAGCGAACGGCCCCACGGGCGCTAACAGAGGTATCGTCGAGCGCGATGTTGCGAACCGCGTTGCCCGTGATTGCGATGTCCTGATGCCAATCCCCGGACTGGTTGTTGTAGTCGTAGAAAACGATCGCGTCCTTCTTGATATGGCTGATGACGTTGTTGGAGATGGTCAGGTCGACCGCCGTGCCTTGAATACCGATGCCATACGTCGGCTTGTCGCCGCTCCAGGCACCCGATAACACATTGCCGGTCACCGTCGTCTCGAAGACGAGTTCCTTAAAGTGAATAATGGTACCGGACCCACAGTGGCAAACCACGTTGTTGGCGATGAGGCTGGCGCGACAAGCGCCCTGGAACAGCCGGTCGCCGATGTCCACGAGGTTGTTGGTCAGCACCAGGCCCCATAGTGGGTACTCACCCGTATTCTTGACGAAGTCGCTGCAAGTGTGAGAACGGTTGGACGAGATGAAATAGCCGCGAGCCCCCCCACTCGCTGGATTTGCTGTATAGCCCTGGCCATCGTAGTCTGAGTTGCCCGGCCACTCGCCGAACTCCAGCCCCGTGACACAGTGTGAGAAAAGATTCGACTCCACGCGCAGACCACGGCCCCGCAGCAGGATGCCGGTACCAAACCCTGAGATGCAGCAACCCGTAACCATCGCATCGACGTCGTCTGCATTGGCGTTCTTGTGAAATCGGATGCCGGTTGTATTCGGCGGACCGTTCACAGTAGGCTTGCCTGGTCCCTTAAGTATCAGCCCTGAGAAGCGCACCTGGCTGTCGCACCGAACGTCGAACAGGGGTGGGGGTTCTTGAGCGGAGCTAACAAAGACCAGAATCGCGGCAGCGCCACCTTCACGAGCCCGACCGTCCGTAAACAACATCAGCCCACCACCGCCAAGACCCGTTCCCTGTGATTCAAGAATAAGGCCGGTCGTGACCTTGTAGGTCCCAACCGGAAAGTAGACAGACACCTTCTCCCTGATCGCTGCGTTAATTGCGTTTTGTATTGCAGCCGTGTCATCTGTACCCGTTCCCGATCCAGGATCGTAGTCACCGACGGCACCATAGTCTGTCACTGAGACGTGGCCCAACGTGGGGCCAACTTCCACCTCCTCGTTCTCGAAATCCACCTCCACAGGGAGCTGTCCGTGTGCCCTCGCTCCGCGCAACGCGGCAAACGTGGCTAGGCCGCCAGCACCCAGAACCGCGGTACTGAGAAGATTCCTGCGGGTCGTCATCCTATCGTCGTCCTGTTTCGCCATTTCCTTTTCCTCCTGGTCAAGTAAATTTTTTCCAATGGCACATTCGTTTCAGATGATGCTTACTTTATCATCACTACTGTCCAAAACAACGATAGAGGAACTCGTGAAACCCTCGTCATTCCCGCACAGATGGGTGTTGCAAAAGGGGCAATGGTCGTCACTCCTGCGCAGGCAGAAGTCCAGAACCAATCAAAAATACACAGTTCTATGGAATCCCGCCTGCGTGGGAACGACCTGGGTCCCACGAGCTCCTCAATCGCTGTTTTGGACACTACTGAAAAAAGTTAGAAAAATGCTGTTTATTTTTTTAGGATCAGCTATTATTTTCGATCGTAAAAGAATATTCATCTTAATGGCCTTAAGCCAATTAAAACGAGAGAAAATTGCGAACGTATAATTCAGAAGTTCGTTGGGACGTAACAAATAAAAGAAATATTTTTTCGCGTATTGCTTATAAGTATCTGGTAGAAAAATCTGACAATACTTTAATTCAACTATTTCGATATTTTTTTGTTGGGGGTGGTGCTTTTGTCGTAGATTTTAGCATATTGTACCTCTGTACGGAATATGCGCATATTGACTATTTGATTTCTGCTGCCATTGCCTTTTTAGCAGGCTTGACTGTCAATTTTTTTATTAGCATTATATGGGTTTTCTCTAAAAGCAACATTAATAATCGTGCTGCAGAATTCATTTTATTCGGAGTGATCGGTGTTGTGGGCCTTGGATTAAACGAATGTATCATTTGGTTATTTACAGAAGTATTTCATTTTCATTATTTATTATCAAAGCTATTTTCGACAGGCATTGTTTTTATGTGGAATTTTCTGGCTAGAAAATTTTTTCTCTACAGACCAGCAGAAAAAAGCAAAGCGGAGTAATTTTCAATGGGTAGACAAGAGGTTGCAATCATCGTAGGCGCTGGTCCCGCTGGGCTTACCGCCGCATTTGAATTACAAAAAAAAACCGGCATCAAACCAGTTGTCCTTGAAATGTCAGACATGATTGGCGGTATTTCAAGGACTGTTAACCACAACGGCAACAGAATTGATATCGGTGGCCATCGATTCTTTACTAAGTCAGAAGCGGTCATGAACTGGTGGACCAACATTCTTCCTGTTCTCAATGACACGCCTTCGCACCTTACACCTACGCCGGCTCACGGTGCTACAGCTGAAAGTCAAGAACACAAAGACGATGATCTGGCAATGATGCTTCGCAACCGTGTTTCTCGGATCTATTTTCTAAGAAAGCTCTTTGATTATCCCATTTCACTTAATGTAAACACCATTCGAAATTTGGGATTACTTCGAATGACTGCTATTGGATCCTCCTACATCTGGCGCAGTCTTTTTCCGATAAAAAATGAAAAAACCTTGGAAGACTTCATCACCAACCGTTTCGGAGATAAACTATATGAGACCTTCTTCAAAGATTATACAGAAAAAGTTTGGGGCGTTCCCTGCAACGAAATTAGTGCTGACTGGGGGGCACAACGAATTAAAGGGCTTTCTATTCGAAAAGCACTGTTTCATGCGTTCAAAAATAATTTTTTAAACGAAAAGTCAATTGAACAAAAAGAGACTGAGACAAGCCTCATCGAACGCTTTCTCTATCCAAAATTCGGCCCTGGGCAACTATGGGAAGAAGTGGCGTCTAGAATCGAAGCTCAAGGTGGGCAGATTCTAATGAACCGAACCGTTAGGGAAATAAATCTTAAGGACAACCGTGTGCTCTCAGTCTCTACGATTGATCCCAATGGCCAAAAAAAGGAATTTTCAGGGGATTATTTTTTCTCTACCATGCCTGTAATTGATCTGATAAACGGTATGATCCCTAGTGCACCGAGAGCCGTGAAGCAGGTGGCGAACGGTTTAATGTATAGGGACTTCATCACTGTTGGATTGCTGTTAAATAGATTAAAATTGAAGAATCCCATGAGCCATACGAACGATTTAGTTAAGGATAACTGGATTTATATACAAGAGCCAGAGGTCAAACTGGGTCGACTACAAATCTTTAACAACTGGAGCCCCTATATGGTTGCTGATCCGCAAAAAGTCTGGATGGGATTGGAATATTTTTGTAGCGAAGGGGATGAACTATGGAGTATGAATGATGCTGACTTCGCTGCCTTTGCCATTAAAGAATTGGCCCAAATAGATATCATTGAAGAGAAAGATGCGTTAGACAGTGTCGTTATTAGAGTACCCAAAACTTACCCGGGTTATTTTGGCAGGTACACAGAGTTTGATACGATAAGAAGCTTCACTGATAATATTGAAAACTTGTTCTTAATCGGGCGTAATGGCATGCATCGATACAACAACCAAGATCATTCTATGTTATCAGCTATGACAGCAGTCGATAACATCTCTTTGGGAATCAAAGACAAGTCAAATATTTGGGAGGTGAATACCGAACAAGAATTCCATGAGGAAAAATAAATCATGCTTGAGTTGGTCAAGAACATGAATGCCCGAACGCAATCTTTGATTGCTATCATATTGACCGTGGGAGTTCTATTTGGTTACACCGTTCACGAACGAAGTTCCTGGTTTGGTGAAATGAACCAAGGCCTCTGGGTAACTGCAAGTACCTTAAAGTTTTCTAGAAATTGGTTTAGAAACGGTGCGATAAACGATTCTTTTCTAATGCTCGAAAGACCCAAAAGTATTGAATCAGAACAGATCAAAGACAGAAGAAGTTACCTCTCTTATCCTTCGGGAAGTATATTGCAAATCCATCTGATTGCTAAGATTTTAAATACTGAGCCATCGCTGGCACTGGTCATGACGTACAATCTATTCAGCCATTTTGCGATTGCTTTGATTTTTGCCTTTATCGGATTCTTGACCGCTTCTCATCTCAAATTGAGAATGGCATTTCGATTTATCTTCTCCGTTATGCCAGCGAGCTTTTACTTATTGGCGCCATTTCCAATGGCCTATCATCTGATTTTTTTCTACGCAGACGAAGCAGTGCTATTGCCCTTTGCCTTAGTCATTTTGATTGAAATCGTTTTTTCCACCACAGATGTATCGCCAAGAGCAAGACTCATGCTAACCGTAATTCAACATCTACTATTTGCGTTGGGCCTTTTTACCGACTACTTGTTTTTCTTAGTCTATGGCCTGTTTTATATAAAAAGATTGTGCCTTGGCCAAATGGGAACGACTGTTTGGGGATTTTTAGGAAGAAGTGCGGTTTTCAGTTTGCCATTCCTGGTTTCAGTCGGAGGGTTTCTGTGTCAGATCTACCACTGTGACGCATTTACGTATATTAAGGACAAATTTCTATTTCGAACCGGCAGCAATCAAGCTGGCCAAAAATATGTTACAGATTTCTATGCACAATTCTGGGAAAAACAAGTTGCAACTGACGCCCTAGGAAAGCTTGGTGTGAGCCTTATTTTTATATCGGCCTTTATGATATCCATCCTTATTTTAATAATTCTCATTAAAAAATCTCGTAAGAAGTTATATTTTAGCAAAACCGGAATATCGTTATTATGTATCAGTGCAATCATTACTTACTCCTGTATTGGCCAGGTCTACCTTTTGGATAACCATTCGATAAATCACCGATTTTCAGCCTTGAAGATGGCTTTTTTATTGGCAATCGTTCCTTTTGGAATTTTACCAATGTCGATTGCGGCACTAAGTGATAAGGCCAAGTCTCTAATTTTTGGCAACAGACTTGAATTGCGATTTCTTTATTTCAAAGGAAAAATTATTCCTATACCTTTATTTGTCTTTTGCACCGTTTTTATCTTTCTACCTTACGTGGGTTCTATTTATCCCAATTTTAGACCACTTATTGATCGAAAACCCACTCGCAGTGAAGAGTTCGGAAATTTTCTAGATCAGCATACTGGCTATAACGATGTTGTGTTTTCGAATACTGTGCGAATTGCAGCAAATCCACCGGAAACGATCAGTCTTTCAATGAAGCTCGTATATAAAGTGCGAGAACTAAGAAGAATTGAAAAACAAATACGTCCACTCCCGGAACGTGCCATCATCAACGTGCTTGTAGACAAAAAGAAAAATAGGCAGGCTCAACCGATAGGTGGTACAGATTTTTGGAAGAATTCACAGAAAATATCCAGCGAGAATCTAGAGATATACAAGCTGACTAAGCCAGAATTTATCCAAAGACTCAAAAAAAGACTAAAAAAGAATCAGCTCCAGCCCAGAGCTTGATGTAACAGGCAGCTACTTCGCTTATGACCGAAAAGGTCAAGCAGGGCAATCAACGCCCCTCCAGATACTTGAAAATCCCGCGGCGCAACTTTTTAACCTGCCAATGGCTGAGGACCGGTTTGAACGGGGCCAGTTGTCGACCAGTGCCTCGACGGCTCGGATCCGTTGGTCCAGGGGTCATTAGGTTCCCGCCTGCCAGGTCGTGCTTGAGGCCGAAAAAGTGGCCCAACTCGTGAGCCAACACTGGGGGCTTGGCCCGGGCGGTCAGATAGATCCAACGTCTTCCAGTGAGCTGCTCGTTCTTTCCCCGGTACCGCCAATTAACCCCCATCAGGTTGTGGGACGGCACATCTAAATCCACCACGCGCTTGACGACGAGTATCACAACCTCTTCCGGGTGGACGAATCGCGCCAATTCGTGTCGTTCGGTCCTGGTTGTCAGCTCGCATTTTTCTGGCTCAAACTCGTCTACGAATACCACGAGCGCTATCCCGTAAGATGAAAAGATCTTCTGAACTGCCGCCACGTGTGCCTCGACCCACGATCCAGGGCGCACCGGTTGACCACCACACCGCGCCACGCGCAAGTGTACTGGCAAATCCAAACTAGTTGACGCTGCCTGTGCGTCTGGGAAACCGATGATAAAAATACCGGTCCAGCCAACAACTGCGAACACCAGAAAATAAGTCAGATATTTCAACACCGCTAGCTTTTTTACCCAGCATTGTACTATATCACCGCGGTCGACAAATCCCTTAGGCATTTCAGACACCAATTATATTACGTGGCTGCCGATGAACCGGACGAGGTCGTTCAGGTACGTCTTACTTACGCTGTTGGTTCGGCTGTCCACGATGCCGTGCCCGCCATCCGGGTATACCTGGATTTTATGATGGGCAAGGCTGTTTTCGGTTAGACGACGGATGCTCGCACGGACCGGGACATTTTCGTCGTTCTCTCCAAAGGCAAAAAAGATCGGCGCGCGGGTGCGCTGCCAATGGGGAATTGGATCGAAATCTGCGTACGGGCGGATATGTTTCTGCTTTCGAAGATTGGCCGCTGTAATTGGCGCGATCAGCTCGGCGATGAACCCGTATGTGTAGTGCCCGATATTGTGGATCTCCTCGTGCTCCAATTGCTCAGCCGCGGTCACTGTGGCGCCCGACATGCTGACGATAAAATCGATGTGGTCTGTCTTGGCGGCGACCACAGGTGCGATCCAACCGCCCTGACTCATGCCGATGATGCCGATGGTGGAATATGCGAATTGCTTTTGATCTTTCACATAGGCGATGGCGCTTGCTGTATCTGTGGCCAGCGCCTCGAATCTGGCCCCGATCCAGTTGCCCTCGGACTTCTCACTGCCCCGTTTGTCTGGCAGCAGCACGGCGATGCCATTGCTCCTGAGGTGTTCAGCAACCGAGAGATACCACGCGCTGTTCCGCCTGCTCGGCCCTGAGCCGTGAATGACGACGGCAGTGGGAAACGGCCCCTCCCCTTGGGGCACGAATAACAGGCCAGACAGTTTCAGCTTTGCCTGTGCGTTTTCGAAGAAGACCTCCGTATGGTCCAGCTCTGAGAGATCCGGGCCCACAAGGGCCGGACGTCCCTTGCCTTTGAAGAGAACCGGCAGCAACAAGAGGATCAGGATTGCAGTCACTATCAGCAGAATTTGAATCGGTCTTCGTCTCATCATCACGTCTCTCCTTTGGCCAGCGCAATTCTTTTATTCTTTTTTTAAAAGTGCGCTATCCTTGAGATACTTCAGAGCATACCATGAGATGCTTTAAAGTATCTCAAAGACCGAACCGTTCTAGGATACAGACCAGACATAGGGTTGGGTTAAAACGCCATTAGAAAATACGGGCTCTTGTGGGGCACTGCCCTTCTGTACGCAATCATCTTCTCCGCCCTTATTGACAGCAATAGGTGCCGGGAATCTGTCCGGTTGGGTTTTCTCCAAAGCAAAACCAGCTGCCTTCGGGACAGGGCCAGGTCGTCGGCTCCATGCATTCTACCATTCTAGCTGACTTTATTTGGCAACTTCCTTGCGCGGCCGCTGAGGCGCAGATGTGGTTAAACGTGTGGGCGTCCAGGTCAAAGTGGGGATGGCTGTTGGTCATGCACCAGTCGCAGGTCTGCTGTCCAGGACACGCCTCCCCAGCCGGTCCCATTGAGGGAACATTGCCGACGCAAGGGCAGCTGGGAAACACATCGTCAGGCTCCTGTGCGCCTTGGACCATGCAGTTTCCACACTCTTCCATGCCGTTCCCGCAATCGCAGTATCCCGCGCATCGATCGGTCACAGCCACGACCGCCTTGGTCCCTGTCATGCCTTCTAGCTCGTAGCACAACCCCGATGCGGGGGTCAGTCCCAGGCCCCATTTTCTAAGGGCATTCCCCGATGCATCAAGGGCGAGTCGGCTGTTTCCTCCCATCAGGGGAGAGAACGCTGTGATACCGAGGCATTTGGTAGAGGTATCTTTGTAACAATAGGGAATACCCAAGAACGCCTGGGCTGCCTCTTTTACGTCCTTTGTGGCTGCCTCGATGGTTCCTTGACATCCGCCTTGATCTGTTAGCTCACAGTACCAGGTGGCCCAAGCCTCGGGAAAGGTGCGAAGACCGTCATAACCATCTGCATATATACACTCTCCGTCTGGGCCATTTGGACAAGAACCCAGGTCTGCTTGGCAGGTCTCCAAGTTGCAGATTGTAGGCGGTAGGCAGAGCTGAATGTCATCGGTCACGTAGTGAACCTTGCCCTCATCCTGCCATCCGCAAGGCGTTCCCTCGGGAATATCCGTGTCAGTGTCAGTGTCAGTATCGGTATCACTGTCTGAATCACTATCTGTGTCAGTGTCGGTATCGCTATCTGAATCCCCATCTGTGTCAGTATCAGTATCGGTATCTGAATCCCCATCTGTGTCAGTGTCAGCATCGCTATCGCTATCCGAGTCACCACTCGTGTCTCCATCATTGTTGCCAGATCCCGGACGCGCATCTTCCGAGCAATGCAACAAAAAGAAGACACTAAAAATGCAATAAAAAAGAATACGAAGAAACATTATGCGAGCTCCTTTGTTCATGCTTGTAAACACAGAACAGCAAAAACGCCTATTATGTTTTTAATGGATAATAATGGCAGCTGAATGCCTAAAAACATGTATAAAATTCAAGCACTTTTATCATACCTTGTCAAACGTATTCTGGCAGGTAGACTGAGCATTCCCCATAGAAAATCAATACTTAGTCACATCTCAGGGGCACCCAACAACCATTTGGACTAAAAAACAGAAGCGCTGCCTAGTAACTATATCCAGACCCAAGAAGTTAATGTAAAAAGCATGCATTGCGAGAGGCGCTGACATGAACCGAGATCCACTTATCCTTGCAGTTGACCACGGCACATCCGGCATGAAAGTAGCGCTCGTCACTATCAGCGGCAATATACTGGGCTGGGAAACAGAGCCCGTTCGCCTGATAATCACCCCGGACGGGGGTGCAGAACAATCCCCTGACGAGTGGTGGGCAGCATTTCTTTCTGCAGCACAGCGGCTATTAAAACGAGAAGCATCCCTGCGTCCCAGGGTAAGCGCTATTTGCTGTTCCACCCTGGGTGAGGGCACTGTCCCCGTCGATCAGAACGGCAACCCACTCAGCAACTGTATCTTGTGGATGGACATGCGCGGTGCCCCCCATCTCAAGAAACAGCTTCACGGCCTGATCAACATTGAAAGCGCATCGATCATCAAGGTGATGCGCTTTGTGCGCCTTACCGGTGGTATGCCTTCGATGACCGGAAAGGATCCGGCCGGCCATATGCTGTTTATCCGCGATGCCCAGCCCGACCTGTATGCCAAAACATACAAATTCCTCAATGTGCTGGATTATCTAAACCTGCGGCTGACCGGACGCTTTGTCGCCACATATGACTCGATTTTGACCTCGTGGGTGACAGACAATCGGAAACCAGATGCAATTCAGTACAACCGCAAGCTGATCACCACGCTCGGCCTGGACGCGGCCAAACTGCCCGATATTGTGCCTTGTTCAGAGGTAATCGGCACGCTTAAGGCTGATGTGGCAGCAGCGCTTGGCTTACGGGATGATGTGAAGGTGGTTGCCGGTTCGATTGACACAACCGCCGCAGCCATCGGCGCTGGCGCTGTGGATGATTACAAAGTCCACCTTTACATTGGCACGTCCTCCTGGATGGCTGCCCATGTACCGTTCAAAAAGACCGACGTCCTCGCCTCCCTGGCCTCGGTTCCGTGTGCTGTGCCTGGCCGCTACTTACTGACAGCCCTGCAGGCAACCGCTGGTGGCAATCTGACCTTTTTGCGCGATCAAGTCCTGTATCACAAGGACGAACTGCTGCAAGAAGCGGACGTGCCCGATATCTTTAAGGTACTCGATCAGATCGCAGAACGGGTGCCGGCCGGGTCAAACGGCGTGATCTACACCCCCTGGATCTGGGGGGAACGGGCCCCGGTAGACGACAGAGCCGTGAGGGCCGGCCTGTACAACCTATCTTTGCACAACACCAGGGAAGATGTGATTCGCGCGGTTCTGGAAGGGGTGGCCTTGAACACGCGCTGGCTCCTTAAGCCGGTCGAAAGATTTCTCGGACGAAAAATAGACAGCATTCATATTGTGGGAGGTGGGGCACAGTCTGCAGTGTGGTGTCAGATCTTTGCCGACGTGATGAACGTGGAGATCAAGCAAGTAAAAGACCCGATCTACGCCAATGCCCGCGGTGCAGCCTGGATAGCCGCAGCTGGGTTGGGGGAGATCGCTTTTGCCGATATACCGCAACTCGTGCAGGTCAGCCAGGCACATGCACCTGATGAAAAAAACCGGGCATTGTACGACGAACGCTTTGCTGTCTTTACAAAAATCTACCGACAGATGAAGGGCATATACAAGGGTTTGAATAGGTGACCATTTGAGTGCCGAGAGGAGACATCATGAACAGGATGGGAATGTGTTTCACAATCTGGCTGGTGATACTGATGGGGTGCGGTCGTGAAACCCCGCCTGCCCCGAGCCTACAGCCCGATGGCAACAAGGCCGATTTAACGTCGTCTGAGGAGAAAGAAGAAACAAGACAAACGGCGGCTGAATTGGAAAACCAGACATTCGAAGCGCTGGTAACAGAATATCTGGGCAGGTCACCGACTCTCTCTCCGATCCATGCCACCTGGCTCGGCGATCACCGCTTTGATGCCGAGGTGGACGAAGTTACTGATCAGGCGCGCAAAAAGAAGCTCAATGTATACCGCGACTGGCTAAAGAAACTCGCGGCCCTCGACAAAGCAGCGCTGACCAAAAACAATCACATCGATTTCATGTTGCTCACCAACCACCTCAAATATTCGATTTGGGCGCAGGAGACCCTCAGGGAATGGGAGTGGAATCCGCTCGTCTACACCGATATGACCGGCAGCGGGATCTACAACCTGATGGCCAGAGAGTTCGCACCGCTCCCCGAGCGCTTGGCGCGGGTAACGGATCGATTGGAGAAGTATTCGCGGCTGTTTGAGCAGATAAGAGCGACGTTGAAGGTGGATCGTATTCCAAAGATCCACGCCGAGGTCGCTGTGCGTCAGAACCGGGGTGTGCTGGACATCATCGATCAGATGGTAAGGCCCCATATTGAGACCCTATCAAAGGAAGCGGCCAAGCGCCTGCAGGGTGCGATCGACCAAGCGCGTACAGCTGTGGACCAGCATCAGCAGTGGATGGAACAAGAAGTCTTGCCCAAGGCCAAGGGAGATTTTCGGATCGGGGCCGAGCTATACGATAAAAAGCTGGCCTTTACATTGAACGCCCCCCTTTCCCGAAAGGAAATCAGGGAACAGGCTGAAAACGAAATCCGGCGGGTTCACAAGGAGATGTACCGGGTTGCCAAGGCGCTGACGCAGAAAATGGACACCGGCAAAGCGCTGGAAAAACTGCCCTCTCCTCAGGAGATGAACCAGGTCATTCGCGCTGGCCTGGAGCTGGCTTACAAGGAAACGCCTGGTAAGGATGAGATACTGGACGTAGCCAAAAAAGCGTTACAGCTCACACAGGACTTTGTGCGTGAAAAGGACCTGGTAACCATTCCGCCCGACCCTATCGAGCTCATCGTCATGCCCGAATTTAAAAGAGGCATTGCGCTCGCTTATTGTGATGCACCAGGCCCCTTAGATGCCGGGCAGAAGACCTTTTACGCCGTATCACCGATGCCCGAGCACTGGACCCCCAAGCAGGTAACGTCGTATTTGCGCGAATATAACCTTCGCTCCGTATACAATCTGACCATTCACGAAGCCATGCCCGGGCACTATTTGCAGCTGACCCATGCCAATGCGTTTCCATCAAAGTTGCGGGCCGTGCTTGCTTCGGGGTCGTTCATCGAGGGGTGGGCCGTCTACACCGAACGCGTCATGTGGGAAAATGGCTTTTTGGATAAGGATCCCCTGATGCAGCTAATCGTGCAGAAGTGGTATCTGAGAGCTGTGGTAAACGCAATCATCGATCAAGAGGTCCACACTGGAAATATAACCGAGGCGGCAGCCATGAAGCTGATGACAGCAACGGCGTTTCAAGAGGAGCGGGAAGCAGCTGGCAAGTGGACCCGGGCGCGGCTTACCTCGGCCCAGCTCACGACCTATTTCGTCGGATACCTGGAGCACTCGGCTCTGAGGCGAGACGTGGAAACGGCTTGGGGAAAAGATTTCTCGCTCAAAAAATACCACGACAAGGTATTGTCGTATGGCTCACCACCCGTGCGATTCGTACGAGCGCTGATACTGGATCAACCTATCTCAATATAGCCTCGATCGGAGGCAGACACCTCTCTTATTTCTGCCTAACAGCCTATAACCATTACGTTTCTCCATATCACCGATAGCATTGGAACCCTGGGGATGGGGGTACGCGAATAGGGGTTATTTCAGGACAGGCGTAAGTTAAATGATTACTGGATAAATACAGATTAATAGTATTGTCCGTGGAATAGAGAATTGGTATCATTCGAAAAGGAGGATTTTGTCTAAAACAAGGAGGAAAGAGCTTATGAAAGCAATGTGGTTATGGGTCGGTTTGATCGCAGTACTGTTTGCCAGCCCTGTTTTCGCAGGGCCTTCTGTTGGAGATGTCTATAAATTCACCCAACCCGATGGGACAAAAGTGGCCCTCAAGGTCTATGGGGACGAATTCTACCGCCGCCTGGAAAGCCCGAGTGGGTACACGATTACGCAGGATCGGATCACGGGATGGTATGTGTATGCGGCCTTGTCTTCGGATGGCAATGCGCTGCTCCCTACCCGGGTTCTATACACTGGTGAAACGGAAAGGGACCCGATTGCCGCAGGTTTAGGGCTCAAGAAGGGACTCAAAATCAAGCGGGAGGCGAGGTTAAAACGGGTCCAGGAGGCCCAAGATAAGCTATGGCCCAAGGAACTCCGTGCGTCGCTTTTCAACCCGCGCCGCCTCGAGGGGGATGTGCTGGGTCTCACCATGCTGGTGGATTTCTCAGATGATCCAGCGACAGTGGATAAGGCAGAATTAGAAAATCTCATGAACCAGGAGGGATACACGAACAATAATAATAACGGTTCAGTGCACGACTACTTCTTTGATGTGTCTGCCGAAAAGGTGAACTATACCCAGCATGTCACTGACTACTACCGGGCAGACCACCCAAAGACCTGGTACAACAACGATAACAACGGCAACACGGCTAAAATTCTGTTGCGCGAAGCCTATGACAACCTAGAGGCCCAGGGATTTGATTTTTCCACCCTATCCCTGAGCAACAATGGTCGCATCATGGCCTCTAACCTGCTTTACGCGGGCGACCCGGACACGCCCTGGGCAACAGGGCTGTGGCCCCATATGAGCTATTACGGGGAGTTCAGTGCTGACGGGGTGAGCTCTGGTTCATACCAGATGACAAACATCGGCGGCACACCGTCCATCGGTACCATCTGCCACGAAAATGGCCATATGATCTGCGGATTTCGGGATTTGTACGACTACGGTGGAGATTCGTCCGGCGCTGGCAGATTTTGCCTCATGGGACATGGTGGTGGCCGAAATCCAATGCCTTTCAATGCGCACTTTCGAGAACTCGTGGAATGGGAAGAAGTGACCGATATCACCGATACACCGTTTGGCGTGCTCTACACCCATGTGGCCAATTCGAACACCTCGTTTCTCTATCGGAACGCCTCAAACGCCGATGAGTTTTTCTTTATCGAGAGTAGGGTCAAAAAGGGGCGGAACGCCACTATCCCTGACGAGGGGCTGATTATTTGGCATGTGGACAGGGAGGGGAGCAACAACAACCAGCAGATGACGCCGACGAGTCATTACTACGTATCAGTGGAACAGGCCGACAATCAGTTTCACCTGGAAAATGACAGCAACAGCGGGGGCGAGAACGATCTCTTTCACGAGGGCAACAACGATAGCTTTCACGATGGGTCAGCGCCCGATGCCAAGTGGTGGAACGGGAACGATTCTGGGCTCTATATCGGCAACGTCAGCGAGGTGGGTGACCAGATGTTCTTCACTATCGGCCCGGACGAAGGGGAGACGTTTTCCGTCACCGGAACCGTTATTGGAGCGACAGAGCAAGCATATGTTTTCTATAGCGGTATACAGAGCGGATATGTAACAGCTGAAGATAATGGAAACTATTCGCTACCGCCACTCATCGAGGGGGATTACGACCTCTACGCTACATCTGGTGCGTACTCCTCTGAGGTTTTAAATTTAACGATTTCGTCGAATCAGACAGGTGTGGACCTGGAAATCCTCTTTCCAGAAATCAGTTTGAGCAATGAAACTTTTGATATTGACCTCGAAGAAGGTGCGGCGCCTGTCACCGAGACCCTGGAGATCTCAAACGCCGGTCAAATAGCCCTCGAACACAAGATCAGCGTGGGCAGCATGACCCCCATCGTGATCAACGAGATCTATGTAGGTCCACAGGAACCACCTGACGGTGTGGAGCTTTGGAATCGCGGGCCAGATGCTGTGCTGACCGGTTGGACCTTGGTTTGGAATGACAGCGATGGGTCATCTGGGACCTATGCGTTTGAGCCGGGATTTTCGATTAAGTCTGGTGAAACAATCATCGTCACAGACGAAGAGGGGCAATCGAGCGACAATGCGCTTTACATCGGCTTAAATCTGCTGTGGTCCATAGACGATGGGACCGAGCTATCAGTGGCGCTATTGGACGCGAGTGGCCAAGGCGTGGACTTTGTCAGGTCATCTGGCAATTCAGACGATCCCCCGGCAGGTACAACCTGGGACGGTGATGGTGTCAGTCTAGACCAAGCCTATGCGTATCGGACCGGGAATGGGGACAGCGACACCAATGCGGATTGGGCGTCGGGAAGTACTGGAACCATCAATGCCCTGTCCAGCGGTCAGACCAATGAAATGCCGAGCACCAATGGATGGCTCAGCGTTTCTGTAACCCAAGGCACTGTTGAGCCTTCAGGCAGTGAGACGGTCACGCTGACGTTTGATCCAGCAGGCCTGGCAGCAGGGGATTCAGTATCAGATACGATATGGGTGTTTCATAACGGAGCAAACCAAGGAAGCCCTGCAGAGATAACCTGCGCGCTTTCAGTCGATGCTGATGTTGATACAGATACAGACACCGACGCTGATACGGATTCTGATTCAGATAGCGACGCCGATACGGATTCTGACTCGGATACAGATACAGATGGGGATTCAGATTCAGATAGTGATTCGGATTCGGATGGGGATTCAGACTCGGATAGTGATTCAGACTCGGACTCGGATTCAGATCCATCTGCAGAAGGCGGGTCGGGCAACTGCGGTTGCGCCGCTGTCGGGTCAAAGGCCTCGCCCTTCAGCAGCCTATTCCGTCTGTTGTTTTAACGCCAACGCCGGCACTCCTGGGATACATACATCTGATGCAAATATAGATTTTTGCGTTGTTCGTCAGATAGAGAGTTGGTATGATCTGACAATGTGTATTCTGCCCAAAATGAGGAGGAAAAACCTATGAAGACAATGTGTTTGGGGGTCGCTTTGATAGTATTGTTCTCTGCCGGCCGTGTTTTCGCAGGGCCTTCTTTTGGAGATGTCTATCAATTCACCCAGCCCGATGGGACAAAGGTGGCCCTCAAGGTATATGGGGATGAATTCTATCGCCGCCTGGAAAGTCCGAACGGCTACACCATAACGCAGGATCGGGCCACAGGGTGGTATGTGTACGCCGCATTGTCTCCTGACGGCAATGAGCTGATCGCCACCCAAGTTCGATACACCGGTGAGGCGCGTAGGGATGGGATTGCCGCAAGTATCGGGCTTGAGAAAGGGCTCAAGATAACCCGGGAAGCCAGGCTGAAAAAGGTCGAGCAAGCCCAGGCAAAGCTGTGGCCAAAAGAAATCCGCGCGTCGCTTTTCAAGCCGCGCCGCATCGAAGGGGATGTGCTCGGTCTCACGCTGTTGGTGGATTTTTCCGATGATCCGGCGACGGTTGATAAATCAGAGCTGGAAAATCTCATGAACCAGGAGGGCTACACCAACAACGACAACAACGGTTCCGTGCGCGACTACTTCTTTGACGTATCTGCCGAAAAAGTAACCTACACCCAGTATGTAACGGACTACTATCGGGCCGACCACCCAAAGACCTGGTACAACAACGATAACAACGGCAACACGGCTACGACTCTGCTGCGAGAAGCATTTGATAACCTGGAAGAACAGGGATTTGACTTTTCCACCTTGAGCTTGGATGGGGGCCGCATCATGGCCTCTAACCTGTTGTACGCGGGCGACCCGGACACGCCCTGGGCAACAGGGCTGTGGCCGCACATGTCATACTATGGAAACTTTAGTGCAGATGGCGTCAGCTCAGGTGTGTACCAGATGTCGAGTATCGGTAGCACGCCGTCTATTGGCACCATTTGCCACGAAAACGGCCACATGATCTGCGGGTATCGGGACTTGTACGACTATGGTGGGGATTCCTCCGGTGCTGGTAGGTTTTGTCTGATGGCGTACGGGGGTGGCCGCAACCCCATACCGCCCAACGCACACTTTAGAGATCTCACGGGATGGGAGGAAATGACCGACATTACAGATACCCCGCTTGGCGTGCTTTACACCCATGTGGCCAATTCAAACACATCTTTTATCTATCGGAACACATCAAATTCGGATGAGTTTTTCGTTATCGAGAGCCGGGTGAAAAAAGACCGGAACGCCAACCTACCGGATGAAGGGCTGGTCATCTGGCACGTGGATAGGGAGGGGAGCAACAACAACCAGGAGATGACACCGACGAGTCACTATTACGTGTCCGTGGAACAGGCGGACAATCAGTTTCACCTGGAAAATGACGACGGCAGTGGCGGCGAAGACGACCTCTTCCACAAGGGCAACAACGACAGTTTTCACGATGGGTCAGCGCCAGATGCCAAGTGGTGGAATGGGAATGACTCTGGGCTATACATCGGTAACGTCAGCGAAGTAGGGGATCAAATGATGTTTACCATCGGCCCGGAAAACGCCGAGACGTTTTCCATCACCGGGACCGTCATTGGAGCGACAGAGCAGGCATATGTCTTTTACAGCGGCCTCCAGAACGGAAATATAGAGGCAGAGGAGAATGGGAACTACGCCCTGCCGCCGATCGTCGAGGGGGACTACGAACTCTATGCCACATCTGGTGCGTATTCGTCTGAGGTGCTCAACATCACTATCTCGGCAGATCAGACCGGTGTGGACCTGGAGATTCTCTATCCAGAGATTGGCTTTAGCGACGATGGCTTTCACGTGGGCGTGGACGAGGGATCGGACCCGGTAACGCGAACCCTGGAGATATCGAATCCCGGTAAAAAGGCCCTGAACCACAAAATCAGCGTGGGCACCATGACGCCCATCGTCATCAATGAGCTCTATGTGGGGCATCAAGAGCCGGCCGACGGCATAGAGCTTTGGAATCGCGGGCCAGATATGGTGATGACCGGCTGGACCCTGGTTTGGAACGACACGGACGGCTCGTCTGGCACATATACCTTTGAGCCGGGTTTTGCGTTTAAATCCGGAGAGACGATGATCCTCACAGATGAAGAGGGGCAGGCGAGTGATAATGAGTTCTACATTGGTGTGGACCTGCTGTGGTCCATCGATGAAGGAACAGAACTATCCATGGCCCTTATCGATGGGAACGGCCAGGGGGTCGACTTTGTAAGGTCGACTGGCAATTCAGACGATCCCCCTGCGGGCACGACATGGGAAGGTGACGGTGTCACCCTGGATCAAGCCTATGTGTATCGGACCGGGAATGGGGACAGCGACACCACTGCAGACTGGGCATCGGGCAGCACAGGGACGATCAACGCGCTATCGAGCGATCAAACCAACGATATGCCTGAGACGAATGGATGGCTGAGCGTTTCCCAAACCCAAGGTACGGTGGACCCTTCTGGCAGCGTAGAGGTAACGCTGACGTTTGATCCCCAAGGGATGTCATCTGGGGATTCAGTATCAGATGCGGTGTGGGTGTATCACAACGGCGCAAACGCAAGCAGCCCTTCAGAAATCTCCTGTGTGCTGTCGATCGATGCAGACGTGGATTCAGATTCGGACAGCGATTCTGATTCAGACTCGGACAGCGATTCTGATTCAGACTCGGATTCAGATGGCGATAGCGGCCAAGGCAACGACAGTGGCTGTGGGTGCAACCTAACCGGGGCGGGTCGATCTGGATTTATCTCACTCATTCAATTATACCTGTCCCACTAACATCGAAAAGACAGCATGTGACTCGGGCTGCTCAGATGCATTGCCCATTGAGACGAAATCCCCTATATCCCCTTTTTCAAAGGGGACTTTCGAACGCCCCCCCTTTAAAAAAGGGCAATGGCATTCGGTTAAGGATTTTTGGGTGTTTTTATAGCGTAGGATCGCCAGAAAAGAATCCCCCTTGAAAAAGGGGGCAGGGGGATTTTCAATTGTCCAA
>JAAUYD010060540.1_pt1 | contig 39220 bp, 36 predicted proteins | sample 7278101 | NCBI WGS metagenome assembly JAAUYD01 (sample SAMN14350128, study PRJNA611818) | marine sediment metagenome | isolation source: surface marine sediment (0.6m) | place: French Polynesia: Moorea | collected 2018-08
ACGCCGAACGTGAACTGGATACTGAAGCTATGGTGGAAGGTGGTCTTTCATATGTGGGACAACCCAAAACCGGCGCCGGAATACCAAATGGGCTGGAAAGACAAAGACGCGGCCCGAAAGTCGCTGCAACGAATCCTGGACTGGGACTTCGACAGAATCATCATTGCCCACGGTGACCTGATCGAGGCAGACGCGAAGAAACGGGCGATGGAGGCCTGGAAGAAGCCGCTCGGCGCGTCGTGAATCAGAGAAGAACAGCGTCAAGTGCCGGCTACCAGAGGCTATCGGACACAACGATGATTCTGCCACCGGAATGACGTGTTGACAGCAGCGGACGCTGATCTACATGAAGTGTACCCCGATATCGCCCTGAGACCCCATCGAGAACCGCTACCTTACCTGCAAGAGAGCGCGGTCGTGATCGCCTGACGGTGCACGCGCTTCCCGCACTTGGCTTGAGACCAAGCGAACACCCAGTATCGCCATAAAGACCAGGTTCGACAGTATGGCAATTCCGACAACGGCTTCCATAGTGCTACGGGTGAACAGATCCCCCAGGCCTGCCAGGCAAGCCAGGAACCCCGCTGTACCTGCGGCGAGACCGAACCAACCGATCCAGCGCGGCAATGCACGGGTTGCGAGAATCAACAAACCAACCAGGCCCAATCCGAGCCCCAGAAAGGCATATGCCGACTTCCCGACTTTATCCATCGTCATTTCGAGTGAGCTGGCCATTCCGGTGGGCGAACCCGGCTCCGCCCCGAATAGCGCAAACTCTGCTGGAAACTGAACGCCTACCATCAGCAGCACACCCGTTAGAACGGCGAGCAACCCATGACCCGACAGGCAAAATCCGCTGAGCATGGCGATAGCGGGATCCTGCCGACGAAACGTGCTGTATACCGCTGCGCCGGCCAGCCCTACAGGAAATCCGTACAAGAGGACGAAGAAGGCCGAGGCGCGTCCGTGGCCGAGAGCCACATCCGCGGCTACATGAGCGAACATTACAAGAACGCTCGCTATAAGCATGATCCCCGTCAGTCTGTCTACGGCTTGATTGTGCAGCATTGTCATGATCCTCCTGATTGTGGCGAAGTACTCGGCGGTTCAGGAAGCGATCTTAGGCATGCACGATCGCATTTTATACGTCGGAAAAAGTAATCGAGCTATACGAAAATGCATAGCCGCATCCGCCTGGACGTTGGGGGGGCAGGTCGCATGGGCCTGGTCCGCATTACCGGGTCATGATTGGTTGGCTTCCAGGATCGTCTGGAATTCAGGCCGAAGCGACGTCGCACGACCTATGTTCTCCATACCGGCCTGAGCAAATAGCATCGCCAGTTCCCGGTTGCCCAAGTGCTGGTGAATCCTCGCCATCGTCAGCGCCGCGCGAACGACTGACACGTTGCCAAACGCACCGACAAATTTTCTCCTCGAGACGTCGTCCAGCGAAATCATCTTCGCGACGTCTTCGACAGATTCGTATCTTGCGAACATGGGTTCCCCAAATCGCAGATACGTGTTTACGAGATGATCGACTTGTTTTCGTGGCGACGTGAGCAGGCCATCGTACTTCCACCAGTAGTCAGATCTTCTCCCTGGCGCCAGGCGCGATCGGAACTCGCAGTCGATCTCCTTGATCTTCGTTGGATCGGGTATCTCGCTTTTCCAGTTGTAGGGGAGAAACGCCAGGTGAAGTCCCAGGTTTACGGCGCAGGAGCCACCATACTTGTTGCCCTGAATGTTGATCGCATTGATAACCTCACCACGCACGCGCCTGAAATGGTTACCACTGCCTTTGAATCCCAGCTTGCGAAGCTCCGGGGCGAAACGTTCCCGCAGCAGGCCATGGAAAAACTTCCGCGCGTCGTCAACCATTTGACATGGCCCGGTACAAGCGCGTTGGTGCACGTGATCCAGTCAATCCCATTGCGAATATCCCTGTTCCTTGCAGGCCTCGATCACCGATTGCTCGATATCTGGATATACGACCTCAGGCAGCTCGGGAAAGCTCAGTCCCTTCGCTTTCATCTGGGTTCTGAAACTGATTTCGATCCACTGCATGAACTTGCCGTGGTCGCCCAGCGCAGCGAAGTTCTCATCGAACATTTTCCGATTCGGACTGCCGACCGGGAGCAGGTTGGGGTCCATCCGGTAAGCCAGTTGGGAGTAGACGATTCTCGGCTGAACATTGAATTTCTGTTCGTCTGTCAGTGAGTCGAAGGCCTCTTGCGTGAGCCAGAAAAGATCGACCGCATTCTTGCCTTCGGCATCGTACGTCAGTCCGATAAACGTGAACGCGGCATGTCGACCGCGCATTGCCGCTTCCGTGAATGCACGGCGGGCTTCCCTGGCGTATCGATCTGCGTCACCAGGTACACCTTTCGGATTCGGTTTGATCTCTCTGATCGGCATCTGGTAGTAGAGGTAGTCAACCGCTAGCTCCGGATTCCTGCCCATCGCAGCAAACAGGAAGTGCATGCCGTAAACGATCATTGCGAGGGAGTCGCCCTGCTCGAACATGGCTTTGAGTTCGGACAGCTCCATTCCGCGATAGGCCGCAATGGCCTCAGGCTCCAACCGCGAATTTTCGAGCCGCCGCATGTTCGTGCGATTGAATTGCTGGAGCTTCTCGAGTTGCTGGAGATCGCAGGCACCGGCGGCGTCAGCTTCTGTGGCCATACCAGCTCCTGGCGCGTCAGTTTCGACGACGTGGGCTGGCGGAACACCGGCAGCAGACGAAGTCGCCGCGCCTTCCTGCGCCGCGTCCGGTGACTCCGTACGGTCGCGAGAGTATAGGAAGACGACAACGATGAACGCTGAGACACCGACAAGAGCGAGAAGCCGTTTCATTGCCGGCTATGACAACGCGTTTGCGGCTAGCCGTCAATGAACCTGCGTCGTTCGGTCTGGTCTTTAGCGCTCCTTGCGTGACGCAGCAGAGAAGAGATTCATTCTGCTCCGAGAGAGGCGGAGGACGCCGGAAAACGGAGCGTACACGTGAAGTACGAGAGTGGTTCCCGGCGTCACTCAATGAAGCGCCGGGCGATAAGAAGTGCTTGTGTGGCTACAGGTCGTCGTCGAGGTTGAAGTTGTAGGTGGAGTCCAGATCCTCCAATTCCTTGCGGTGTTCCTCGATCTCGTCGAGCTTCCGTTTGACGGCTTTCTTGCGCTCAAGCTCGTTGCCGTCCTGTTTGTCGATCTTTGCGACCAGCGCTTCCACGTTGATCTCGGCGGTCATTACCTCCGCATCATCATCGTCGTCGGTCATGATTTCGTCTTCAGACTCGAGGTCTGAATCGAGATCGTCAACTTCCTCAGTCGTGTCGCCCGTTTCACCCATCATTGCTGAATCCCCTTGCAACAAAAAGCATATCGCTCAGAAGGCAAAAAACTTGAGTCTCGTTTGACGATATACCGCGAAAGAAACGCTCGTGCAACTGCGTAAATCGCAAATTTCCACGTGCATTGAACAACCGTCGTAGAAACGTCTCGGGTTGGCGGCGCGCTTACTGGATCAGGTTGTTGATCTCGAAGATGGGCAAGAGGATTGCGAGAACGATCGTGAGTACGATCGCGCCCATTAACACGATCAAGAGCGGTTGCAGTATGCCGAGCAGGGCGGCGATCAGGCCATCGACCTCCCGTTCCTGTCCGGCAGCCGAGCGCTGCAGCATCTCCTCGAGCTTTCCGCCGGCCTCGCCACTGGCGATCAGGTGAATCATCATTGGTGGGAACAGCTTACTGGTCTCGAGGGACCGGCTGATCGAGCCGCCTTCGCGGACGCGCAGGCTGGCCTCGACGATGGCTTCGCGCATCGGCAGATTCTCGACAACGGCCGCCGAGATCTTCATCGCTTCCAGGACCGGTACGCCACTGCCGGCCAGTATGCTGAACGTCCGGGTGAACCGCGCCGTGTTGATGCCGCGCGTGAGTTTGCTGGTTAAAGGCAAACGCAGAAGCAAACGGTGATAGCGACGGCGCGGACCCTCTCTCTGTAGCAGCCACCAGATGCCGTAGCCCAATGCCGCGATGACGATGATCAGCAATATCCACTGATTACGCAGGAAATCGCTCGTGGCAATCATGCCGCGAGTCAGGCCAGGCAGTTCGGCCGCGGTGTTCTCGAAGACCGTGACAATGCGAGGGACGACGGTGGCCAGCATGAAACCGATGATTGCAGCCGCCATGATGACCAGCGCGATCGGGTAGATCATCGCGTTCGTGACGCGCTGTTTCAGCTCGTGTCGAGATTCCGTGTAGTCCGCGAGTCGTTCGAGGACAACGTCAAGGTGCCCGGACTGCTCGCCGGCAGCGACTGTAGCGCGATAGAGATCCGGAAATGCCTGCGGAAACTCGGCCAGTCCATCAGCCAGCGTATGGCCTTCCATGACCTTGGCGCGGACGCCCAGCAGGATGCTCTTGGTTCGTGGCTGTTCATTTTGTTGAGACACCGCGAGCAGCGACTCTTCCAGCGGCAGTCCCGATTGCGACAGTGACGCGAGCTGCCGGGTTATCAATGCGAGCTCGCCGGCGCTCATGCCGCGACGTAGAGAGAAGCTTCCGCTCTGGCGGCTCGCTTCCTTCTTTGCAACCTCGGTGACCTGCAACGGCGTCAACCGTCGTTCGCGCAGCAACTGGCGCACGTGCTTAGGTGTATCGCCCTCGATCAGGCCTTTGGATTCCTTGCCGGACTTGTCCAGCGCGACGAATTCGTAAGCACCCATTGCCTGAGTCTGCTGTCGCTAGTCCTCGCGGGTAACGCGAAGGACTTCTTCCAGGGTCGTGATGCCAGCGAGTACCTTGCGCCGGCCGTCCGCCCGAATGCTGACACAGTGCTTGCGAGCATATCGCTCGAGCTCCTGCTCACTGACGCCGTCATGAATCATCGTACGCATGTTGTCGTCGACCGAGAGCAGCTCGTAGATGCCGGTACGACCGACAAAGCCGTCGTTTGGACCCGGACCGGGTTTGTAGAGCGTCGGCGGATCGGCGGGATCGGCCCCCAGCACGGTGCACTCATACTCGGTCGCCTTGTACGGGACCTTCGTCCTGTCGTCGAGCACGCGGACCAGGCGTTGCGCGAGCACGCCGATCAGCGATGACGATAGCAGGAAGGGCTCGACGCCCATGTCCCTGAGGCGCGTCACGGCACCGGCGGCCGTATTCGTATGCAGCGTCGACAGTACGAGGTGACCGGTCAGACTCGCCTGCACGGCGATCTCCGCAGTTTCCAGATCGCGAATCTCACCAACCATGACGACGTCCGGGTCTTGTCTGAGGATCGCGCGAAGGCCGCGCGCGAAAGTCATCTCGACCTTGGTATTGACCTGGGTCTGTCCGATGCCGTCGATGAAGTACTCGATCGGGTCTTCGACCGTCATGATGTTGCGGCTGTTGTCGTTGATCCGCTCGAGCGCGGCATACAACGTCGTCGTCTTGCCGGAGCCGGTGGGTCCGGTCACGAGGATGATCCCGTGGGGCTTGTGGATGATGTCATCCATCCGCTTCTGCGCGGTTTCGGCCATGCCGAGGGACAACAGGTTGAGTCGGCCCGCCTGTTTGTCGAGCAGTCGCAGGACGACGCGTTCACCGTGTCCGGAGGGCAGTGTGGACACGCGCACGTCTACGGCGCGCCCCGCGATCTTCAACGAGATGCGACCGTCCTGCGGCAGGCGCTTCTCGGCGATGTCGAGCTTGGACATGACCTTGATACGAGAGACCACCAGCGGCGCGAGAGCCCGGTTCGTCTGAAGGACTTCCTTCAGCACGCCGTCGACGCGAAAACGTACACCCAGGCGATTCTCGTACGGCTCGATGTGCACGTCTGACGCGTTGTCCTTGACGGCCTCCGTCAACACGGCATTGATGAAGCGGATGATCGGTGCGTCGTCGTCGCTTTCGAGCAGGTCTGACGGTTCGTTCAGTTCCTGGGCGACTTTGTCGAGATTGATCTCGTCGTCCAGGCCATCGACCATCTGCATCGCCTGCTGGCTGCCCTGTTCGTACGAGGCTTGCAGGATGCTGTCGAAAAGCTCGTCGGAGACCCGTTCAAACTTGACCGGGACGCCTGCAAAGCGGCGGACTTCAGCGAGGCTCAAGGGCGATGTGCCGGTCCGATACACGGCATCCGCCGCGTCCTCTTCAAAGGAGCGGATCAGCACGCCATGCCGCTTGGCGAAGGAGAACGGCAGGTTGCGCTCGGGCAGAGCGGTCTGTGCCGCCCCGGCCGCAGGCGTCTCGAGCACGATTTCAGATTCTGCAGACATCGACTACGGTTGGTCCTGTTGCTCTGTGGTCGGCGCCTCGAGTTCCGGCAGCATGGGGCGCTCCGAGCCCGGCATAAGGGCCGGGGATTCTTTACCGCGGCCCTGCTGAATGTCGCGGATCAGGTTGTATTTCTGATTGGTTTCGACCGATATCGTTGCCGAGTCATGCAGGATCGTCGGTTTGATGAAGATCATCAGGTTGGTCTTGACCTTCTCGGTCCTGCGAGAGCGGAACAGGTTGCCCAGCACAGGTACGCTGCCAAGCAGGGGCACGCGCTGGTCGCTTTCACGCAGCGTGTCCTCGAGCAGCCCGCCTAGCACGAGTATCTGTCCGTCGTCGACGATAACGGTGGTCTCGACGATGCGCTCGTTCGTGATCAGGTCCACGGCACTCGCTGCCGACTGCGAGATGCTCGAGATTTCCTGCGAGATCTTCAGCAGCATGCTGTCGCCCGCATTGATCTGTGGAGTGATCGCCAGCTTGACGCCAACCTGCTCGCGCTGAATGGTCTGGAACGGGTTGACGCCGCCCGTCGTATTGCCGCCGGTGTTGGTGAAAGAGCCGGTGACGAACGGAACTTCCTGGCCAACGTTGATGCTCGCCTCCTCGTTGTCGGTCGTGACGATCGATGGGGTCGAGATAATGTTCGTATCGGCATCGGACTGAAGCGCGCTCAGGACGGCCGCGAAGCTGATACCCGTATCGCTGATTCGGCCAACGCCGACGGTGGCGCCCGGGCCGATCGCCGAAATAGCGCTCGCCGCATTGTCCCCGCCGCCGGCAGCGCCCGCTAGATCGATGATGCCGGTGCCGCCGCCCGGGAAGTTCGTGATACCGATCGGCGTGTTGTCACCAGTGCCCTCAACGGCCCAGGTAACGCCGAGCTGCGCCTGTTGGTCCGCGGTCACTTCGACGATAATGGCCTCAACCAGGACCTGTGCGCGGCGAATGTCGAGCTTGTCGATAATCTGCGTCATCGAGCGCATCGTCTTCGGCGGTGCGTTAATGACCAGTGCATTGGTCTGCGTGTCGGCAAAGATGCTGATGTCGTCGTTCGGCGAGGCTGCGCCGCCCGCACCCTGTGCCGCGGCGGTCGTCTGCGTGAAGTGTGTCTGCAACTTCGTCGCCAGGTCTTCCGCATCGGCGTAGCGGAGATAGCGGACCTGCGTGTCGCCGCCGTCCTGCAGCGGAGTATCCAGGTGCGCGACGAGCGTCCGCACACGAAGGCGCTCGCTCTTGTCTCCGCCGATCAGGATGCTGTTCGTGCGCGCGTCGGCGACCAGTGTTGTCGAAACCGGCGCGCCGTCGGTCCGGGGCGTTGCTGTCAGCGACGTCAGTACACGGACGACCTCGGCGGCGGAGGCGTGCTCCAGGGGTACGACTTCAATATCGCTTTCGGTTGCACGGTCGATCCGGCGAATGATCGTTGATATGCGGGCTACGTTGGCGGCGCGGTCTGAAATGATCAGCATATTCGACCCGGAGTGGGCGACCAGGTGACCGAACTGCGGCACCAGCGGTCGCAGGATCGGCACCAGCTGTGCGGCGCCAACGTTCTGTACCTCGATGACCTGGGTAACGATGTCGTCGGCGCCCTGAGCGCCCGACGTGCCTATCGGCCCGGCGCCCTGGCGAGCCGTCGCATTCGGGATGATCTTCGTGACATCGCCCGACTTGATGGCGGCCAGCTGATGCACTTCCAGAACAGACAGAAAGGCCTCGTAGAACGCGTCCGGATCCAGCGGCGTTGACGAGATGATCGTGACGTTGCTGGCATTGACCCTCGGATCGATGATGAAACTCCGTCCGGTGATCTCGGCGACGGCCTCGACGATCTGTCGGATGTTCGCGTCCTTGAAGTTCAGCGTGCTCATCGCCTGCTGCGCGGACGCCGTGAAGGAGAGCATCATTACCGTACCGAGCAGTGCGAGACAGGTGGTCGTCGTCTTGACGGTCATTGTTTTCATCGAGTCTTTTAGCCTGTTGTTATTCATTGGCGCCGTCGCGTTCCGGCGAATCGTCTGCGGATATTTGATCGGTCGTCAGCACTAGAGTAGTCGGTTGACCGTCGCGCTCGACAGTTACCGAGACTGCCGAGGCGTTTCCAAGCGACTGGAAAATCTGCATCGCCTGCTGCGGATTCGTCAGCGACTGACCGTCAATGTCCTTGATCAGGTCGCCGGCCTTAAGTCCCAGCGCCGCAAACTGGCGGCGGTCACGCCCGGGATAGACCCGGTAACCCTGCTGTTGGCCATTGACAAAGTACGGCGTCGGTCGAATGACATCCGACAGGCGAGCGGCGTTGTTGGAGACAACCGACTGGATGCTCTCGGTCGGTGGCGTCCGGACAGCTGCCTGCTGACGTCTGACCCCGGCGCGTCGATCGGGCGGTCGCGGTGACGACTTGTATTCTTCGGGCAGGTACAGTGCCGTCAGGCGACCGTTCTCGTTCAGGACCACCCGATCCGAATAAACGGCGTGCAGGCTGGCACCCGACGTCACGGCCTCGCCAATACTGAAGACCTGGTCGTCGCCGCTGCCGAGCGAAATGACCGCGGCTGACGCGCGCTCAGTGTCCGACGCTATGGTGCCTTTGAGCGTCAGGTTGATCTTGGTCTCCTCGAGGTCCGGTCCTGGGTCGAGCACGGGCTCCTGGACGATGACCTCATCGGGATCGGCCTCGCCGAATATGCTCGCATTGGCGATCGACTGTACGTCGGCCCTGCCGCTGCTACTCCCCGCCACGGGTATCTGGGACGCCGGCACACTGACGCTGTCACCCGCCGATGAGCCGGGCATGAAAGACCAGAATATCGACGCGAGCTGCCAGGCAATGATGACGACCAGGACCAGGCTGACCCAGAACGGCAACAGGTGATTGGCCGCGGCGATCGTTCGCGCAGTATCACCACTCGTCAGGTCGGACCATTTCGGATCAGATGCCATGAATTTGCCGGATGTAAAATTCCATTCCTGAAGGCTTAAACGCGGTAGCCGAATAATAAGGGTTGATCAATTCGACAAACAACAGCGATTAGGCGGATTTCCCTATATTTCTTAATGAGATAAGTGCTTAGTTTGACATGAATTCACGATAGTTGAGCGGTCCCGAGGCAAAAAAATGCGATTTGCGGCTGAAATCGCCGCAACCGGCCCATATATAATACCGCGTATACGACTGCAGGACACCGCCGGCAGCTGCCTCTGACAATCGGTAACGGAATACAGGTGTGAGCGAAAAACGACCCGATATTGACCGAGACGACAGCTTTGGACTGACGCTCGAAGAGTCTCGTCCAAAATTGAAGGAACCACCGCTCTATCGTGTGGTACTAATCAATGACGACTACACGCCGATGGAGTTCGTGGTCCATATCCTGGAGTCGATTTTCAATATGGAGAGGACCCGCGCGACACAGGTTATGCTCGAAGTGCATACGAAGGGCAAAGGCGTATGCGGCGTTTACAACTATGAGATCGCTGAAACCAAGGTAGCGCAGGTCATGGGCATAGCACAGCAGCATCAGCATCCGTTGCTGTGCGAGATGGAGGAATCCTGAGGATCCAAATGCTAAGTAGCGAATTAGAATTCTGTTTGAACGAGGCTTTTCAGCGTGCCCGCGACCAGAGGCACGAGTTCATGACGGTCGAGCACTTGCTGCTGGCGCTGCTGGACATTCCCAGGGTCTACGAGATCCTGAAGGAATGTGACGCCAACATTCCCGACTTACGGAATCAGCTCTCGGAGTACATCGACCACCAGACGCCGACGCTGGCGCCTGACGATGAGAACGACGTGCAGCCGACGCTGGGCTTCCAGCGAGTGCTGCAGCGCGCCGTGTTTCACGTGCAGTCCAGCGGCAAGAAGGAAGTCACCGGCGCCAACGTTCTGGTCGCGATTTTCAGCGAGAAGCAATCGCAAGCCGTGTACCTGCTGAACCTGCAGGATGTGACACGACTGGACGTCGTCAACATCGTCTCCCACGGCATGCCGCAGCTGCAGAATGAGCAGGGCGGAGATGAGTCTGAGTCGACGCTGGATGGGGAAGAAGAGGCCGAGGCGTCTCCGCTTGATCGCTTTGCAACAAACCTGAACCAGCTGGCCGTAGAAGGCAAGATCGATCCGCTGATCGGTCGGGAGATCGAGATCGAGCGCACCGTGCAGATCCTGTGCCGTCGTCGCAAGAACAACCCGCTGTATGTCGGTGACGCCGGCGTCGGCAAGACGGCGCTCGCCGAAGGCCTTGCGCGGATGATCGTCGAGGAGCGAGTGCCCGAGGTTTTACGACATGCAACGATTTACGCGCTCGACATGGGTACGCTGGTTGCGGGCACCAAGTACCGCGGCGACTTTGAGAAACGCCTGAAAGGCGTGATCGCCGAGGTCAAAAAAGACCCCGGTGCCATCCTGTTTATCGACGAGATTCACACGGTCATCGGGGCCGGTGCAGCATCCGGTGGCGTCATGGACGCGAGCAACCTGATCAAGCCCGTGTTGGCCAGTGGCGAGATGCGCTGCATTGGCTCGACCACGTACGAGGAATACCGCGGCATCTTCGAAAAAGACCACGCGCTTGCGCGTCGCTTCCAGAAGATTGACGTGCCGGAGCCGACACTCGAAGAGACCGTCGAGATCCTGAACGGCCTGAAAAGCCGGTTCGAAGAACACCACGGGATTAAGTACGAGTCGGCTGCACTCGTTGCCGCCGCCGACCTGGCATCGAAGCACATCAACGACCGCAGACTGCCGGACAAGGCTATCGACGTTATTGACGAGGCCGGCGCGAATCTGCGACTGCGGCCTGAGGACGATCGGCCGGACACGGTTACGGTCGAAATGGTGGAAAACATCGTCGCCCGGATGGCGCGGATACCGGCAAAGAGTGTGTCTGCTTCCGATCGAGACTCCCTGCGGACGCTGGAGCGCGATCTGAAGCTGGTCATCTTTGGCCAGGACCCGGCGATCGAGGCACTGGCTTCTTCGATCAAGATGTCGCGATCAGGACTGCGCGACGATGACAAGCCGATCGGCATGTTCCTGTTCGCAGGCCCGACCGGTGTCGGCAAGACCGAAGTTACACGCCAGCTCGCGATGTCGATGGGCGTCGAACTGATTCGTTTCGACATGTCCGAGTACATGGAGCGGCATACCGTGTCACGACTGATCGGCGCGCCGCCGGGTTACGTGGGATTCGACCAGGGCGGTCTATTGACCGAGGCGGTCACGAAGAACCCGCACGCCGTCATCCTGCTCGACGAGATCGAGAAGGCGCATCCGGAAGTCTTCAACCTGCTGTTGCAGGTCATGGATCACGGCACGCTGACCGACAACAATGGCCGCAAGGCAGACTTCCGCAATGCCATCATCGTCATGACGACGAACGCCGGCGCCGCAGAAATGAGCAGAGCCTCGATCGGGTTCACGCAACAGGATCACAGCACGGACGGCATGGAAATTCTGAAGAAGTCATTTACGCCCGAATTCAGAAACCGGCTCGACGCGATCATTCAGTTTGCTTCGCTGGATATCAAGTCCATCAAGCGCGTCGTCGACAAGCTCATTGTCGAACTCGAAGCCAAGCTGGATAGCAACGACGTAACGATCGAACTGGACGATGCGGCCAGGGACTGGATTGCGGAACGAGGCTATGACCCGAAGATGGGTGCGCGCCCGATGTCACGCATCATCCAGGAGCACATCAAGCGGCCGCTGGCCGAGGAGCTCCTTTTCGGCAAGCTCGAAGAGGGTGGTCACGTACGCATTACGCTGACCCCGGACGGCAAGCTGCGCCTCGATGCCGAGCCGGCTATCAAAGAGCTGGAGCACTTGAGCGAGGAGTAAATCGTTTTCGGGCAGGGACGTGAGCCCGTGTGTGGGGCGCGCAGGCGGCCCGGACGCTGTTAACGGCCGCGGTAGACGATGCGACCCTTGCTGAGATCGTACGGCGTCAGTTCAACCGTCACCTTGTCACCGGTGAGGATACGAATGTAGTTCTTGCGCATCTTGCCCGAAATATGGGCGAGCACGACGTGTCCGTTCTCGAGCTCGACTCGGAACTTAGTCTTCGGCAGCGTCTCAACGACGACGCCTTCCATCTGAATTGCTTCTTCTTTCGCCAAGCGGTTGGCTCCTGTGCTTCAAGGCCGCGAATTGTGCAGAAATGGTCGCGTTATTGCAACGAAACAGTCGGCATCACAACAGATTACTGACGGCGACCGGCCCTGCCGGAAGCCCCGCCATTGGCGTTCGCGACGAACAGAGCTCTCGGAGACGCGTGGCGAATTCATTGCGGGGCAGAGTCGTCGCGCCGAGCGTCAGCAGATGCGGCGATTCGACCTGGCAGTCAACGAGCCGAATTCCGCGCTCCGAACCCCACTTACACAGCGCAAGGAATGCGATCTTCGATGCGTTGGTTTCGCGGCTGAACATCGATTCGCCGAAGAACACACGGTCGATCGCCACCCCGTAAATTCCACCGACGAGGCGATCGTCGTGCCAGACCTCGATCGAGTGCGCCCATCCTTCGTCGTGCAAACGGCAATAGGCATCCATCATGTCTTTCGTGATCCAGGTGCCGTCCTGGTGCTCGCGCGGCTCGGCGCATGCCCGAATGACCCGTTCGAAGGCGCTGTTCGCCGTAGTCGACAGCGCCGAGCGCCTGATGTCGCGTGCCAGTCGACGTGACAGGTGAAACTGCCCCGGGATGAGCACACAACGCGGATCCGGAGACCACCAGAGGATTGGCTGACCCTCGACATACCAGGGAAAGATGCCTCGCTCGTAGGCACACAATAGACGCTCGCTATGCAGGTCTCCGCCGACGGCCAGCAGTCCGTCAGGTTCCTTGAGGGCGGCCTCGATACCCGGGAACGATGTGGGTGGACTCGTCGGGTCGATCCAGTACAGGCGCTGGTTCTTCATTCGGCGGGCCGTCGGTAAGGACTGCGCTCATCCACTGACTGCATGTAGCGCTCGACATCGTCGATCTCGAGTTCCAGGTAATCGCTGATGGCGGCAAAGAACTCCGGGTGAGCCAGCCAGTGAGCCGACCACGTGGATTCCGGTATGAAGCCCCTGCTGACCTTGTGCTCGCCCTGCGTACCAGGTTCGAAGAGTTTGATGCCGTTCTTGATGCAGTAGTCGATGCCCTGGTAGTAACAGGTCTCGAAGTGCAGCGCGTTGTAGTTGCCGGTGCTGCCCCAGTAGCGGCCGTAGAGGGCTTCAGCACTCTCGAAAAACACGGCGGCCGCGACGATGTCGTCGTCGCCAGCCTCTGCCAGGACGACCAGTACCTGGCCGGGCATCGCGCGACTGACTCTCAGGAAGAAGTCGAGGTCGAAATAGTGGGTGGAGCCTCGTCGCATGAAAGTCAGGTTAATGAGTCGATACACGTGCTCCCAGAGTGCCGGGTCCATGTCCTCACCGTGCAGGTGCCGGAATCGAATGCCCGATTCCTCGACGTGCCGGCGGTCGCGCCGGGCCTTCTTTCGTTTGCGCGCATTGAACGTTGACAGAAAATCGTCGAAGTCCGAGTAGCTCCGGTTGTGCCAGTGAAACTGGCAGTCCTTCCGAATCTTCAGTCCGGCCGACTCGAGGACCGGCAATTCGTCTGCGACGGGAAACAGCACGTGAAACGAAGAGCAGTCCGTTTCCCGGGCCAGAGTGACGCCGGCATCGACGAGTACCCTGGCAAGTTCGGGGTCTGCATCGTCACGTAACAGGAGCTTGGGGCAGGGCGCCGGTGTGAATGGAACCGCCGAGACGAGCTTGGGGTAGTAGGGAAAGCCTGCACGGTGGTAGGCGCTGGCCCAGGCCCAGTCGAAGACGAACTCGCCCCAGGAGTGTGACTTCTCGTACAGCAGCATGGCGCCGAGAACGTCGCCATCGTCGTCCTCCAGCGTCAGGTGTCGCGGTTGCCAACCGGTCTCGGCAGACACACAGCCCGTGTCTTCAGCGGCCTTCAGGAAAGCGTGAGACAGAAACGGATAGCGCGATCCGGCCAAGGAATCCCAGTCAGACGGTTCGATGTCACTTATTGATGCGTTAACCCGAACCTGCATCTGTCGTCAGGCAGCAACCTCGCCGGAGGCAGCTTCCTGCGACTCCAGCGCATCGAGGAACTTCTCGGCGTCGAGCGCGGCCATGCAGCCGGCGCCGGCCGACGTGATCGCCTGTCGATAGACCTGGTCGGCGACGTCGCCGGCGGCATAGACGCCGGGTACGCTGGTCGCCGTCGCGTCACCTTCGATGCCGGAGCGAACGATGATGTAGCCGTTCTTCATGTCGAGCTGGCCGTCGAACAGGCTCGTGTTCGGTTTGTGGCCGATAGCGATAAAGACACCGGACAGCGACAGGTCCGTCGTACTGCCATCCTTGACGTTTTTGACGCGCAGGCCGGTAACGCCGCTGTCGTCGCCGGTGACCTCGTCAACGACGTGGTCCCACATCAGGTCAATCTTGCCTTCCTTCGCCTTCTGGAACAGGCGATCCTGCAGTATCTTTTCGGCGCGAAGCGCGTCGCGCCGATGCACCAGCGTGACCTTCTCGGCGATGTTAGCGAGATACAACGCTTCTTCAACGGCGGTATTGCCGCCGCCGACAACGGCGACGTGCTGATTCCGGTAAAAGAAGCCGTCGCAGGTCGCGCAGGCGGACACGCCGCGGCCCTTGAACGCTTCTTCGGAGTCGAGCCCGAGGTACATTGCCGATGCGCCCGTCGAGATGATCAGCGCATCGCAGGTGTAGACGCCGTAATCGCCCTGAAGCTTAAACGGCCGCGACGTGACGTCGGCCGTATGAATATGGTCATTGACAACCTCGGTGTCGTAACGCTCGGCATGACGAAGCATGCGTTGCATCAACTCCGGGCCCTGCAGGCCCTCGACGTCACCGGGCCAGTTGTCGACATCCGTTGTCGTCATCAGCTGCCCGCCCTGCTCGACGCCAGTGATCATCACCGGGTTGAGGTTGGCGCGTGCAGCATAGACCGCTGCGGAGTAACCGGCCGGACCGGATCCCAGGATAAGTACGCGGCAATGTCTCGGGTCACTCATGTATACTTTGTCCTTGAGTTGCTTGTGGAAAACGGTCCTGACGATAGGAGTCGAAATGTGGTCGGGGGACCGCGTTTCAAGCGAAATCCCAGGATGTCCTGATGGGCGTGATTGACGTGGGAACAGTGTAGGGAAATCGCGCGGGCCGAGCATCCGAAATTTGCATAAGCCGTGAAAGCTTGGGCAGCCTGTCACGCGGCACACAGAACCTCTCACTTGAATTGACTAATTTAGATTATTGATTTCATGTACTTGGAAGCAATAAGTAAGATAAATTCTAGATATGGCTAGAGCGCAAAAAGCGGCAGAGGCAACAACGGGCCTCTCTTTCCAGGTACACCGTGCGCTGCGCGAGGGCGCACTCTACGTTTTCGGTGGGCTGGCGGTGATCCTGTGGGTCGCGTTGTTCACGTATGACTCCGGCGATCCGGGATACAGCCAGGCGACGAGCAACCAGGCAGTGCAAAACGCCATCGGCCCGTTCGGTGCCTACGTCGCCGACCTGTTGTTCCATTTCTTCGGTCGCCCGGCCTACCTGTTCACGCTGATGGTCTTCTACTTTGGCTGGATGCTGTATCGCGAGCAGAAGACGCAGACGCGATTCACGAGCATGGACTTCGCACTCCGATTTGCCGGTTTTCTCGCCATGCTGATCACGAGCTGCGCGTTGTCGACGCTGCATTTCTCGCCGGCTGCATTCAACGAGACGGCCGGGGGAATCCTTGGCCAGCTGGTCGGCCACAACCTGCGCGACATCATGAAGCCGCTCGGCGCGACGGTGCTGCTGTTTTTCCTGTGGATCGCATCCGTGTCGCTGTTCCTGGGCGTATCCTGGTTCAGCATAATGGATGGCATCGGCCGTTGGAGTCTCAACAGTTACGAGCGCGTGATGGTCAAGATCGGCGAGCTTCGTGACAAGGCCGAAGGACGCCGTCAGCAGGCGGCTCGCGCCGACATCGTCAAAGTGGAAAAGGCGAGGACCGCTTCCCGCAAGAGTCCCAAGATCGAACCGGTGCTGCCGTCGCTCGAACCCAGCCTGCGTGCCGAAAAGGAACGCCAGGTCCCGCTGTTCGATCCACCCGCCGCGGGCGAGCTGCCGCCACTGGCGTTGCTGGACGACCCGCCGGAACAGACCGAGGGCTACTCCAAGGATTCCCTCGAAGCCATGTCGCGGCTGCTGGAGCTTAAACTCAAGGACTTCGGGGTCGAGGTGGAGGTCAAGAGCGTGTCGCCCGGCCCGGTTATCACCCGATTCGAGATCGACCCGGCTCCCGGGGTCAAGGTCAGCCAGATCGCGAACCTTGCCAAGGACCTGGCCCGCTCACTGTCGATTGTCAGCGTTCGTGTTGTCGAGGTCATCCCGGGCAAGTCCTACGTCGGTCTCGAGATTCCGAACGAGAACCGTGCCCTCGTAACGCTCGGCGAGATCCTGAAGTCCAAAGCCTACGATGACATGGCCTCGCCGTTGACACTCGCACTGGGCAAGGACATCGGCGGCAATTCGGTCGTGGCAGACCTTGCCAAGATGCCGCACCTTCTTATCGCGGGTACCACGGGTTCGGGTAAGTCCGTCGCCATCAACGCGATGGTCCTCAGTATCCTGTACAAGACCCAGCCCGAGCAGGTTCGGCTCATCATGATCGACCCGAAGATGCTCGAGCTGTCTGTCTACGAGGATATTCCGCACCTGCTGACGCCGGTTGTCACGGACATGAAGGAGGCGTCCAACTCGCTGCGTTGGTGCGTCGCCGAAATGGACCGGCGCTATCGCCTGATGGCGGCGCTCGGCGTGCGTAACATTGGTGGCTACAATCGCAAAGTGAGGGAAGCAATAGACGCCGGCGAACCTATCAAGGACCCGACGTTCACGCCGCCCCCGTTCGATGACCCCGAGAAGGAAGTCGAGCATCCGACACTGGTGCCGTTGCCATACATCGTTGTGATCATCGACGAATTGGCCGACATGATGATGATCGTCGGCAAGAAGGTCGAAGAGCTCATAGCAAGGCTCGCGCAGAAGGCCCGCGCCTCCGGCATTCACATGTTGCTTGCGACCCAGCGCCCATCGGTCGACGTCATCACCGGCCTGATCAAGGCGAATGTTCCGTCTCGAATCGCGTTCCAGGTGTCCGCGAAGGTCGACTCGCGGACGATTCTCGACCAGCAGGGCGCAGAGAACCTGCTTGGGCACGGCGATATGCTGTTCCTGCCGCCCGGAACGTCGATGCCGGTTCGCGTTCACGGCGCATTCGTAGCGGACCACGAGGTCCACGCTGTCGTCAAACATCTGAAGAAAAGCGGCAAACCTCGCTATCTTGATGAAATTCTGGAGGGCCCGAGCAGTCCAACACCAGGATTGACCGGCATTGACCCGGTCGCTCCGGACGATGCGGACGCCGAATCGGATCCGCTTTACGACCAGGCGGTACAGGTAGTGATGGAAACTCGAAAAGCCTCTATATCCGGCGTCCAGCGTCGGCTCAAGATCGGTTACAACCGCGCCGCGCGGATGGTGGAGTCCATGGAAGCTGCGGGTCTCGTCGGCCCGTTGCAGCCGAACGGGACTCGGGAGATCCTGGTGCCGGGCTCGGAAAAGGAGTAACCGCGTGAGGAGAATCTGTTTCGCGGCGGCTCTGCTGTCGCTGGTCGTTCAGGCGTCGGCAGATGAAAAGGCCGAGCAAAAGGGCATGGCGCTGGTCGAGTCTTTTGTAACTGGCATCGAGTCTTTCAGCGGCAATTTCCGACAGTCGTTAGTGGATGCGGATGGCGTCGTTATCGACGAGACGGAGGGCACCGTCGAGATTCTGCGCCCGGGACGTTTCCGCTGGGATAACACTGAACCGTACGAGCAGTGGCTGATCGCCGACGGCCTCAATATCTGGAATTACGACGTCGACCTCGAGCAGGTCACTGTGAAGCCGCAGGCGAGCGCACTCAGCAATACGCCTGCGCTGATCCTGAGCGGCGCAACGGATGCCTTCGATCAGTTCGAGTACATCGAGAGCTACCAGGAGGCGGACTACTACTGGGTACGTCTGGAGCCTCGGGAAGCCGATGCGGGCTTCGATCGAATGGAGCTCGGTTTCCTCGATGAAGTGCTGCATCGCATGGTGTTTTTTGACAATCTCGGACAGACGACGCTCGTCCAGCTGGAGGACGTCAAAGTCAATCCGGCGCTCGAACCCTCCCGGTTCGAGTTCGAGATACCGGCGTATGCTGACCTGATCGGCACCCCGGCGAGTGCGGCTATCGAATGATGTTGCCGCTGCGTTACCTGACGCAATGGCGCATGGCCGGCCTGGCGCTGCTCGGTGTCGTGTTTTTTGCGGCGATAGTTCCGTCGAGTCTTTTCTGGCCAGGTGGACTGCCGATCTCCGAATGGACAGAAGGCGATGACAAGTTAGTCCACGCCATCACGTTTGCGTTCCTGACGACCTGGTTCGGCGGCCAGTACGCGCGGCAGGGCATCTGGAAAATACTGCTTGGCCTTGCGGTGTTCGGTGTACTTATCGAGATTTGCCAGGGAGTCGTTGGCTACCGTACGCGAGATGCCATAGACGTGGTCGCTAATCTCGTCGGCATACTGGCGGGGTATCTGCTTGTGCGTTTCTGGCTGGCAGGCTGGAGCGCCCGAATAGAAGCCTGGTTCGATCGACAGCTTGGACGACGTTCCCTTGAGTGATCTTTTCGCAGGCATGGAACCGCCACCAGACACACGGGAATCCGAGGCCGCGCTCGAGGGTCGTCCACTGGCTGACCGCATGCGCCCGACCACGCTGGAAGGTTACTTCGGGCAAACGCACTTGCTGGGCCCGGAGCAACCGCTGCGACGTGCGATCGAGCGGCGCAGGCTGCATTCAATGGTGTTCTGGGGGCCGCCGGGCACGGGCAAGACGACGCTGGCCAGGATGCTGGCCAGGGCGTCGGAAGCACATTTCATTGCCCTGTCAGCCGTCATGGCAGGCGTCAAGGATATCCGTGCCGCGGTCGGCGAGGCGAGTGCGCTCCGGTCTGCGCAGGGCAGGGCGACTGTGCTGTTCCTCGATGAAGTGCATCGCTTCAACAAGTCCCAACAGGACGCGTTCCTGCCATTCGTCGAAGACGGCACGCTGACTTTCATCGGTGCGACCACCGAGAACCCCTCGTTCGAGCTGAACAACGCATTGCTGTCGCGTGCCCGTGTCTACGTACTGAAGCCGCTGACTGCTGACGAGCTGAAAGACATCCTGAGGCGTGCCCTGGCTGAACCTGAGCGCGGCCTTGCCGGCCGCTTCTCTATCGACGACGACGCGCTCGAGGTGATCGCGTCTGCCGCCGACGGCGATGCGCGCCGTGCGCTAAACCTCCTCGAGCTATCGAGTGACCTGTCCGAAGACGGCGAGATCGGTGTCGACGTGGTCAAAGCGGTTGCGGGCAGCACATCGCGACGATTCGACAAGGGCGGTGAGCAGTTCTACGACCAGATCTCGGCGCTGCATAAATCCGTCAGGGGTACCGACCCCGATGCATCCCTGTACTGGCTGATGCGCATGATCGAAGGTGGCTGCGATCCCTTGTATATCGCGAGGCGCATGGTGCGTGTCGCGTCAGAGGATGTCGGCAACGCGGACCCGCGAGCGCTTCAACTGGCGTTGAATGCCTGGGAAGCGCTGGAGCGACTCGGCAGTCCGGAAGGAGAGCTGGCGCTTGCGCAGGCGGTTGTCTATCTCGCGTGTGCGCCGAAGAGCAACGCGGTCTACAAGGCCGCGAAAGCCGCGGCGAAAGCTGTCGAAGAGCACGGCAGCCTCGAAGTCCCAATGCATCTTAGAAACGCGCCGACGCGACTGATGAAGGAACTCGGCTACGGCGACAACTATCGCTATGCCCACGACGAGGCGGACGGCGTCGCGCGCGGTGAGCGGTATTTTCCCGAGGACATGGCAGTCGACAGGTATTATCATCCCGTGCCGCGCGGGCTTGAAATCAAGATCCGCGAGAAACTGTCCCGAATCAGGGCCGAGAACCCGGAATCCGAACACGATGATTGATCCAAAATTACTGCGCGGCGACACGGCGATGGTTGCGGCCAACCTTGCCCGACGGGGCTTTGCGTTCGATGCCGATGCCTACCTTGCGCTGGAAGAGAAACGCAAACAGCTGCAGGTCGACACAGAGGCGCTGCGCGGCGAGCGCAACCAGAGCGCAAAGAGCATCGGCCAGGCGAAAGCCAAGGGCGAGGACATCGAGCCGCTGCTCGCCGCCGTCAATGACCTTGGCGAGAGACTTGAGACAGCAGAATCGGCCCTGCAGACCGTGCAATCCGACCTGCAGGCCATCGAACTCGGCCTGCCCAACCTGCTTGATGACGACGTGCCGAACGGCGCATCCGAAGAGGACAACGTCGAAGTCAGACGTTGGGGCGAACCTCGAGAGTTCGACTTTGACGTAAAGGATCACATCGAGTTGGGCGCGGGCGTTGATGGCCTGGACTTCGACGCGGCAAGCCGGATATCAGGCGCACGTTTTGCCGTGATGCGGGGTGGCCTCGCTCGACTGCAGCGTGCTCTGATCCAGTTCATGCTCGACACGCACGTCGCTGAGCACGATTACACAGAGACCTACGTGCCGTACCTGGTGCAGGCGCACGCGCTATTAGGTACTGGAAACCTGCCGAAATTCGAGGCCGACCTGTTCAAGACAACGACCGAGACGCCGTTCTATTTGATTCCAACGGCCGAGGTGCCTCTCACCAACCTGGGCCGCGACCGGATATTCGAGGCCGATGAGCTGCCGCTCAAATTCGCTGCGCACACGCCATGCTTTCGCTCGGAAGCGGGCTCGCACGGCCAGGACACACGCGGAATGATCCGCCAGCACCAGTTCGAGAAGGTTGAGCTCGTCAATCTTGCAACTTCGGCGCAGTCGGAGGAGTTGCACGAGGCGATGACGCAGGCCGCAGAGACCGTTCTGCAACGTCTCGAACTGCCGTACCGTGTCATAACGCTGTGCGCCGGCGATATCGGGTTCTCGGCGGCGAAAACCTACGACATCGAAGTATGGCTGCCCGGCCAGCAGCGCTACCGGGAGATTTCGTCGTGCAGCAATTGCCGGGACTTTCAGGCCCGTCGTATGAAGGGCAGGGTGCGCAGTGCCGACACCGGCAAGCCCGAGTTGATTCACACGCTGAACGGTTCCGGTGTCGCGGCGGGGCGCGCGTTGATCGCGGTGATGGAAAACTACCAGCAGGCCGACGGCAGTATTGCGGTGCCAGGCGTACTCAAGCGCTACATGGGTGGCCTGGAGGCCGTCTCGGCCGCCTGACGCGCCGGTTCCCTGCAAGGGCTTCGCAAAAGAAAGGGGCCGCATCGGCCCCTTTCTTACTGACTAATTCCGCGTCGAATCAGTCGCGGCTCATGAACAGCTGCAGGATGTACCAGAACATCATCGCGATTGAAGCGAAGAGCTGCATCGAGGCAGCGACGTAGCGGTCCTGCGGGTAGTGGTGCAGGATGTTCGACGTGTCGTAAAGGACAGCCGCACCGGCGAAGCCAATCATCGCGACAGAGAACCAGGTACCGAGGTGGTAGCCAAAGATGAAGCCACCAACGATCGCGACCAAGGCGAGCATGAAGCCCCACATCAGCAGGCCTCTCAGGAAAGAGAAATCCTTGCGCGTGATCATCGCGACGGCGATCAGTCCGACAGAACCCAGCAAGGTCACGCCTGCAGCACTATCGATCACACCCGGCTGAGTGAGGTTTGCCATGTACAGGAGCGGCGCGAATACGAGGGCTTCGGCCACGATGAAAACCGCGAACGCGGCGTATTGCAGCTGCCTGGACTCGATTCGATGCGCCGCATGTGTCGCGGCCCAGCCAACGAGGATGAACGCACCGAATACCATCCACCAATTCGCCAGCATAGGCAGAGCAATGGCCTCTGCGATGCCGCTGCTGAACAGGTACACCTCGATCGCGGCGAACGCGAGAATCGCGCCGACGACGTGGGCGTAGCACTTCCAGATAAAGTCGGACCGATCCTCGACCGAAGCTTCGGAAACAGGCCCAAGATAATTGATCTTCTGTTGTTGCATAAGACCTCCGTTAAGACTGGGTCTAAGTCTACCAGATGCTGTCTGATGCGTGTCTACCAGGGCAGCTCATAGCCCTCGGCGTGCCAGAACGTGCCGCTGTTGTCGAGATTCAGCTCATCGATGCGCTGCAACAGGCCGGCGGCAGAGACTTCCGCGTCTATGCCGCTGCCGCCCGTCATCTCAGTGGCGACCAGGCCCGGATGCAGCAGCGCTACTGCGATCCCGAGCGGTTTGAGCTCGTGCTTCAGGTTGGTACCGACCATATTGGCGGCCGTCTTCGACGTCCGGTAGCCCCAGATTCCGCCCGATCCATTGTCCTCGATCGATCCTACGCGGCTCGTGATGATGGCGACCTTGGAGCCGTCTGACAGGTTGTCTCTGAGCGCCTCGGTGACGCGAAGGGGTCCTAAGGTGTTCACCTGGAATTGCTCGATCATGGTGTCGTAATCGATCTCACCGAACTTGTCGCGACGCAGAATGCCGGCGTTGTTGATCAGGACGTCGATGGATCGGCCGCTCAGAGCCTCCTTCAGCTCATGAACGGAGTCACCGTTGCCGACGTCGACGCCGTCGATGACCTCGACGCCAAGTGACCGGAGCCCGTCGCTGCCGGATCGGCAGACGGCGATAACGTCGTCGCCACGATTCTTATATGCGCGGGCAAGTTCCAGTCCTATGCCGCGGTTCGCCCCGGTAATTAATACGGTAGACATCAGGGTATATCTCCAGTTTGCAGATCAGGTGATTGGCTAGTCGGACGGTGCGCCGTCGAGCAAGGCTTCGAGAGCAACGAGCTGCGCGCCGTTCTCGGTGCAAACAGCATACTCAGAGGTTTCCCGGTGCGCATACAGCGCAACGCCTGAGAACTGTCCTGCCTTGTTGATGATGTAGAAATTGACGTTGAAGTTCGGTTGGCCGCGACTGTTGAGCAGGCGATTCTCAACGGTGTTGTCACAAATGCGCTTCAGCGCCACCATGCCGGCGTCCAGCGGATGGCCGCCGCGGCGCATTTCCTCGACGATGAGGAAGGAGCACAGCGCATAGAGATTGGCTTCGCCTCGCCCAGTCGAACCCGCTGCGCCGACGTCACCGTCGACGTACAGGCCGGCCCCGAGGATCGGCGAGTCGCCGACCCGGCCGGGGATCTTCCACGCGAGTCCGCTGGTCGTGGTCACGCCGCAGATCTCGCCCTTCGAGTTGACGCCGTTGCAGTTGATGGTCCCGTAGTACTCGTCTTCGGCAATAATGCCGTCGCGGACCATGGACAGTCCGGCGTCGTGTGCGGCTTGAGTGCGCTGCTCCGGGTCGAGATAGTGCTCGGGATCGATACGACGTTTCCATTCCAGCCACATCTCTCTCGACCGATCGGTGTTCAGGTCGTCTTCGATCTCGTGCCCCATATTGCGCGCGAAGCGTTGAGCACCCGGGCCGACCAGCAGGTGATGGTCGGTGTGGTCCATGACGGCTTTCGCGACATTCGACGGTGTTCGCACGCCTTCCAATGAAGCGACACCGCCGGCCTGTTTCTTCGGCCCGTGCATGCAGCAGGAGTCAAGCTGCACGACGCCGTCGGCGTTGGGGCGACCGCCGTATCCGACGCTGGCATCGAGCGGATCGAGTTCGACGATGTTGACTCCGGCGATCAGCGCATCGAGCACATCAGTGCCGCTGGTCATCAGCTCAAAGGCCGTCTCGACACAGGTCTTGTCGCCGCCATTGGTCATCGTATTGCCGTTGCGTGACGCGACGACGACAGGTTTCGAGGTACCGGTGTGGACGGTTGGTGCGGCAGCAGTAGCCGTTGCCGCGACGCCCCCGGTCAGTCCGGCAGCGGCGCCGGAGAGCAGAAAATCCCGTCGGTTGAGTTTGCTCATTGCATCGATGCTCCGTCGTTACCAGGCAAGCTATCTTGGACGAGCGGGGTGGGCGGGTCTAGTTATTCCTCGCTCGGCGAGTTCAATGCGCCTTCTCTGCGATCCTGGATTCGTACCATGGCTTGGTACGGTTGACGATCCAGACCACAGACAACATCACAGGAACTTCTACCAGCACGCCAACAACGGTGGCGAGAGCTGCGCCGGATTGCAGGCCGAACAGGCTAATCGCGGCCGCCACCGCAAGTTCGAAGAAATTGCTCGCGCCGATCAGCGCTGACGGCGCCGCCACGCAATGGGCAACGCCAAGCCGTCGGTTGAGCCAGTAGGCGAATCCCGAGTTGAAGTAGACCTGGATCAGGATTGGAACGGCCAGCAGCAGGATAATCAGAGGCTGTTCGATGATCTGGTTACCCTGGAACCCGAACAGCAATACCAGCGTAATCAGCAGCGCTGACAGTGAAACCGGATGCATACGCTCCAGTACGCGCTTCAGGCGCGCCTCGCCATTCTCGGATCGCATCAAGTGACGACGCCAAATACCCGCGACGATGACAGGCAGGACGATGTAAAGCACGACGGACAGGAACAACGTTTCCCAGGGGACGTGAATCGACGAGATACCAAGCAAAAGGGCCACGATCGGTGCAAAGGCGAACACCATGATCGTGTCGTTCAGCGCGACTTGCGACAGCGTGAAACCCGGATGGCCGCCGCTCAGGTTGCTCCACACGAAGACCATCGCCGTGCAGGGCGCCGCGGCCAGGATAATTAACCCGGCAATGTAGCTGTCGAGTTCCTCGGCGGGCAACCAGCCCGCAAACACGTTGCGAATAAAAATCCACGCCAGCAACGCCATCGAAAAGGGCTTGATGCCCCAGTTGATGAATAGCGTGACGCCAACGCCGCGCCAGTGCTGCCTCACTTCGACGAGTGAGCGAAAGTCGATCTTGAGCAGCATCGGCAGGATCATCAGCCAGATGAGCACGGCCACCGGCAAGTTGACCCGGGCAATCTCCATCGCGCCAAGCGAGTCGAATGCGGGTGGGAACAGTCGTCCCAGTGCAACGCCGACGACAATACACAGCGCGACCCAGACACTCAGATATTTCTCGAAGAACGGCATCTGTGGCCCTGTGGAGGGTTGGGCAGTAGGGCTGTTGTTGGTACTCAAAAGTGTTTCCGTTGCTGGGTCAGATTCGGGAGCACGCACGATTCAACCATGAATTCTGGGTGGATGCTGTAAGGGTTTCTGGCAGTGCGGGATCAAATTGCTAACGCCAATATTGGCCTGCGGGATTAACTCAAATCAGCTTTGGCTAATTCTTGGAGTTGCGCCCCGAAGACAAGCTGGCGCTCCAGACGCTTGCGCGAATTGTCGAACCCAATCCGCCCACGATTCTTGATCGCGCGTTGTCGACGGGCGCGGATTGATCTTTAGTCCCAGTTCTCGGGTGTGGGATTCAGCTCGCCCGTTTTGCGGGCTCCCTGCCGACATGCCGCTGCGCGGCCGCGTCGGTCGAACAGTGCTCGACGTCCTTAACCTCACTCCACAGGCATTAAGAAAGGCCCCGCGGAGGGGGCCTTTCTTGATGCTGGCGGAGAGGGTGGGATTACCCGAAACAGCCTATGGGCTGTTTCGGCCCTGCGGGCTTCGCGGCTGCGCCGCTCGGATCAAAACGCGTTCGCGTTTTGTCGAACAGAGCCCTTGTCCCAAACCCTCTGCTTGAAATCAAAAAAGGGGCCGTAAAGGCCCCTTTTCTGATTTCTGGCGGAGAGGGTGGGATTCGAACCCACGAAGGGCTACAAACCCTTGCTGGTTTTCAAGACCAGTGCATTCAACCGCTCTGCCACCTCTCCAAATTATCGCGCCTACCGGGTGGGATTGACTCGTCGCTGTCGCTCCTCGCCCTTCGGGCGGCTCGCGCTGCTCGCCGTCCAAATCGGCAAGCCGATTTGTTAACCGCTCTGCCACCCCTCCGGAGTTGCTCGCGTTTGTGCGATCGCGAATTGTGCGGATAACGCGTCGCGGATTCAACAGTCTTCGCCAATTGCGATCTGGCCGGTAAGGGCGCATGGACTTGACGTCGTGCCTGATAAATTGAACGACGGAGAGCTTTGCTGGCCTAATCCCGGGTTGAAGGGCGAGGGAGATAATAAGAAATGACCTTAAAAAAAATCCATAAACTTCTGTTAATTAATATTTTTTTTCTTTCCTTTGCGGTCTTCGCGCAAGAGGCTTCCGACAGCGCGCAAGCCGAGGCGCCTCAGCCGCCTTGCCTGGCCGTCGATGACTTCAATGCCTTCGATTTCTGGCTCGGCGATTGGGAGGTGCATACCGCCGACGGCACGCTGGCGGGCCAGAATACGATCTCCAAGGTACACAACGGCTGCCTGATTACCGAATCCTGGCGCGGTGCGCAGGGATCGATCGGCACGAGTATTAACTATCTCGATCGTGTTGAGGGCGAATGGGTGCAGATCTGGAACGACGCTGGCGGTAGCCAGATCAATATCCGCGGCGGCCTGACCGACGACGGCATGCTCCTGGTCGGTAAGATTCATTACATAAGCAACGGTACGACTGCCGATTTTCGTGGTCTTTGGACACCACTTCCGGACGGACGTGTGAGACAATTCTTCGAACAGTCGGTTGATGGCGGAGAAACCTGGACCACGTGGTTCGAGGGCTTCTACACGAAAAAGCCGGCCGGTTAGCAGCTTTATTTTGTAAGGATTCAGAGTGACTTATTCATCTGCAAATCGCGGGTTTCCTGCTGGCAACCCCATCGCCAATGCAATAGTCATCATCGTCGGCACACTGGCGATCGCGGCCTCGATTATTATCGGGTTCGTCGCTTTTCTGGTGCTGGCATCAATAATCTTGATCATGGCCGCTGTTGTCGGTCTGCGGCTGTGGTGGTTCAACCGGAAGCACCGGCGCCAGCCGCGACGGGATGCAAATCACAGGGACGGCGTCATTGAGGGCGAATTCACCGTGATCGCCGGGGAAGAGAAAGACCCGCGCTAGGCGGGGATACCAGCGCCATGGCCCGCAATGGAACGGAACAGGAGCGGCGACGCATCCGGCGCCGGCGTCGGATTCAGGTGGTCGTCATCTACACGGCGATCGCCATAGGCCTGGCGTGGTTTTTTGAATCCCAGGCAACGACGACACTGATTTTCGTACGCCATGCCGAGAAGGTCGCCGATGCGTCGGAAGACCCGAGTCTCAGCGACGCAGGAAAACGTCGCTCGGCCGAACTTGCAAGACAGCTGGCCGACGCAGACGTCATCGCCGGTATCGACGCTATCTACGCGACCCGTTTCAAGCGCTCACAGGAGACGGCCATGCCAGTCGCCAACGCGCTGTCGATTCCGATCAATACCTACGACGCGGCCGATACGGAATCGGTGCTCGAGACCATCCTGAAGGATCAAAAGGGCAAGATTGTACTGGTCGTTGCGCACAGCGACACGCTGCCGGACCTGATCGCCAACCTCGGCGCCAGTAAACGGGTTCCGCCGATCGCAGACGCGGAGTACGACAACATCTACGTCATCTCGATCCCGTGGTTCGGTAAGACAAAGACGATACGCCTGCGCTACGGTGAACCGTACCTGCCAGTCGCGGAGTCGTCATGAATGCACAGGCGGAGCTTCTCGTCCGGACGACGGGGAGGGCTGCCTACGATCTGACCGCCGACGTCAGGGAGCACGTACGAAAGGCCGCCGTCGAGAGCGGACTGGTCCACGTGTTTATCCGACATACCAGTGCTTCCCTGATGCTGTGCGAGAACGCCGATCCCGATGTTCTCAGGGACCTTGAAACCTTCATGTCGCGGCTGGTTCCTGACGGGGATCCGATGTTTGTTCATACGGCGGAGGGACCGGATGATATGCCGGCGCATGTTCGCAGCATCCTGACGCAGCCGAACCTGACGATTCCTATCGTTGACGGTCGCTGTGCGTTGGGCACCTGGCAGGGTGTTTACCTGTGCGAGCATCGAACCGCGCCACACATACGCAAGGTCGTGCTGACGGTCCAGTCGATTTAGCAGCGTGTCAGAAAAAAACCAGCGAGCCCGAACCGCCATTTATTTCCCGCGCTAAATGTTCGTGTATTCACGTGTAAGCAGCGCTTTCTTTACCGAAGAATGCTTCGTCGAGCGCTCGCCTGGGACTTTCTTAAAACGCTGGCAGACGGGCAAGCTCAGTTCCGGCTTCGGTCGATGTCTTTGAGACCAGCGGCCTCGCGCAGCGAAATGGCGTGTCGGATGAATTCCTCGTGACGACCGATACGCACGTCAGCCATGACCGCATCCTGGATCTTCTTGTCCTGCGCGATCAGGAATGTCACGCGACGCACGCCGACACCGAAGGGACCGTCGACATCGAACATTTTGGCGACCGTCTTATCCTCGTCGCACAGCAGCACGAAAGGCAGGTCGTATTTCTCCTTGAAGCGTGCATGACTTTCTTCGTCCTGCGGACTGACGCCGACGACCTTCAGACCGACGGCGACCAGGTCGTCGTGAATGTCGCGTATCGCGCAGGCCTCTTTCGTGCAGCCGGGTGTGAAGTCAGCCGGGTAAAAGTAGAGAATCAGCGGGCCGTCTTCGAGCAGGTCCGTCAACGACGTGTCCTTGCCGGAGTCGTCCGGCAGAATGAATTCCGGTGCCTTACTGCCAGCTTTCAACATCAGTCTTGTTCCTTAATCTTTGTCGAACATGGTTTCCATGACGCGGTAGGCGGTCATCTGCATACCAAGGTTAACGTAGGTGTCTTGCGCGCGCGTGTTTTCTGCATCGACGTACAAACGGATGCCGATCACATCCGGGTCCCGTGAGGCCAGGCTCTGGACATGGCGATACAGCGAAGCGAACACGCCTTTACGACGGTGATCGGCATCAACGTAGACCGACTGAATCCACCAGATCCGGCCGTCGCGCCAGTCGCTCCATTCGTATGTCACCATGATCTGTCCGACGATGCGACCGTCTGCTTCCGCGACCCAGTACTGACCGTTGTCCGAATCCGCCAGGAGGCGTTCGACGCCGGACCCAATCGTCGCAGGATCCAGCGAATGCCCTTCTGTTTCCTCGGCGATGCCGTTGTTAAAGCGCGCTATGGTCTCGGCATCGCCAGCCTCGGCCACACGTATCTTGAGGTTCATCTTCGGATCCGCTCAGTTGTGAGGCGCCGATGCTAGAACGCGATCGCCTGCAGGACAAGACAAAAAGCAACAGAGAGGCGCGACACCCACGGGGGCGTCGAAATAGCAAAGCAGGGAGACGCTGGCCTCGACCTACTTTCCGCAGTGCGGGCATTCTCCTTTGAGGGCCTTCAGGATGTAGTTAACCCAAATGAAGAACAGCGCGACATTGCCGACAAACAGTAGTGTGTATAACGTGGAAGCGGCCATGGCAGACTCCCGTTAACGCTCAACATATTATGTTTATCGGCAAAGTATACGATTATTTGAGTTGTTCGATCGGCGGAACCGGCATTCGGCCGGGTCCCGTGCGCAGGCAGACGGTCAGGTAGTCGGAGACCAGGGTGTGCAAATCCTGGTCCTTGTCCAGGTAGCTCTTCGCCCAATAGTGGGCATGCTTCGCGATGCGTGTGTCGACCTTGCGCAGCACCCGCGCCGCCTGGTCCGGATCGGTCTGCAGCATCGTATAGAACAGAGCTGCCGTTTCCTGGCCCAGCAGGCAGTTTTCTTCTCGTTCCGATCCGCTCGCCGATGCTGCAACCGGTACGATCATCAGAATAAGTGCGATCATGCATTTCTTGATAGTCATAGATAAGGTTAACGGCCGCTGCGGCAGGAAATTTAGCTGGATGCTGCCTGCATGGTTGCTGCTATGCTGTAATGCGCGTTCGACAACACCACCTCTTTAGTTGGCATAAGAATAAGAACCTGAGACTGGAGCGCCGATGATTCTTGTATCTTTCCTGTTCTTTACCGGCCTCGTTGCTTTGCTGACGATCTGGCTGACCCGCAAGGACGATCATTCGACCAGTGAAGGCTACTTTCTCGCGGGCCGCTCTCTGACCTGGCCGTTGATTGCGGGCTCGTTGTTGCTGACCAACCTGTCGACGGAGCAGATGGTGGGTTTGAACGGTGCCGCCTTCACCTACGGTTTCTCGGTTATGGTCTGGGAGGTCGTCGCAGTACTCGCGTTGGTCGCGATGGCGTTGTTTTTCCTGCCCCGATTCCTTAAAAGTGGCGTATCGACGGTGCCGGAATACCTGGAGATTCGCTTCGACCATCAGACCCGCATGATCGGCAGTTTCATCTTCCTGATCGCCTACGCGGTTATCCTGCTGCCTATCATCCTGTACACGGGTGCCACCGGGCTGATCGGTATCCTTGATGTCCAGTCTATGCTGGGTCTCGACTCGCATACCCAGACGTTGTGGCTGATCGTCTGGGTCGTCGGGATTATCGGATCTCTGTACGCGCTCTTCGGCGGTCTTCGTACCGTCGCCGTCTCGGACGTGCTGAACGGCATCGGACTTCTCGTCGGCGGCCTGATGATCACCTGGTTCGGTCTGAAAGCACTCGGCGACGGCGGTCTCCTGAGTGGCTTTAGTGCGCTCGCCGACGGTAACGAGGGTCGTTTCAGCTCGATCGCGGGCAACGACAGCGCCGTGCCCGTCGGTACGATTTTCACCGGTGTCCTCATTCTGAACCTGTTCTACTGGACAACCAACCAGCAAATCATCCAGCGCACTTTCGGCGCCAGCTCGCTTGCCGAAGGGCAGAAGGGCGTCCTCGCGACCGGCTTCCTGAAATTACTCGGGCCAATCTATCTCGTCATCCCCGGCATGATTGCGTTCGCGCTGTTCGCCGGACAGGACGTTCGCGCCGACCACTCTTATGGCGCACTGGTCAACACGGTATTGCCCGCGGCCTACGCGGGCTTCTTCGCGGCCGTCATGATGGGCGCCATCCTGTCCAGCTTCAATTCTGCGTTGAACAGCACCTGTACGTTGTTCAGCCTGGGCCTGTACAAGAACCTGATGAATAAAGACGCGGATGAGAAGGCTGTCGTCAGGTCCGGCAAACTGTTCGGTTGGGGCATTGCCGTCTTCGCGATGACGCTGGCGCCGCTGCTGGATGGCCAGGAGAGCATCTTCGGCTACCTGCAGAAGATGAACGGTATCTATTTCATCCCGATCTTCTCGGTTGTGCTGGTCGGCATGCTGTCGCAACGAGTACCGGCGCGCGCGGCAAAGACGGCGATGATCGCGGGTCTGGTCATCATCGCCTCCGCGTATTTCATACCGCCGCTAGCCACGGTCGTGTCGTCCATCAATGACTTCCATTTCCTCGGTATCGTGTTTGCCTACCTCGTGATCTACATGTTCGTCATCGGTGAGATAAGTCCGCGGGAAGAACGGTTCCAGCAGGTCGATGTCAAGGCGGTCGACATGACGCCGTGGCCCCATGCGAAGCGCGCGGGCCTTGCGCTGGGACTGATCGTCCTGACCATCTACGTCGTATTCGCCGACCTGTCGGCCCTGTAGGCAATGCGCGCGACGACGTGGCACCTGGTTGTCTTACTATGTCTGCCGGCAGCCGCCGGTGCCGGCGACGTCTGGCGCGGCGTTGACCTTTCCTACGTCAATGAACTGGAAGACTGCGGTGCAGAGTACCGGCATGGCGATGCTACGAAAGACCCGTTCAGGATCATGGCGGATGCCGGCGCGAATATCGTTCGTCTCAGGTTATGGGTAGCCCCGGACTGGACCCGCTACAGCACGTTTGATGACGTTCGAAAGAGCCTGGCCCGGGCGAAGGCCGCCGGAATGCGAACCCTGCTGGATCTTCACTACTCGGACGACTGGGCGCACCCCGGCAAACAGCTGCGGCCCGCAGGCTGGCCGCCAGCCGACGACACGGACGGGCTATCGGGTGCTCTGGCGGAGTATACGACGGACACTCTGCTCGCCCTGGAGGCCGATGGCCTGTTGCCGGATGTCGTCGCGGTAGGTAATGAAACGAACACCGACATGCTGATCGACGAAGAAGTCGATGAGAAGGCCGATGTGAACTGGGCGCGAAACGTCAGGCTATTGAATGCAGGAATCAGGGCGGTCCGGCAGCTAGATGTCGAGCCAGAACGGCGACCGCAGGTCATGCTGCATATCGCGCAGCCGGAGAACGTCCGCGTCTGGTTTGACGATGGCATCTACGCCGGGCTGGACGACTTCGACATTATCGGCGTCAGTTACTACCCGAAGTGGTCGTCCACGCCATTCTCCGAAATCAGGGAGAAGATCTCGGAGTTTCGCAGTCGATTCGGCAGCGACGTTGTCGTCGTCGAGACCGCCTACCCGTGGACGCTCGACGGGAAAGACGCAGCAGGGAACCTGCTCGGTGATGACAGCCTGGTTGACGGCTATCCCGCGACGCCAGACGGCCAGCGGCGTTTCCTCATAGACCTTCAGTCCGAGGTCGTCGCCGGCGGAGGGCTCGGCATCGTGTACTGGGAACCTGCCTGGGTGTCGTCCTCTTGCCAGACACGCTGGGGGCAGGGGTCGCATTGGGAAAATGCGGCGCTGTTCGACTTCGAGAACCGCCTGCTGCCCGGCGCCGCGTTTCTGCGGGCCGCTGAGAGTGACGAGATTTCGGACTAGGGTGCCGAGCGCCGGGACAGTGTGGCCGGGTCGTCGCCCTTGCTGATGCCGATCAGCCGAAACCGGTAATCCAGTTTTCGGGCCTTCATTCGATAGTCTGGCAACGGCCAGAACCCCCAGGAATTGTCTCCGCCAACGCCCATCTGGAACGCGTCGATGTTCAGCGTGTATCGGTCGCCGGGCACAAGGTCTGCGCCGTGGCGTTGTGTCCCCGGGTAATAGTCGAGCAAATCGTAGCTAAACGGCAGGGCGGTCACGTGGACGATCGGAGCGCCTGCGACCTCGAGTCCGGTGCCGTCGTCTTCACGCAGAGCAAGCCAGCGAACGTCCTGCTTGTTGCCGGTTTCCTGCGGTCGGCTGTAGTCGTGCGCCTGTTCCGAAACCCGGCCGCTGTACAGCCCGACGGCGGCCGACATCAGGCGATCGGAATACGATTCGTGCGGGCCGCGCCCGAACCAGCTGAGCCGGTCCAGGTTGTTCGGCAGCGTTGTTGTCATTCCAACGCGATAGAACTCAGGCAGGTCAGCATCTGCCGATGGCTCGACCGAAACGGTGACGAGCATCTCGCCATTGCCATACACCTGGTAGTCGGCGACGACCGTCAACAGGCCGTCGAGATAGCGTGCCGTCGTATTGACGCGAACACTGCCATCCTCGTCGATCGCCGCGTCGAATTCGACCAGCTCTCGCGACTCATCCGCTGTTTTCCAAATCGCCAGCTCGTCGGGAATGCCGGCGCCCACGTCGTTGTCTACCGGCGCTCGCCAGAAGTGCGGCTGCAGAGGACTCGACAACAGGTGTTTGTTATCCACCCGCCAGGAGGAGATCAGGCCGCTGGCCTTGTCCAGGACGATCGCGAAATTTCGACCCGTTATGACGATGCCCTCTTTTTCCGCGATGAGGCCGAGATCGGATCGGGCAGGTGCCGGTGGCAGCACTTCGGTAGCAGAGTCCAGCGGGAACTGCTGCCAGGCAACCAGGTGGCCTTCGGGCACGAGTGGTTGATAACCGGCACGGGCTCTTGCTTCAACGGTCAGAAAGCTCTCCTCCTGAGCGGCGACATCCACGTCAGGTATCGACAGATCGACGCTTGCATCTTCTTCCGGTGCAAGCGCCAGGTCGGGCAGGTTGCCCTCGGCAACCATGACACCGTCGACCTCGACGCGCCAGCTGAAGGTCAGCCCGCCCAGGTCGACATGGTCATGACGGTTCGTGACGGTCAGGACTTGGTCGTCAGCCAGCGAAAAGTGCACGGGTTGCATGACCTTCTTGGCTTCCCAGGCATGCGGGTTCAGCGTTCTATCGGGTTGTACCAGACCGTTGGCGAGGAAATTGCCGTCGTTGCGTCCTTCGTTATAGTCGCCGCCATACGCCCAATATGGCGTTCCGTCTGGCTTGTGCTCGAGGAAGGTCTGGTCAACCCAGTCCCAGATGAATCCGCCTTGGGCCATGGGTTCGGACCAGATCAGGTCCCAGTATTCCTTGAGCCCACCCAGGCTGTTGCCCATCGCATGTGCGTACTCGAACTGCACGATCGCCTTGTCCGGATAGAGAGCGATATAGTCCTTCATCTCGTCAACCCGGTCATACATGGGCGTGTACAGATCGGCGAATTCCCTCGGGTTGTGTCCGTCGGACTGACCCGTGCCCTCATACAAGACGGCGCGCCCCGGGTCCCGGCCGCGCAGGATGGACGCGGCATCCTCGAAAGCCTTGCCCAGGCCGGCCTCGTTACCGAGACTCCAGGCGATCACAGACGGGTGGTTCTTGTCGCGTTCCAGCATCCTGGCGATGCGCGCGATATGCGAGTCGTAAAAGTAGGGCTTGTTACCGAGCCATACATCGGGGCCGCCGCCCATATACGCGTGGGATTCCACATTGGCTTCGTCGACGACGTAGATACCGATTGCGTCGGTCAGTGCATACCAGCGAGGATCGTTGGGATAGTGTGAGGTGCGGACCGCATTGAAATTCAGTTGCTTCAGAAGCTCCAGGTCCTTCCGCATGGAATCTTCGTCGACAGCGCGCCCGGTCATCGGGTCGTGCTCATGTCGATTGACGCCCCTGAAGGTAATGGCCTTGCCGTTGATATGAAGCCTGCCGCCCGACATGGTGACTTCTCTGAACCCGACGCGCTGCCGAATGGCTTGCAGCGTCTGCCCGTTGGCGTCGGTTAACTCGAGCAGCAGCGTGTAGAGATTCGGGGTCTCGGCAGTCCACGGCCGCACGTCGAGGCTGTCGGCCGAGAAACTGACAGATGCGGTCGCTGGAGCCTGGCCAGCGGCGATTGTGCCGGCATCGTCGAACAGGCTGTAGGACAGCGTTGCGCCGTCAGGATCGCCGGCGACGTCGATGTCGACCTCGAACTCACCTTTGTCGAATGCGTTGTCGAGTCCGGCGTGGACGAAAAAGTCGTTAACGCGAGTAGCGGGTTCGGCGAGCAGTTCGACGGAGCGCTCCAGCCCCGAGATCGACCAGAAGTCCTGGTCTTCCAGGTAGCTGCCGGATGACCATTGCACGACCATCGCGGCAATCGAGTTCTCGCCCGTCGCCAGGTATTCGCTAACATCGAATTCAGCCGGCAGTTTTGAATCTTCGCTGTAACCGACACGTTGACCGTTGACCCACAGGTACAGGCCCGAGTTCGCGGCGCCAAAGCGAATCACGACCCGACGATCCTGCCAGTCCTGGGGAATCGTTACCGACGTACGGTAGAGCCCCGTCGGGTTGTTCTTAGTCGGAACCAGCGGCTCATCGAAGGGGAACACGTAGTCCGCATTGACGTAGCGAGGCACGCCGAATCCCTGCCGCTCCCAATTTCCCGGAACCTTGATGTTCGACCAGTCGCGGTCATCGTACGCCGGTTCCATGAAGTCCGCAGGCACGTCGCCGGGCGCGCCTTTCAGAACGAAACGCCAGTTCCCATCCAGCGAGAGGCGGTAACGAGACTGCGACGGGTCTGCCTTCAGGGCAAGTTCCGCCGACTCGTAGGCGGTGAAGAATGACCGGGCCGGCAGTCGATTGACGGCGATGATCTCAGGGTCTTGCCATTCAGCGAGCATCGGCACTGGGGTACTACCTTGTCCGCAGGATGCGATTAGGAACAGGGAGACCGCGCAAGCCAGCGCAAAGGGCAGAGCATTGAGTGGCTTCATCGAGTATCCGGAGTCTTTTCGGCATGTTAGCTCGAAAGCTCCCGCGAGTCTCGATTGGAACTACCTCAGTTACTCAATAGGTCACGGTGCAATTGCAAGCGGTCGGGCCTGGCAATCCCCGCAAATTCACTCTTGTTTGAGCATCTCGACTTCGATTGTCAGTGTGACCTCGTCCGAGACGCTTGGGGCGTAGGCGCCGAGGTCCCAGTCCGAACGCAGCAGCTGGCCGGTTGCCGAGACACCGACGACCGGGACTCTCTTGAACGGGTGCGTGGTTGCGACGATGGAGGCATCTAGCGTTATCGGCTTGGTGACGCCTTTCATGCTCAGGTCGCCGGTGATCTCGTACCTTGAATCGCCTTTCGCTTCGATTGAAGTTGCCTCGAAGCGGATCCCGGGGAACGCGTCGGTGTTAAAGAACTGCTCGCCGCGCAGGTGATCATTGAATACCGGTACCCGGCTGTCGATGCTGGCCGCATCGATTGCGACGTCGATTGAGCTCTGTTCCGGATTGTCGGCGTCGAGTTCGAGGGTTGCGTCGAATTTGTTGAACCCGACAGACGGGTTGGACAGACCGAAGTGGCTGTAGCTGAAGAGGATATACCCGTGTTGGGGGTCGACCGAGTAGGTGCCGTCAGGCACGCCGGAGGTGTCTGCGAGCGCGCTTGAAACAAGGGAGAGGCTGGCGATCATCACGAAGTGCTTGCTAGAGGGCATCGGTTGGTCCCGTTCAGTTAAAGATGTGGTGATTCTCGCCCATCGGGGTCAGCGAGACTGTTTCAAATTGCATCACGGTAGGTGTCGTAGAGAGAGGATACATACAGACCGCCTTGGGGCTGTTTCAACCCTGCGGGCAGCGCGGCGTTGCCGCTCGGTCCAAATTGCTGGCGCAATTTGTCGAACGGAGGTTTGATTCCTTCACCGAACGCACCGGCTAAACAAAAAGGGCCCCCGAAGGGACCCTTTTCGTTTAGATGGCGCGCCCGAGAGGATTCGAACCTCTGACCCCAAGATTAGGAATCTTGTGCTCTATCCTGCTGAGCTACGGGCGCGTGATGTTGATGTTTCGCGACTTGCCGCGAGCCGGAATTGTAATCGTAGGGATGGATTGCTGCCAGCCGGTTGTGCGAGAGGATGGATTCATCGCTCCCCAGGGTCGCTTTTCACCGCTTCGCGGCGCCCGGCAAGCGGGCGTCCGTCTTACGAGCAAGCCCAGCTATTCAATTCAGACGCATATGATCGATAAGACCGCTAGCGCGTTTTGTCGAACCTCTGGCCTCAATGAGCAAGCCTTTGCTCTATCCTGCTGAGCTACGGGCGCTAACTTGCCGCGGAGTTTGCCAAATCGCGGCTGAGTTGATAGGCGTCCAGTGCTCGCTTGCGGGCTGCTTTGTGCTCGATAATTGGTGCTGGGTAGTCCTCGCCGATGACTACGCGGTACTCCTGCTGCACTGAGTTGGGTGTCGTCCAGGGCTCGTGGATGAACTTGCTGGGCATGTGCTCGAGCTCCGGTACCCATTCTCGAACGTATGCACCGTCAGGATCGAATTTCTGGCCTTGCAGGATCGGGTTGAACACGCGGAAGTAGGGCGCCGCATCTGTACCGCAGCCCGCGACCCATTGCCAGCCGGCCGAGTTATTAGCAAGGTCGGCGTCGAGTAGCGTGTCGAGGAACCAGTCCGCGCCGTGCTGCCACGGGATCAGGAGATGCTTGACCAGGAAGGATGCCACGATCATGCGGACTCGATTGTGCATCCAGCCCGTGTGCCAAAGCTGGCGCATACCGGCATCGACGATCGGGTAGCCGGTCCTGCCGCGCTGCCAGCGCTTCAGGTGCTCTTCGTCTTCAACCCACGGGAAATTATCGAACTCGCTACGCAGTGGTTTGTTCGGCAGCGTTGGGTGCTCGCTCAACAGGTGGTAACTGAAGTCCCGCCAATAGAGCTGTCGAATCAGTGGCTCGGCGTTCTGTTGCCGAGACAGGGCATGGTAGGCCTGTCCTACGCTGATCTCTCCGAAGTGAAGGTGTGGGGACAACCTGGAAGTGCCATCGTGATCGGGCCGATCCCGGTCGACATCGTATTTCGGAACTTTCGCTTTCGCTTCGTCCAGTCGTAGAAGGGCGCCTTCTGCACCGGGTGTCCAGTAGTCGGGGAATTTGTCGGCCCAGTCGAGTGTCGGTAGCAGCGCCTCATGCGCGTCCCGGTCACCGGCGGGCTCGGGAGTAACGTAGTTCATATCGGCAGGAGCCGCCGTCGGTGTGCTGTGCACATACAGCGAGGACGCGGTCTTGTAGAACGGTGTGAACACCTTGAACGGCGATCCGCCACCGGTCAGGACACTGCCCGGTTCAATCAGCAGGTAATCGGTCGCGATGTGCAGCGTCAGTCCGTCAGATGCCGCCAGGTCTGATTCCTGCTGCACGGCAGCGGGTTCATATCGCGCGGACAGGTAGACGTCGCTTGCGTCGAATTCTTCTGCGAGATCCCGGATGACATCGACCGGATTACCCGAACGTATGAGCAGGTAACCGCCATCGTCGCGCAAGGTCGAGTCCAGTGCCTGGAGTGAATTGTGCAGCCACCAGCGGCTGGCTTCCCCCTGGTCCAGCTCATCGATGACGTACAGTGGAATGATGCGTTTACCGGAATCGGCAGCGGCACTCAGTGCGGAGTTGTCCGAAACGCGCAGGTTGCGGCGAAACCAGACAATAGCGGAAGACATATACAGGCCAGGTCAAAGAGCGGATCGGTAGTCTAAGCGACTCTTTCTTAACGACATGTAAGTGAATGTAACAAACAATTGCGCCGCGTTGGTTGGTGTCAGGCGCTTACGTATATTCGACTCAGCAAAACGGGAGTGGACGCATGGGCGTAGTGACAGAAAAAACTTTGAGCTGGACAGAGATGGGGCTGGTTCCCGACTCCGTGATTCGTGCGGGTATCCGCCGGCTGCTCGACCGCAAGCTCGCCGAGATCAAGGCCGGCGATCATGTGCATGCCGCCAACACGTTGAACGACTTCGTCGACATGATGAATGCGTCCCCCGTTGCACTCGTTCCCGAACTTGCTAACGAGCAGCATTACGAAGTGCCGTCGGCGTTCTTCGGCTACTGCCTGGGTTTGCATCGCAAGTACAGCTGCTGC
>JAAUYD010127851.1_pt1 | contig 39196 bp, 37 predicted proteins | sample 7278101 | NCBI WGS metagenome assembly JAAUYD01 (sample SAMN14350128, study PRJNA611818) | marine sediment metagenome | isolation source: surface marine sediment (0.6m) | place: French Polynesia: Moorea | collected 2018-08
GCTCTGAATTAATGGTGGCATTTGTGGTCATAAATCCCACTATACATAAAAATGCCCGATTTTACCTCTATGTTGTCAAGAGAGATTCTTTATTGCGGTGAGCAATTACCTGTTGTTGACGGGGTGACATATTACGAATAGCAGCAATTTTCCACTTCCCTTCTTGCTGTACTACGATGAAGGTACTCCATAAATTTCGCACTGTATTATTATCTAGTTTGATTTCATATCTTGTATCGACAATTGCCACATTAGAATCTAAAAATCTGATTTTTTCAATCGTAATGGTTCTTTGTCCTGGGTTACGATTGGAACTCCTTAACATCCCGGCTATGGCAGTTTCATTTCCTCTTCTCCATTCTCCAGAAGAAACTAATTGATCTATATCAGTCGTTAAAATATTTTTCAGTAAATTAATATCTTTTTCTTCTCTTGCTTGATTATACTGCTCAATTAATAGATTAATGTTTCGGTTATCCTCTATATTTTGAGCCATTACAGAAGGAATATTTAAAATGTTTAGACAGATAAATAAAAAGATATTGAGAATTTTCATAATTTGAATAGTCATTATTGTCACTCAATTTTACTATTTCTCATAGTTTCAGTAACAATTTTAGATATTTAACAGAACGATAGTACCAAAATACGGCTAAACTATGATAAGTGCTAAAAATATCCTCAAGCTATGGAGTCTTTAACCCCCGCCCAACAAGAACTCTATGATTGGATAAGGGAGTTCATTAACCAAAATTATTACTCACCGTCCATCAGAGAGATGATGAGAGCAATGGGATTGAGATCGCCTGCCCCTGTTCAAGCTCGTTTGGAAAGGTTGCGTGACAAAGGCTACGTGACATGGATCGATGGAAAAGTACGAACCATTAAACCCCTACAAGTGAAAAAGCCAGGTATTGTTATCAAAGGGTCTATAGCTGCTGGTGGTTTAGTTGAACCCTTTGCTGATGAGCAAACAACCCTCGAACTGCCGTACATCTATGATAGTGATAGCTACTATGCTTTACGAATCCAAGGGGTTTGAATGGTTATTTTTCGTACCAACGACAAGCTTCTTCTCGATAGCAACCTAATGGGTGCGCTCAAAAACAGTTGGCTTGGATCAATCTGCGATCGCTATCTTATCATCGTATATTCCAATCTCAGACCTTCTCCACTAAGCGAGACTTAATAGTTTCTAGTTCTAAAGTTAAATTATCATCATGACGACGAGCTTCCCATTTTCCCTGATGAAAAGAACTTTCCTGCCATCTTCCTTGAATTAATTGTTCATCAGTCGAAACCGTGCCAAAATAATCAATACAATGACGGGAACCGCCAAGATAACATTTACGAAAAGCGATAGTACGGGCTGTGATTTCTCCTGTGACAGTCGCTTCCCCTAAATTACTATCATCTAAAATATTACCAGTTAGGATGTTTTTTCCTTGCACTAAGGTCATTTCAAAACGAGTAGGAATACCATACTGCCAGTAAGTTCCTAGCCATACACCATTAACATCAGCCATAACTCGTACTGAATTGGTTTCTTTCTAATTGTAGGATAAGTTCCTTTTTAATCAACGCTATTTCAGCCACCAACCCTTGCACCTGTGCCACCAATTCTCCTACCAACTTCGTTAGTGCAGCTTGTCTCGTTTGTCGTTTCTTAGGTTGTACTATACTAACCTCTTTGTCCAGGCTTTGCAGCTTCCTCTCCAATCGCTGGATTTCGTTGCGTCTTGCGATCGCTTTAACCATTTCCTTATACTCTACACTGTCTTTAGTCCCCAAATACTGAACCATTTTAGTCTTACGGGAGGGATTGGGTTTATCCTTGGTAGCAGGAGTATAAACAGCTTTCATTAGCCTGTAATAAGTGTACCGTTTACCATTTTTCTTGGTGATGCTGGTAGTGCCGATCCAGGTGTTAGGGGCTGCGACTTTTCCTTGACTTCTTAATTGGGCAATGCGGGCTTGAAGAGCGAGTTTCGTGGGCATTGGTTTTGTGTTAGTGCTGCAATGTTTTAATTATAATTCGGCACTAACTAAAAAGTCAAGGGGCGATTATATATTCAAAGTATCCTTGTGAAAACCTACATATTACCCAAATAATAAGTAATAAAAATCGCAAACAAGCTAACTAAAAATATATGATAAAATAGAAGAAAGAATTGAAAATTATGTCGAAAAAAATTTAATGACCCTAAGACAACCACTATACAGTAAAGAAGAATTTGCTAAACGTGGGGATGAAATTTATGAATCCTTGATTCGCCCTCAAGTTGAAGCTGATAATTATGGAAGAATTGTCGCCCTTGATATTGAAACGGGAGCATTTGAATTAGCTGATGATACTTTAAGTGCCACTGATAAATTGTTGGAAAAATGCCCAAATGCACAAACTTGGGTAGTAAAAATTGGTCATCGTGCCGTTCATCGTTTTGGTGGCAGAACTCTTAAATCAAGCTGATGATCATTGGATATGTTAATGCTAATTACGAGTCCGTTATTCGGTTAGCTGTGGGAAATGATACGGGGCAAAGATTGGTTATTGATGCTGTAATTGATACAGGTTTTAGCGGTTTTGTTAGCTTACCATCAGAGATGATTGAGGAACTAAACTTACCTTGGAGTTATCGAGATCGGGGAACTTTAGGGGATGGGAGTGAAGTGATTTTTGATATTTATCGAGCCTTAGCAATTTGGGATGGAAACTTAGTAACCATAGAAGTGAACTTGGCAGAAACAGAACCGTTAGTCGGGATGAGTCTGTTGAAGGATTTTGAGTTAAAAATTGAAGCTAAACAAAAGGGAAAAGTTACCATTACTTCTTTATTGGAATAATACAGCGATCGCCTTTGAATCAACCATAGTAATTTCTAAAGAAAAATCAAGGATAGAGAGGTTCAATCCTTCAACAATGGCAAAATCAAGGGAAGGAAGTCGAGAGGTTACGGGGAATGGCCATCAAACGAGGAACTACAGGGAAGAAAAACACCCAATCCGTTAAGAAAACGACTCGTTCCTCAAACCATCAGCAACCTTCAAAAACCGTTGAGTCACCCCCCAACCACCAAGAAAGGCTAGATTGGACAGATAGGATGATCTTAGAAACGATGATCAACAACTTTAATGGTGGGCCAGTGGGATTAGAAAGTGTAGCAGCTTCCACAGGAGAAGATGCCAAAACCATTGAGGATGTGTACGAACCTTATCTACTACAAATCGGTTTTTTACATCGCACTCATCGGGGGAGGATGGTCACAGAATTGGCAAGAGAACACTTACTCAAAGGAGTGATCGCCCAACAGAATCAGGGAGTTATAGGTTAAGAATTATGGAATCTGCTCTAATTCTTGAACAACTCGTTTAAGTTCTTCTAGGAGAAAATGAGAGTCTTGGCCTGACTCCGCTATAGTAATGATAGACTGATAAAACCAGAGAAGTCCTTGTTGACCTCCTGTAAAAACTGACCAAATTTGTGAGCCATAATGAGAATATTCCCATAAATTACAACGAGCATTATGTAGTTTATCGGCTAGGATAACTCGACGGACTTCTGGAGGGGCATCACGAAAATTATTGAGATAGATATCTTTGCGTTCTTTCCAAGAAGAAATACTTTTGACTTCTGTACATCGAGACACAATCTCTGCAACAAGTTCTCCAAATTTTTGACGAATTAAATTGGCAGTTAATTGGCCACCTTGATCCTCAATGGCATCATGTAACAGAGCTGCGATCGCTTGATCTTCATCTCCTCCATCTTCAAGTACCAAAGCACTAACGCTGAGTAAATGACTGATATAAGGAACACCAGTAATTTTTCTAATTTGTTGTTGATGAAGTTGATGGGCAAAAACTAAAGCAGACTCAAAACGTTGAGTTAATTGAGTGGTTCTTATTGGGTTAGTCATGGTTGTTCTTCTTGAAAGTTATGGAAGGAAATAAATGTGTATTGATTAAAAATTTAATTGATAAAGTTGTAAAGTTGAATGAATTTCTTCTAAGATTTCCTGTTGTAAAGTTTTTGGAAAGACCACTTTAACTTTTTTTCCCCAAGCTAATAAACGTTGTCGCACAGCTAAATCTTGTTCGTAATAAGTAGCCAGACAAAAGACATAATTTTTCGAGTCAGGATTAGCTTGAGCCAACTTTAAAAAAGACTCAAATTGGTGACGAATTTCTTGTTTATGCTTGGATTCATAAATTCCACTAACTTGTTGAAAAATTTTAGAAAAATTATTGATATTGATTTCTCGAAAAAATTGAGAGCGCAGATTATCTTTGATATGAAGATTATAATGATTTTTGTCAAACTGAAGTAACATGATTTTAGGAGTATTCCAAAAAGCATATCCTAAAATATTACTTTCTAATTCATCTTGAACTTCATCGATGGTGGGAAGTTCATCGTCATCTAACAGTGTCCTTAAAGTATTAGGAACTTTTGAATGGTTCCAATCTAAAATTTCTACTGAGTAAATTCTATCCATTCGATAAGCTTGCCAATCCTCTCGATGAGACTCTATCCCATAAAGATAAAAAGTACGCTGAATATGAATAAAGGCGACTGGGTAGGTGGTCAAAGTTTTTATCGTTTGAGTTTTTTGATCTTTATAACTAAGTTGAATGGGGTTGACTGGAGAGGAATTAAACCAGTTATCGGCTAGAGTATTAAGGAGAGTTTCAAGTTGAGCGAGTGGAATTGAATCAGAAATTAAACATTCTGATTCAAACAGAATTCTTATATTGTTAACAGGAGAAAATTGACGAATCAAATTGGTAATAAATTCATTCTTGAAAAAAGGGGTCGTTTCTTCTTGAGCCGTCAGAGAGAATTTATCCTGATAAAGACTTAATTTATTGTCTAGCTCTTGTTGACTAATTTTCGAGTAAGTTCCTGTCTTTTTTTCTGTAGTATTTGAGGAAGAATGAGATTGAATCCATTGTTGTTGGGCTAAAGTTTTTTGAAAATCAAGCCGAATTAATCTATCTTCTGATTTTTTTTTGAAGGGGAATGAATCGAGTAAATTCTCAATTTGAGTCGGGTTTAAGTTAGGGTAATCTTTTAGAAGAGATTCTTTCCAAGATTGTTCATCAGCCAAATTAAGAAATAATAAATCTCGAACTTTGAATTTTTGTAAAGTAGTTAAACTATGACAGTGAGTTGGGGCAGGTATGGGTGTGAAGGGGTCATCTTCTAAATTGTGAACTGGTTGAAGACAGTGATTTTGAAACTCACTAGGACTAAAGGGATGAAATTCAGTTAAAGGTGCAAATTGAAGAGAATAAGGAAAGTTATTGACTCGGCATCCTCCTTGACTATACAAGGCTTTTACATAAATATAGCATCGAACAGCTTTTTGAAAATTATCTTTGGATATTAAGGAAACTTGAGGACTCAAGAAACTACGAAGAAATGGGATACTAGGGGAAGGAAAACTGGTCATGAGATTTAACCTGTAGGTTTGAAGATAAAAACTAATCATTATTGTCCATGATTAACCAACCTGCGTTAGTGGTGAAAGAAACAATGACTAACGGGGCTTTTAAAGGGCAGACAGGGTTCAGCCCAATAGGTGGCATGAAGACGATAGTGATTATTTTTGATTATGGACTGATAGAGGAAAACCCCTTTTCCATGGGTCGATTATCTTGTTAATTATTGAAAGTAGTTAGTCTCCTTATATTGTTTGATTCGAGAGGTTAAACCTGATGCTGAGGTTACAACAGACTTCATCCCCGAACACAAAAAAGTTAGTCATTAAAAAGCCTGATAATCAATTACTATCAGGAGATACTCTAAAAAAACTCGACTATCCAAATATAAGTAATCCCAATGTAGGATTAATTATAGATGGTGTTGCTCCTAACTGGTTATGTAGTTATTTAGCTATTAAATATCAACATTTAGCATGGATAGGATGTTATTATCCTCCCACAAAAGGAGTTATTATTGTTTCTACTAATGGCTTAGAATATAGAGTTGGTTCTGTGAGCGAGTCAGATAAAAATAATCAAAAAGAACCCAGAGGACTTCTGAACTTAAAAATCACAGAAAGAATAAATACAAAAGGTGATTCTCTACAATGTTTAGATATTAATATTCGTGAAGGACAAATTTCTTTTGAGATTTTAACTAATTTAAAATTACCCAAAAATTTAGATAAATCACGAGGAATTTTATTATGGGGACAAGCCCCCGTTTGGTTATATGTCTTTTTAACATTACGCTGTCAAAGTCTTTTCTTTCCCTGGATAGCTTGTTATAACCAAAAAACCTCGGAAGCTATTGTGATTCATTGTTTGAATAATCAATATGAAATCGGAGAACAATTAGGTTTAATTCCTCCGTTTAAAGCTCCTTCCCCTACTATTGTGATGGGAGGTCCTCCTGAGAGTGGTAAGAGTGTTTTGGCTTATACTCTCAAACAAACTTTACTTAAGAATGGCTTTAATAATCAAGTCTATTTGCATCGAGTTGCTTGGGATGGAGAAGGAGATTGGTTTGCTCAAATGATTAAGGATAACAAAGATTTAGCCATACAATTATCTTATAATGCTGGACGAGCAATTAAACCAAAAGATTTAAGTCAGTATTTTTCTAAGCAAGCTCAATTGATTAACAAAATGCGCTACTATACCAATTTAGTTTTGCTCGATTTTGGGGGAAAACCTGGGGAGTATGATCATCTGTTATTGGATAGCTGTACTCATTATATTCTGATTAGCAGTTCTCCTGAAAAAAATCAGGAATGGCATAATTTTTTTCAACAAAAAAATCTAACTCCTTTAGCTGTGATTGATAGCGTATTATCTAATGAGTGTGAAGTTGTGAGAACAGAACCTTACTTACATATTTGTGCTGGACTCTGGGAATATGAGCAAGCTGTCATTCCTTCTGTGTTACTGGAAAACATTAAAGGTTTATTAGCACATTACTAATCTTTTAAACTGCCTAATCTCTCAAGTCTAGAGAATTTAAAGAACTCCCAATTATCAGTAAAATCAAAAAGCAAAAATCTATGAAAGTCATCGTTTCTACCGTGGGAACCAGTTTATTAACGAATCAAATTGATCGACAAACTGAACGTCATTGGTTTTCTCAATTATCTAATCATGCTAATAAAAAACTAGAGAATATTCCTTCAGATATCAAAAACATTTTAGAAATCTTAAAAAATCGAGCTTTGAAACAATTGAACGAAGGAAATATATCTCAAATTCGTCGAGCTAGTGCTGAATTAAATGGCATTTATGGGATTTATAATAATAACATAAACTCAGGAAAACAAGATTTACACTATTTAATTGCGACAGATACAGCGCAGGGAAAAATAACAGCAGAAATTGTGAAAAGTTATCTTTTAGCACAAGGATTAAGTGTGAATATTTTTACCCCCTCTGGTTTATCCACTACTAATACTTCGGTCTTTTCTGATGGAATTGATCAGTTAATTGTCTGGTTACGAGAAGAGATAGCCATTCCTTACCAAGATCGTTATAAAATTTATTTTAATTTAGTGGGAGGATTTAAAAGTTTACAAGGCTATCTAAACACATTAGCTATGTTTTATGCTGATGCGATTGCTTACATCTTTGAGGGAGAAAATTCTGAATTAATCACTATTCCTCGTCTTCCTATTACTATTGACCAGTCAATTATTGAAACCTATAAATTGCCTTTTGCATTGATGAAAGCAGTTACAGAAGTCAAAGAATTAATAGAAATAAAGGTTAAGGACTATCCTGATATTCCTGAAGCATTGGTTTATATTGTTGATGAGGAAATGACTTTATCGACTTGGGGAAAATTAGTGTGGGAAGAATGTAAAAATGAGATTTTATTAGGAGATTTATTAGAATTTCCTCGGTTAGTTTATTTAGATAGCTTTCGAGAAGACTATAAAAGAAATAAAGATGTTTCTCAGCGTATTAAGTTACAACAGACTTTAGCTAAAGTTTCTGTGTTATTAGAAAAATCTCAGGGAGATACGGTCATTTTGAGGGGCAATAATGCAGGAGGAATTTTATATGATACTTATACGGGTAAATACTCTGATTTGGATCATTTTCGGTTAAATAATGATTGGCGTGTCAGTTGCTTTTCTGAGAATGGCAAATTGTATTTACGTCATTTTGGCCACCATGATTATGTTAACAAAAATCCTTAATTTAGTGAGGAATAACGATGAGATAATCATCGGGAATCATTGACTATTTACTAGCTATCATTTCTGGCATTTTAAAAGGAATAAAATCATGTCTCAATTACTTTCAAAGAATTCAAAATTTAATAATCTTCTTGAAAACTTTTTCTCTCCTAAGTCTCCTTTAGAATTTTTAGGATTAGCTTTAATTACAACTTTAATTAATTTATTATCATCAGGGAATCCTGTTGGGATTATCGGGACTATTCTCGTTGCTTTAGTTTGGTGGCAAGTTAATCGAAAAATTGAGAACAACCGACAAGAAAAGATACAAGAAAAAACTCGATATCGAACCATTAAACAATCACCAAAATTTGCTAAAGGGTTGATTTTGTTATTAAGTCCCTATTCCCCTAGAAATTCTCTATTAAGTTTCGATAAAGTTGAAACTAAAATCAATTATATTTGTCAAACATCTCTTAATAAGTTAAGTGAAGATGATTTTCAAGAAATTAATTTACTTAATTCTAACTTATTGACACAAATTAAAGCTATAGAATATCATTTAGAGGGAGGAACTTTAAGAGACATTTGGTTAATTAATACCCCAAGTATTGAGGAATTGAATATTAAGGGTTCACAAACAACGGCCATAATTCTTGAAACTTATTTAAGATTTAAGTATGGTAATAAATTAGAAATTCATCGTCAAGAGTTTGGTAATCAAAAATTATTGGTTGATGATAGTGATTATGAGAAACTTTATGAGATTGTTGATTATATTTTTAAAGAATCAGGTTACAAGGATGAAGTCATTGTTGCCGATATTACAGGGGGAACAAAAATGATGAGTGTTGCTTTAGCAATGGCCTGTATTCCTCCTAAAAGAAAAATGCAGTATATGGATTCACAAAGAGATTGGGAAGGTAATCCTTTAAAAACAGGAGAAATTAAACCCATTCTTATTGATGTTGATCCTATTCTTTATTTTGATGAGTGAGTAATTAGTTATTAATTTTTATTTGAAAATTAGCTTATAATAGAGGTAATTTATTAATTGCCTCTATTTCTATTTTCCGTTTTTTATACAGGAAAACCCTCTTTCCTTTAGGTAGTTATTATGGAAATAGCTATTTCATAAAAGAGGAATTTAAAGAGCATGGTTGATCTTAATGAGTTTTTGGGTTTACCTAATTTTAGACAAGCTTTTTATAAAGTTGCTGATAATGGAGGATGTGCAGGAATTGATGGTGAAACCATAGAAATGTTTGCTGAAAATGAAGAACTGAATTTAAGAGACTTGAGGAATTCTGTTGCCAATAATTCTTATCAACCTCAACCTTTAAAACAGGTTAAAATTCCTAAAAAAGAGGGTCAATGGCGAGAGTTACATATTCCTATTCTTAGAGATAGAATTGTACAGCAAGCTTTATTAAATATACTTTATCCTGTCACAGAAACGTTATTTTCTAATGATAGTTTTGCTTATCGTCCTAATCGTCATTATACTGATGCGGTGAAACGAGTTGCTTATTGGAGAGATCGAGGTTATTTATATGTTCTTGATGGGGATATTGTTCAATTTTTTGATAATTTAGATCATCATCGCTTATTAGTCGAAGTCAGAAAAATTATTGACAATTTAGGCGTTTTATGTCTAATTAAAGGATGGATTACGGCTGGTGTAACGACAAAAATAGGCATTATTTATCCAGAAAAAGGTGTTCCTCAAGGGGCGGTTATTTCTCCTTTATTAGCTAACATTTATCTTCATGAATTTGACCTCTTTTTCCAACAGTCAGAGCTTAAGTTAGTGCGTTATGCTGATGATTTTTTACTGTTATCAGATACGAAAGATGGCATTATGTCTGCTTATAGTAGCGTCAAGCAATTATTGAATTATATGGGGTTACAACTTCATGAACAAAAAAGCCAGATTACTCATTTTAATAAAGGGTTTCAGTTTTTAGGTCATGGGTTTCTTCGTCAAGCTATTGTTCCTATGGATGATGAGTCTAAATCTTCTAAAAATAAGGGTAAAAAAAAAGCCTCTTTTCGTCGTCAAAAGAAGGTTCAACTATCTCACAGAAGAAAACGTCGCCGATAGTTTTTCAGGAATGGTTACAGTTTAAATTTAGAAATAATCAACCCGAAAATCTTAAAGATTTAGCCAAACTAAAACCAATTTGGAATCAAGATATGGCCACTTTATATTTACTCGAACAAGGAACTTGGTTACAAAAAGAAAATCAACGTTTTGTTGTGCAAGTCTCCAAAAATCAGAAGACAGAATTACTAATGCGTGATATAGAAAGAATACTTGTTTTTGGCAATATTCAGTTATCGACTCATGCTATCAATGCTTGTTTGGATTCAGGAATTTTAGTTTTATTTTTAAAACAATCAGGACAATATCATGGTCATCTTTGGAGTCAACGTTCTACTTATCTTAATCTTGAAATGACTCAAATTAAACGGCATGAAGAAATGCCCTTTCAGTTTGAAGTGTCTAAGGCGATCGTTTACGGAAAGTTAATGAATTCTAAACGGTTATTAATGCGATTAAATCGGAAACGGAAAAGTGATGAAGTTGACAAAGCTATTCAAGGAATTGATTCAGATATCAAAAATTTAGAAAGAGTTGAAACTGTGGATCAATTGAGAGGTTATGAAGGAGTTAGTGCTGCTCGTTATTTTCCTGCTTTTGGTCAATTAATTACTAATCCTAATTTTGAATTTTCTTTACGAAATCGTCAACCTCCTAAAGATCCTGTTAATTCTTTACTCAGTTTTGGTTATACTTTATTATTTAATAATGTGCTGAGTTTAATTATTACAGAAGGATTATCTCCTTATTTTGGAAATTTTCACTATGGAGAAAAAAATAAAACCTATTTGGCTTTTGATTTAATGGAGGAGTTTCGGTCTTTGATTGTAGATTCTTTGGTTTTGAAGTTAATTAATACTCCCTTTTTTAAACCTAATGATTTCGAGAAAAATGAAACTAATGAGGGGGTCTATTTAACCACTACTGCTAGACGCACTTTTCTTAATCATTTTGAAGGTCGTTTGAATGAAATTGTTTCTCATCGAGATATTCAATCTGGAGTTTCTTACCGACAAGTGATTCAGTTACAAATTCGTCGTTATAAACAAGCTATATTACAAAATGTTCCTTATGAACCGTTCATGGGTATGATGTAATGCTGGTTTTAGTGGTTTATGATATTCCTGATGATAGGAGGCGCACAAAGTTATCTAAGTTTCTTGAGGGATATGGAACAAGGGTTCAATTATCGGTTTTTGAGTGTTTCATTTCTTTAGAGGAAATGAGACAATTATATGAACGAGTTCAAAAACGAGTTAACCCAGATGAAGATAATGTTCGTTTTTATTGGATATCAAAAGAAAATATGGGTAGAACTTTGAGTATTGGTGGAGAAATTCCTCAATCTCCCCCAAATTACATAGTAATTTGAAATTTTTGTGATACCATAGGATCAACTTCACAGGTATAGTTTTTTTGAACCTTGAAAACTCAATAAAGTTCTCATTATCTTCTCCGAATCGACGCAGGTAGCCCACTAGCCTCAAACCCCCATTCTTTCGTAGACCTGCGTCGATGCCTTACACCATCAGGGTTTGAGGGTTACGAAAAATTATTTTCTGAGGAAAATTTATTTCGATCTAAGGGGGTGCGTCGATTTGTCCTCTGTAACCCAGTCCCTGTAAGGCTCCTCAGACGAACTCTTTCCTTAAACCTTTCCCCGTCAGGGGATGGAAACTTTTTGTCTTCCACCCAGTGGGATGGAATTGAAACTTTCCTTAAACCTTTCCCCGTCAGGGGATGGAAACAAAGCAACCCCTTTTTCATGCAACTTTAAAGCTGCACAAAGGCTTTCCTTAAACCTTTCCCCGTCAGGGGATGGAAACAAAATATCAAAAAAGAAGAAAAAATTAACAAAACAAACCTTTCCTTAAACCTTTCCCCGTCAGGGGATGGAAACTGCGACGACAAATGGGTCCATAATAACATCCTGCTATACTTTCCTTAAACCTTTCCCCGTCAGGGGATGGAAACCAAAGGTGGCATTGAGAAATGCCCCGAGATTTTGGCCGACACGCTTTCCTTAAACCTTTCCCCCTCAGGGGATGGAAACTGGTGTTTGTTCGGGTTTCTTCTACCAGAACTTCACCTTTCCTTAAACCTTTCCCCGTCAGGGGATGGAAACTCTAGAGGTGCTAGGCACTTATTGAAGATATCCAATAAGCTTTCCTTAAACCTTTCCCCGTCAGGGGATGGAAACAGCACCTGCAAACACTGCTATACTTGTATAAGTTACATCGTTTGCTGATGCTTTCCTTAAACCTTTCCCCGTCAGGGGATGGAAACTGGATTTTTTATGCTCCAAAAGAAGAAAAACTACAGCCTTTCCTTAAACCTTTCCCCGTCAGGGGATGGAAACCTGGGTTGCAGCAGCAACAATTCCTAGCAGGCCCATGATACTTTCCTTAAACCTTTCCCCGTCAGGGGATGGAAACAATTGATAGAAACGCATACTGCGTTTGAGCCTTTCCTTAAACCTTTCCCCGTCAGGGGATGGAAACAGTCTGCACAATCGCCTCGTAGAACAGTTCTACGAGACTTTCCTTAAACCTTTCCCCGTCAGGGGATGGAAACGAGTTTAACAGCCACAGGGTGACTAACATTACTCAATGCGTCAATGCTTTCCTTAAACCTTTCCCCGTCAGGGGATGGAAACAACGAGGTTCTTATCAATACGACCATAACGCCCACTTTCCTTAAACCTTTCCCCGTCAGGGGATGGAAACATTCAACTCTTCTACTAACAGCTTCTACATCATGCTTTCCTTAAACCTTTCCCCGTCAGGGGATGGAAACTACGACGTACAGACCAAGAAAGGATCACTACTGGAATCCTTTCCTTAAACCTTTCCCCGTCAGGGGATGGAAACAAGACTTGTTCCAAGTACAAGCTGAGATGGATTCTTCTTTCCTTAAACCTTTCCCCGTCAGGGGATGGAAACCGTTCCATAAAGGCTTTAACAGCCTTATTTTCAACATCACTTTCCTTAAACCTTTCCCCGTCAGGGGATGGAAACAAGCTGCTCTATTAGATCCTTGGCAAGACCAGGATTCTTTCCTTAAACCTTTCCCCGTCAGGGGATGGAAACTCCTCCGCCAACAGTAGGACATTCGTGGCCAAGTAGACTCTTTCCTTAAACCTTTCCCCGTCAGGGGATGGAAACAGTGAGGATAGTTTATCGTATACCTCAAAGCTTAGCATTACTTTCCTTAAACCTTTCCCCGTCAGGGGATGGAAACTGCGGTTACAGCTCTATAGTAATTTCAACTCTTTCCTTAAACCTTTCCCCGTCAGGGGATGGAAACTGAGTTCGTCAAGAAAATAGTTAATAGACCCCTTCTTTCCTTAAACCTTTCCCCGTCAGGGGATGGAAACTTTTTTCTTCAATCTGCCCATTCATATATGTAATGGGTCTTTCCTTAAACCTTTCCCCGTCAGGGGATGGAAACATAGTGTTCTGCGAAAGGTTGTCGTAGTGCATACTTTCCTTAAACCTTTCCCCGTCAGGGGATGGAAACCTGTTCTGACTGTTGGGGGTGCATTGTACCACGTCATAAGCTTTCCTTAAACCTTTCCCCGTCAGGGGATGGAAACATCTGCCTCTTCCAAGACCAATTCAATAAGAGTTCTTTCCTTAAACCTTTCCCCGTCAGGGGATGGAAACGAGCGTGTGCGCAACGAATTAACTCTAATGCCGCGCTTTCCTTAAACCTTTCCCCGTCAGGGGATGGAAACGTGTAATACCATAGCGTTAAAAACACCAGCTGCGACTTTCCTTAAACCTTTCCCCGTCAGGGGATGGAAACATAGTACTGTCCTGTAAGAAAAGAATACGGCTTCTTTCCTTAAACCTTTCCCCGTCAGGGGATGGAAACGATCAGCTTGTTTTTTGTGTCAAGCCGAGTTCAGAAATTCTTTCCTTAAACCTTTCCCCGTCAGGGGATGGAAACAAAAACCCTTGTATCACATACACCATTTCATCAGCTTTCCTTAAACCTTTCCCCGTCAGGGGATGGAAACCTGGTGTTACCCAGTAGCAAATTTGCTCTTTCATCTTTCCTTAAACCTTTCCCCGTCAGGGGATGGAAACTAAAATGTATGCTAGGTTTTAACAGAAAAAATTATTTCTCTTTCCTTAAACCTTTCCCCGTCAGGGGATGGAAACTGTGACTTTTCAAGCCCCTGGGAAATCTGACCTGCTGTTCTTTCCTTAAACCTTTCCCCGTCAGGGGATGGAAACTGTAGGCGCGGCAGGATCGCCACTTAAACCAGTCCCTTTCCTTAAACCTTTCCCCGTCAGGGGATGGAAACATTTAACTTCTCTGATTGCTACAGTGGTTAACTTTCCTTAAACCTTTCCCCGTCAGGGGATGGAAACCCCAATTTGTCCAGCTCATATAGTATTTAATAAACAACCTTTCCTTAAACCTTTCCCCGTCAGGGGATGGAAACTTCTCTTTCTCCTTCTATTAAGCTTTTTAGACTTTGCTTTCCTTAAACCTTTCCCCGTCAGGGGATGGAAACCAAATTGTACAAATGAAATTTTTTGGTTTTCAAAGAAACTTTCCTTAAACCTTTCCCCGTCAGGGGATGGAAACAAGGTAGAACGATCCATGTATACTACTCCTTTCCTTAAACCTTTCCCCGTCAGGGGATGGAAACGTTTTTCTGTCTTTGCTCTGATTCATGTTTCAGAGTTTTCTTCTTTCCTTAAACCTTTCCCCGTCAGGGGATGGAAACGTTCTTGTTTCATAAACATTTCGAGACATTCCTCGTTGATCTTTCCTTAAACCTTTCCCCGTCAGGGGATGGAAACGTGCTTTTACTGGTTTTGCAACCAGCAAAGAAAAGCAACCTTTCCTTAAACCTTTCCCCGTCAGGGGATGGAAACCCAAATTCCCAACGGAATCAGGAGCGTTGTCCATCTTTCCTTAAACCTTTCCCCGTCAGGGGATGGAAACCGGTGTTAGTAAAGATAACACCTGCCATCATTACTTTCCTTAAACCTTTCCCCGTCAGGGGATGGAAACTTCGGGGTTTGGATCATTTCCAACCTTCATTAAGCTTTCCTTAAACCTTTCCCCGTCAGGGGATGGAAACCCCAAATAATTCCGGATGTTTTATAGAATTAATGGAAGCCTTTCCTTAAACCTTTCCCCGTCAGGGGATGGAAACCCGGTATATATGGGGCGAACAAGAGAGGTTCTCATACTTTCCTTAAACCTTTCCCCGTCAGGGGATGGAAACCTTTTTGGACAATCAGAAAAATTGTTTTGCAAATCCTTTCCTTAAACCTTTCCCCGTCAGGGGATGGAAACACCTCAATTTCTGTATTGTCGACATATCCGACCTTTCCTTAAACCTTTCCCCGTCAGGGGATGGAAACTATTGTGGTGCCACAATTCCCACAATGACAGCCAAAATTACTTTCCTTAAACCTTTCCCCGTCAGGGGATGGAAACAGCCACTGGTCGTCGTTCCCTGAGCTTTTCCGAATCAACTTTCCTTAAACCTTTCCCCGTCAGGGGATGGAAACGTCTAAGTGCTTTTTGCCAGAGATTCTTTAATATTTCCTTTCCTTAAACCTTTCCCCGTCAGGGGATGGAAACTCCTAGCTTAAAGCATAACCCCTCTGTTTCTTTAAGCTTTCCTTAAACCTTTCCCCGTCAGGGGATGGAAACTAGCAAAAGGACGTTGGGGTACGGAAAAAGACAGAAAACTTTCCTTAAACCTTTCCCCGTCAGGGGATGGAAACTAGTGTTTTTTCCTCCATCAGAAAAACTCATTTTTCCTTTCCTTAAACCTTTCCCCGTCAGGGGATGGAAACTTAAAATTACGCCCATGCCCTTAGTGTATGGCTTTCCTTAAACCTTTCCCCGTCAGGGGATGGAAACCTCTTATTTCGATATCTAGAGCATTTTGCCCCATAACCTTTCCTTAAACCTTTCCCCGTCAGGGGATGGAAACTTAGCTCTGTAGGCTCTAAAGCTCTTTCCCTTTCAGCCTTTCCTTAAACCTTTCCCCGTCAGGGGATGGAAACATATCTTTGTTGAGCACTCATCTTTGGCGTAACCTTCGTGTACTTTCCTTAAACCTTTCCCCGTCAGGGGATGGAAACGTTGAAGATGTTTTGATAAGTGATCGCCAAATAAAAAGAGAAAGATGTTAGGAAAAGCCCCTTTCCAGGCATAGGTTTAAATAAAAATGTAAGCAAAAGCAAAAAACATTTATGAGAACCCAAAGAAGGGTATTAATCCTAGCTGATGCTGACAACATCTGGATAGCTGCTCAAAGCTTTAACCGTAAACTAGACTGGCTTCAACTAAGGGATTATTTAGCCAACCCCCAAGAAGGAAGAGAACTCATCGAAATGGTGATTTATGTAGGTTTACCACCAAAGCGAGGGCAATTTGACGAGCAACGAAAAGCTAAAGAAAAGTTCATTTATTGGGCAAAAAGTAACGGCTTTTTAGTTGTATCAAAAGAAGGAAAAAAGAAAGGAGATGATTATGAAACCGACGTAGATATTGTCATGGCTATGGATGCTTTTGAACTCGCCCTAGAAATGCAACCCGATATCGTTGTCTTAATAACAGGAGATTCAGATTTTGCCTATCTCACCAAAAAATTAAGACGGAAGGGAATGAGAGTAGAAGTAGCATCCGTAGAACAAACATTAGGAAACGAACTGAAATTATCTGCTAATAGCATTATTGATTTAATAGGAGTATTCGATGGATTTCAACAACAAAATTCCCGACGGACTTTTCACCGAATTGGAAACACCAATATCTTCGACTAGAAGCCAAATGACCATGAACTCATTGCTCAATAACTTAAAATTTCAACTATCAACTTTATATCAAACAGTAAAAGGAGAAATTATGACCACGATTAATGGAAAATTAGTTGACTTGAACTTAGTTAAACCAGAGGAAGAGGAGTTTAAAACTGTCTATCAACCCTCAGAATACGAAGAAACTGAAGTAGAAATTCTTCAACAGTCAGTTAATATTTTAGCAAACCGTATTCATGAAGTAGAAAGCCATGCTAGTTACTTAGAAAAAGTTTGTAAGAAACTAGAAAAAGAAGAAAAACAAAATGCACGTAAAATCATGATAATTACTTTAGTCGGAACCATAAGCTTAGGAACCCTAGGAGTTTGGGGAGGACTCAGTTATCAAGAGTCTCTAGCAAATAAAAATACAGTTAACTATACAGAAATTGAGGAATATCAAAAGCGTTAATAACTTAATGAGAGCTTGAGGCGCAAAAAAGGGAAAAGTTACTCATAATTATTTTCCCTTTTTCTAGCCCATAAGGGCTTAATATTAGTAAGTCCTTTTCTGTTTTGAAAGCCTAAATGATAGATGAATAGGAAACAAAAATGAGAGCAACGATTAACGGCAAATTAGTCGATTTACCAGAAGGAGCAACCGTAGAAGATTTAAGAGCAAAAATCCCACAGATAGGTCAAGATGATGTCATAGAAGAAGGATTTAACGGTACTAGACCCCTCAAAGATAATGAAGCCTTAAAAGAAGGCTCAAAAGTTTGGACAGTTCCTAAAATAGTTAAAGGCAATTTAATTTGATTAAGTCAACTCAATGCTAAATATTGTTACATTTATTCTAAAAATAGAAAAAAATGCCTGTTACCATTAAAAGTAATCAAACTCAGATAAAAATAAGCGATCGCTTAAAATCCGAACTAAAAATCCTCGAAAAAATCACCCCTAGCATTACTATTGGTATCAAAACTATTAAGAAGATAAAATATACAGCCCTTTTAATTAAAGGAATGTCTTTATCTTCTAAAAAATTTAAAGTAACCAAAACAGATATTCTCTTTTTATTACCGCCTGAATACCCTCGTCTTCCCCCCATAGGATGCTATCTAAACTATCCTTGGAAAACCGTAGGACAAGGAGATCATCACTTCACGCAACAAAGTCATTATGGCGCACCTTTTTTAAGCGATGAAGGTTGGTATTGGTACTGTGTTGGATTAGGGGGAGGGTTTAATCGGGAGAAATGGTTAAACGCTTGGCGACCAGCAAAAAATCCCGAAAAAGGGCATAACTTAGGAACCTTATTTATAACAGCCTCTTGGGTTATAAATAGTGATAATTAAAGAAAATCATAAGTCAAAATTAGAGTAAGTAATTATTCCGAGTAAACCAAAGTAATTAAAGATCAAAAATATGGGAAGTATTGTACAAATTCCTCCGATAATCTGGTTAGCTTTCCGTCAAGCTATGCTACAAGGCAAAAAAGATAATTCAGAAGTAATTGGTTTTTTATTTTGTGAACGTTATCTCATCTCTAAAAAAAAGATGCGCTATATTCCAAAAGTATGGATTGTTCCTGATAAAGATTGTTATGAATACCAATCGAATCAAGCATTAGTTCTGAAACAAGACTTTCATCTATATCTACTAAAAACCTATGTTTTCCAGTCTGATTACCATATTATTCATATTCATACCCATGAAGGACAGGAAATACCAGAATTTTCACCGATTGATGATCAATATGAATCCCAATATGCACAGTTTTTAACCAACTATTGCCCTCATAAACCTCGACTTATTTCAGGAGTATTCAACGAATCTTTAGAAAAAGGTAAATTTAAAATTTGGCAAAGAAACGGGGAGGATTCTGAAGCTATTATCTATCAAAAAGAATGGCTACCTGTGAATTCATCATTAAAAGAAGAATATGAGAACACTGAAACTAAGTTAAGATTTCACCGTCAACAGATGTTTGGCCAAGGATTTCAACACCAATTAGCACAATTAAACGTTACCTTAATCGGATGTGGGGGAATTGGCTCAATTTTCGCTGAATTATTAGGAAGATTAGGGGTCAAAAAATGGACATTAATCGATCCTGATCAACTCGATATTACCAATCTTAATCGAATGCCATCTGCTACCTTAAAAATGGCTGAACAAAAATGGTATAAAGTGCATTATGTCAAGGGTTTGCTCAAGAAAATTTATCCGACAGGTTCTCAAGTTAAAGCCCTACCTATGTCTATTCAAGACACTTCAATTATCCCAGAAATCAAGTCATCTGATTTAATTGTCGTTGCTACCGATAACCATTATTCTCGACAACTAGCCCAAGAATTAGCGATCGCTTATATGCGCCCCCTAGTGTGTTTAGGCACTCATATTGAAGTCAGAGAAGAAAATCAGCCAAGAATGTACACTCGTATCACCATTCCACCATTAGGTGGCAATTGGTGTTTGATGTGTGGCAACATCATTAACCTACAGCAAGCGAGCTTAGAAGTAGCTCCATCAGATATTCATGAGTTAGCCAGTCAAAGGGGTTATCTTCAAGACGTAGAAACTCCCTCTGTCTTTTGGTTAAATGGCATTTGTGCCAGTACCGCAGTAGGGATGATTCAGGAAATAATCACGGGCTTTATAGATATTAGTCAAGGATTAGACTGGATTTATGAGTTTTCGACTTCTAACTGGTTAAAAACAGATGTATCTTACCTAAACACCCCCGATTGTTATTTTTGTGGGGAGAAGATTCTTCCCCAGGAAAACCCCCTTTCCTCTTTGATGATAGGATCAGATTGTTCCTAAGAAAAACAAAACACATTCAACTCTAAAGAAAATATTAAGAGAATCGAATTAGAGAGGAAAAAAGAATAAGTTAGGACAAAGGAGATAATTCTCAAATATGTTCCCTACTTGTTTTAGCCTCAAAATTAGTCTCAAATTGGGCTAGTTGTCCGTGCCGTAAAAGTATTGAAAAATCAACAAATGAACGAGACTCAAGAAACCTTTTATCTGGTTTTATTAGAAACATCAGGGAACCAAAACTATATATTTTCTACTAATAAATTAAAAGAAAATATTGGGGCATCAGAATTGACTTATAGGGTAGGGACACAATGGGTTTTGGACTTAGTAGGAAATATCAATGAAACTCCCGAATTAACCCAATGGCAAAACAGTCAAGAATTTAGAGAAATACTCTTAAATTCAGAGATAAATCCACAGATTGAGGATTTAAAGAAACCAGTAGAAATTATTATTGCTACATCAGGAAAAGCACTTTTATTAACTAAAAGTGAGGAAAACGCTAGACAAATTATTAAAAATCTAACATCGAGAGCTTTAAAAGAAGCACCAGGAATTGATTTATGTGGTGTGTTTGTAGAATTTGAATGGAATAATTTAGTTGAAGGAATTAAAGCAGTTTATCAAAAATTTCAAAAAGTTCATAGTCAACTATCTTCCCCTTTAACAAGGTTTTTACAACTTCCCATAATAGAACCTTGTAAAAATAGTGGTTATCCAGCATCTTATTTTGATAATAAACGGAAAACTGTTATCTCTAAAATAAGTTTAGAAAAGCAACAACAAAAAGAAGAATCATTAAAGCGATTCAATAAAATTTTAGCTATCTACCAGCCCAACAGAAAATTTATTGAAGATATTAATAAATTAGAAAAGAAGTTCGACAATTTAGATTGGTTAGCTATTATTCATGCAGATGGTAATGGATTAGGACAGATATTTCTCAATTTTCAAAACTACCTAGAAAAACCTAACGATTCACGAGAATATATTAAGAAATTAAGAGAATTTTCTTTGGCTTTAGATATCTGTACTGAAAAAGCTTTTATAACAGCAATTGAGCAAAACTATCCTCAATCGACTCAAGAAATTCCTTTAATTCCTCTAATTATTGGCGGTGATGATTTAACAATTGTTTGTGAAGGTAAAAAAGCAATAAAATTAACTAAAGATTTTCTAGAAAACTTTGAAAAAGAAACATCCCAAGCTCAAAAGATAGGAGAGAACCCAATTGAAGTTATCCCAGAACTTAGTGCAGAAGCTTTTCAAGGGGTTAACCATTTATCAGCTTGTGCAGGAGTGGCAATTATTAAACCCCATTTTCCTTTTTCTGTCGCCTATGAGTTAGCAGAAGATTTAATTAAAAAAGCAAAACAAGTCAAGAATTACGTAACACAAACTGATGAAAAGGAAAAGGATGAGACTCAACCCTTACCTTGTTCAGCTATTGATTTTCATATTCTCTATGATTCGAGTGATGTAAAACTATCTTCGATTCGAGGCAAATTAAAAATTAAAGATACAATTTTACATAATCGTCCTTATGTTGTTACTCCTTTAGAAAAACTACAAAAAGCAGATAACAAAGATTGGGCAAAACAGCATCATTGGAATGTCTTAGAGAAAAAAGTTAAAATAATTAATGCTAAAAGTAAAGAAGATATCCAAACAAAAGCCTTACCAAGCAGTCAAATTCATAATCTTAGAACCGCTCTATTTTCAGGAAAAGAAGTGGCTGACGCTCAATATCAATTAATCTATCATCGTTATCAAGAACAAGGAATTAAAAAATTAGAAGATAGTGAAAATTCTCTTTATCGAGACAAATTAGAAGGCTATGAATATACTGATACTAAAGACAATATAACTCACATAACAAGTGTATTAGATGCGATTGATGCTGCTGAATTTTTAACAGAGGAAGAAGAAAATGTCTAACAACACAAGTCAATTTGAAACGCTATCTTTAACCTTGACAATAGACATGCTAAGTGATTGGCATATTGGTTCTGGTACAGGAAGAACAGGAGAGATAGATAGTTTAGTCAAAAGAGATCATAATGAACTTCCTTATATTCCAGCAAAAACAATTACAGGAATATGGAGAGATAATTGTGAGTTATTGACTCAAGGATTAGACGAAAATCAAGAGAATGGTACGTGGCAAAAATGGGTTAATTATTTATTTGGAGATCAACCTTCAGATCCTGAACGTTCTGTTGAACTATCTATTAATAAACCGATTCCTGCTGCTTTATCTATTCGTCCTGCTTATTTTCCTGCCGAACTATCAAAATTAATTAATAGTAAAGAAAAAACCATTAGTAAACAACTAAAACAAGCGATTACTTTTATTAAGCCAGGTATCACAATAGATAGTCAATCGGGTTGTGCAGTACAAGATTGTTTGCGACTAGAAGAACAAGTGAGAATGGGAACTATTTTAACAGCAGAATGTACTCTTTATTTACCCGAAAATGAAGAGCAGCAAAAAACCGCTTATTCTCTTTTAATTCTCAGTGCTAAACTTGTAGAAAGATTAGGGGGTAATCGACGTAGAGGTTCAGGTAAATGTCGTTTTATTATTAATAATAATTCCCCTTTTAAAATTTTTAAAAATGATGATGAATTAACAGCAATTAAATGGCTCAGAAACAGTGATAAAGAGATTGAAATACCTGAAACTCTTGATGATTATCTAAGTCATAATAATTCAACTTCTCAATCAGAATTTTTTAGTTATACAAATAATAATAATAATTGGGTTGCTCTTCCCTTACAGATTGAACTGCGATCGCCTCTTATTATTGCTAAACGAACGGTAGGAAACGTGGTGGAAAGTTTAGACTATATTCCTGGTACCCATTTACTAAAATTAGTCGCTAGAAAGTTAGGAAAATTAGGGATTAGCTTAACTGAAGCTATTACGAAAGGCGATTTATTAGTAACCAATGCCACCATTGTCATTGAAGAACAAAAAAGTCAGCCTGTTCCCTTCTGTTTATTCTATGAAAAATTAACAGGAGGGTTAGAAAAATTAGATACAGGAGGTCAAGTTTACAATCGTTTTTGTGAACCTGAACCTGATAAAAAACAATTAAAAGGACATCGTACTGGATATCTTATCTCAACTGAGAATAACACTAAACCTGTGTATAAAACTGTGGATTTAAGTTTAGGAACTCATAATGTTATAGAGGATAAATATCAACGTCCCACAAGAGAAGTAGGGGGAGTTTACAGTTATCAAGCAATAAAGACAGGAACAAAGCTCATTACAGAGTTAAGATTAACGAAAGATTTAGCTAATAAAATTAAAGAGAAAAAAGCTCAATGGTGGAAAACCCTAGAAGGAAGCGATCGCATAGGACAATCAAAAAAAGATGACTATGGAAATGTGAAAATTACTGTGGGAATCCCCTCTGATATTACTACAGAGACAGAGGGGATTAATTCTGTCTCTGATGAGCAATTAAATGGTAAACTATATGTCTGGTTACTTTCTGATTTATTATTAAGGAATAAATGTTTACGTCCCAGTATTAATAGCGAAGATTTAGCCAAAGAACTGAGTGATGATAAATTAGGAATTAAAGTTGAAAAAATCCCCTCTAAAGATACGGAAAACATAAATACTTTAACAGCAATAGCTCGTCAAAATCGCTTAGAATCATGGCAAGTAAAATGGGGATTACCTCGACCTTCTTTAGTAGGAAATAGTGCTGGTAGTTGTTTTATATTTCAAATAACTTATCCTCAAGACAGTAACAAAATCACTGAATTTAAAAATAAATTACAGCAATTAGAAGTCAGTGGAATTGGAGAAAGAACAGCAGAAGGTTATGGACAAATATCCTTTAACCATCCTTTATTAGTTAATGAGTTTCCGAAGAGATTTGAAAAACAAGATCATGAAAAACAGCAGCAAAAAACTCAACAGACTTCTAGTAAGTCTAGTTCTAAAACAAATTTAATAAAAGAGAAAGGAGAGAAAAGTAGGATCTTTAACTATGCTGCTATCACTGAAACAGCAGCTTTACGAGAAGACATATATAGACAAGTGACTAAGATGGCTTCTCAAGAGAAAAGACGAGAAGAAGTATTAGGAATAACTATCAAAGATGGAGAAAGTAAACCTTCTATGAGTCAGTTGGGCGCATTAAGAACTGTAATGAGTCGATTACAATCTCAGGATGATTCAGAAAATATTATTAGTTGGATTGATAGTGTCTTGGATAATAAAAATCGTCGAGAAAAATGGAATAAAGAAAGTTTAGAGGAAATTAAAAAATTAGTTAATCAATCTAATAAAATTTGGCAACATATAAATATTAATCCTGACTTAATTCTCACTGAAAATGGATTAATAAGACAACAAAGGGAATTATGGGCAGAAACCATACGAGCATTGATTAGTCTTTCTATTTTAGCTCATAAAAGAGACTTAGAAAAACCTAGCACTCAGTCTGAAACTCAACAAACATCGGAGGTCTAATATGGCGAGGAAACTTCATTCACGGTACAAAATTACAGGAGAATTAATAACCATGAGTCCTCTACATATTGGAGGATTAGGAGGAGATATTGATAGTGATTTAGCTTTAGCTGTTAATGGGAAAGGAGAGTATTATGTTCCAGGGACAAGTATGGCGGGAGCCTTAAGAAATTGGATGGAAATTATTGATAAAGACACAACAGACTTTCTTTGGGGTGATAATGAAAATTATGACCATGCTAGTTTTGTCTTAGTAGAAGATGCTCCTATAAAACTGTCACGGCAAGTACCAGAAATTCGAGATAATGTAGCCATTGATCGTCAATGGGGAACTGCCGTTGAGCAAATGAAATTTGACCGAATGATTCTTCCAAGAGGAGTAAAAATACCTCTAGAAATAACTATTGAAAGACCTTATGCAAAAAAATATAATCAGTCTTCTATTATCAAGCTTTCAAATGAGGAATGGCATCATTATCAATTCTCTTTGTGCCAATTATTAAATGCACTACAACAAGGACAAATTTCATTAGGTGCGGCTAAAACAAGAGGGTTAGGAAAAGTAAAACTCTATGACCCCAAAGTTCATAAGCAAGAAATAGACAATTTTCAAGGATTTTTAGACTATTTAGAAGATAAGTTAGCAGATGATACACACAACTGGACTAATGAAGGAATAGAAATTCAGTCAGATAACTTAGGAAAAATAGAAATTTCTATTCACTGGAAACCCGTTAGTTCGGTCATGGTTAAAGCAGAAGGAGAGGGGATCGCTGTTGATATTCTTCCCTTAGTTAGTGGATTTAATGGAGGGATTACTTTTGTCTTACCCGGAAGTTCTATTAAAGGTGCATTGAGAACCCAAGCTGAACGAATTATGAGAACTGTTCTTCAAGAAGAACCCCCTCGAATTGATGATAATTCAAACAAAAATTTTAATGACCAAATTGATTTACGTTTAGTCAAAACTTTATTTGGTTCTCCTGCTAAGTTAGATTCAAATAGCCAGCAATTGGGCTATTTGGGAGCCTTATCTGTTGATGACTGTTTTGCTAAAATCCCTCTTAATTATTGGCCAGAAGTGGAAAATGCTAAGGATGAAAGTTCTTTAAGAAATGCCTTAGACCATAATAAACTTTATCACACTCAACAAGCTTTTCATGTAGCCATAGATCGTTGGACAGGAGGAGCCGCCGATAGTTATCTGTATACCATTCTTGAACCAATGGGGGTGACTTGGTTTCCTCTTAATTTAAGTCTTGATTTACATCGTTTAGAGCGAAAAAATTATGAAAATGAATATTATCCTTGTTCCGTTTTACTCTTATTAACCCTCAGAGATTTAATTAATCAAAGAATCCCCTTGGGATTTGGTACAAATAGAGGTTTTGGAGCTATTGACATCACTAAGATTGATTTTAAAGGAATCGGAAATTTAAAAGATTTAACTTCATTAAATAACTTGGAGTTAACTCAACCAAAACATGACTTATCAGATATGAATCAGACTTTATTAAATACATTAAATCGAGAATGGCAAACTTGGATTGATAATCAAACTTCACAGGAGGTTAACTAAAATGACTGAGAAAATTCTCTATCAGATTGGTTTATCTGATGTTACTTTATTAGACATAATTCAACTATATAAGAAGAAACTGAAAGATGCTATTGCCTTACTTTATTCTCCACAGTCTTGTTATTTCGCTAGGCTTCAAGAGACTAATGACTTGGGTAAATTAATGATTTTTGACTCAGAAAAAACTAATCGAGAAATTGACCTTGTTCTTAATTATCAAAAAAGTTATATTTTTGAAGCCAGAATATTTAATGAACATTATGAACTACGCTGGTTAAATGATTATAATGGAAAAGGTAAAGCCGTTTTGCTATCTGAAGTCCCACTATCTAATGATTCAGGAATAGATCAAGAGTTTAGTTCATCTCTTGAACCGTATGATCAATCTTCAGGACTATTTAAGTTTATTGACACCATTCCACAGCAATATTTAATCTGGGGAGAAAAAATTGATGATAAATCTTTAGATAATTGGGTGACAGTCTCTACTGCGAGGATTGGGTCGTTAAATATTCCTTTCAATAAAGACTTAGACAAAAATAAACGAATTTATTTAAAGACCTTAGAATATTTCAAAGAAGTAGATGAGTGTGGTAACGTCTCTGTCATTGAAGAACGATTAGTTAATTTGGAGGTACAGTAAAATGACTGAAGGAACTTTATTTGTTAAAATCAAAAAAAATAAAAAGGGAAACATTAAAAAAGATATTCAATTAATCTTTACTAACAGTAGGGCTGAATATTCTACTAAAAATCTTAATCAAATTCCTCCTGAACAAGTTTCCCTTGCTTTAACTGAAAAATTAGCGGAAAATATTAGACAGGAGATTACCGTACAGTTTGAAGAAGAAGGAGATCAACTCCTAAAAATTCGAGAAAAAGGAACAGACTGGGATCGTCCAGAAGCTAAACCAGTTAAACCTACTGAGAAAAAGAACAAAGAAATACAAGCATTTACTCGAAAATCTACGTCTAAAACCAATAAAAATATAGTTGGGGAATTTCATAACCCTTATAATTTTATTCCTGCATTATCTAGAAAACATTTAGATAACTATCCGGAAAAAGATATTGCAAAAGAATTAGGTGATGATCTTCCTAAAGGACATGGATGCTATCATCAAAATTATTGGAGTGGTCGGATTTCCGTTACTTTAAAAACTGTTACTCCCCTATTAATCCCTGATGCTTCTAATGCTACTGAAGATAAGAATAACCATAAAACCTATTCTATTCGTATTGATTCAGAGGGAAAACCTTATTTACCCTCTACTTCTATTAAAGGGATGGTAAGAAGTGCTTATGAAGCTGTTACTAATTCTCGATTAAGTATTTTTAAAAAACATCAAGATCGATTAGCTTATCGAATGTCTACAAAAATAGGATTACAGATGATCCCAGCTAGAATTGAGAATAACCGAATTTATCTCTATACAGGTACATCAGAGATTAGTAATGATGGAAAGCCCATTCAAGGTTATCCTATGTATGCTGCATGGTTAAAATGCTATAATCCGAATAATTCTGAAAGAGCAAGAAGGGCTATTAGATATCCTAATAATTCTTTACCAGAACATGGTGAAAAAATTACAGCTTGGATAGAAAAATATCAAAAAGTTAGAAATAATGGCCAAGTTGTTTTTAGCTATTGGAAGGTTAGAAAAATTGTTCGTTTTGGAGAAAAAATTGGACAGAAACCAGAACCTAGTAATGGATTTAGGAACCACCAGTCTTTAGGAGAAATTCAAAAAGTTAATGGTTTTGTTTGCCTTACTAACAAAAATATAGATAATAAGCATGATGAACGGCTCTTCTTCTCAATTAATTCACCTATTGAGATAGAACTCAATTGCAGTCTGAAAAAAAAATGGACAGAATTAATTAGTAATTATCAGAAAATTCATGAAACCGAAAGAAATCAAGGGAAACTCTCTCCTCCAGCACTTAATAATTCTGTGTGGTCACGTCATATTACTGGAGGTGAATTAGAAAAAAGTTTAAGTGATGGTACACTTTGTTATGCTCAAGTTCAGAAAAATGGTAATGATTATAATGTTATTAATTTATATCCTGTGATGATTTCCAGAGGATTATATCAAGTCTCTCCGGATAGTCTCCTAAAGGATTCTAAGTTACATCCTGCAAGTTACATTGATGAATTATCTCCTGCTGATCGAGTATTTGGATGGGTTAAACAAAATAAAGGTCAATCAAAAACTCAAAAAGGGACAACCTCCTATAAAGGAAACTTAAGAATTTTTAATGTTACTTGTCGGACAGATGATGGGATAGAATCTTTTGGAGATACTGGTTTTCCTCTGACTATTTTGGGGGAGCCAAAAGAACAACAAGCCAGATTTTATCAAGCTCAGGATAAATCAGGAACTCCCTTAGATAATAGTAGGGAAGAACAAGCTTATAGTGATGTTGATCAAGGATTAAGAGGAAGAAAAGTTTATCCTCATCATAATGGATTACCTGATAAATATTGGTCTGAACCTCAGAAATATCGCTCCGAAGATATTAATGGTTATTATCAAGAGTATCGTCAACCTTCTGGAGAAAAAGAAAAAACTGATCAAAATCGTTCAATTAAAGCATGGGTTAAACCTAATGTTGAATTTTCCTTTACTATTGATATTATTAACTTATCTCCAGTAGAATTGGGCGCATTGCTTTGGTTACTTTCTTTAGAGGATAATTATTATCATCGTTTAGGAGGTGGAAAACCGTTAGGTTTTGGGAGTGTTCAACTCAATATTAATTGGGATAACACTGATTTAAGAACCGGTGAAGATTGGCAAAAATATTATCAATCTCTTTTCCCCATTAATAAACCAGATGCTAAAACAGCAGAGACTTGTATTGAATTGTTTAAAACTGCCCTAGAACAAGCTTACGGAAATGGGACTACTTTTCAGGATATTTCTTTTATTACGGCTTTCAGAACTTCTGCTAAAGGATTTGATGATAAATTACCGATTCATTATCCTCGAACGACGAAAGAACGTAATCCAAAAGGGGAAGGGTTCGATTGGTTTGTTGACAATGAAAGAGTGGGGCAAGGATTAAAACTTCCTTTACCCTCATTAGCAGAAGATACAGGATTACCTTTTAATCCTTGTCAAAATCAGTCTAATAACTCAACAAATAATCGGAGGTAAATAATGGCAAAAATTCTTATTTCTCCACTTGGAGTAGGAGGAAGATTTAAAGAGCAAACCAAAAATCGAGAGGGACGAGAGTATCAAAATACTACTTATAAAATAGATGATAAATATTATCATAATAGCCGATTTATTTCCTCAGTTTTGTATAAACATTTTGACTTAGATGGAGTCATTTTTATTGGTACTGTTAAGTCCATGTGGGAAGCTGTTTATGAATATTTTTGTGAGGAAAATCAAATTGATGTAAATACCGAATATTGGTGGAATTTAGTCGATACAATTGATCAATGTAATTATAATAGTAATTTAGACATATTAGATTTATCAATCCTTGAAGAAATTTTAGGAACTCAATCTCAGTGTATTCTCATTAAATATGGAATAACTGAAGAGGAATTATGGGAGAATTTTGAGCGAGTTATTGAGGTGATTAATTCTTTAAGTAACCGAGATGAAATTTATATTGATATTACTCATGCCTTTCGGTCTTTATCTGTTCTCCAATTTTTGAGTATCACTTTTATCCAAGATTTATTGATTGATAAGGAAATTACAATTAAAGGAATTTATTATGGGATGTTAGAAGTGGCTCGTCCTAGTGAATTAGGTTTTACCCCTATTATTAATTTAATGCCTTTTTTTGAAATGATTTCTTGGATGCAAGGAGCTTATAGTTTTAAAAATTTTGGTAATGGGTATTTGATTTCTCAATTATTACATCAACAAAATCAACTAGCATTATCCAAGAATATTTTACAGCTTTCTGAAGCAATCAATTTGAATTATTTACCTACTATTCAACAACGAGCTATTGATTTAAAATCTAGTCTACATCAAGGAGAGAACACTATACCTTTTAAGTATCTTAAGCATATTCCAGAGGATTTTGTCAATCAATTTTCCTCTCCATTTTCTCGACAAAGTGATTTCCAAATAGAATTAGCTAAGTGGTACTTTGATCATAAACATTATGCCGCCGGATATGTCACCTTGGCTGAATCTATTATCACTTATCTCTGTGAGCTTAATCATCTAGACTTTAAAAATTATGATGATAGAGAAAAAATGAAGAAAATGCTAGGAGACGATTCCCATAAACAACGAGAATTATCTTATCTATTTAATCAAAAAATAAATCGTATTCGTAATGCCATTGCTCATGCTTCTTATAATAAAAAAAGACCCAGCTATTTAGATGCTATTAACAATGCTAATACTTATTATCATCAGATAAAAAATATATTTAACTCAAGAACATTGGGAGAAATTCATCACAATTAAAAAAAGCTAATCATTAGTTGGTTAATTCATTATTATCAAGAGTTCAGTAATTTACGAGCTAACTTGGCATAAGTTTTAACAGTTTCATAAGATATATCCATATCTTCTGCTATCTCTTTTAAAGATTCTCCTTGTTCTTGACGCGCTAAAATCGTAGCTCTAGTTTGACACACTTTTAAGGCTCTTTCTCCTCCCTTTCGCTTTTGAAAACTCATTAATTGTAGGGTGAGTTCTTCAATACGTTTACTGATTGAAATACCTATGTTTACTGATTCTTTTATATTCTCATTAGAGAACCAACCATTACGAGTTTGTCCTAAACCGAACGGAGTTTTATGCCCTGTCCCACAATAAGGTGCAAGTTGACCTAAAGCAAAAAATAATTGAGTAAACTCTTGGTGCTTTCTTCCCTGTGTTGATAATCCATATTCAACTCCACCAATAAACCCCGTTACCATCCCTTTTTTTCCTCCAGTCACTTTGAGGGTTTGGATTTGATGGCGTAAAATAATGACATGATTATCGACCCATTGTAAAAAAGTCTCTGAATCAATAGGATGATTAGCAAAATCATTCCATCGTCGTAAATAACTTTGAAAAACATTAAAGGGTAAAGGTAAAGGAAAATGATGTTGTTTACGACGAAAACTGGTAGGAGAAGTAAAAGTTAACGCTAACGTTTCTTCAATGGGGGTTTCTAATAAAGATTGATACGTTATTGGTGGATAAGTAATCGTATTTGATAAAATTTCCCATGAAACAGTTTTCTGTTTAATAATATCAGGAAAATTATTAACCCATTCTTGTAACCATTGAACGACTGATGAATTTAAGCCAGTAATTTTAAATGAATAGGATTGTTCAGTAGAAATCTGTATCCTTTCAGATGTATTTAATTCTAATCCATTTAATCTTGAAATCGTAAAAGGTTTTTCTGATTGTCCATCATGTAAGTATTGAGATAATTCTGGATTACTTTGACGAACTTCATTCAAAAACCATCCATGAAGTCCAGTAATATATTGTGGACGAATAACTCCATTATTTAAAGCTTTTAATTCTAAACGAGTCTCTATTAAATCCATTGATACTTTTTGTTTTAATCAGATTTTTCTTGATTTTTGAATATTAAGAAATATCAAGATAATTCAAGTCAGTTTTGGTGATTTTAGTAAATTTATGATACTATCAAATCATAAATTTTGGAACCTTGAAAACTAAATATTGTCTCATCATTTCCTGCAAATCGACGCAGGTCGTCTATGACCCTCAAAGCAGCATTCTCTCGTAGACCTGCGTCGATGCCTTATATAATCAGGGTTTGAGGGTTATGAAAAATTGTTTTCTGAGGGAAAATTGTTTCGATTTAAGGGGGTGCGTCGATTTGTCCTCTGTAACTCAGTCCCTGTAAGGCTCCTCAGACGAACTCTTTCCTTTACACTTTCCCCGCCAGGGGATGGAAACTTGTGCTTTTGCTGCTGACGCGTTGGTCAGCAAAGCTTTCCTTTACACTTTCCCCGCCAGGGGATGGAAACTAAATTTGAAAATTCCATAATTACCTCTTTGGTATTATCTTTCCTTTACACTTTCCCCGCCAGGGGATGGAAACAGGCTTGAATGCATATACGTACCATTGCTTCTGATAATGGTCGTTCTTTCCTTTACACTTTCCCCGCCAGGGGATGGAAACTCCGGATTGCGGTAAAGCCAATCCTGACAACCCCTTTCCTTTACACTTTCCCCGCCAGGGGATGGAAACGAATTACTTAGAAGAAGAAAGAACTATTAGAATCCCCAGATTCTTTCCTTTACACTTTCCCCGCCAGGGGATGGAAACTGTCTCACCTCAGAATCTAAGGCACTCCGTCCCATAACCTTTCCTTTACACTTTCCCCGCCAGGGGATGGAAACGCTTTGGGTGTGCTATAGTACACATCGTTAAAGAACTTTCCTTTACACTTTCCCCGCCAGGGGATGGAAACTATTTGCTTGTCTAACATATCTTTGTCCTATTAATTCTTTCCTTTACACTTTCCCCGCCAGGGGATGGAAACAACAACTATCCGGTGGAAGCCACACGAGCGTTCTTTCCTTTACACTTTCCCCGCCAGGGGATGGAAACAACGCTCATTGACCATCGAAGCAGGCACCCAAAGCAACTTTCCTTTACACTTTCCCCGCCAGGGGATGGAAACAAAACATTAATCCGAGAAAGTCAAAATCCATCAACTTCAGCTTTCCTTTACACTTTCCCCGCCAGGGGATGGAAACAGTGTGTGGCAAAAAACCAGCTGTTTACCTTTAAAAACTTTCCTTTACACTTTCCCCGCCAGGGGATGGAAACATAATAAACCATGATCAGCCCACTCCATGCAGGATGAAGCGAGACTTTCCTTTACACTTTCCCCGCCAGGGGATGGAAACGTAACCTTGTTTGTTTAGCCCACCAGATAAAAACCCGGACAAACTTTCCTTTACACTTTCCCCGCCAGGGGATGGAAACATCAACTTGTTGAGGCATCGATATGAATGAAAGAATTCTTTCCTTTACACTTTCCCCGCCAGGGGATGGAAACCCGTTATAATCTTCTTGGAGAGCAGCCCAACTGCTTTCCTTTACACTTTCCCCGCCAGGGGATGGAAACCATCAATTACCTCCTCTGTTTCGTTTTTATTGCTTCTTTCCTTTACACTTTCCCCGCCAGGGGATGGAAACTAGGGTAGCGAGACTGTACCACGTGCCGGGAAGTCTTTCCTTTACACTTTCCCCGCCAGGGGATGGAAACAAGATCTCAAGCATAAGTTTGTTACCTATATATGATTCTTTCCTTTACACTTTCCCCGCCAGGGGATGGAAACGACTTACATTTGTCAGCCAAAGCTCGATTGCATCCTTTCCTTTACACTTTCCCCGCCAGGGGATGGAAACGTCGATCATTGAGTCGAAAGGTCCTGTGAATATGGTCTTTCCTTTACACTTTCCCCGCCAGGGGATGGAAACTTTTTCTCTTTATCGAAACCAATACAAAAGTCTCTGGATGGAATGCCGCTAAGTTATTCTGCGCGCTGGCGGAGCCAGATCCGCTTTGCGGATCGCTGCGAACGGAAAAAGCCAGAAATCTCTGCTATACCTGGGTTTGCGACCAGTTTACATTAACTAGATTTATGGCAAAAGTCCCTCATCCAACCCAAGTTTTGATACAACAATTTAACATAGGCATCGGACTCCCATTTCAAGAGTTATTAAAAAAGGAAATAATTGAAGATATTTTAAAAGAAGTTGGGGTAAAATATAAAAGTAGGATTTATAATCCTATTGTAATAGTATGGTCGTTTCTTTCTCAAGTCTTAGATCCTGATCATAGTTGTCAAAATGCCGTCAGTAGAATTATAGCTTATTTGGCATCTGAAGGGTTAGAAACTCCATCAGAGAACACAAGTGCTTATTGCCAAGCTAGAAAAAAATTACCCGAACAATTATTTAAAAGGTTGTTAGAAACCAGTGCCAAACATAATGAGAATAAAGTCTCTAAAAAACATTTATGGCATGGTCATTGTGTAAAAAGTATTGATGGCTCCACTGTGTCAATGCCTGATACCTTAAAAAACCAGCAAGCCTATCCACAGCATAGTTCTCAGAAAAAAGGTTGTGGTTTTCCTTTGGCAAAAATTGGGGTATTATTTAGTTATGCTACCGGCTCGGCTGTGGGCATAGTTATTGATATTTTTAAGACTCATGACATCAAATTAGCTAGAAAGTTAACTGATTATTTAGACCCAGGTGATATTCTCTTGGGGGATAGAGCTTTTTGCAGTTATATAGACATTTATTTCTGGAAAAAGAAAGGAATAGATAGTGTTATGAGGCTACATCAAGGACGCTTACAAAAAGGTAAAAAAAGACCTAAATATACAGTATCTCCTCCCTTTAAAAAGAAAAAGAAAACAAGAAAGTGTCCACATGGTGCAGCCGCACTCGCGAAGCGAGACCGCCTAATCTTATGGGAAAAGCCAAAACGCAAACCAAAAGATATATCCAGAGAAGATTTTGATTCTCTTCCAAAAGATTTAGCCCAATCGAGAAATTCATTGCTACATTTGTATTCCAGGGTTTAGAACCAAAGAAATCATTGTCGTAACAACTTTAATAGATGCGGTTGAGTATCCATCCAGTGATATTTTAGACCTTTATGATTCTCGATGGCAAGCTGAAGTTAACTTGAGGAATATCAAGACGACCTTGGGAATGGATATTTTAAGCTGCCAAACCCCAGAGATGGTACGAAAAGAAATTTACGTTTATTTATTAGCTTATAACTTATTAAGGTCGATTATGTACGATGCAGGAGATGCTTTTGGGTGTAAACCTATCCGTTTATCTTTACAAGCTACTAGACAACACCTAGATAATTTTAGCACTAAATGGGTTGACAAACCCAGAAAAAAAGTCAAGAAAATCTATCGAACAATGCTTAAAAAGGTCGCTGATAGTTATGAAAAGAGACGAGTTGGCCGAGTCGAACCAAGAGTCCGAAAACGCCGTCCGAAAGCCTACCCATTAATGCAAGAACCTCGTGCAGTTCTTCGCGCTAAAATGAAATCCGCATGAAATCCGCCTTGGATCAGCTATCGCAGAGTAAGACCACTAAAGTTTAAGGCGATCGCAAAACTTTAAGGCGATCGCAAAACTTCGAGGGGATAGAGAGCGACATTATAGCCCAAGAAAAGAACTTCTGTGAGCGTAATCAAAAAATATTAAGTACAATAAATCCAGGAAAATTAAGAGTGAGCAACGAGGTTCAATGCAACCATTATCAATTGATTTGAGACAAAAGATTATAAGTGTATATGAACAAGAAAAAGTCTCAATTAGGAAACTAGCCAAACGTTTCTATGTATCTAAAAGCTTCATTCAAAAACTATTAAAACAATATCAACAGACAGGAGACATTAAACCAAAACCCCAAGGAGGAAATGTACCTCCCAAAGTCCAGGGTGAGAATTTAGTTACCTTAACAGAAATTATTGAAGATAATAATGATGCCACTTTGTCAGAACTATGTGACTTACTAGAACAGAAAACGAAGATTAGAGTTAGTACAGCAACAATGGGAAGAATTAGTCATGATTTGGATTATACAGTCAAAAAAAAACTCTCCATGCAGGCGAGAAAGAAAGTGAAGAAATCCAGCTAAAAAGAGCAGAGTTTTGGCAAAAGATTCGAGATATTAAAGTTGAAGATTTAATCTTTATTGATGAATCAGGGGTTAATTTAGCTATGCTCAGACTCTATGCTAGAGCCTTAAAGGGAACAAGAGCTAGAGGGAAAAAACCACAAAAACGAGGCAAAAATATCTCAATAATCACTGCATTATCTCTTGAAAAAGTCTTGGCCTCCAGTAATATTTACGGCTCAGTAGATGGGACAACATTTGAAGCTTTTATTGTTACAAAGTTAGTCCCAGAACTTTGGGAGAACGCCTGTGTCGTTCTTGATAATGCTCGAATTCATCTGGGAGAAATGGTCAGAGAAGCTATTGAACAAAAAGGCGCAAAACTTATTTATTTATCTCCTTATTCTCCTGAATTTTCCCCAATTGAAAATTTCTGGTCAAAGGTTAAAGCTATCTTGAGAAAACTTAAAGCCAGAACTTATAAAGATTTGATTGATGGCATTTTTGATGCTATGGCTCAAGTTACTCAACAAGATATTCGTAACTGGTTTGCCCACTGCTGCTACTGTACCTCATGAGTCCGAGAAATGCTATATCTCCCCAGGAAGCTAATTCATTGACTATACTATATTGCCAGTCAGGATGTAAACCATTTTCAATTTCGTCAAAAAGAAAAATGGTTGATGGTGATTGATATTTTTTGACCATAACTTCTAAAGAGCTAACTTTTGACTCCTGGTAATTGAAAATATATTCTGTTTTACAAATACCTGATATCAAATTACTATAACTATAAATTTCTCCATTACTACAGTTAGGATTCCATATAATAGGTGATTTACTTCGTAATTCGGACGGCATAACTAAATAGCAGTTAATATCAATTTCTCTATCAGCAATTATGTCACCTCTATCTAAAGTATAATTAATAGTTGAGCCGTTATCAAAGGTTAGGGAAGTTTTGAAATCATCACAAATATTTGTAAAAGGATTAAAGAAACTTTTATTATTTGTTAGCAAAGAAAAAAGTAATTGAAGAAAAATAGTTTTTTCTCCATTTTGACTGCCAATAGGAAAAATAGCAGGTTTCAAACTCGGTTCAAAAGTTAATTCTACATCTTTGAGAATGGGAAAATTGAAGACGGCTACTTTAAGTAATTTCATTTCTAAAAATTCTCCTTAATAATAATTTTGTAACTAAAAATCAAGCTTGGTATTTATTGATCTACTTTGTGAAGCTTGAAAAGCTTTTTCAAAAGGGGCTGGATGAAGTAAGTTAGAATTTTCAGAAGTTACCCATGTAATTTTGTCGACTCGACTAGGAACACTATAAATAGACCGAGGAGGTAAAGCTTTATTTCCTTCTATTGTAATATCCCGCCCAACGTATCCAGCAGGGAGGTATTTAAAATATAACCAACCCAAAGGAAGATTATCAGGAGAGACAATAAGGTTATTAGGAAGTAATAATAAAGCTTCATAGAAAGGGATTTTTATTTCATCTATAACTGATGGTAAATCAGTGTCTAGCATCAGCTTTAACCAGTTTTTTTCTAACCAATAAACGGGGATTTGTTGATGAAAAATGTCTAAAGCAGAACAGACCCCAAGTTGCCAAGTCCCATCTTCAGCATAATCATCAGTATTGAAAGTAATATCTAAAATATCTTGACGACCATTAGTTGTAAATAAATTGTTTAGTATTACTTGGTCTAAAGAACAATAATTTTTGACTTTTTGATAATTATACTTCTTAAGTAACTGTTGATATAAATCACTTTTAAGATAATATTGTTTTCTTTTTTTATATATATTTTTAAGCACTTGAACTAAAGTCATTGATTTTTCTCCTATTTAATAACTGAAAATAAAACTCCAATAATTAATTCACATAAATCATAATATTGGTACTTTGATTTAAGTCTATTATAACTTATTTTTAAAGTAAAAAATATTATGATTTAAAATTAATTAAGGCTTATTTATTACTAATGTCAAGCAAAATTAGGGGATAAATAAGTCCCCTAAAATATCAATTAGAAATCGTAGTCTTCCTCAGTTTCTTGCCCCGAATAACCATGATTATCATCTTGGAATTTGGTAGGAAAATCTTTGTATTCATCCCACAAAGATAAGATCAGTTGACCTGTTTCAGAAGATTTAGGTAACATTAAGTCTTGAATGGGAGTCCCGACCAATTTAACGGAGCGATCGCCTTTTCGATCTACAACTTTTTCTACCCCAACTTGGTCAATGGCAGGGGCTAACCTCAGTGAAGGACAAACAAAGGGTGCTTTACCATCCCCCTTGTGAACTCCCAGATTGATATCAACTACAGTAAGAGCATGAGCCTTATCGCTTAAAGCTTTCTGAGGTTGTTGTCTTAGCTTAAAGAAAACCCGTTCAATCTCCCCTCGAAAAACCTTGATTTCTTCACCGAGACTGCCCCCAGTACCGGCACCAAGTCCTAACCGTAGGGGTATGTGATGTAACGGTTCATTGTTGTCGTCAAGGAACAGAATTAAGTATCTTGTTCTTAACCGATAAGAATCTCTGTTTTGGTGAGTAAATTCACCATATCTTGTCAATTTGCCTTTTCTGTATGCCATACCAACATATTGCCAACCATTATCAGTCTTTTCTTGAACCTCGATGTTAGAGCGATGAATCAACGAGAAACGGATATGTTGAGTTAAGAAACCGTCAATATGCCGTTCTGTGGGCTTATCCTGGTCAAAAACTAAGCTAGTCGGGGTAAAATGGTCAGGAACTCTTAGCTCTACTAACTCAGCTTGTTCATTGGGAATGAAGACACCCCAAGGAATGTTAAATTGTTTAATCTGGGATAACGATAAATTATCCGGGTTGTGTATTTGGCAATAAGGTATGGACTCGGAAAGGGTCACATCTTCATCGAATTCAGTGAGAAAATCAGTGTTAGTCATGGTTAAATCTTCGTTATTCTTTGCTTTTCGTGGTGTAGCCATTGATGAATGGTGAAGAGAGGATAAACAAGGAGGTTTTACCCCCCTTGTCCCTATGCCCTAAAACTCAGCGTTCGGATAACAACGGTTGAAACTTGAGATATAAAAGCCCTTAAATTGGTCTTTATAAGGTTCAAAAGCTTCTGTCACTGCTTTTCGAGTAAATTCAGGGACAACGAAGCTGATAAACTTTTCTTCTTTTGGATAAGTCATCCCATCATCTGGGTCAACTGCTAACTCGTGGCTGCACAAAGTAACCGCAACTTCAATGGGATTTTGTTGTTGATACTCTTTAATAGCAAGTTCACAGCTATTGATGCGGGGATGAAATGTTCGGCTGATTCTCTCAAAAGCACTACACCATCCTCTTTGGCGATCGCCCTCGAAATTGATGAACATGGGACAATCAAGGCAGGTTTGGCACTGTGTTAAGCCCTCGATAGGCTTGAAATCTTGGTTTTGTCGCATAATGAAAGTAATAGATTTATTATCGGAGAGTGGAGAAATTTAGGTTTCTTGCGCTCTCTTTTGCTGTAATTAGGGTTAACTGAATAAGGCTAGAACAGTTATCATTTCAAGGTTACAGACGAATCTAGCTCCGGAAAAGTGCAACAAAAAAGCGTACTATTACCCCCAAAAAGCCCTAAA
>JAAUYD010111265.1_pt1 | contig 39070 bp, 37 predicted proteins | sample 7278101 | NCBI WGS metagenome assembly JAAUYD01 (sample SAMN14350128, study PRJNA611818) | marine sediment metagenome | isolation source: surface marine sediment (0.6m) | place: French Polynesia: Moorea | collected 2018-08
GAATCAAGGCTCTCCAGAATCGGCAATTTTCCTGGCCTGGGCGGAAAATCCTAGACATAATGTCTATTTCTGTTTAGGATTGTCTAGGTTTTTGTCTTCTAGAAAAAGCTCCTCTTCATTAATATTTCTTGCATTATAGCAAAAAATACGGATATTATTCAAGCTCGCTCTTTCGACTATATTGTTACTAATTATACGAACCATCTAATGCGATCGCCGTTCCAGGTTAGGTTGATGAACAAAACTTAACAAAACATCCAACTCATTAGCTTTACTCTTAATTATTTTAGGAGTGCTAAATACGGTATAATATATTCTATATAAAGAGCCGTAATTATTGTGATCGTAACATTTCTTTCACTTTAATGTAAATCTCTTCAAAAGCTAAACTAGACACTTCATTTTCATCCAATAAAATTGTTTTTTGCTGATATTCACCCTGAAAAGGTTGACGAAAAATATACAATTGACGATTGGTTAGATCCAAAACCCAATAATCGGTTATTTCTGCTTTAGCATACACCTTTGCCTTGAAATCTGTATCTCGTTCTATACTACTATCAGACCGTAGGGTGGGCAAATTCCGAGATTTATCTGGGCTACCTGTAAATTAGAAAACTTTGCCCACCCTACAAAACTGGTGCTTAATGTTCCTTTAACAAACACTCTCTTAGTCTCCAATGATATGTACTTGATTGGAAAAATTGAAGTCAAGACTTTCTATGTTCTGTTTTTAGTTAAATTATGAAAACCACCAACTTCGCCCAAAGTGTACAATGGTCTTCCTTTAACCTCTTCATAGATTCGCCCAATATATTCCCCTAAGATGCCAAGACATACAAGTTGAACTGACCCTAAAAAGAAAATCGCAATCATAATGGTGGCCAATCCTGTAATGGGGGAGTTGGGGTCATACAAACGCCAATAAAGCACCAACAACGCCATCAGTAATGCCACCGCAGCAGAAAGTAACCCTAGATATGTTGATAGTCTTAAAGGAACTCTCGAAAACGAAATTAGACTATTTAAGGCTAGGGAAAAGGACTTACGGAAAGTGTACTTAACTTCTCCGGCATAGCGAGGATCTCGCTCAAATTTAACGGCGGTTTGCCGAAAACCAATCCAAGCTCTCAAACCCCTAATATAGCGATTTCTTTCTGGCATGGCATTGAGAACATTGACTACCTGCCGATCCATTAAACAAAAATCCCCCGTATCCGCCGGAATATCCACGTCCGCTAATCGTTTAAGAAGACGGTAGAATAAATAGGCTGTAAACCGCTTAAACCATCCTTCCTGCTTGCGTTTGAGACGCTGAGCATAGACGACTTCATAACCCTGTCTCCATTTGTCAATCATCTCAGGGATTAACTCAGGTGGATCTTGTAAGTCGGCATCGAGAACGATTATCACTTGACCCCTAGCAAAATTAAGTCCAGCCGTTACGGCTGTCTGGTGTCCAAAATTACGGGCTAAACTAAGATAACACACTCTGGGATCTGTTTGATGTAGTTCTCGAATGAGTTTGAGGGATTTATCCCAACTACCATCGTTAACTAAAATTAATTCCACTAAACCATCAAGGCGAGTCATTACCTTGCTTACGCGATGGTAGAGTTGGGGAATTGTTTCTTCTTCGTTATAGATGGGAATAATAAAAGAGTATTTGGGAGTTTCAGAAGCACTATTCACGGACTTTTTCATGATCTAGGCCAATAGAAAGTTTACTTTAATTCTAAAGGACATCAAAATTCTCAGAGATTGTCATCCTTAATTATTGAGTTCACCGTTTTCTGTTTCCTATTCCTTTAATTTTTGGGTAAAAGTAGCTTAACTGAGGAGCTTGACCAGTTTTCAATAAATAATTGTTTATTCACTTGCATCTCTTCAATAGGTTCATCTTTACTTGACCTAATAGCAATCAATGCACAATAATTGAACTGATTATATGGCGATTTATCCATTAACTTAGCTGAGTAATTTTCAGGACTAACTATACCCACTAGCACAATAATTATCATAATTCCTGCCAAAATTAGCCCTGAGAGCTTGGTTATCTTTGGAAAGCTAAATAACGGAAAAAGTTGCTGTTTTTTAGAGACTCTGCGGTAATAAAATCCTGCTAATACTAGATTAGTAATTATCCAAAAGCTGATTATTATTGGATAATTGATCGAGTTGATTAAGCTCAATAATTCCGTAGAAAGAGCGATCAAACTTCCTAAAATAATAACAGCAGATAGATAAGATCTACGCCAATCTTGCTTAGGTTGATACAAGATGAAGAAAAGTAGTAATAAAGTTATTAAGGGAAAAATAGCTAACATTTTAATCAATCCTTCCGAAGAGGAGCGATATTAATCTAATAATATCGAAAGAATCAAATAATTCTTCTAGATTGATTATGATAAAAAAATGGTAAAATTAGGGAAAGAGGGTTATTTTATCTAAGAGAATTTTCCCTCCTGCCCCCTGCCTTCTGCCTCGCCCGAAGGGCTGTTAAAGGGTACTTGAATCTAAACTTTCTGCTGCTTCGGGAGACAGGGGTAAATGTAGGCCACACTCTTGTTTAACGCCATGAAAACGACTATCCCGTTCATTTTCATCCCCAGCCGTTACTGGACGACTAGAATGCCAGTCTCCTACAGTAACATATCCTTTATCAAAATAGGGGTGATAGGGCAAATCGTGGGCAGTCAAATAATGATAAATATCGCGAGAATTCCAGGTTAAAATGGGATAAACTTTATATTGTTCCCCTTGTAACTCAACTTTTTCTAAAGACTTTCTATGTTCCGTTTGTTGACGACGTAACCCTGCTAACCATGCAGTCGCTTGAAGTTCTTTTAACGCCCGTTGCATTGGTTCTACTTTACGGATAAAATCGTAGCGATTAAGGGATTCTAGATCGTGTTGGTTCCAGAGTTTACCATAAAGAGCTTCCATTCTAGCAGGGGTTAAGGTTGATTGATAAACCTTTAAATTAAGTTGGAGGCGATCGCTCAATTCTTGGGCAAAACGATAGGTTTCCGCAGGAAGATAACCTGTATCTACCCAAATAACGGGAATATCTGGCACCACTTGGGTTACTAAATGGAGCATAACCGCAGCTTGAATACCAAAACTGGTACTCATAACCAACCCATCCCCAAAAGTGTCTCTAGCCCATTCTACAACCTGTTGAGCGTTTGCATTCTCTAGGGTTTGGTTAACTTCTTCTAAGGATAATTCAGGTTTATGAAGTTGATGAGTTTGGGTACTATGGTGATGTTCAGAAACCTGATGGTTATCTACATGGGAATTGACGAGATGTAGATTAGATTGGAGCATAAGGTAAAGTTTCCCTTGCGTTCAGTAATCTTGCCTAAAGGCAGCAATAGCAGGATAGACAGATGGATGATTGATTAGTCCTATTTTTATTGTATCGTGGTTGATTGGCAGAAATTGTATCAATTGCGATGATCATCTTAAGTTTTAGAGGGTTTAATATTTTGCTTCCAGTCGGTTATGATGTTCAAACAGTTCCTGAACCGTTAACTATTTTAGGGGCAGGATCAGCGATCGCTTTTGGTACTGCATTTAAGCGAAAATTAGCCAAAGCGAAGAAGCAATAAACATCCCTGAAAGATTAAACTTAATTATTTGTCACTCTCTCATATAGTTGATGAGAGATTTTTTATGGATAATAGACATAAAGTCACAAGATCAAACTATGTTACTAGAGTTAAAACGCTTTGATATTCCCCCAGGACAAAAAATCTTGTTAAAAGAGGTTACTTGGGATGAATTTGAACAAATTTTAGACGAATTAGGAGAACATAGAGCAAGTAAAATTGCTTATCATCATCATACTTTAGAAATTATGACTCCGTTACCTGAACATGAACGAAATAAAGAAATTATTGGTGATTTAATTAAAATTCTTTTAGAAGAGTTAGATATTGAATGTTATCCCTTAGGTTCAACGACATTTAAAAATGAATTGATGCAGCAAGGAATTGAACCTGATAATTGCTTTTATATTGAAAATGAAGCTAAAGTAAGAGGAAAAGATCGGTTAGATTTAACGATTGATCCACCTCCGGATTTAGCTTTAGAAATTGACGTTACTTCTCGTACTCATCGAGAGATTTATTCTATTTTAGGTGTTCCTGAATTATGGCGATTTGAGAAAGGAGAATTACAAATAAATGTTTTAGAAAATGGCAATTACACAGAGGTTGAATATAGTCCCCATTTTCCTAATTTTCCCCTTAAACAAATTATTCCAAAATATGTAAAGCAAGTTAAAACAGTAGGGCGAAATAAAACTATGAAAGCTTTTAGAACATGGGTTAATGAACAGTCAAAAAACTTTTAAACAATTTGAATGCCATTACTGGATAATTTAGTTACCCAAAATTCTAAATTAGGATCTTCAATTGCTTGTCTCGCTATTTTTTTTATCGTTTCTGCTTCGCTGTGGGACTGACATAAAGTAAATATAGTTGGACCCGATCCTGACATCATCGTTCCTAAGCCTCCTGCTTGTTGTAAAATCTCTTTTAATTGAGTAACTTGGGAATATTCAGGTAAGACAACTTTTTCTAGATCGTTGTGTAATAATTTTCCTATTTTTTCTCCCTCTTTGTGACTAATTGCTTGTACCAACGGACCGGAATGAAGTTGAGAAGTACGAGATTGAATTCCCATACTATCATTGATATAACTCTCTCCAAATTGTTGTTTATAGGTTTTATAAGCCCAAGGAGTAGAAACAGAAAGATTATTATATTTAGCAAGAACAACCCATAAATTGTCTAAATCTTGAATGGGATCTAATTTTTCTCCTCTTCCAGTTGCGATCGCTGTTCCTCCCCCCACACAAAATGGCACATCTGATCCCAATTTTTCCCCTAACTTTTGTAACTGGGGAATCGTTAATCCTAATTCCCATAATAAATTTAATCCCACTAACACAGCAGCCCCATCTGTTGAGCCTCCAGCTAATCCCGCAGCCACAGGAATTTGCTTATCAATAGTAATCTCAACCCCTCCATAATTAGCAAATGCTTGGGGAAATTGATCGATCATCAATTGAGCAGCCCGATGAGCAATATTCGTATTATCTAGGGGAACTAACGGATGATTACAATGTAGATTAATGCCCTGAGTTCCATTGGAGCGAATTTCGAGGCGATCGCTTAATTCAATACTTTGTAAAATCATCACTAATTCGTGATAACCATCGGGGCGATCGCCAATAATTTCTAAATACAAATTAATTTTAGCAGGGGCAATTAACTGATAAGTTCGCATGAGCATTTCTAGATTAATAATTAATAATTGTCACTTCTGTGCAGTTTCGCCACAGCGTAGGGAGGAACTTCTAACTTCATCAACTGGCTCCTGCCTTTTTTAACAATTCAATCACTTCAGGATAATTATTATATTGGGCTAAAGACAAAGCTGTATAACCACTCTGGTTTTTTTCATCTAAGTTAACATTTTCTACTTCTAGTAATACTTTAACCACCTCAATGTAACCGCGATGAGATCCCCACATCAAGGCTGTTGCTCCAGTTTGATCTTTAAGAGTTACATTAGCTCCTGCATTCAGTAACAAACGTAAGAGGGCAAGATTTCCCTCATCCGCTGCCTTCATTAACCCTGTACGTCCATTGGGTAATCGGGTGTTAGGATCGGCTCCTCCATCCAATAAAACTCGAATAACATCTAAATTGCCGTTTGCTATGGCCAAAGTCAAAGGGGTTTCCCCATAATTTTTACGGTTAGGATCAGCCCCATATTGCAACAATTCTCGCACAATGTCTGTATGTCCCTGTACCACAGCTAAAATGAGAGGAGTATCCCCAAATTGGTTAGCTAAATGAACACTTGCTCCTCCTGCTAACAATGCTTTGACCGCTTCTAAATGCCCTTCTACGGTAGCGTAATGTAAGGGGGTTTCTTCTTCCTCATCTCGTTGGTTAACCTTCGCTCCTGTAGCTAATAAAGCTTGGATAATGGCGGTTTTACCTTCAGCAGCAGCTAAGGATAATAGGGTTTCTCCTTCACTATCAGGGGCATCAATCTCGGTTTCAGGGGTCAATAGAGCTTGAAACACTCTTAAACTGCCACAACGAATGGCAAAAACTAAAGCTTGTTGATGGGTTAATTCTGCTTCGGTATGGGGAAGGAGGTCAATAACTTCAGGATGATCCCCTTTAATGGCCAATTTTAAAGCCGTATCACCCTGTTTATTGCGATGCTGAATATCAGCCCCAGCAGTAATTAACTGGGTAACGATGTCTGTATGTCCTTTATAGACAGCAATCATTAAGGCTGTATTGCCATCATCATTGGTTTGATTGACTTGTGCCTGGGCTGCAATTAAATCTTGGACGATTTCAACCCGATTGGCCGCTACAGCAAACATCAAGGCAGTTAAACCAGAAAAAGGCCGTTGTTGATTAACGTTTGCCCCTGCGGATAATAAACACTGTACAACTTCGCGGTGTCCTCTTTGCGCTGCATACATCAAGGCACTGGTATTTTGTAAATCCGTCCCATTGACGTGCGCTCCTTTTGTTAATAAGGTTTCTACGGTTTGACAGTCTCCTTGTCGTGCTGCGTTAACCAATTGGAAATCAAGGGGTGAAACCATACAACCTTTTCGTGACAATCTATTCCTTATTATGAATGATGATCGGCTCAAGGCATTCTTAGACAACGGGGTAATTCAGTTATCACTATTCAGATGTGGTGAAAACCGTACATAAGATAGGTTGATCTTTTTTGCAATAGTTTGTTACATTTATTTACATAAGTTAATCAAAGTTCATAAAGGAAAAAAAATTATGTTAACCCTTGTTATTGCCTTATTAATCGTTGGTTGGGTAGCTGCTGCTGTGATCGGGACACAAGCATACTTCCGTGGTGAGCAAACCAAAACCATTCACGAAAGAAACTGGAATTCTGAGTCCTTTGAGAAAATAGCTAAATCTGTAACAGGTAAGGACATAGATAGCGATCGCGTTCCTGCTTTCGAGATCGATGCTTACGGAAGTAACAATTTAGCTCAATAGTTATAGATAGTCTGAGGGTTAGGAAAGGTTTCGCCATACCTAACCCTATTTATGTCCGACTACTTACAGAAGAAATTGTAACTATTCTTTATAAAATTCTTTCTAACACCTTTTTTAGTCCCTTAACTAAGGGAAAAATGACCCTTTTTTGTTACATTAATTAATTTTTAGCTGTTTTATCCCCTTGCAAGATCGTAATAATAAATCCACAAAAGCTTTATATAATGAGAAATTTAGCGATTTTAACTTCAATATGAGCGATCGCTTACACCCTAATATTTTTATATTGTTCCCAATTATTAGAATACGGAACACAAAACTTGATTAAAACCATTTTAACTCTTTATAAATTATTGAAGCGACTATATTACAATTTTTCTTTTATATTCAAATTTTTACTTTAAAATACTACCTAATTTATCCTTGAGTCCTCTTGGAAATGTGAGCCACTTGTTCCATAATGCGAGTAATGAGATTGACAAACAGACTGTGTAACAACCCAGTCATAACAAGCATTATTTTCATCGCAGGAGAGTAAACCCTTGACTTTAACACTCGCAGTTTACGGAAAAGGTGGTATCGGAAAATCAACCACCAGTTGCAACATCTCCACCGCTTTAGCGAAACGAGGTAAAAAGGTACTACAAATTGGTTGTGATCCCAAGCATGATAGTACATTTACTCTAACTGGATTTCTTATTCCTACTATCATCGACACCTTACAAGAGAAAGACTTTCACTACGAAGATATCTGGCCTGAAGATGTTATCTACAAAGGATATGCAGGGGTTGACTGTGTAGAAGCAGGGGGACCTCCTGCTGGTGCCGGTTGTGGGGGTTATGTGGTAGGAGAAACTGTCAAACTCCTTAAGGAACTCAATGCGTTTGATGAGTACGATGTTATCTTATTTGACGTATTAGGGGACGTTGTTTGTGGTGGGTTTGCTGCACCTTTGAACTATGCTGACTATTGTTTAATTGTTACGGATAATGGTTTTGATGCGTTGTTTGCTGCTAACCGCATTGCTGCTTCGGTGAGAGAGAAAGCGCGTACCCATCCGTTACGTTTAGCCGGGTTAATTGGTAATCGGACTTCTAAGCGTGATTTAATTGATAAATATGTAGAAGCAGTTCCCATGCCGGTGTTAGAAATTTTACCGTTAATTGAGGATATTCGGGTATCACGGGTTAAGGGTAAAACCTTGTTTGAAATGACAGAAAGTGATCCTTCTCTTGACTATGTTTGCAATTATTATTTAAACATTGCAGATCAATTATTAGCGATGCCGGAAGGGGTGGTTCCTAATGATGCTCAAGACAGAGAATTATTCAGTTTATTGTCTGATTTCTATCTTAATCCTCAAACACCTAAACAAACAGAAGAGGAAGCGTTAGACATGATGATGGTGTAAAAAGTAGGTTGGGTTAGCGACAGCATAACCCAACAAGATAAGGTCAATTTTGTTCTTTGATGTTGGGTTTCGTTCCTCTCCCCAACCTACAGGTTACTATTAGGATAAATCTGATGATGACGTTTGAACAAATTAAGGCGACGTTACCTGATAAATGGTTAGATTATTATCAAATTAACCGTTGTTGGATTAAAGCTTTAATGGACTCTAGAAGTTGGTGGCATAAAACCCCTGGTGATGGTAAAAGACCCTGTGCTGACATTATTTTAGGTGCTATTACTGCCTTGGAACCAACTTTATCAATGTGGATGCCACCTTTTTGTGAATTAAATTCTGATGGTAATAGACTTGTAGAAGTTCTAGGGTTACATTTTGATCCAGAAACTGAACTCAAAAAACGGGCAGAAGAGAGAGCAAAAAATCCACACTTAAACTCTTCAGACACGGAAGAAATTGAACGAATTAGACAACAATTAAGTAAAGGAGAACTTTAAATTATGACACTGGCACAAGAACCCACATCCTTACAATTTGAATGCGAAACCGGCAATTATCACACCTTTTGCCCTATTAGTTGTGTTGCTTGGTTATACCAAAAAATAGAAGACAGTTTCTTCTTAGTCATTGGAACAAAAACCTGCGGTTACTTCCTACAAAATGCGATGGGAGTAATGATCTTTGCTGAACCCCGTTATGCAATGGCAGAATTAGAAGAAGGGGATATTTCGGCTCAATTGAACGATTACGAAGAACTGAAAAGATTGTGTTTGCAAATAAAACGCGATCGCAACCCCAGTGTAATTGTTTGGATCGGTACTTGTACCACCGAAATCATTAAAATGGACTTAGAAGGGTTAGCCCCTAAATTAGAAGCAGAAATCGGTATTCCTATCGTTACAGCAAGAGCAAATGGCTTAGATTATGCCTTTACTCAAGGGGAAGATACCGTCTTAGCTGCCATGGCGCATAAATGTCCTAAAAATGTTCAACAAGAGGAAGAAAAAGAAGAAAGAAACGCCATTCATAAGTTATTAAACTTTGGCAGAAAAAAAGAAGATATCAAACAAGAAGAATCTGAATATCAAGATCATCCTCCGTTAGTTTTATTTGGATCTTTGCCCGATCCTGTTGTTACGAACTTAACCCTAGAATTGAAGAAACAAGGGGTGAAAATTTCAGGTTGGTTGCCATCAAAAAGATATACAGAATTACCTGTAATTGATGAAGGGTATTATGTTAGTGGGGTTAACCCATTCCTATCACGAACCGCTACTACTTTAATGCGTCGTCGTAAGTGTAAATTAATAGGCGCACCTTTCCCCATTGGACCCGATGGAACCCGTGCATGGATAGAAAAAATATGCTCTGTTTTCAATATTGAACCCCAAGGGTTAGAAGAAAGAGAAGCCAAAATTTGGGAGAGTTTAGAAGACTATATTAAACTGATTCGGGGTAAGTCGGTTTTCTTCATGGGTGATAATTTATTAGAGATTTCTTTGGCCCGTTTCTTAATTCGTTGTGGGATGACTTGTCCTGAAATTGGTATTCCTTATATGGACAAACGTTATCAAAAAGCAGAATTAGATTTCCTGGAAAAAACCTGTCAAGAAATGGGTGTACCTGTACCTAAAATTGTTGAGAAACCTGACAATTATAATCAAATTCAACGCATTTATGAATTAAAACCAGATCTTGTTATCACAGGAATGGCACACGCAAACCCCTTAGAAGCAAGAGGAATAAATACTAAATGGTCTGTAGAATTTACCTTTGCACAAATTCACGGGTTTACTAATGCAAGAGACATATTAGAGTTAGCGACTCGTCCCCTCCGTCGTAATAATAACCTCAAAGAATTAGGCTGGGAAAAATTAGTTAAAGAAGAAGCTAAAATCTAAACAGTAGGGTGGGCAATGCCCACCTATCAAACCGAAATGATAAGATAAAGATAAGCTCATAACAATAACATGAAAGAATTAGGCTGGGAGAAATTAGTCAAAGAAGAGGCTAAAATTTAAACAGTACGGTGGGTAATGCCCACCTATCAAACCGAAATGATAAGATAAAGATAAGGATGGTATGATATAGTTAAGGACAAAGATAAGAATAAAAAGCGATTAAAATTAATGTCGACATCTACTCTCGCTAAAAAGTTAAATACAATTAACCCAAGTAGTGAAAACATTTCTAGTTTTTTAGAGGATAACTATATCACTACAATGGTAGAGTATGTTAAATCTCTTTACGAGTCTGGAGATATTAGTTATACCACTTGTGATTATCTAATTCGTCAGCTTTATTCCCGAAAAGTAGAGCAAATGATTGAAAAAAAAGTCCAACAAAAACTTGAAGAAATTACTTTAAAGCTGAACCAAAAAGCTTTATCATGGGCTATCATAGAACTATTACAAGAAAAATAATTTTCAGAATATGGAAAAAGATAAAGGTAAGAAAAAAAATGATTCTTATTTATACAGGTTTAACCAAAGATATTCAACTTTCTGAAAAAATAATTACAGCAGCAATATCTGCATTAGGAGGGTTTGGGTTAGGATACGGAGTCCGTGGGAAAAACCAGTAATACTCTATAATGGAATGTAAGAGTTATGAAAGTAAAACTATGAGTGAATCAGATAATAATCGTTTAGATCGCATAGAAGCTCTTATTGAAGAGATTGGTAAAAGAGTAGATTCCAATGCTCGTTCTATTGAAGCACTTCAAAAAAGAGTGGATTCTAATGCTCGTTCTATTGAAGCTTTAACTAATAATATAGCAGTTAGTCAACAAGAAGCTCAACGCGATCGCGCTAGACTCTATCAAGTAATGGCTGATCTTGCATTATCTCAAGCACAAATGGCCGAAACTCATACACAGTTTCAACGTAATATCTATCAGCGACATGAAGAATTAGATCAACGACAAACAGAACTTTCAAACCGTCACCAAGACATTGTAGAAATTTTGAAGTTATTAACAAAACAATCCCAAAACGATAATAATTAAGATTGTTATATAACTCTTTAAATTTTTAACTTATTTCATCTCTTTTTCTTCATAAACACTCAAATTAAAATTATCTAACTCCCAGGTTCCCACTAATCTTTGAGAAGTTTGTAAATTATAATCATTATCCAACACAGTTTTAACCGCTTGTTTTTGCTCTTCTGTGCTTGGTTTTCCCCAAACGGGACGTTCACTATCTAACCATAAAATTCGTTGATACTGTTCAGGATTATTACTTAAGTTTTCTGCTAAAATAGGAGATAATTGATCAGATTTTTGTGCTAATAAACTAATAGGTGAAGTGGTGGGAAGATAATAAGCTAATCTTAAAACATGACCCCACGCTTGAGAATTCATTATAATTAAAGTAGGGGTATTTGGTTGTTCATTAATGATATCTGCTACCTGATGAAACATTTGACGAGAACGTAAACTAAAATCAGCAATATTAATTCCCAAATACAGTAATAGTGTGCTTACAATAACAATATTTTTAAACTTAATACCTGCTTTTTCTATCCAAATGACTAATAATAATAAGCATCCAGGCAAAACAAAAATTACAGAACGTCCAAACCCGAATCCTAGAGTAAATTTTCCTGTAATAATATCTAGCATTAACATTAATAACAAAGGAAATAATCCTAACACAAAACTAATAATTAATAATTGAATTTGATTTTTTTTGTATAGATTCCAGATACAATAAAGTAAACCAATAAAAATTAAAAATCCTGAAGTTGTTACGATAAAATGAGGTAAAATACTTGACCAATCACCAATTAATAAATGAGTGCCTAATACATCAAAAAATTCTTGTAAATGTCTAACAATTGCAGTTATAAAACCGCCTTTACTTGAGAATCTACCTAAGTCAGCGTTTCTCATTTGTTGTCTTGTTCCCCACCAAACCCAAGGAAGGGTAATGATAATACTACTAATTAAATAAAGTGCATATTGCCACCATCTTCGTCGATCTAAAAATAAAACTAACAAAGCAAAGACTAAAAAGAAAACAGCAAAGTAGTAAAATGTCATCAACCCTGACGCTGCGGAAAAAATCAATAAAATTGTCCAGAAAATCTGAGATGGTTTAGACCTATTTTTGTTAACTTCTGATGTATTTAATGTGATTAGTTCTAGTAAAGACCAACTACTTAATAAAACCCAAAAAACTAAAGAACAATACATTCTTACATTTAAAGAATGAAAAAGATAATAAGGATTTAATCCTAGAAAAGCAGCAAATAATAAACCTCCTTGAAACCCTAATAATTTTCTTCCTAATCCATAAGCGCATCCCATCGATCCTAAACTAAATAAAACAATAATACTGCGCATTGCTGCTTGAGAATTTCCCCACAATCTTAACCAAAAATGCTGTTCTAAAAAGAAGAGAAAAGGATGAGGTTCGGCCACTAATCCTTTCAGAAACTTCTCAAAGGTGATGATAAAATCAGAAAAACTATTTTCAACAGGAAGACTTAATAAACTGGTATAATTTGCTAAAATAACGGGTACATCTTTAGGGGTTTGATATCCTGCTTTTTGTCCAGTCGCTAGAAGTAAAGATAGGACCTCATCGTACCAAAATTCTCGACTGCTTAAATTGATAATTCTGAGAATCACAGCAGAGGCGATCGCAGCTAAAAGAAATATATTAATGGTTTTTGTAGAAAGTTTCATCAATTAATTAACCTTTTAAAATTAATCCAATATTTGATATAATCATTTGAGAATACTTATTTATTTTTTAGTTTTGACCCTCCTATGGTGAATCAAATAAAAACAATAAAAACAATTTTAGAAGACGTAGAAAATGATAGAGAATTATCAGAAACCGATGGGGTTACACTTTTATCTCAAACTGATGAAACCATAATTGATGTCATTCGTCAAACTGCGGATAAACTCCGTCAAAAACAAGTCGGCAATACGGTAACATATATTATTAATCGTAATATAAACTTTACCAACATTTGTGAGCAACATTGCAACTTTTGTGCTTTTCGACGAGATCTAGGAGATGACGGCGCATTTTGGTTAGATACAGAACAAATTATTGAAAAAGCTACCGATGCAGTAAAAAGAGGGGCGACAGAAATTTGTATGCAGGGAGGTTTAAACCCTCAAGCTAAACTAAACGAGAGTTCTCTACAATATTATCAACAATTAATTATTAGTCTCAAACAAACATTTCCTAACCTTCATCTACACGCTTTTTCCCCCCAAGAAATCCAATTTATTGCTAGAGAAGATAAACTGAGTTATGCTGAGGTTATTATAGCCTTAAAAAAAGCTGGTTTGGGTTCAATGCCAGGAACAGCAGCAGAAGTTTTAGACGATAACGTAAGGCGTATTATTTGCCCTGAAAAAATAAATACCCAAACCTGGTTGAAGATTGTTAGTTTAGCCCATTCCTTAGGCTTAAATACCACCAGTACCATGCTTTGTGGGCATATCGAAACCCCTCAACAACAAATACAACATTTAAGTCATGTAAGAACCCTACAAAAAACAGCCATTGAAAAAAATTATTCAGCTAAAATAACAGAATTTATTCTTCTTCCTTTTGTGGGAAAAGATGCTCCTTTAGCTCTCAGAAACCGTGTCAAACGAGAGCAACCCAGTTTAAAAGAGACTTTATTACTAACCGCAGTGTCTCGAATTTTTCTAGGAAAATGGATACCTAATCATCAACCCAGTTGGGTAAAATTGGGCTTAGACGGTGCAACAGAAGCCTTGCGATGGGGTTGCAATGATATCGGCGGAACCCTCATGGAAGAACATATTACCACTATGGCAGGGGCAATGGGAGGAACTTGTATGGAAGTCGAAACCTTACAACAAGCGATCGCTTCTTTAAACCGTTCCTATCAACAACGGGGAACTTTATATACTACTGTATGAAATTTAGCTTAATAAAAACTTAAACATACATATCTTGACAAAATAAGCGGGGGGGGAGAATCCAGGAGCTATTAAAACTTATTTCCCAAAAATAAGTAATTAATAGCCAAATTTTCAATAGCATAATTTCTAAGCAATTATAATTCTCCTCAAATATAGGTATCCCTCAAGGTTTGGCTTTGGGGGTTTATTATAGTTTTATAATAGGTTGATGAGATGCGGTTTCCCTCTGGGAGTCTAGTTGCATCGCTTCAAAATATAAGGGTTAAATATTTTAACTATTGGATGAAAAATCTCATTTATCTAGACTATAATTGCTTTCAACGAGGATTTGATGACCTACGACAAATTAGAATACAAATTGAAGCATTAGCTTGTCAAAACATATTTCTACAAGCAGAAGCGGACGATATTAATTTAGCTTGGTCATTTATGCACCAAGATGAAACCCTACTCTGTCCTTTTTCTCAAAGAAAACAAGAAGTTTTAAGATTGTCTAGATTATGTACAATTAAAATAGCTCCGAATACACAAATTTATCAATTGGCGAACTCGTTTCAACAAATACAGGGATTATCATCTAAAGATGCTGTTCATGTAGCTTGTGCTGATTATATCAAGGCTAATTTTTTTATAACTTGTGATGATAGTTTGATTAAAAAAGCCAACAAATTAAGCTTACCAATGTATATTATGAATCCTATTGATTATATTAGACAGGAGGAGACTTAATGAAAAGCAAACAAATGATAGATGATCAAGAAATTTTACTAAAAGGAATTGAAGCATTAAATCAATCTTTAGGAGCAACAGGAGCATTAAGATTTCTTAGCATTTTACAAAAAAATAGCACAGATTATGTAGAGATTTCTCAACAATTATATCGAGATCAGACCATTGACGATATTTTTGAAAGAGCTAATGAAAATTGGCTAGATTAGAAACATCACAATTTAGTTATAAAGAACGGGAACTCTTAGCCATATTAGTACATCCTATGTAACTAGACTATTAACTCAACTAAGCTATGGAGTCATCCTAAATCTTAGGGTCAAAAACGATTAATGCTAAGGTACTTTATTCCCATTCTCGATCCAACAGTAGAAGACTGGTCGAAAGAAGCCCGCTTTTTACGCTGGTTAACCTTTCTTTGGCTATCTCTAGGGTTAATTGCTCTATTTTCTGCTTCTTATCCCGTTGCTTTAGCAGAAACTGGGAACGGTTGGTATTACGTTATGCGCCAAACCATTTGGATCTGGATCGGGTTACAAGGGTTTAACATAATTGTGCGATCGCCTCTACAATACCTGATCAGATTTGCCCCTTGGTGTATTTTTATTCTTTTGGGATTAATTTTATCGACTCTCGTTCCAGGGTTAGGTCATGAAGTTTACGGGGCTACCCGTTGGATTAAATTGGGCCCTGTTTTGATCCAACCTTCGGAATTAATGAAACCTTTTTTAGTGCTGCAAAGTGCCTATATTTTTGGCTTTTGGCATCGTCATTCTTGGCGAGTGAGACTGCAATGGGTTGGTATTTTTGCAGTTATTTTAGCTGCTATTTTATTACAACCGAATTTAAGTACCACAGCTTTATGTGGTATGAGTATATGGTTAATTGCCCTAGCGTCTGGTATTCCCAGTCTATATTTAACGACCACCGCTTTAGGAGGTTTATTAACTGCTTTTGTCAGTATTAGTTTACGAGAATATCAGCGTAAACGGATCACCGCTTTTCTTGATCCTTGGGCTGATCCTTTGGGTAATGGTTATCAGTTGGTACAAAGTTTGATGGCAGTTGGATCAGGGGGAACGTTTGGGGTAGGTTATGGACAGTCTGTGCAGAAATTGTTCTATCTTCCTATTCAATATACTGATTTTATTTTCTCCGTGTATGCAGAAGAATTTGGCTTTTTGGGTAGCATTCTTTTACTGCTATTATTATTTACCTATGCAACCTTTGCGTTGAGGATTGCTCTTAACTGTTCTCATCGGGTGAAACGTTTAATTGCTATTGGTGTGATGGTGATGATGGTAGGCCAAGCGTTGTTAAACATTGGCGTGGCAACCGGAGCGTTACCCACTACGGGTTTACCCTTTCCCCTGTGGAGTTATGGAGGAAGTTCTACTTTAGCCAGTTTAACCTTAGCAGCCTTATTGATTCGAGTGGCTAGGGAAAGTAATGAAGCTGAAATTCTCCCCTTGAAAAAAACAGTTAAGAGTTAGGGGTTTAAGGGCTATTTTCTGCTTGTTTTAGGATTAAACTACCTGTTTTTTCTAAGTTGCTTTTTACTCCATAATCTTTATCATTATTGAGCAAGTAAGTAAGGCCAAAAGTCACTAATCCTACTAAAATTAAATAGAATAGATAATGGAACAATACCGTAACGTAATCACTAGAATGGTCTGACATGGTTAATTTCCTCCTCAGAAAAAGTAAGGAAAATCTAGGTCATAGTAACCCATCTACCATTATTATAGCGTTTCCCACTTTCATAGGGGACACTCCGAATTGTTAATCTTAATTTCTTAAAATAGTTTAAGTTTTATTCTCCTGACTCCTGACTCGGAGACTCCTGACTCCTAAAATTTAGAGCCTTATTATAAAGATGCAAGATGTGAGTATAAAATAGGGGCTTAAATTAATTCAAACCCCTAGTCTTATCAATAACCATTGACTTGTTATCTTGTGTATTCAATGAGTTCTCGTCTAGCACCAATTAAGTAAAATGTTTGCATAGAATTATCACTATAACCATAGTGGTGTTTATCACAAACCTCATAGGTTTCTCCATTATAAAAAGTGTATCGATCTTGAATCACACATAATTGAACGGTTTGTACATCTTCGTCTTCTAACTCTAACAAATAGGTACGCTCCACTGTTTGATCTCGGTCAACTTCTACATAGGTGTACCAATTATCAGGGTAAACCATACATTCTCCAGGTTCTACTAACCACCATCCCTTAGTGACCCAAGTTTCGTCATTATTCATATATGCGCCCGAAACTCGGACAATTTCATTACGATAATTACAAAGTTCTGCTGCTTGCGCTGTTTTAGGAGATAAAGCGAATTCTCCCAACCCAACACCCAGGATCATTAATGAACATAAACCCAGTGATTTTTTCATCTTTGTTTCTCCTCAACCTTAATTGGATTTGTTCTGTTTTGTTGTTGGTCAACTTTTGACTTAATTAGATAACCCATAGGTCAATTTATCCTTTGGGTTGATGTTGAAAATAATTATAATTGACTTTAAATGAATTTATCAACTAATTTTTTAAAAATTTAAGGTATTATTTAATTATTGAATCTTGGTTGTTTTCTCATTTTTTTTACTGCTAAAATAAGGAAATTTTAGTGATCCGATCTGATCTTATCTTTCCCATCAGTTTAGATAAAATGTTACTTTAGTTAGAAAATTGGATAAACTATAGGAGTTCCCATACTTGTGAGGTACAAAGTTTTCTAGTTTTAGGAGTCAGGAGTCTCCGAGTCAGGAGTTAGGGATTAAATATTAGATGTACCTCACTCGTTAAGAGAAAAGCTATATTAAAAGTTATTACTGATTATAGACTACCCAATTAGTCCGTTCGCATTATAGAATAAGACGAAACTATCGTCATAAACACTGGGTGAGGGGTTAAGGTGTTAAATCAATTGACATCCAAAATTAAACAACAACTAAGAGGTGTGTTGCTGTCAATGGCTGATAAATTAGACAGCGATCACTCGACGAGATCACCAGTTATCTCAGAAAAACCAAGAAGATCGAGAAAAAGACGACGCAGAAGACGAAATAAAGAGCATAATAATAATAATCTCACCCAAACCCTAGTAACCCCTCTCCGAAAAATAGCTGCTATTCGTAAAGGCCGACAGTTTTGGCTATTGTTGGGAATGGGTGTAGGGGTCAGTAGCGGTGCGATCGCGTTGGGATACGGTGTCTATCAAATAGAAAGCAGCATCACCGAATCAGTAGAAGATGTGTTAGTCTACGCTCGTCCCGAAACCTTAACCATCGAAGCAGCGGACGGAGAAATACTACAACAAATAGGCCCAGTAAGCCATGAAACATTGAAAATATGGCAGATTCCTGCCACAGTCCAATATGCGTTTATTGCCAGTGAAGATAGTCGCTTCAAAAACCATAGAGGAGTAGATATTCAGGGCATTATTCGGGCTGCTTTTTCTAACTTCCAAGCAGGGGAAGTAGTAGAAGGGGGAAGTACCATCACTCAACAGTTAGCCAGAATTGTCTTTTTAAATCAAGAGCGCAGTTTTACCCGAAAATTTAAAGAAATGCGCCTGGCTCAAAAAATTGAAAATAATTTCAGCAAACAGCAAATCTTAGAACGGTATCTTAACCTAGTTTACTTAGGATCGGGAGCCTACGGTGTAGCAGATGCAGCTTGGGTATATTTTAGTAAACCCATCGAAGAGTTAACCATTTCAGAAGCAGCCACCTTAGCGGGAATTGTCCCTGCACCTAGTGTTTATTCTCCCCTAGAAAACAAAGATGCAGCCAAAAAACAACGGGACTTAGTATTAGAAAGGATGGCAAAAGAAGAATTGATCAACGAGTCCCAGTTAAACAATGCTTTAGCCTCAGACCTTACCCTCAACCCCAGTCAACCTAAGCGTTTTGCTAGAAAAGCTCCCTATTTCACTGATTATATTCAACAACAACTGCCTCAATATCTCTCAGAAGACATGATCAAAGCAGGAGGGATCACCGTTGAAACCACCCTTAACAGTCAATGGCAACAAGCAGCAGAAAATGCCATTGATAACGCTATCAGCTATGGCCGATGGCAAGGGTATAAACAAGCCTCATTAACCGCGGTTGATCCCCGTAACGGACAAATTAAGGTGATGGTGGGGGGCAATGACTACGAAAACCACCAATATAACCGCGTTACCCAAGCTAAACGTCAACCCGGATCAACCTTTAAAGCCTTTGTGTACACCACAGCGATCGCAGCCGGTTTTTCTCCCTATCGCACCTTTACCGATGCCCCTTATATCGTCGATGGTTATCGTCCCGAAAACTATGGGGATAAATACAGTGGAGGCCAAGTTTCCATGCGTCAGGCCATTGCCTCTTCCTTAAACGTGGTAGCTGTGCAAACCTTAGTGAAAGTAGGTTGGAAGCCTATCATTAATATTGCTGAGCGCATGGGCATCAAATCAGAACTGAAACCTACCTATTCTCTAGCATTGGGCGCATGGGAAGTCAACTTATTAGAATTGACCAACGCTTATGCAACCATAGCCAATGAAGGGGTTTATCAGGAAGCTCACGGCATCAGTCGTATTTTAGATCGTCATGGTAAAGTGCTTTATCAAGCGGAACCCGATACCTTACAGGCGATCGATGCCAATACCACTAATATTATGACTTGGATGTTACGAGGGGTTGTTACCTCTGGTACAGGAACCCCCGCCAGACTGGGAAGACGACCGGTAGCAGGAAAGACAGGAACCTCCGATAAAGCCAGAGATTTATGGTTTGTGGGCTATATTCCTCAATTAACTGCCGGGGTTTGGCTAGGTAACGATAATAATAAGCCCACTTGGGGTGCAAGTACCACCGCAGCGAAGGTGTGGGGGGAGTTTATGGAAGAAGCAACGGAAAATATGGAGATTGAATCTTTTCCTGAGTTGCCTCGTTTAGATGGACGGAAAGGGAGTATTAAAGCAGAACCCGTCAAACCGAAAAAAGCTTATTATCAACGGGTTCAACCCCCCCAACCAGAAACCCAAGCCCGACAAAGGACCCGTCGTCGTTCCACTCGTCGTCGTTCGACTACGGCACAAACCTCAACCCCTTCTAGACAAAGAACAGTAAATCGTTCAGTGTCTCGTTCTAGAACCACCGCAGCAGCCCCAAAACCCGCTCCTCAGCCCGTTGAACCCGTTGCAGCTTCTTCTACCCCTGAAGTAACTAATGTTGCGCCTCCTGCACCCCCAGCAGCTAGGAAGACAGAGTAATGGGGTGATGGGGTGACAGGGAGTGTGGGAAGAGGGGGAAGTGTGGGAAGTAATAGGGTGACAGGGTGTAGGGTGTAGGGTGTAGGGAATAGTAGGACGTTCATAAAACTGCAAAACATTGTAAGTAGGTAGGCTTCAACTTTAGTTTATTCAATATTCTGACTCCTGACTCCTGACTCCCTGACACTACCGTAACCTAGTTTCGTTGAACTCAGGTTAGGGATATTCACCTCGGGTTGCTCTGTTGCTTCGTCTGAGAGCAACTTTTGTTCTTCTTTGGGAAATCGAGTCAAAGCATCCCGCATCTCTTGTACCCAGCCAGCCGTTTCTATGTGGATAATCTGTTCTGTTTCCTCTACCAATGTTTCAAAGTTTTTAAGGGTCTTTTTCGCTTCTGGGGTTAAAGCGTGCCACCAACAAAGGATATTTTCTAGATTAAAAGCTGCCTGATTGTAACCGATCAACGTTATATCTAATTGCTTAAGTTCTAGAAAACTAGCCAATGCTGCTGCTAGTCCATTACTGACAGCAATCCAAACTTCTCGACCAATAGCTGCTAAAAATGCTCCCAATCCGCCAAAAATGTAAATTAACCATTGCAAAAATTGCCATTGTCGATCAAGAATTGAAGCTTTGTGGCGATACCAACTTAGCTGATCTAGGAGTCGTTTCTGTAAGTATTCTTCAGCGGTTAAAACAGAAAAGGGATCACTGTCTTGATCGCTAATACAATGTTGAATAGTCTCTCTGATGTGTTTTTTATCAATAGTTGTTGATTTTAGAACTAAACCTGCTCGATTGACTTGAGTAGACATCAGATGCTCGTTAATCATCTGAATTGCTTGTGCAAAGTTAATATCTCGTGATTCTTTGTTTCTGTAAATGCCCACCTGAGTTCGATAACAATAAATTTCTCGCTTGATCATTTCTGCACTAGCGCGTAATAAAAGCCAATTAATACCACGATCAAATTTGACAGCCCCTGCTAAGAGAATACTAACAATAATGGGAGCGAGAATGACAGTATAGTAAAGAAAATACTGTATTAATTTTAGGTTTTGAGGAATTGGGTCTAAAGTGTCCAGGTAAGGGTCAAAAACTGATTTTCCTACTGCCAAAGTTGTAGCTGTCACGCTGAGCGTTAAAATAAGTTTACGAAAAAAAATAAAGCGTTTCTGTGCGGCATTGGCACTGAATTCATAGAGACTGAAAAGTCGCCAAGCATCTGTTAACAAGGTTTGATTGAGTGGGTTGGTTTCTTGTGTTTTTATCACTTTCGATCCAACAATTTCAAGGTTTATTATTAATTATTCTAAATTATTTATCAATAGCCATTCATTTCTATTGTAAAATTATGGCGGAAGGTTATTGAAGGAAACGATAATTTTCCTTAGCTGAACTCCGTTTTCTGCTCATTAAATTTAACGATTCTTAAAAAAACAATACAAAATTTAACTTTTTTCTGGATTTATATTCTGACATCTTGTATCAGAACAAATAAACTTAATAACCATGAAAAAGTAATCAATTTTTAATCAGTTAGTATCAAAATAAAACACTGTTCCCTGTTCCCCTTCACCACTAGCAAATTTGATCGAAGGTGCGAGATACGAGTATTCCTATCCTTGCTCCACAACAATCGACCTGCGAATAAGAAGAGATAAAAAACCATGAACACCTCAGCCTTACCTCCCATTCTCAAACCCCATTTTCACAGATTAGTCAAGGGAATTACTCATGGCAAAGTGGTCTTTTTTTTAGGGGATGAAATCAATTTGTGTGGGCGAGGCAAAACTAAGGATGGGCCCTTAGAAAGTTGGCGAATTGATGATAACGCGCCTCAATATGCACCCACTAATACCGAATTAGCATTATACCTAGACCAACTATTTGAATGCAAATATAGCATAGAGGTAATTCGTTGTCCGTTGCTGCCTCAAGATGAACTCATGGGGTTTTCAGAGGAATATCATGATTTACCAGAGCAATGCCCTGTTAATACAGGGGGTATTAAGAAAATGGCACTACAGCAGGTATCCCAATACATTGACATCGACGATACTCTAGATCCCTACGGAACCCTACCAGATATCTTAGTAGAACTTTTTGATGCTGAATATTCTCCAAACCGCTTGCATCAATTCTTAGCTAAATTGCCCCAATTAATGATAGCAAAAGGCTATGCTCATCCCTATTCTTTAATCGTTACTGCTTGCTTCGATAATACGTTAGAACGAGCTTTTAAAGAAGCAGGACAACCTTTTGATTTAGTGTCTTTTGTTCGTGATAAAGCAGGAAGTCGATTTGTTCATCAAAAATTTAGAAGTCAAAAAAAATCGGGAAATGGGCAGCAGATAATTCCTACAACAGAACCAATTTATATTGATAAACCGAATGAATATGATGAAGATCTTTCCCTCAACTTCTATCCAATAATTCTTAAGCTTTATGGTGCAATAGACTGTGGAGAGAATTTTGTCATTACTGAAGATAATTGTCTGGATTATTTAGCTCACAGAGACATTAAGACATTGTTGCCATCTTCCCTCTTAAAACAACTTCTCAATAACTCTATTTTATTTCTTGGCTATAGTCCCAGCTATTGGAATCAAAGAGTAATTTTACATCGAATTTGGCAGGAAGAAATATTTAGTTCTAAAAGTAAAAATTGGTGGGTAATTCAATATAAACCCGAAATTCTTGATCGGAAGTTTTGGAAAAGATATTGTGGACAAGAGCCAATCAATATCTTATTAGATGATTATATTGCTGAGTTAGAAAATCAACTGAATAATTTACGAAAAACTACCATTTTGAAACCGACAATAAATGGGTTTGACAAACCGGTGTTACCTTGTCGAGATCGAGTTTTTATTAGCTACAGTCATAAAGATACAGAATGGTTAGAAAAACTTCAGACAATGTTATGTCCAGTGATTCAATTAGGGAAAGTTTCCATTTGGGATGATACTCAAATTAAGCCAGGAGCAAAGTGGAAAGAAGAAATCGAAAAAGCTCTTGATTCAGCAAAAGTAGCCGTTTTATTGGTCAGCCAAAATTTCTTAGCCTCTGACTTTATTACCACAGAAGAAATGCCCCCGTTGCTAGAAGCTGCTGAAAAAGAAGGAGTTAAAATTCTGTGGGTTTATCTCAATTACTGTCACTACCAATATACAGCCCTAAAAAACCTTCAAGCAACCCATAATATTTCTGAACCCTTAGAAGCCCTCTCAGAGAAAGAACAGAACAAAATTTTGTTTGAAATTAGTGACGAAATTATCACCGCAATTCAAGAAGAAAATAGTCAAGTGCTGGTCTAAAAAATCTCAATTAATACGTCTCTTCAATTGACCTAAAATCTATGAGGTATTAACCCATGTCTTCCCCTCCTTTGATGACTCAATTAAAGCAAATAAAACAGCAACTTTACCCAGATGGTGAGAGAATAAACCCGTCCGAATTTTTAGATAGTCCCTACAAAGGATTGATGCCTTATCTGGAAGAAGATGCCCCTTACTTTTTTGGTCGAGAAAAATGGACTCGTATCATAACCGATAACCTCATGTCCTCCCGCTTAACCGTCTTATATGGAACCAGTGGCGTTGGTAAAAGTTCTCTGCTAAAAGCGGGGGTTGTCTATCAATTTAATCAGTTAATCCACAAAAATTTACAGGAGTCAGGTTATCCTGAATTAGCCGTTATTGTCTTTAATCGTTGGCCTGATGATCCCGTAAGAGGGTTAGTAGAGCAGGTGAAGAAAACGATCACAAAAATTCTCCCAGATGTTCCACTCCCAGAACCCAAAAAAACCCTAACTGAAACCTTAGAAACCTGGGCAAAAATTCTAGTCAATGAAGAACAAGGCAGTGGTAAATTATTTATTATTCTCGATCAATTTGAAGAGTATTTTCTCTATCACAGCCACGAAATTGGGGAAAACACATTTGCTCGTCAATTTTCTGACGCTGTTAATCAGACAGGTCTTCCAGTTAATTTTATCATTTCGATTCGGGAAAACGCCCTAGCACGTCTTGACTTTTTTAAAGGCAGTATTCCTCACCTTTTGGACAATTATTTACGCATTCCTCACCTCGATGAACAGTCAGCCGTTGATGCCATTAGAAAACCGATCCGAGTCTTTAATCAACAAAAAAAACTCAATCGTCAGGCGATCGCCATTGAAACCGAATTAGTCGAAGCAGTGATCAAACAAGTAACTGTGGGTCAGGTGTCGATTGGGGAGTCAGGACGGGGTACAATTGAACGAGCAAAGCTAACAGAAAGAGTCATTGAAACCCCATACTTGCAACTGGTGATGACTCGTTTGTGGCAAGAAGATATCATTAAACAAAGAGGAAATCGTCTACAACTGGCTACCTTAAATAGCATTGGTGGGGCAGAAAATATTGTTAAACAGCACCTTAGTCAACGCATGAGGCGTTTATCAAGAAGAGAACGCAATATTGCCATCCAAGTCTTCCAATATTTGGTGACACCAGGGGGAACCAAGATTGCTTATCCTATCATACAATTAGCCCAAGACATTGCCGTTGCTCCTGAAGAATTGCAAGCATTACTCCAGAAGTTATGTCAGCCTCAACAGTATATTTTACGGGCAGTAGGGCCATCTCCCAACGAACCCAACGTAGAAAGGTATGAGATTTTTCATGATACCCTCGCTCCTGCTATCCTGACTTGGCGACAAAAATACCAACAACGACAAGAACGCAATAAATGGCGTAGGAGAACCTTGGCAGCATCCGCGATCGCTTTATTTACGACAGGGTTATTAGGAATTGCTGAATATCAAAGAACCCAAGCAACCCTCAGTGAGATCAAAGCCATTCTTGCTTATTCAAATTCACTGGTAGTTTCTAACCAACTTTTTGATGCTTTGATCGAAGATTTAATCGTTTATAAAAAACTCACAGACACACAAAACAGTTGGACTTTCCCAATTTGGCACAGTCTATTCACCCAAGTTAGAGAAGATAAGCAAGAAATTGATCGAGATCTTCAGCGACTATTTCAACTAAAGTTAGTTCGAGTTAATGAACGCAACCGATTAAATGTTTCTGAGAATAAAGAAGTTGTTGATGTGGGTTTTAGTAACAATGGACAGATCCTAGCAACGGCTAGTAGAGATGGGACAATTAAACTGTGGAATCTTGATGGTCAACTAATTCAATCTCTACCCGAAAATAATCATCAAGGAGGTCACTTTTGGCGTTTCAGTTTTAGTCCCAATGATAGACTATTAGCTGCTGGTAGTACCAATAAAAACATAAATCTTTGGAGTATTGATGATAATCAAATTAGGGAACTAAAATCCCTCGAAGGGCATAAAGGTTGGATTTGGGATGTTAATTTTCATCCAACCCAACCGATCCTAGCATCAGCTAGTGGCGATGGCACAGTCAAGCTTTGGCGTTTTGATGGACAACAATTTGAATCTGAACCAATCGACACCCTTGAAGTCTCAGAAATTGATAGGGACAATGTTCCTGAAGGCAACAAAGTGATTCGTACCCTTAGTTTTAGCCCTGATGGCAAGATTTTAGCTATAGGGATTGACACAGGAAACAATAGTAGGGATGTTGGGACAATTCAATTGTGGACTTTGGAGGATCAAAAGCTTCAACTGTTAAAAACCTTTGAAAAAAAACATGATGATTGGATCTGGGATATTAATTTTAGTCCTAATGGAAAAATCATAGGAACAGCTTCTAGAGATGGCACAGTTAAACTTTGGAACCTGGAGGGGGAAGAACTGCAAACCTTTAACGGATATAAGATACCGTTTACCAGCATTAATTTCATAGTCTATGGTCAAAAAAAAGAAATCATTATCATGGCTGCTAGTCATGACAAAACAATTAAATTCTGGAATTTTGAAGGGGAAGAATTAACAACATTGAAAGGACATGAAAAGGAGGTTTGGCGTGCTATTTTTAGTCCTGATGGTCAAACTTTGGCAACTGCTAGTAAAGATGGAACGGTTAAACTTTGGAACTTAAAAGATCAAGACTTGTTAGGACATCAAGATCTAATTTATCAAGTGAGTTTTAGTCCTGATGGTCAAACTTTGGCAACAGCAGGGAAAGATAATACTGTTAAATTATGGCAGTTTGATGGACAAAACACCTATGATCTTCAATACATTAAAACAATTAAAGCTCATAAAGACCAAGTGACATCTGTTACTTTTCGTCCTGATGATTCTACTTTTGCGACAGCTAGTTTTGATACAATAGTCAAACACTGGAATCTTGAAAACGATCAACCTATAGAGGTTTTCGACAAACACACTGAAGAAATCTGGAAAGTAGAATTTAATCCTAAGTTACCAATGTTAGGGACTGTTAGTAACGATGGAACCGCAAAACTGTGGAATTTTGATGGAACGATACACCGCGATTTCAATCATTTTCTTGAAAAAAAGAAAGACAAAGTTGTAAGTCTAAGTTTTAGTCCTAATGGTCAAATCTTAGCTACAGTTATGTGGGTTCTCCCTAATAGTGAGGAAAATGACATTATGCTTTGGGATGTGAACGGGGGAGAGAAACCTATCCAAGAATTTGCGTCTTTACAGAAACATTGGCTTATGGATATTGATTTTAGTCATGACAGTACAACTTTGGCTACTGCTAGTAAAGATGGAACCGTTAAACTGTGGAATTTAGAGGGGGAAAATCAAACACCTTCTCAGGAAAATCGGTCTAAAATAAACCATGATCATTCTATAATTCGGAGTGTAGAGTTTAGTCCTACTGATCCATTTTTACTGACTGCAAGTGATGATCAAACAGTCAAACTTTGGACAATGGATGGTCAACTGAAACAGACCTTTTTTGGTCATCAAGGTTCTGTTATTAGTGCCAGTTTTAGTCCTGATGGTCAGTTTATTGCTTCCTCAGGGGGAGATAGAAGAGTCATCCTTTGGGATCGAGATTTAACCTTAGAAGACCTTTGGGAAAAGAGTTGTGATTGGATTGGAGGGTATTTACAACACAATCCAAACGTCAGCGATCGCCACAAATCTCTATGTAACAGTTCAACCTACATCTTGCACCAGAACAAATAAAAATGAAACACTATTGCCTATTCCCCGTTCCCTATTCCCTTTCACCACTAGGAAATTTTATCGAAGACGCAAGGTATGAGTATAACAGTTTAACCTCTTCTGCGCCAACGGGATAAGAATCGTACACTAAGAATATAAGTTAAGATAGAAGCGATCGCTCCCACCAGTAAACAACCAGAAAATAAGGTTACCAAAAACACTAAACCTGATTCTTTTAACTCAGACCAAGATTGCCAATTATCGGAAAAAATAACTTGAGTTTCTCCGATACCAAATCCTAATAATAATTGCCCAACTTTATAATTAAACGCAAAAATTGGCACGTAGGTCAAAGGATTACTCACCCAAGTTCCTGCGGCCGCAGCTAACTTATGACCACGAAAAATAACCGCCAATAACACACCCATAATCGTTTGTAGTCCAAACAAAGGAAAACACCCTGCAAACACCCCAAACGCTAACCCTCGTGAAATGTAACCAGGGGTTCCCCGTAACCTCAAAAACCGCAAATAAAAGTAACGCCACGATCGCTGAATTTGAGAACGACGAGGCTTTGATCTGCGACGATAATGAGGTTTTTTATCCTGAAAAATCACGGGAGGAGAAGACGGATCAAGAGACATTTTATAAAAAGTAAGCGAGTTTTACTCTTTTTCTATGCTATCAATCCTTTTTACCACGAATAATAGATTTTTTATTGAGAAACGATAGGGGAAATACCGGCTTGGTCTAAAATTTCAGGGATTAACTCTTCCCGTTTAACGGCCATCATGTGTACCCCTTGACACAGTTGTTGCGCTAGTTTAACTTGTTCAGCAGCAATTTTTACCCCTTCTTGTAAGGGTTCTTCTGCTTCTGCTAACCGCTTAATAATACTTTCAGGAATTTCTACCCCTGGCACATTCTTGTTAATAAATTGGGCATTTTTAGCGGACTTTAACAAAAAGATTCCTGCTAAAATGGGTTTATCGGTATTAGCTGCAATTTGGTGCATAAATTTATCTAAGCGATCAAAATCAGTGATCAATTGACTTTGAAAAAATTGGGCCCCAGCGGCTACTTTTCGCTCAAATCTTCGTTTTAACCCAGACCAACTGCCACATTGAGGATCAACCGCAGCCCCAGGAAACAAGTCTAAGGGGTCATCGGGAAGGGGTTTATCGTTAAAATCAGTGCCTCCATTGAGTTTATCTATCATTTGCAGTAATCTAACTGATTCTAGCTCAAATACCGCTCTTGCTTGTTTGTGATCCCCTGCTTTCACTGGATCGCCAGTCAAGGCTAAAATATTGCGTAATCCTAACGCATAAGCCCCCATTAAGTCGGCTTGCAGGGCGATGACATTGCGATCGCGACAAGTCATTTGACAGATGGGTTCGATGCCATACTGCAATAATAAGGCAGAAGCAGCCATAGAGGACATTCTGAGGACAGCGCGACTGCCATCAGTAATATTTACCCCATGTACCCTACCTTTAAGTTGTTTAGCCATCTCTAACATTCTGACGGGGTTTCCGCCTTTGGGGGGAGTGACTTCTGCGGTGATCAAAAATTCTTTGTTTTGGGCGGCTTGACGAAAATGGTTAATCATAATTTAGGTGAGTTTTTATTATTAAAATAGGGGTTAATTAACGTAGAGGTAAGTATCCTAAAGCATCTTTGACTCTAGTTAGGGTTTCATTAGCAACGGTTTGGGCTTTTTCTTTCCCTTCTCGTAGCACTGAATCTAAATAATCCTTATTATCCATAATAGACTGATATTGTTCTTGAATCGGTTTTAAGGCTTCTATGGTTGTCTCCGTCAATAGGGGTTTAAACTGTCCCCATCCCATATCTTGGCATTCTGCTGCGACTTCTTTTTTACTCTTTCCTGATAATAAAGTATATAATCCCAATAAATTGTTACATTCAGGCCGTTCTTGATTATCAAATTCTAAACCCTTTACAGGATCGGTTTTACATTTTTTAATCTTCTTTTTAATCACATCGGGAGAATCTAACAAATTAATGCGACTGAGATCAGAGGGGTCTGATTTTGACATTTTACGGGTTCCATCGGTTAAACTCATTACTCTGGCCCCTTGTTTACGAATTAAAGGTTCAGGGAGTTTTAAAACAGGGTTTTCTTTCGTAGCAAATTGATCGTTAAATCTAATAGCGATATCTCTGGTTAATTCTAAATGTTGTTTTTGATCCTCTCCCACAGGCACTTTATCTGCATTGTAAAGTAGGATATCAGCAGCCATTAAAACGGGATAATCTAACAGTCCCACGCTAACATTTTCCCCTTGTTTAATGGCTTTTTCTTTAAACTGAATCATTCTTTCTAACCAATTTAAAGGGGTGATACAATTTAACAGCCAAGTTAGTTCGCTATGTGCCGTAACATGGGATTGAACAAAGATGGTAGCATGGTCTAAATCGATGCCACAGGCGAGATAAAGGGCTGCGATGGTATAGGTATCCTGGGCTAAGGTTTTGGGGTTGTGAGGGACAGTTATGGCGTGAAGATCCACCACACAAAAGAAGTTATCATAGTTTTCTTGCCCATCTACCCAGGTGCGAATCGCCCCTAAATAGTTCCCTAAGTGGAGGTTTCCGGTGGGTTGTACCCCTGATAAGACCCGTTGTTTACCCATTCTAATACTATTTTGCTTTTAACTGAATGTTATCATTTCTTTACAATTATGCCTGATTATGGAACGTCTGTAAAAAGTTTGTTGTGACAACTTATCGGGGCATTAATCCATCATTATTTTCTCATACTTTCTTCCTATACTCTCCCAAGTATAATTATTTTCAACATACTGTCGACCATTTTCTGATAACGTTTTACGCAATTTTTCATCTTCAAATAAATCAGTAATCGCTTTAATATATTCTTCTATTTTATTCGCTCTTAACGCTCTTAAAGGGGTATTTTTTCCATTAACTTCCATCCCTTCTAAACCCCGATCGCTTGCCACAATAGGAACACCTGTTGCCATCGCTTCTAGGGTTTTATTTTTAATACCAAACCCTGAACGTAACGGAATAACACACACCGTTGCTTTATGTAAATACTCTGCCATTGACGGTACTTTTCCTGTAACAATAATGCCTGGTTTTTCTCCTAATTTAAGCACAGAAGGTGCAGGGTTAGCACCAACAATAGTTAAAGTAACATCGGTATACTTTTGACGTAATAAAGGAAATATTTCTTGACTAAAAAAGCAAGCAGCATCAATATTAACGACATAATCCATTCCTCCTGTAATCATCAAATGATGGCCACCTGGATCACTTTTTCGATAAGGAAAAATGTCTAAATCGACTCCATTAGGAAGCACAGAAACGGGACTCTTTATGTTAAAGTTTTTGAGTTGTTGATAGTCTTCATCCGTGGTAACAACAATATGAGAAAATTTTTGATAAACTCGCTTTTCGTAACGTTTTAATAAAGGTAAATAAAGCCGATCACGTTGAATATTTTCAGAGGTGTTGGTTACTAATTGATGTTGACAAGTACGATACACAGAACTATGACTATTAATAACGGTTTTTATTTGATTTTTCCAGTGAGGACGAATATAAATTTCATTAACACTATGTTCACAAGTAATGGCATCAAATTGATTGTTGTTAATAGCTTCATCAAGCCAATGTTGAATTGCTTGATCGTATAAAAACGAAACATTAGGAGGGGTTCCTGTGATTAAAAATTGACCAAATCGGTTTATTTTTTTGATAATTCCGGCTTTAGGATTGGTGGGACGAGGAAACAACATTAAAGTTTTGCTCCAACCCTTTAAAGCACCTATTTCTTCATCGGTAACATCGTCTGCTTTTTGGGTAACTAAAGTAATATCATGATGATAACTTAACTGTTTTAATAAATTAAAAGTTCTCACTTGAGTTCCCCCTCGAGTGGGAGGATAAGGAAACGTCGCACAAATCATTAATAATCTCATTATCTATCCCTTAAAGATATAAAAACCTCTATGATCTTAATCTTAAAAAATATGTTACAGTATAAAGTGAGACAAATAAGTATTCGGTAGCAGATTTTGTTATTAGCATTGACGGGTCTTTCCCTTTCAGCCTTGATACGATTCTCTCCGATCACTCGATCTCTACAATCCTTGTAAATAGCGGAGATGATCTAAAAATGTCAGTTTATGTAGGTAACTTAGCCTATGAAGTAACCAAAGAAGATCTTAGCGAAGTCTTTACAGACTATGGTGAAGTTAAGCGTGTTCATATTCCAATGGACCGTGAGACCGGTCGGATGCGGGGCTTTGCTTTTGTGGAAATGAACTCTGATGAGCAAGAAGAGGAAGCTATCTCTACCTTAGATGGGGCTGAATGGATGGGTCGTACCTTAAAAGTTAACAAGGCTAAACCCCGCGAGTCTTTTAACGGTGGTGGTAGAGGCCGTAAGCGTTTCTAAGCTCAAACCATTGAATTAATCAATTAAGGGGTAGGAGTTTTGTTAGCTCCTATCTCTTTTTCTGTTTGCTCATACTTGAGTGTATTTTCTACCATCATTTTAACTACTTCTGGCATTTTATATTGAGCTTTCCAACCTAATTTTTGTTCTGCTTTGCTTGGGTTTCCACAACTATAAGTGATATCTGTGGGACGAAATAAACTTTGATCGCTGATAACATAATCTTGCCAATTTAAGTCTAAACAATTAAAGGTTTCGATCACAAACGATTCTAAAGAATAACTGTGTCCTGTAGCAATGACATAATCATCAGCTTGAGGTTGTTGCAGCATTAAGTGCATGGCCTGGACATATTCAGGGGCCCAACCCCAGTCCCGTTTAATCGTAATATTTCCTAGTTGTAATTGATGAGAAATTCCTTGAGCAATTTTACAAGCTGCTGCAACAATTTTTTGAGTCACAAATCGTTGGGGACGTAGGGGGGATTCGTGGTTAAATAAAATACCTGAACAGGCAAAAATACCGTAAGCTTCTCGATAATTAGCCACCTCCCAAAAGGCCGCAGATTTTGCAACTGCATAGGGACTGCGAGGACGAAAAGGGGTTAATTCATCGGCAGTAACAGTACCAATATCCCCAAAACATTCGCTTGACCCTGCATTATAAAACTTAATGGGTGCGCCGGTAAAACGAATGGCTTCGAGTAAATTTAAGGTTCCAGTAGCAATACTTTCTAAGGTTTCCACCGGCAGTTCAAAGGAGAGTCCCACAGAACTTTGACCGGCTAAATTATAGACCTCATCGGGTTCAATTTTATTGAGAATTTGCAGTACACTACGGAAGTCATTGAGGGCCATGGATTCTAGTTTAACTTGTTCTCGAATACCGAGGCGAACTAAGTTTTGAAAGGAGGACATTTGAGCATCCCTTGAGGTTCCGCAAACTAAATAACCTTTATTTAAAAGAAGCTGAGCAAGATAAGCCCCATCTTGTCCAGAAATACCACAAATTAATGCTGTTTTTTGTCCCATTTTATCTTGTTATTTTTTTGAAGATTGAGAAGATTTTAAAAGTAATTGAATTGCTTCTTTTAAATAGCCAATTTGACCATAAGCGTAAACTAAATTGTCAAAACTTTGTGCCGGATTAGCAATATATTTTAAGGATTTATATAAACCTCTTATTAATCTTTCTCCTCCTCTTCCTAACTGACTAATACCTGTTCGTCCGGCAATTTCTTCTCGATAACATTCGCTCACCCCTTGCCACCAACTACGTCGTAAAAACCAACTCCGTTGCAGTCTTTCTGGGGCAACATTATGAGCAACCAGTGCATCAGGAAGATAGGCCACTTCCCATCCTTGATTTAAGGCTAATTCTGTCATAAATAACTCTTCATTAGAGAGAAGTTTTTTGCCCACTCTACCTAAATTAGCATCAAAACCCCCTATTTTTTCTAAAAATGACCGTCGTAGAGAATAATTTAATCCTCGTGGAGTGAGTTGAGGATTGGTAATAGAAACCGTGTTTTCCCCTAAATCATACGCCCCTAAACATCCAGCTAATCCTTCAGAAATCCAAGTAGGAGGGGTAATATTGTCTGGCCAGATTAAAGTAACTTTACCCCCTGCGATCGCTAATTTTTCATTGCGATCATAAGCGTCTACCAACACCTTTAACCATCCAGGAGAAGCAACAGCATCATCATCAAGATAGGCTAAAATCGGCGCGCTGGTTTCTGTTGCTCCTCGATTGCGAGCAACGGATAACCCCAGAATTGGCTCGTAAACGTACCTAATTTGGGAATTTGATAAAAATGGTTCAACCACCTCTTTTGTACTGTCTGTGGAGCCATTATCAACGATTAGAACTTCATAATTGACCCCCTCTTGAGCCAAAAGACTGGTAATGGCATCACCTAAATAGCGATCGCGGTTATGAGTGCAGATAATAGCAGCAATTTGAGGATTAGGCATAATTAAGACAGGAGATTAACCATTTCAGGAGGTAAATTTACTATAAGTATCTAGCAATACTTGTTCATAGCGTTGACTCATTTGTTCCCAAGTATATTCATTTTCTACGAGAGTTCGTCCATTGTGGGATAATTTTTCCCGCAACTTGGCATCCTGAAACAGACGACCCACTGCATAGACGTATTCATCTACATTATTAGCTCTCATGGCTACTAAGGGAACCCCTGGTCCATCAACCGGTAATCCTTCTAAACCGTAATCACTAGCGACTAAGGGGGTTCCTGTCGCTAATGCTTCGAGGGTTCGCATTTTTGTCCCTACACTTTTACGAATGGGAATGACAGATACGGTGGTGTTATGAAGATAGTCAAGAACACAAGGAACCTGTCCTGTAACCGTGATCCCTGGTAATTCATTTAATTCTAAGACTTCTGGGACAGGACGACTACCGACTAAATTAAGGGTTGCATCGGGATAGCGTTGAAGAATTTTGGGAAAAACTTCTAAACTAAAAAACCGTGCAGCATCAATATTAGCTGGTTTATTCATCGCACCGACAAAGGTGATGCGGTGTCCTGATTGGTTGTTGGGACGTTTGGGGAACACTTGTAAGTTTAATCCGTTGGGAACGAGGGTAATGGGGACTTCTATTTTTAAATTTTTCAATATTTGTTGTTCCGTTTGGTTGGCCACAATAACAGCAGCAAATTTATGACAATATTGTTTTTCATAACGACGTAATAAGGGTAAACTTAATTGATCCCGCAATCCATTATCGTTAGAATGGGTGTCAATTTGATGTTTATACATTCCATAGACGGAGCGATGGATATCAATAACGGTAGGAATTTTTTCTTGCCATTCTGGTCTCACATAGATTTCATTAACACTTCCTTCACATAATAAAATATCAAATTTTCCCGATGTAATGGCTTGATCTAACCATTCTTGAATGTCAGGAGAATAATGAGAGAAAATACCGGGTGGTGTTCCTTGTTGTACAAACACCCCTAGTTGTTTAGCGGTTTCTAGGAACCCTTTGCTACTATCTTGATTAGTGACAGCAGGAAATACAATACAATCACTAATGTGCTGCTGTAGTGCATCAATATCTTCTTCTAGGACTTGTTCGGGTTCCTGAGTAACTAGGGTAATGTCATAGTTTGTATTAAGATGTTTGAGTATGGAGAAGGTTCTCACCTGGGCTTTTCCCTGTATTGGTGGATAAGGAAAAAGGGATGAAATTACAAGAATCTTCATGGGTAGATTCATTAGTTATCTAATTTAGTTTAGCAAGCTTATCTTTATCTGTAACCTATCTTATCTTCTGAAACTCTGAAACCGTTAATTATCATTGCTTTCTAGAGATAAATAATCATGTTTTTAGGGTCTTGCTTAGTTCATTTGTTCAATAGAAGTGAATCACAACTTTATTATTGTTGCTGTTTAAGATTGAGTTAAAACGTTGAAACTTTTGAATTTTTTGAAAATTATTCCTACTGTACTATTTCTCCTAACTTTTTTATTCGTTATACAAATGTCTTCTATTCATTCTAATTCTGCTTCTTCTTTACTAACGGATCCTTTTTTACAGTTTCCTACAACATCATCGGTTAAAGTTGTTTGGTTTACTGAATTTCCTGGAGTCAACCATAAGATTATTTATGGACATAATTTAGACAAAACGGTTATTGCTCAAACCACTGAATTAAGTCGAACTCGAGAAGATGAACAATCAAAGGTCAAGGGTGATTATTCTGAGACAACGAGACGAACTATCTGGCGACATGAAGGCGAAATTACAGGATTAAATCAAGGAGAAAAAATACCTTATAAGGTTATTAGTATTATTGACGATAATCAAATTGAAAGTAATATTTTTTCTTTAACCCCTTCTCCAAAAACTGAAATTCCTTTAAAGATTTTATTGACCTCTGACCATCAATTAAAGCCAATGGTAGCAGCTAATTTACAAAAAGTGGTAGAAACAATTGGCGAAGTTGATGCTATTTTTTTTGCTGGTGATTTAGTTAATATTCCCGATCGCGCTTCAGAATGGTTTGATGATCAAGACGGTGGCGCATTTTTTCCCTGTCTCCAAGGATTGGCAAACTATACCATAGAAAATGAAGAGACAAAAACAGTTTATCACGGTGGTCAATTAATTCAATCTGCACCCTTATTTCCAACGATTGGTAATCATGAAGTCATGGGAAGATGGTCAGAAAATAAACGATTATCGCAACAATTTGTAGATGCTATTCCTAGAGAAGTTGCTCAAAATATCTACTTAGAAAAAGTCGATAACCTTAATCCTGATCAGTATCCTGATATCGAAAAGAATTGGATTATAAATAATTCGTTTAATACAGATACCTATGAAGAAATTTTTTCCTTTCCTCAAACAGAATCCAATAATAGTCATTATTATGCTGTAACCTTTGGAGATATTCGTTTAGTGGTGTTACAAATTACTAATATTTGGCGTTCTCCTCGTTTAGAAAATAATGTTAAAGGAAGATATCAAGAATCAGAAAAAGACTTAGAAAATCCTGAAAATTGGGGTTACGGTCAACATATTTTTAAACCAATTAAAAAAGGAAGTGAACAGTATCAATGGTTAGAAAGTGAACTCAAAAGTGAAGCCTTTAAACAAGCAAAATATAAACTTATAATGTTTCATCATCCTGTTCATAGTTTAGGAGACAATATTGTTCCTCCTTATACTGATCCTATCCAGAATATTACTGACGACTCTGATGGTAACATAACAGAAATTCGTTATCAATATCCAAAAGAAAATGATTATATTATTCGGGATTTAATGCCACTGTTAGAAACAGCAAATGTTGATTTAGTTTTCTATGGTCACTCTCATCTTTGGAACCGTTTTATCAGTCCTAATGGTATTAATTTTCTTGAATCTTCCAATGTTGGTAATAGTTATGGCGCACATTTAGGAGATAATAAAAGACCGATTCCCCCTGATTATTCTCCGTTAAATTATGTTGAAATTGGTGATCCTAATGGACTTAAACCGATTATTCCGAATATTGCTCCCTTAAAAGATGAAAACAATAATCCCTTGCCTTATATTGCTAGTAATGATATTACAGTGTTTAGCATTTTAGATACAGAAAAAGGAACGGTGAGCAGTTATTACTTTGATACCCGTCAACCTAATTCTAATGTGATTAAATTCGATGAATTTACGATTTGATTGTATTTTCAGAATGATCATCACCCTATCCATTGATCCCCATTAGGGAAATGATGATAGGAAGGTCTTTGCGAAGGGGACATTTTTTGATATAGTGATAATACTATCAGATTTATAACAACCCTGACGCAACCTTTGAGTGAGTTGTGTTTTTTGTAAGAACAATTTATAATTTTCTCTTACAAACTAGCTTATTGTGTCAGTTTTAGAGATAATAAGTAAGTAGGTATAATTAAACATAAAACATTTGTAGGGTGGGCAATGTCTAGAACCACCTGTAGATATTGGTTTTAGCTTTAATTAGCATTGCCCACATTGTGCGTTTATTTATGCTCACCTACTTAATTTCTCTCGGAAATTTATAGTCAATCAACTTAGATTGATACTGTTTTGTTTTAATTTATTAAATATAAGTGATGGTTAATTATGACTCGTTTTCTCTATGAAAGATCCAAGAGTTACCAAGGATATCTAATTATTCCGTTTCTTGTTGCCAAAGTTAGTGGAGAATTTATTTATTCCTATGCTTTATTATCAGCAGAAGGTTATGATGATGAATTCCACAAAGCAAAAAATCCTGCGGGAATCTGTTTCAATACATTAACTGGTATCATAGAAATTGCTCAAGAACATCTCAATCAATATAGCATCAATTTAAAAGAAGATAATTATTTTGAGCAACGGTATACTTATCAAAATACATTAATTATTATCCATCAAGAAGGAAAACGATGTTTTTATGATCATTATCCTTCCCATGAATTAAGAAATATTGCTGCACCAACTTTATTTTTGAATGCTGATGATTGTATTGACTGGATTAAAAAAAGATTAGATCGTCGTCAAGTTAAACTTTATTAAATTTTAGAATAGATTCTAGATTAAAAAATAAATTAATCTAATTGATTTATGTACAAACCAATAAAATATAAGTTTGACTTAAAAATAGTCCTCAATTATCTTGTCATTATCTTTTTAATTTTATTACTAATTACCCCATCTTCTGCTTTAGAAAAAGACTTAGAAAAATCCTTACCTCCTCTAAAAACTCACCCTTTACCCACCCCATTAAATCAATGGCAAGATCAACCGTATTCGGGGGACTATTTTGAGCAAATTCAACCCAGTATGGGAGGATATTTATTGTGGTCAGAATTTCCTATCAAAATCTATTTTGATCGTCCTGATAATCCTAATGATACTGCTGCAACCACTCGTCGTTTTAATCAGTGGGTTAATGGGGTTGAAAAGTCTATTGATGAGTGGAATAATTATCTGCCAATAATAGAAGTAACTCAAGCAGAATTAGCAGATATTATCATAGAAAGGACTGATCCACCTATCAATCCAAAAATTGATCCAGAAACAGGACAACTACAAATTCCTCGAGCAAAAACCGCGCAAACTCGCTACGAATTTTATATTAAAGATAATAAACTTTTTCATAAAATGATTATACAAATTAGTCCCCGTTTAAGCCAAGTTGCTACCTTATCTGCTGCGCGTCATGAATTGGGTCATGGTTTAGGAATTTGGGGTCATAGTTTACAAGAAAATGATGTCCTTTATTTCTCACAAGTCAATTCATCTATTCCTATTTCTTCTAGGGATATTAACACTTTAAAAAAAATTTATGAGCAACCGACTCGTTTAGGATGGCCTTTACCAATTAATAATTAATTTTAACCCACATTTCGCACTTTTATTAAGTGATACGAAAAAACTGAGAAAAGTCTTTTTTTATCCCTTCTCCTAATAAGTATTCTGTCGCTTTATCTTCAAAAAACTTAGGAAATAAGTTTCATAGGTTGAGAAGTAAATCCCAAGGTATTTCTAGGAAACTTGATAAGGATACCAAGTTGACATACTCCACGCCCTATAAGTGCGTGGATTCTCCAAACATCACTGCGAAAGGATTTCTGATTCAACGAGTTCGCTTACATTAAAGTCTTCTGGTCCTTTAACCCAGA
>JAAUYD010097392.1_pt1 | contig 39017 bp, 34 predicted proteins | sample 7278101 | NCBI WGS metagenome assembly JAAUYD01 (sample SAMN14350128, study PRJNA611818) | marine sediment metagenome | isolation source: surface marine sediment (0.6m) | place: French Polynesia: Moorea | collected 2018-08
CGGTTCGATCGCGCTCATGCGTTGACGGTGTTCCTCCGCCCGGCGTCGGTAACCTCGTGCAACGGTCTGCGGGCCGGCCACACGGCGACGCGGACCAGGTATTCCTCATGAGCAACAGCGGCGACGCCACGGTCATCAACGACCGTTACGAGATCCACAAACGAGTCGGACGCGGCGGGATGGCCGACGTCTTCATGGCACGTGACCTGCTGCTCGACCGGCAGGTCGCGATCAAGGTGCTGTTCCCCGAGTTCGCGGTCGACCCGAACTTCGTCGAGCGCTTCCGCCGCGAGGCACAGGCGGCCGCCAACCTGAGCCACCCGAACATCGTCAACGTCTACGACTGGGGCAAGTACGAGGGCACCTACTTCATCGCGATGGAGTACGTGCAGGGTCGGACGCTCGCCGAGATCCTCAAGACCAACAAGCAGCTGACCCCGAAGCAGGCCGCGGAGATCGCGTCCGAGGTCGCCGCAGCGCTCGGCTTCGCGCACGAGGCCGGCCTGGCGCACCGCGACATCAAGCCGGCGAACATCCTGATCGGCTCGAACGGTCAGGTGAAGGTCGCCGACTTCGGCATCGCGCGAGCAATGAACTCCGCCACCGAGTCCAACCTCACCCAGGCCGGCTCGGTGATGGGCACCGCGTCCTACTTCTCCCCCGAGCAGGCGCAAGGGGCGCAGCCCGACCCGCGCAGCGACCTCTACTCGCTCGGCATCGTGATGTACGAGATGGTGGCCGGCAGGCCGCCGTTCACCGGTGAGAACCCGGTCAGCATCGCCTACAAGCAGGTCCACGACCAGCCGACCCCGCTCAACAAGATCGTCGAGGGTGTGCCACGACCGCTCGAGGCGATCATCGCCAAGCTGCTGGCGAAGGACCCGAAGCTGCGCTATCCGAGCGCACACGCGCTACGCGACGACCTCAGGCGGTTCCGCAACGGCGAGCAGGTGCAGGCGCTCGTGGCGGCCGCCGCGCGCCCGACGCCGACGGGCGGCGTCCCCCGACCGACCGCACCGACGCAACCGGTCGACACCACCCCGCCGATCGCCGAGCGCGAGCCGGCGGCTCCCACCGCACACCCGCAGATCGCCGGCGCGCCGACGGCGGCGATGCCGACGCAACCCGGCCCCGACCTGACCGCCTACCCGCCCGGCGCCTCCGCCGACGCCACCTACTACCAGGACAACAACTCGCGGACCGGCTGGTACGCGCTGGCCGCGTTCGTTGCGCTGGTCGCCCTCGTCGCCGGCGGCGTGCTGCTCTACCAGGGCCTCACACGCGAGTCCGAGACCACGTCACAGCTCACCCTCGACGACTACACCAACCAGCCGCTGCAGACCGTCGTCGGTGCGCTGCAGGCCCTCAACCTGCCGTTCGAGTCGATCGCCGAGGACAACCCGCTGGTGAACGAGGAGTTCGTGCACCGCACCGATCCACCGGCCGGCACCGTGGTTGCCGAGGGGCAGGTCATCCAGCTGTACTACCGCCCGACCGCGGCGCTCGTGGCGATCCCCAACGTGGAGGGGCGCACCCTCGAGGAAGCCCGCAACGTGCTCGGTAGCGCCGGATTCCAGATCGAGGAGGAGATCGAGCTCAGCGACATCGCCGCGGGCCTGGTCATCCGCACCGACCCGCCGGCGGACACCCGCGTCGAACAGGAGCGGGTCGTCACGGTGTTCATCTCGGGCGGGCCCGACCAGATCGCCGTGCCGCCGACGGTGATCAACGACCCGGTCGAGGATGCCCGCGCACTGCTCGAATCCGACCAGTTCGGCCTGGTGGTCACGATCTCCGAACAGGTCGACGAGGCGATCCCGGCCGGCGTGGTGATCAGCACCAACCCGCCGCCGAACACCCTCGTCGACAAGGGCAGCACCATCGAGTTGATCGTCAGCGCCGGGCCGGGCCAGGTCCGCGTGCCGCCCCTCGTGGGGCTCTCCGAGGGCGAGGCCCGCAACCTGCTCGACGAGCGCGGGCTCGAGGTCGACGTCACGTACCAGGAGCTCGAACCGGGCGACCCGCAGGACGGCACGGTGCTCGAGCAGAGCGTGCCGCCGACCGACGACATCGACAAGGGCACGACGGTGCAGATCGTCGTCGGCCAGGCACGGGTGGCCGAGACGACGACGACCACGTCGACCACCACCACCACGACCGTGCCCCCGACGACCACCACCACGACCACCACGACGACCACCACGACGACGACCACCACCACCTCGTCGACCACCACGACGACCGAGGCCTAGCTGGACAACGCTTCGCCGGTCGCCGATGCCCGTGCGCACGCGTGCGGCGGGCCGAGCCCGGAGGGCTCGCAGCGTCGAAGCAGAGCGGAGACGGCGAGCACGGCAGGCGAAGCCGGCCATCTCGACAGCGGCGATCGCGACCCCGACACCGAGCAGGCGAGGAGCACGCCAGTTCTCCGACGAGAGCTGGTCGCAGCCGAGCTCCGGCAGGCGAGGGCTACCGGCCCGAGCCCGTGCGCAGCCCGAACGTCTAGGCCGAGCCCGTGCGCAGCCCGTTCAGCTCGTTCTGGCGAGAAAGTTACAGAGCAGGTCGTGGCCGCAGCCGGTCAGGATGCTCTCGGGATGGAACTGCACACCCTCGACGTCGACGTCACGGTGACGCACGCCCATGACCACCCCGTCGACCGATCGGGCCGTGACGTCGAGGACGTCGGGCACGGTGCCGGGGTCGAGCACCAGCGAGTGGTACCGCGTGGCGGTCAGCGGTGACGGCAGCCCGGCGAACACGCCGGCGCCGTCGTGCTCGATCGGCGACGTCTTGCCGTGCATGAGCTCGGGCGCAGCCACCACGTCGGCGCCGTAGACCTGGCCGATGGCCTGATGTCCGAGGCACACGCCGAGCACGGGTGTGCCGGCGCCGGCGAACGCGGTGACGGCCTCGCAGATGATGCCGGAGTGCTCGGGACGTCCTGGCCCGGGTGACAGCAGCACGCCGTCGGGCTCGAGCGCGAGCGCCTCGTCGACGGTGATCTCGTCGTTGCGGTGCACCACCGGATCGGCCCCGAGCTCACCCAGGTACTGCACCAGGTTGTACACGAACGAGTCATACGAATCGATCACGAGCACCCGCGCCACGAGCGGGAGCCTACGAAGAAGCTCGCCCCGCGCCGCAAGCAGTTGTCAGACCAGGAGAGGCGCCCGGCCACAGGCCGGCGCCAAACGAAGCGCGGTGGGGGTGGCATGGAGGGGGCGAATGGTCGGCCCCCTCCACCGTCGACCGATCCGGCTCTGCCGGTCGGTCGATCAGGATTGGGTCGGCCGCAGGCCGTCAACACAACAGGGAGGAACGGAGCCGAGCAAAGCGAGCGAGTGACGACCTAGACTCGCCCCGTGGCACCTCCCAAGCGCAAGACCGGTGGCGGGCGAACGACGCCGAAGGGCACTCGACCCGGCGAGCAGAAGTTCGCGAACCCCGAGGAGAACGTCGCCGGCGTGCACACGTCGTCGCGTTACACGCCGCCGGTCACCTCGGAGATGAAGGCGCCCAAGCAGTGGGTGCCCGTGCTGATGGTGGCGCTGTTCCTGGCCGGGATGGTGATCATCATCCTGCGGAACCTGGTCTTCACGGGCAACAACTGGCTGACGCTGGTCGGCCTCGGCTGCATCCTCGGCGGCCTCTACACCGCCACCAAGTGGCGCTAGCGACCCTGCGAACGCGCCGTCGGCCGGCCCCTGCGCCGGGTCCTCGATCCACAGTCTCGGCGTCGATTGTCCACACTCTGGGAATGACACAGCTGTAGTTCCGCACAGACTTATCCACAGAACTGTGGGAAACCTGCGGTCGGTCGGCCACGGTCAGTCGTAGAGCGGCGCCACCTCGGTCATGTCCTCCAGGCAGTGCTTCGGAGGCGGCGGATCCTCGTCGGGTGCCAACGTCAACTTCAGTTCCACACCACAGACATCGCACCGATACCTCACGTTCACCTTGCGGAGCTCACCGGGCTCGGCCGGCGGCACCGGTGGCGCCGACAGTGCCGTGAGCATCGCCATCCCCGTTTTCCACAGCACGACCATCATCAACAGGCCGGCGATGATCCAGATCACATTCCCCAGGGTGACGGCGAGGATCATGGGCCCACGCTACCGGGTTATCCCCAAGGGCTGTGGGCGAGCGCGCGACCGGTTCGAGCCGCCGCGATCAGCGCCGCGAACCACCTGTTCAGAGGCGTTCGAGCACCGTGGCGTTGGCCAGGCCACCGCCCTCGCACATCGTCTGTAAACCGAACCGGCCGCCGGAGCGCTCGAGCTCGTTGACGAGCGTCGTCATCAGACGGGCGCCGCTGGCACCGAGCGGGTGCCCCAGTGCGATCGCACCGCCGTTCGGGTTGACCTTCGACATGTCGGGGTGGTGCTCGCGTTGCCACGCCAGCACGACCGCTGCGAACGCCTCGTTGATCTCGACCACGTCCATCTGGTCGAGGGTGAGACCCGCGCGGTCGAGCACCTTCGAGGTGGCCGGGATCGGCGCGGTGAGCATCAGCCGTGGATCGGTGCCGGCGAGCGCGAAGTCGACGAAACGGGCCCGCGGCGTGAGACCGAGCGCGTCGGCCTTCTCCTCGCTCATGATGAGGAGCGCTGCCGAGCCGTCGGTGATCTGCGACGAGTTGCCGGCGGTCACGCGGCCACCGTCCTCCTCGGCGACGAACGCCGGCTTCAGCTTGGCGAGCGTCTCGACGTCGGTCGCCCGGAGTCCCTCGTCGCGGGTCACGAGCTGCTCGTCGGTGCCGACCACCGGGACGATCTCGCGCTCGAAGCGCCCCTCGTCGCTGGCCATCGCTGCGAGGTGTTGTGAACGGGCGCCGTACTCGTCCATCGCGTCGCGGCAGATCGACCACTGTTCGGCGATCAACTCGGCCGAGATGCCCTGTGGCACGAGCCCGCCCTGGTCGGCGTAGCGGGCGCTGACTTTCGGTCCGAATGGATAGCCGTACTTGCCGTCGGCCATCGACGAGCCCATCGGCACGCGCGTCATGACCTCGACCCCGCCGGCAACGACGACGTCGTAGGCGCCGGCCATCACGCCCTGCGCAGCGAAGTGCGCCGCCTGCTGGCTCGAGCCGCACTGGCGGTCGACCGTGGTGCCCGGCACGGCCTCGGGCCAACCGGCGGCGAGGACCGCGTTGCGGGCCACGTTGGCCGCCTGCTCGCCGACCTGCATCACGCAGCCGAACACGACGTCGTCGACCACTCCGGGATCGAGGTCGTTGCGTTCCTGGATCGCGCGGAGCGTCTCGGCCGCGAGATCGACGGGATGCCAGCCGCTGAGCTTGCCGTTGCGACGGCCGAGCGGCGTGCGAACGGCGTCGACGATCACGGCGGTGTGCATCCGGCGAGTCTGCTCGCCGCCACCGGGATCCGCAGAGTCGGACGCCTCTGGCGACCGTGACGCCGGTCACGCGAGAATCGGAGACCATGACAGCGCGTTCGACCGCATCCGAGATCGACGCCCGCGTCGCGGGCCTGACGATCCCCAAGCAGTTCCTGCAACTCGCCGAGCAACACCCCGACGCAACGCTGTTGAAGTCGATGACCGCCGACGGCGGGTGGAACACGTTCACGGTCAGCGACGTCCGCAGCCTCGCCGCACGGGTCGCCGCCGGGCTCGCCGCCAACGACGTCACGCCCGGCGAGCGGGTCCTGCTGATGATGCGCAACCGGCCCGACTTCCACTGGTTCGACCTCGGCGCCCAGTTCGTGCGGGCGACACCCGTGTCGATCTACAACTCCTCCTCGCCCGAGGAGATCCAGTATCTCGCCCATCACGCCGAGGCCGAGGTCGCCGTGCTCGAGGACGACTCGTTCCTCGAGCGGGTCCTCAAGGTGCGCGACGAGCTACCCCACCTCCAGCAGATCTACGTGATCCACCCGCCCGAGGGTCCACTCCCCGACGGCGTGTTCGCGGCTGCCGACCTGCTCGGCCACGGCGAGGCCGACCTCGATGCACTCGGCGACGCCACGAGCCCCGACGACCTCGCCACGCTGATCTACACCTCGGGCACCACCGGGCCGCCCAAGGGCGTCATGTTGAGCCAGTACAACATCGTGTTCACCGTCGAGCTGCTGCTCGAGTGCTTCGAGCGCACGCACGAGGAGGCGCAGGGGTGGCGGGTCGTGTCCTACCTGCCGATGGCGCACATCGCCGAGCGGGCGACCAGCCACTACGGGACGCTCGTCTTCGGCTACGAGGTCGCCTGCTGCCCCGATCCGAACGAGCTGATGCCCTACTTGAAGGAGGTCCAACCGCAGCTCCTGTTCGGCGTTCCCCGGGTGTTCGAGAAGATCTACGCCGGCGTCAACGCCGCGCTCGCCGCCGACCCCGAGAAGCAGCAGCAGTTCAACGACGGCGTCGCAGCGGCGATCGAGATCAACCGCGCCAAGTTCGACGGCACCGCCACCCAGGAGCAGCTCGACACGCTCTCGTTCCTCGATGCTGTGGCCTTCGAGGCCGTGCGGGGGTTGGTCGGCCTCGACGCGATCGAGCTGGCCATCACCGGCGCGGCGCCGCTCCCGGCCGAGATCCTCGAGTGGTTCAACGCGATCGGCGTGCCGCTCTCGGAGATCTACGGCATGTCCGAGTCGACCGGTCCGATGACGTGGACACCGCTGCGCAACAAGCCGGGCTACGTCGGACAGGCGATCCCCGGCATGGAGGTCGCGATCGCCGAGGACGGCGAGGTCATCGCCCGCGGCGGCAACGTGTTCCAGGGCTACCTCAAGCAGCCCGAGAAGACCGCCGAGACGATCATCGACGGCTGGTTGCACTCCGGCGACATCGGTGAGCTCGACGACGAGGGCTATCTCAAGATCGTCGACCGCAAGAAGGAGCTGATCATCACCTCCGGCGGCAAGAACATCAGCCCCGCCAACCTCGAGGCGGCGCTCAAGATGATCCCGCTGATCGGCCAGGCCTGCGCGATCGGCGACCAGCGCAAGTTCTGCTCCGCGTTGCTCGTGCTCGACCCCGAGGCCGCTCCGATCTGGGCGGCGGCCAACGGCAAGGAGGGCATGTCGCTGCTCGAGCTCGCCGAGGACCCGGACGTCCGCGCCGTGATCCAAGCCGGCGTCGACGAGGCGAACCAGCAGTTCGCGCAGGTCGAGCAGATCAAGAAGTTCGTGCTGCTCGGCGAGGAGTGGCTCCCCGACTCCGACCTGCTCACTCCGACGTCCAAGCTCAAGCGGCGCGGCATCCACGCCCGGTACGCCGACGAGATCGAATCCATGTACGCGTAGACCGGGCTGCGCACGTGGCGGCGAGCCCTGCGGGCTCGTCGCTGATGTAGCGGCCGCCCTCCCGGAGCTGCGGGGCGACCAGTTCTCGCAGAGGACTGGCGCGCTCCTCGCCTCCCTGCCCGAGGCTGGCGGCCGGTTCGGCGAGATGACTGGCTGCGCCTGCCGAAGCTCGCCACCTCCGCAACGGCGCCCTCGGCGCCGCCGCTTCGGCGCTCGCCCACCGCACGTCGACCACAAGCGATCGGGCTGCGCACGGGCTCGGGCCGATGGCCCTCCGCCTGCCGCGGGGAGACCTGCCGTGGTCAGGCGGTGATCGAGGCGGCGGGCTCGCCGCGGCGGCGGGCCGGGAGGGGCTTCTTGGCCGGCTTGGGCACGGCGTCGGGTCCGAGCAGCGAGCTGTTGGTCGAGAACACGCCGGGGCTCGCCTCACGCCGGATCGAATGCGTCGGACGGAACGCCGACCGCCGGATGTCGACGAGCAGGTTGCGGGTGGCCGCGGCGAGGGTACGAACGGCGAGGATCGGGTGGCGCCAGAGCCACAGATGGCGGCGGGCGCCACGGCAGGGGTAGGTGAGCTGGCCCAGCAGGTGGTTCGGCAGCTGCGGCGACACGCCGTAGCGGGCGGGGCGACGTCCGGTCGTGTGCTTCGGCATGAAGAACGTGCCGAACAGCAGGTCCCACCACGGCAGGGCCGCGCCGTAGTTGTGGCCGACGGCATCGTCCTCGCTGGAGTGGTGCCAGTGGTGGAACTCGGGATTGGCGGCGACCTTGTCCAGGTAGCGCCACCGGAACCGGACGTTGGCGTGGAAGAACAGTCCGAGGATGATCTGGAACACGGCGAACACGCCGGCCAGCTCGGCATCGAACCCGGCGCCGATCAGGAAGAAGAACGCCGGCGCGATCACGACGCCGTCGAACGGGTGGATGCGGAACCCGCTGACCCAGTCCATGTGCTCGGGCGAGTGGTGCACCGAGTGGAACCGCCACATGAACGGCACCTCATGGGCGAACCGGTGCGTCCAGTACGAGACGAAGTCGAACATCAGGAAGCCCACGAACGGCAGCGCGGCGGCGGGGATCAGGCCCACCAGCGGCGACAGCGCGAGGCCGGGCAGCCAGAACAGGCTGAGCCCGCCGATGACGACGAGCGCGACGATGCCGACGACGTTGAGCAACGGGCCGAGCAGCGCGTAGCTGATGTCGGTCCCGACCAGCGGCCGCCGGATGCGCTGGCCCTTCTGGCGTGGGTACATCTTCTCGAACGGCACGATCAGGACGAACAGCACGATGACGCCGGTGAAGATCGCGCTGTCGATGAGGAACGCCAGTCCGATCGCGGCGGCCATCAGCGTCAGTCGTGCGACCCGGGCGAGGCGCTGCCGCGACGGCGGCTTCGAAGGACCGTGTGGCGCCGGCGGTGGCGGCGGTGGCGGGGGCGGGGGGAAGGCGTCGAACCGTGGCGGCGGCAGCGTGCTCACTGTGGTCGGGGTGTCCATGCCCATCCTGTCGAGGCCGGTGCCCGAACCGGTTCACTCGGTGGGCGTCAGCGGCGATCTCGTCGAGCGGTGACCGATGGCCCGTGCGCGTGACGGACCGCCCGCAGTCGTCAGCCGAGGTCGAGCCGGCGGCCGTCGAGCGGGTCGAGCAGGACGTAGCGGTCGAGGTGGAGTCGCACGCGATCGCCGTCCTGCGGCATCGGGCCGGCGGACCCGGCCAACGTGACCGTCATCGGTCGCCCACCGACGCGACACCAGAGCAGCGTCGAGCCCCCACGACGGTGCACACGATCGACGTCGACCTCGATCGTCCCGTTGGGATCCAGCTGCCACCACTCGGGGCGCACGACCATCTGCAACCGACGGTGAGCGTGACGGCGCAGCGCGGGCTGCCAGGCGCGCTGCTTGAACCCACCGTGCTCGAGCCACGATCCGTCGCGGTCGGTCGTGACCGTCACCTCGAGCACATCGGCGTCACCGGTCAGGAACGCGGCCGCCGCCGTCTGCGGATCGTCGTACACGTCGAGCGGTGCGCCGACCTGCGTGATCCGGCCGCGCTCGATCACGGCGATCCGGTCGGTCATCGTCATCGCGTCGACCGGGTCGTTCGTGGCGACGAGCGCCGTCACGCCGAACCCGCGCTGGATCATCAGCAGCTCACGACGCAGGTGCATGGTCCGCTCGGCGTCGAGATGGGCGAAGGGCTCGTCGAGGAGGAGCACGGCCGGGCTGCGGACCATCGCCCGCGCCACCTGCACCATCTGGACCTCGCCGGCGGAGAGCTCGTCCGGGGAACGTTCGAGGATCGTCTCGATGTGCAGCGCTCGCGCCTCGGCACCGACGCGCCGGCGGATCTCCTCGAGCGCGGCGTGGCGCATCTCGAGCGGGAACGAGATGTTCCGGCGTGCGTTCCGGTGCGGGTAGAGCGCGGCTTGTTGGAACACCATCGCGATGTTGCGTTCACCCGGCTGCGTGGCGGTGACGTCGGTGTGGTCGAACAGCACGGCGCCACGTGCCAGCTGGTCGAGCCCTGCCACCGCCCGCAGCAACGTCGTCTTGCCGCTCCCCGAGCTCCCGACGATGCCGACGACCGTGCCCGCCTCGGCGACCAGGTCGGCGCCGCGCAGCAGCTCGCTGCCGCCTTTCTCGACGGTGACGTCCCGGAGCTCGACCTGGGTCATCTCGCTGCCCTCGCCGCCGAGCGTAGAGCGGCCCCGCGACGAGCGCTCAGCGCGGGGCCAGCGCCCGTACGACGAGCTCGACGAGCACGTCGGCGTCGCGGCTCGTCACGTCTTCGTCGGCGAACATCCGCTTCGAGACGAAGGGGCCTTCGACCATGTGCATCGCCAGGTCGACGTCGATGCTCGGATCGACCTCGCCACGCGCCATCGCCCGCTGGAGCACGACGCGCAGCGGCGCATGGCGCTGCTCCTTGACGTTGCGGAACGTGGCGGCGAACTCGGGGTCGGTGATCGACCGCTTGAGGATCGAGACGAACAGCTGGCGGATCTTCGGGTTGCCGGCGACCGCCATGAAGGTGTTCAGCATCTCGCGCAGGTCGTCGCGCAGCGAGCCGGTGTCGGGCGCATCGACCTCCTCGATCAGATCGTCGACGGCGACCAACAGCAGCTCGTCGCCGGTCCGGAAGTGCCGGTAGAGCGTCGACTTCGCGACACCGGACCGGCGGCTGACCTCGTCGATCGTGAACCCGTCGAGGCCGTGCAGCATCACGATCTCCTGGGTCGCCAACAGCATCTTGGCGCGTGCGGTCTCGCTGAGCGGTCGGGCCATATCGCACCATCACCGTATCGGAATACCCCGGCCAGGTGCCCAGTCCTGTTGTGACGGATGCCACATATCGATACGGCTCCGTTGCGTTACTCGGCGATCTGGAGTAGAACAGCCCGAACCGCCATCACCCACCCACAGGAGTACCACCCCCATGTACCGCTCCCTCGCACGCTGGTGCTACCAACACCGCTGGCTCGTCGTCGCGATCTGGGTCGCCGCGATCGTCGGCGCCAACGCCGTCGGCGCCGCCGTCGGCTCCGCCTTCAACGGCGAGTTCGAGACCCCCGCCTCCGAGAGCACGCGCGGCTTCGAGACCGTCGAGGAGTACTTCCCCGGCGCCGGCAGCTCGTTCGGCGGCTCGATCGTGTTCCAGTCCGAGGACGGTGTCGATCGCGCCGAGGTCGAGGCCGAGATGACCCGGGTCTTCGAGGAGGTCGACGAGCTCGACGGCGTCACCGTCGTCAGCCCGTACACCGAGCTCGGCGCGCAGCAGATCTCCGAGGACGGCACGATCGCGTTCGCGCAGGTCAACCTGGCGAACGACGTCGACCAGACCGAGTCGGGCGAGATCGGCGTCGAGATCAACGAGCTCGCCGCGGAGGTCGAGTCGGAGATCGCGGGGTTGCGGATCGAGGTCGGCGGCCAGGCGCTCGCCGAGTTCGAGCCGCCCGAATCCGAGCTCATCGGCCTCGCGTTCGCGATCGTCGTGCTGATCGTTGCGTTCGGTTCGGTGCTGGCGATGGGCCTCCCGATCGGCATCGCGCTCGCCGGGGTCGGCACGGGCATCGGCCTCGTGACACTGCTGACGAACGCCTTCACCATCCCCGACTTCGCACCTCTGATCGGCATCATGATCGGGCTCGGCGTCGGCATCGACTACGCGCTCTTCATCGTCACCCGATACCGCGAGCTGACCCGGACCGGCTCCACCCCCGAGCAGGCGGTGCTCGGGGCGATGGACACCGCCGGGCGCGCGGTCATGTTCGCCGGCATCACGGTGGTGCTCTCGCTGCTCGGCATGTTGCTGATCGGCTTGCAGTTCGTGGCCGGGCTCGGCATCGCCGCGGCCACGACGGTCGCCGTCACACTGGTCGCCTCGATGACGTTGCTGCCTGCGATGATCTCGCTGACCACGTCGCGCATCGAGGTCACCCGTTGGCGCGGCCTGATCGCCGCGGGCTTCGTGGCCATCGCGCTGCTCGGCATCGGTCTCGGCATCCCAGTGCTCGGTGCGATCGGTGGCATCTTCGCGGCGGCGACGATCGTCGCCAGCTTCGCCGTGAAGCCGCTCCGCGAGATCGTGCCACCGCGGCGCGAGCGGCCGCTGCGCGACACCATCGCCTACAGGTGGAGCCATCAGATCCAGGCCCGGCCGTGGACGTACGTGCTGCTCGGCGGCGGTGTGCTGCTCGCGCTCAGCGCCCCCGTGCTCGGGTTGCGGCTCGGCTTCTCCGACGAGGGCAACTTCAGCGAGGAGACCACCACCCGGCAGGCCTACGAGCTCGTCGCCGAGGGCTTCGGCCCTGGCTTCAACGGCCCGTTCCTGCTCGCCGCCGAGGTCGACGACCCGGGCGACGCCGCCACGCTGGAGGCGCTCAGCTCGGCGATCGCCGCCGACCCGGGCATCAACCGGGTCTCGCCGCCGTTCCCGAGCAACCAGGACGACCCCGCGACCTCCGAGGCGTTCCTGCTGCAGATCATCCCCGAGACGGCGCCGCAGGACGCCGACACCGAGCGCACCGTGCTCCGCCTGCGCGACGACGTGATCCCGCCGATCGTCGACGGCACCGGTGTCGAGGCCAACCTGACCGGTGCGGTGCCCGCCAACATCGACTTCAGCGACTTCCTCGGCGGCCGGATCATCATCTTCTACACCGCCGTGCTCGGCGTGTCGTTCCTGCTGTTGATGATGGTGTTCCGCTCGCTGCTCGTGCCGCTCAAGGCCGTGATCATGAACATGCTGTCGATCTCGGCGGCCTACGGCGTCGTGGTCGCGATCTTCCAGTGGGGCTGGTTCGGCGGCCTGACCGGCATCGAGGCGGCTCCGATCGAGCCGTTCATCCCGATGATGCTGTTCGCGATCGTGTTCGGCCTCTCGATGGACTACGAGGTCTTCCTGCTCTCGCGCATCAAGGAGGAGTACGACCGCACCGGTGACGCCGTCAACTCCGTCGCAGACGGTCTCGCTGCAACAGCGCGGGTCATCAGCGCCGCGGCCGCGATCATGGTGGTGGTCTTCGGCTCGTTCCTGCTCGAGGACGACCGCATCGTGAAGCTGTTCGGCACCGGCCTCGCGCTGGCTGTGCTCCTCGACGCAACGCTCGTCCGCATGCTGCTCGTGCCGGCCACGATGGAGCTGCTGGGCAGCCGCAACTGGTGGATCCCCGGTTGGCTCGATCGCCGTCTGCCGCGCCTCAACGTCGAGGGCCCGGCGCTCGACCAGCTGCACGCTCCCCCCTCGGAGTCCCCGCCCGACCGCTCCGACGACGAACCCGACGAGGTGCGAGAACCGGTGCCGGTCTCGTAGCCACCCGGCTCAGCCGGCACCGTCGTCGACGAGCTCGTCGTCGGCGACGGTGCCCAGCACCGAGTTCAGTGCGGTCACCGCGGCGATCTGGTCGTCGGTCAGTCGCGCCGCAAAGCGCTCCTGCACCGATCGCCGGAACGTGATGTTCATCTCGCGCCAGAGCGCCCGCCCGCGCGGCGTCAGCTCGACGTCGACGGCGCGGTGGTCGTCGGGGTCGACGTTGCGGTGCCGCGCGACCCAGCCCTCCTCCTCCAGCCGATCGAGGCGCCGGCTCAGGCTCGACGGCGGGATCCGCATGGCGGCCGCCACGTCGATCGGGCGGGCCAGTCCGCCGAGGTCGCGCAGCGCCGCCAGCACCTCGAACGAGCCGAGCGGCACCGCCCACTCCGACCGGACGTCGTCGTCGATCGCGCGAGCGACGTCGCTGACGATCGACTGCAGCTCGCGCCAGGCCGTCAACCGTGTGGCGTCGAGGCGCGGCATCGGTGCGTCAGGCCGTCGCCTTGAGCGCGTCCGCGAACGCGTCGACCGCCTCGTCGATCTCGGCCGCGGTCACCACGAGCGGGGGCATCCAGCGGATGATGTTGCCGTCGGTGCCGGTGCTCATCAGGATGAGGTGGCCGTCGTGGAGACAGTGCTCGAGCACCGGCGGCACGCGCTCGGCGTGGTCGAAGCTGGAGGCCACCATCAGCCCGGGCCCGCGGACCTGACGGAGCTCGGGGAAGCGCTCCTTCAGCTCGCTGAGGCCGTCGCGGAGCTGGTTGCCGCGGGCCCGCACGTTGTCGAGGAAGCCCGGCTCGCTCATCACCTCGATCGTGGCCAGCGCCGCCGCGCACCCGATCGGGTTGCCGCCGTACGTACCGCCGTGGCTGCCGGTCGGCCACAGGTCGTCGAGCTCGCGCCGGGTACCCAGGGCGGCGAACGGGAACCCCGATGCGATGCCCTTGGCCATGCAGATGATGTCGGGCTCGACCTCGAACCGGTCGACGGCGAACCACTCGCCCGTGCGACCGAAGCCGCTCTGCACCTCGTCGGCGACGAAGAGGATGCCGTGCTCGCGGCATCGCTCGGCGATGCCCTCGACGAATGCCTGCGGCGCCGGGATGTAGCCGCCTTCGCCGAGCACCGGCTCCATCACGACGGCCGCTGTCTCGCCCGGCGCGGTCTGCGTCACGAGCAACCGGTCGAACGAGCGGAGCGAGGCGTTGATCGTCGTTTCCTGGTCCGATGCCAGCGGGTCGGGGAAGGGCGCCACGAACACGCCGCTCGGCAGCGGGGCGTATCCCGCCCGGTACGACGTCTTCGACGTCGTCATCGCCATCGCGAGATGGGTACGGCCGTGGAACGAACCCTGGAAGACGATCACGTTCGGTCGCCCGGTCGCCCGCTTCGCGAGCTTGACCGCGGCCTCGGTGATCTCGGCGCCGGAGCTGGCGAAGAAGAACGTGTCGATGGGCCCGGGCGTGATGTCGGCGAGCTTCGCCGCGAGGGGCTCGAGCCGGTCGTGGGTCATGGTGTTGACCTGGCCGTGGATCAACCGCTCGGCCTGCTCGGAGATGGCGGCGGTGACCTTCGGATGGCAGTGACCGGTCGAGTTCACGGCGATGCCCGCGGCGAAGTCGAGGTAGTCGTGTCCATCGACCGTGGTGACCCGACACCCGCGACCGGTGGCGATCTGGAGGTCGGTCACCTTGAACCACACGTTCGAGAGGTGCGACATACCGCGAGCCTATGCACACTCCGGCCGGGACGGCCCACCTCCGGCGGTCGGCCGCAGCGGAGACCCTGAACCAATCTTGACGCAGCGGATCGCCGCCACCGGCCGATGAAGATGCCGTGCGAATCACCAAAGCGGGAATTGGTGTCCTCGCCGCCATGGCGAGCGCGGGGACGATGACCATCACGATGACCGGCGGGACGGCCGGCGCGTCGATCGGACCGGATGTCGTCGTCTCGGAGATCATGATCAACCCGCGCGACGTCTACGACTCGCGCGGGGAATGGATCGAGCTCACCAACCGCGGCGACGAGTCCGACGACCTCGAGGGCTGGACGATCACCGACGGCAAGCGCGACCGGGTCACGCTGCCGGCGCTGACGATCGCACCCGGCGAGCGGGTGGTGCTGACGCGAACCGCCGACGCCTACACCAACGGCGGCGCCGAACCGGACTGGGTCTACGGAAACGCCCTCGTGCTGCTCAACCGCGGCGACCGGATCATCCTGAGCGACGAGGACGGCAAGGAGATCGACCGCGTCGACTGGCATCCGGGCAGCGGCATCGAGGTGCCGTCCGGCCGCTCGCTGGCGATGCGGGACATCCTCCTCGACAACGATGCGGTGTCGACCTGGTGCCCGTCGACCACGATCATGACGCGGGGCGACCTCGGTAGCCCGGGCGCCCCCAACGAGTGCGGTGAGCCGGCGGAGCCCCTCGTGATCACCGAGATCCTGCAGAACCCCCGGCGGACCTCCGACTACGCCGGCGAGTTCTTCGAGGTGTTCAACGACGGCGATCAGCCCGTCGACATGGCGGGCTGGACGGTCAAGGACGACGACGGCGACCGGTTCACCGTCGACGCACCGCTCGTGGTCGCTCCCGGCGGCTACGCGGTGTTCGGCATCGCCACCGAGGGCAATGGCGCCGTCGGCGTCGACTACGCCTACGGGCGGGCGATGCGTCTGCACAACGACTTCGACGAACTGGTGATCGCCGACACGCACGGAATCCAGGTCGATCGTGTCCGGTGGGACAACGGACGATCGTTCCCCGACCCCAACGGGGCGTCGATGTCGCTGATCGATCCGGGCGAGGACAACCTGCAGGCGTCGAACTGGTGCACGGCGACCACACCGTGGGCGTACGGCGACCTCGGCACACCTGGTGAGCCCACCTGGTGCACCGCGCCCGGCGCCTCGCCGATCGTGATCACCGAGGTCATGTTCGACCCGGAGACGCCGACGGGTGAGCGGGCTGCCGAGTGGTTCGAGCTGGCCAACCTCGGCGACCGGAGCGTCGATCTGGACGGCTGGACCGTCACCGCCGGCGACTGGAAGGTCCACACGATCGACTCGCTCAAGATCGAGCCCGGCGAGTTCGCCGTGCTGGCAGCGTCCGACGACACGGAACGCAACGGCGACGTGACCCCCCAATACGTCTACGGCACCGAACCGGACCTGCCGCTCTACAACCGATCGAGCCGCATCGTCCTCACCGACCGCGACGGTGCCATCGTCGATCGGGTCGACTGGAGCGCCGACCGACTGTTCCCGATCCCGTCGGGGCACTCGATCACGCTCGGCTTCCCATCGGCCGACAACGCACTCGGGCCGAACTGGTGCGCATCGACCGCCCGCTGGGCCGGGGGCGACTTCGGCTCCCCGGGCACGCTCGGCACCTGCGAGGCACCGCCAGCACCGCCGGCCGTCTCGATCGTCGAGATCATGCGCAATCCGGCCGCTGTCAGCGACAGCGACGGCGAGTGGTTCGAGCTCCGCAACGCCACCCCCGACGACGTCGACCTCCGCGGCTGGTCAGTCGGCGACGGCGACTCCGACCTGCACGTCATCGAGACCTCGGTCGTGCTGCCTGCGGGCGGCTACGCCGTGCTCGGCCGATCCGCCGACGCGAGCCGCAACGGCGGCGCCGTGATCGACTACGCCTACGCCGACTCGGTCGCGCTCACGAACGACGCGGACACGCTCTCGGTGAGCGATCAGTACGGTCAGCCCGTCGACACGGTCCGCTGGGACCGTGCCTGGCTGCGCCCGAACGGTGCGTCGGTGGCCAATGTGCCCGACGGCTGGTGCGTCTCCGGTCCCCAGTACGGGCTCGGCGACCTCGGCACCCCGGGTGCGCCGAACGACTGCACGCCGCTCGAGCATCGCGACGTGGTGATCAGCGAACTGCACGTCGACCCCCGTGGGGCGAGCGACACGGTCGGCGAGTGGATCGAGCTGACCAACCACGCCGACCAACCGATCGACATCAACGGCTGGCACCTGCGCGACGACGATGCAGGCCGGCACACGATCGATCGGGGTGACCCCTGGGTCCTGCAGCCCGGTGACACCGCGGTCCTGGGCCGCGACCTCGACCCGGCCATCAACGGCGACGTCCCGGTCGACTACTCGTTCGGCGCCGACTTCCCGCTCACCAACAGCGAGGACGAGGTCACGTTGCTCGACGCCGAGCTCGTGTGGGTCGATCGCGTGACATGGACGGTGGACCGGCCGCTGCCCTTCACCTCCGGGTCGTCGGCATCGCTGCGCGAGCTCTCGGCCGACAACAGCGTGGCCGCCAACTGGTGCACGTCGGTCACCGAGTACGGGTCACGCGGCGACCACGGGACGCCCGGTGCCGCCAACACGTGTGTCGTGCCACCACCGCCGTCGACCACGGTGCCGTCGACGACGGTGCCGCCGACCACCGTGCCGCCCACCACCGTGCCGACCACCAGCGTGCCGCCCACGACGGCACCGACGGGTGAGGCCAAGGTGCGCGTGACCGCGATGTGCGCCGCCGTCGACGGCGAGCACGAGGGTCGCTACAAGTTCCGGGTCCGCCACGAGTCGGGTCCCGGACCCCTCGGCTACCGGCTGCAGATCGCCGGGAACGTGCTGCACACCGGCACGATCGACGTCGCCGAGGTCCAGTTCGTGTGGCTGCCGATCCCGTCACGCGGCGTCAAGGTGATCCCCGACGGCGACTGGACCAACCGCTACCGCGGCACGGCCTCGACGAACTCGAAGGCGTGCGCCCCGACGACGCCGGCGACCAGCACGACGACGACCACCGTCCCGCCGACCACCACTGCGCCGCCGACCAGCAGCGTGCCGCCGGACCGGCCCGAGACGTCCGGATTCGGGCTGCTCGCCCTGGCCGACGCGGCCTGCAAGACCGGCCTCAAGCTGACGGGCAGCAGCATCTCGGTCGCCGGAGGGATCCGGTCGAACGGCGACGTGCTGGTGCAGGGCTCGGACGTGGTCGTCGACGGTCCGATCTCGCACGGTGGGAAGGCGAACATCGGCCATCGCGTCGGCTCCACCGGCGTGGTCCAGGACGGCGCGCTCGTGCTGCCGACCCTGCCGTGGACGTTCGAGGCACTCGCCGGGCGCGCGACGAGTCGCCACGCCGGCGACTGGACCGTCAGCGGCGGGACCGTCGAGCCCGGCATCCACCTCGTCGACGGCGATGTCACGATCAGCGGTTCGGCGCCCGACCTGACGGGCGTCACGATCGTGGCGACGGGCAAGGTCACGATCTCGGGCGGTGTCACGATGTCGCCCTTCGAGCCCGGCCTGCCGAGCGTGTTCACCACCCAGGGGTCGTGCGACGACACGGCGATCGGGGTCTCGGGCAGCAGCGTGTCGTGGAGCGGCGCGCTGATCGCACCGAACGGCAAGGTGCAGGTGAACGGCTCGTCGCTGCACGGCGACCATGTGCTGGCGGCGACCATCCAGCTGTCGGGCTCCCGGATCGAGCTCGGCTGAGCCCGGCATCGACCGGTCAGACCTCGAGCGCCAGCGCCTCGCCGAACCCGATGCCCGCCAGCAGATGATTGCGGAACGGCATCACCCGGCGCAGCACGTCCGCGCCACGAACCCCGAGTTCGAGTGCGTCAGGACTCCGCGGCGAGCGCCAGCGCCTCGCCGAACCCGATGCCCGCCAGCAGATGATTTCGGAACGGCATGACGTGGCGCGGCATGTTCATGCCCAGGACACCTCGTAGCCGGCCGGCGCGGCCGTACAACGCCGCGAACTGTCGGTCGTCGGGCGACCCGGCGACGATGCGCACGTCGTCGCCGGCCGAGGCGCGTCCGAGGAACTGGATGCGGCGGTCGTACTGCTCGCTCCAGAAGAAGGGCACCGGCGCGTACGGCGTGGTGGGCTGTTCCGCACCTTCGGCGAGCAGGTTGGCGGCGGCGAGCGCCCCCTGCTCAGACGCGTTGGTCCAGTGCTCGATCCGCATCTCCTCGTCGAACAGCGGGTTGTGCCATCGCACGATGTCACCGGCGGCGTAGACCAGCGGCACCCCCACGTTGAGGTCTGACCGGCAGACCAACCCGTCACGGATCCTCAGCCCCGAGCCGTTCAGCCAGTCCGTGGCGGGTGTCACGCCGATTCCGACCACCACGACATCGGCATGCTCGTGCCAGCCCCCGTCGACGAGCACCGCGCCGGTGGCGAGCCCTTCGACGGCCACGTTGCACCGGACCTCGACGCCGTGGTCGGCGTGGACGGCGGCGATGGCCGCCCCCATCTCGTTGCCCAGGGCATGGCCCAGCGGTGCCGGCGCAGCCTCGAGCACCACCACGTCGTTGCCGAGCAGTCGCGCCGTGGACGCGACCTCGAGACCGATGAAGCCGGCGCCGATGACGACGACCCGTCTGCCGCCGTTCACCACGCGACGCCGGAGGTCGAGGGAGTCGTCGAGCGTACGGAGCACGACCACGTGGTCGTGGCGGCCCTGATCCGGCAGCATCCGCGGCGACGCGCCGGTCGCCAGGATCGCGCCGTCGAAGCCGATCGCGCTGCCGTCGCTGAGCGCGATCGACCGCCGGTCGGTGTCGAGGCCCGTCGCAGCGACGCCCAGCCGCCACTCGACGTCGAGCGAGGCCATGTCGTCCTGCTTGCGGAGGACGATGCGGTCGGGTTCCCACTCGCCCGAGAGCAGCCGCTTCGACAGCGGCGGGCGGTCGTAGGGCCGGTGCGGTTCGACGCCGACCACCACGATCTCACCCTCGTAGCCGCCGATCCGCAGGGCCTCGACCGCACGCAATCCGGCGAGCGATGCGCCCACGACCACGATCCGCTCGATCATGGTTCGATTCGTAGCACGTCGGCTCCCTACGGTGAGAACATGCACGTGGTGCTCGACGTCGACGAGGTCAACGCCATGGTGCGGGAACAGTTCGCCGGCAGCCGGAACCGCTGCCTCGAACTTGGCCACAACTACGCCGTGGCGGAGTACGAGGTGGTTCCCGACGACATCCGACCCGGGGGATTCGTGGCGGGACCGGCCCAGTTCGCGCTGGTCGACTCTGCGCTCTGGTTCCTGTCGTTCGTCGCGTTGGGGCGGATCGAGCCGATGGCGCTCACGTCCGAGCTGTCGATCCGGTTCCTGCGGCCGGCGCAGGGTGAACGGTTGTTCTGCAGGGCCACGCTCGAAGCGGTGAACCGGCGCAGCGTCGTGGGCACCGCACGGGTCTGGTGCGACGATCGGACCGACAAGATCACGTCGACCGCGCAGGGCACCTACGCCGTGCCGCTCCCCCGATGACGGCAGGCGCTCGGCCTCGAACGCGTGAGCTTCTCGCGCACTATGTGCGCAACTTCCTCACGCGTTCCGGAGGGGGCTGGGGTGGGTGATCGGCCGCGGTTCCACCTGGCGTTCCCGGTCGACGACCTCGCCGCCGCCCGCCGCTTCTACGGCGAGGTGCTGGGCTGCTCGGAGGGACGATCAGCGGACCACTGGGTCGACTTCGACCTGTTCGGGCATCAGATCGTGGCCCACCTCGTCGAAGGTGCCACCGTCAACCGTGCCAGCAACCCGGTCGACGGCGACGACGTGCCCGTCCCCCACTTCGGGCTGCTGCTCACGCCGCCGGACTGGCGGGCGCTCGCCGACCGGCTCGTCGCTGCCGACGTCGAGTTCGTGATCGAGCCGCACACGCGCTTCGCCGGCGAGCCCGGCGAGCAGTCGACCATGTTCGTGCTCGACCCCGCCGGCAACGCCCTCGAGTTCAAGGCCTTCGCCGACGAGTCGATGATCTTCGCCCGCTGACGGCGGCGGTCACGCGCCGTTCGTGAAGCGGGCGATGCGCGAGAGATAGGCCTCGCCCGGATCCGCTTCGTCCAGCCACACGGTGAGCTCCCCGGACGGCAGGTCCGCGCGCTGGACCGCAACGATCACCCGGTGCGGGTTGCCGTCGACCGTGCAGTCGCGGTCGCCCGGTTGCCGCTCGATCACCGGGTACAGGCGCCGGGGACCGTCGTCGTACCGCAGGTCGCGAATCGCACCGAAGGGGCACGTGCTCGACTCGAGGATGTCGAAGACGATGACGACCTCGCGGCTCGGTTCGAACGGCCGCTCGATGTCGAGGCCGGACTCGGCCATCACGTTGCGGTGGGCGCCGGCGGTCTCGACCACGCGGACGTCGGGTCCGTCGCCCACTGCGAGATCCTCGGCGACGACCTCGAACGCGATCGAGTCGTCGGCGAGCCAGGCCGTGACCGCGAAGACCGCGGTCGCCGCCGTGACCAGCAGGATCGCGACGATGACGATCAATCTGCGCTCGTCGGGGAGGAGAGCCACGGCCCCAGGATGACACCGGCGGTTGCCGGTGACACAGGCCGGTCACACGGAACGGAACGTGATGCTCATCCTCGGTCCGTGCGTGACCCGCACCTTCGGCACGGTGTGCTCCCACTCGTGCTGGCACGCGCCACCCATGACGAAGAGGTCGCCGTTGCCGAGGCTCCAGCTCAGCGACGTGCCGCCACCTCGCGGCCGGAGACGGAGCGGTCGTGGCGACCCGACGCTGACGATCGCGATGACCGGGTTGGTGACGACGTGCCGGTGGCGGTCGCCGTGCCATGCCACCGAGTCGTCGCCGTCCCGGTACAGGTTGAAGCCGATCGAGTCGAACGGCTCGTCGTACCGCTCGGCGAGCAGCAGCCGCATCCCGTGCAGGATCGGCATCGGCTCGGGCTCGCCGCTCTCGAGCCTCCACCAGGCGCTCAGGCGGGGTTCGTCGACGATCTGGTCGAACATCCGAACGCCGGTGCGCTGACGGAACGGCAGCAGCGCGACCAACTGGTCGTAGATCTGATCGGCACCGGTGAGCCAGCCGGGGGCGAGGTCGACCCACGTCGTGGCGTCGAGGTCGAGCCGTTGGAGCTCGGCGAAGCTCTCGTCGAACTCGGGCACGAGCGTGCCGAACAACGAGCCCTGATAGAACACGTGTTCGATTCTCGCGCCGGGTGCCCCATCGGTCAAGGTGCGCCACACTGGTCCGGTGTACGAGCGCGTCGAGTCCGCCGGCGACCCCCGGTTGGTCGACTACCGCGAGCTGAAGGACGCCACGGCGCGCCGCCGGATCGAAGGGGACGAGTTCTTCATCGCCGAGGGGCCGGTGGCGATCGAACGGTTGCTCGCGTCGCGTCATCGCGTCCGCTCGATCCTGCTGTCCGAGCAGAAGGCGGCGCGCATGACCACCACGCTGGCCGATGTCGAGGCGCCGGTCTACCTCGTCGATCGATCGCTCCTGCACGAGATCGTCGGCTTCGACCTCCACCGCGGCGCGATCGCAGCAGCCGACCGCCTGCCGCACCCCGACCTCGACGCGCTCATCACGTCGACCCACCGGCTCGCCGTCCTCGAAGGCCTCAACGACCCCGAGAACCTGGGTGCGGTCGCCCGCTCGGCCCGCGCACTGGGCATCGACGGGCTCGTCCTGGATCCCACCTGCATCGATCCGTACACCCGCAGGACCGTGCGCGTCAGCATGGGCGAGATCCTCTTCCTCCCGACCTGCCGACTGTCGCCGGGCGACTGGCCGGAGGCGCTCGACCGTCTCCACGCCGTCGGATTCGAGACGTGGGCGCTGACGCCGAGCGCCGATGCCGTCGACATCTGGACGCTCGACCCGCCCGAACGGCTCGCCGTGCTGCTCGGCGCCGAGGGTCCCGGTCTGTCCGGGCGCACGCGCCGCGCCGCCTCCCGCCAGGTACGACTGCCGATCCGCGCCGACGTCGACTCGCTCAACGTCGGGGCCGCAGCAGCAGTGGCGTTCGCCCTCGTCGACCGGGGAGAATCGGGCCGATGATCACCGAGCTCCCCCCGCACCCGGCATCCGCCGAACCGCCGCCCTTCGCCGGACCCGATCACCCGATGCGGCAGCTCACGCGCGCCGTCGCCTTCGACGACACCTGGACGCCCACGAACGTCGAGCGGGTCACCGAGGTCTTCGACTCGATGGCGGCGAGCTGGACCGAGGAGCACGTCGACCCGATCAAGGCGTCGGTCGTCCGCGACGCGATCGATCGAGGTGGGCCGGCGGTCGGCGGCCGCTGGCTCGAGCTGGGCTCGGGCACCGGCGCCGGAACTCGGATCCTCGCCGAGCTGGGCGTCGACCAGGTCTCCGTCGACCTCTCGCCGCAGATGTTGGCGCACGCTCCCGAGGGCCTCGCCCCGAAGGTGCTCGCCGACTCGTCGACGCTGCCCTTCGCCGACGACGTGGCCGACGCCGTGCTGCTGATCAACATGCTGCTGTTCCCCGCCGAGGTCGATCGAGTGCTGCGTGACGACGGCGCGGTCGTCTGGGTCAACACGCTCGGGGATCAGACGCCGATCCACCTGCCGCCGGCCGATGTCGCGGCCGCGCTGCCCGGCAACTGGGTCGGCACGGCATCGAGGGCCGGCACCGGCATCTGGGCCGTGCTCCGCCGCGCCTGAGCTCCCGGCCGACGCCGAGAGCGACCGGTCGCGCGAAGCTCGCATCATGAGCGAGCAGCCGATCTCCCGATTCGACGTCCCCGTTCTCGAGGACCTGCCCGACGACATCCGCCAGCGAATCCTCGACGTGCAGGCGAAGTCCGGGTTCGTGCCGAACGTCTTCCTGGCGTTCGCCCGCCGCCCCGACGAGTTCCGGGCGTTCTTCGCGTTCCACGACGCCCTGATGGAGAAGTCCGAGGGGCTCTCGAAGGCCGAGCGCGAACTGATCGTCGTCGCCACGTCGGCGATCAACCGATGCCTGTACTGCGTCGTCGCGCACGGCGCGATCCTGCGCATCCGGGCGAAGAACCCGCGAATCTCCGAACAGGTGGCGACCAACCCGGCGAAGGCCGATCTCACCGATCGTGAGCAGGCGATCGTGTCGTTCGCGACGCAGGTCGCGACCGACTCGGCGTCGATCACCGACGGCGACCTCGCCGCGATGCGAGAACTGGGGTTCACCGACGACGAGGTCTGGGACATCGGCGCGATCGCCTCGCTGTTCGCGCTCTCGAACCGGTACGCCAACTTCGCCGGCATCCGCCCCAACGACGAGTTCTACGCGATGGCCCGCTGAGAAATCTCGGCGACGGACCGAACCGAATCGGCCTCGGCGACGAACTGGTGATCGTGAACACTCAACGACACCTCCTCCGCTCCGCCGCCGGCATCGCCGCGGCCATCACCCTCACGCTCGCCGCCTGCGGCGGCGATGACGACGAGTCGACGTCCACGACGACCGCTCCACCGGCTGCGGACGCCGACGCCGCAACGGACGATGCGGCTGATGTCGCCGGTGATGCACCGGCGCTGTCGCCGTCGGCGCTCACACTCGCCGACCAGGAAGGCGACGGCACCAGCGTCGTCGTCGGGTCGGTCGACCTTCCCGCGCCCGGCTTCATCGCCGTCCACGGTGACGCCGGCGGCACACCCGGGCCCGTGATCGGTGTCAGCGATCTCCTGCCTGCCGGCACCTCGACCGACGTGGTCGTCGGCTTCGCCGAGCCGCTCGCCGCCACCGGCACGGTCTTCCCGATGGTCCACATCGACACCGACGGCAACGGCATCTACGAGTTCGGCGCGGTCGAGGGCGTCGACGGCCCGGGCACCACGGCGGACGGCGACGTCGCCGTCGGTCCGGTCGTGCTGACCGTGGGCGGCGCGACGTCAGACGCCACCGACGAACCCGACGCCACCGACGGCTCGGCGAGCGGCGCGACCGAGGCGATCACGATCGCCGAGTTCGCGTTCTCCGGGGTCACCGAGGTCCCGGTCGGCACGACGGTCGTGGTCACGAACAACGACGGTGCTGCGCACACCTGGTCGGCGGTCGACGGCGCGTTCGACTCGGGCACCCTCGGCCAGGGCGACAGCTTCGAGTTCACCTTCACCGAGCCGGGCGAGTTCGCCTACTTCTGCAACTTCCACCCGTCGATGACCGGCACGATCACCGTCACCGGCTGATCACCACCGGTACCGAGACCGACACCCTGCGCGGGCGTCCACCCCACCGCCGCACAGCGTGGTGCGAGCGGAGGGGTGGCGCCGCGCCCCCGGACGACACGCCCAACGGGGCCGAGACGGTCGGCCGACACCGGGGTCGACGGGATCGCTGACGCCGGGGTCGACGGAATAGGGCACACCACACCCTGGTTGAATGGCTGTTACGCCCAGATCCGGCGTGGCAGGAGGGCCTGCATGGCAACCAGGAAGCGCGACGGCACCACCGTGTTCGCCGCGGCCGCCGTGGCGGCGGCTGCCGTCGCGCTGGTCGTCACGCTCGTGCTGGCCTCGGGTGCGCTCGACGGCGACGACGGCGATGTCGCCGCGGCCGACGAGGTGATCGTCGATCTCGACGACGGCGCGGTCGCCGACCCGGCTGCCGATCCAGCCGCCGTGGTCGCCTCGGCGGCCGACGCCATGGCTGCGGTCACGAGCGTCGAGTTCGAGCTCGAACGGTCAGGCGCGCCGATCTTCATCGACGAGTTCGAGAGCCTCGCGCTCGACCGACTGCTCGGCCAGTTCACGGTGCCCAGCCGCGCCCAGGCCGAGCTGACCATCACCGTCGACGGCGACCTCCCGACCAAGATCGGCGCGGTCGCGATCGACGAGGAGGTCTGGATCTCGAACCCGGTCACCGGCGACTTCGAGACGCTGCCGGCCGGCTTCGACATCGATCCATCCCGCTTCTTCGACCCCGAGGACGGGTGGCGCCCGCTGCTCGCCAACCTGCTCGACGTCGAGCTGGTCGGCGTCGACGACCGCGGCGGCGACCGCTACCACATCCGCGGCACGGCGCCCGCCGCCGAGGTGCGCAACATCACCGTCGGCCTGGTCACCGGTCAGGACGTGCCGGTCGATCTGTGGGTGCATCCCACGACAGGCCTCGTGACCGCCGCGGAGTTCACCACCGTCATCGATGGCGGCGAGTCGAACTGGCAGCTCGAGCTCGCCGACTACGGCGCGGCGTTCACGATCGACCCGCCCGAGAACGTGAGGGCGTGACGTGACCCACGTCGCCGACAGCGGCCCGGCCGTCGTGCCCGACGAGGCACCGCGCCGCCCGTCCCCGGCCGCGATCCTGGCAGTCGTCGGGTTCAGCGTGTTCGTGGCGGCCGACGACCTCACGGTCGTGTCGACGATGCTGCGGCCGATCATCGGCGACCTCGGGCTGATCCTGCCCGACGGCCTCGACGACGCGGCGTGGATCGTCAACGCGTACCTGATCGCCTTCGTCGCCGTCATGCCGATCGCAGGCCGTGTCAGCGACGTGCTCGGGCGCCGCCGGACGTTCGTCGGTGCTTACCTGCTGTTCCTCACCGGCACGATCCTCATCCCGCTGTCCGTGACCTTCGACGACGCGTTCGGGTGGTTCCTCGCCGGACGCGTGCTCACTGCGATCGGCGGCGGCGCGATGGTGCCGGTCGCACTGGCCGTCGTCGGTGACGTCTACCCAGAGGGTCAGCGTGCCCGCGCCCTCGGCACGCTCGGCGCGATCGAGACGATGGGCTGGGTCTGGGGTCCTCTCTACGGCGCCCTGCTGGTCCGCTTCCTGTCGTGGGAGTGGCAGTTCTGGCTGAACATCCCGCTGGCGGTCGGCGGCCTCGCTGCGTCGTGGTGGGCGCTCGCCGGCCACGACCGGCCCGACGATGCGCCGACCATCGACTGGGTCGGTGCCGCGCTGCTGACGATCGGTCTCGTCACCCTCAACATGGCACTCCTCGGTTCGGCCGAGATCCAGAGCGTCAACGGACTCGACGAGCTGACGGGCGACGGCACCGACCTGCGCTGGCTCTACCCCGTTGCGGTCACGGCCGCCATCGCCTTCGTCTGGCAGCAGCGACGCGTGGCCAATCCGCTGTTCGACTCGGGGCTCTTCCGTGGCCGCAACCTGCTGATCGCGCTCGCCGTGAACTTCGTCGTCGGTGCGGGGCTCGTGATCGCGATGGTCGACGTGCCGCTGTTCATCAACTCGGTCGAGGTCGACCTCGAACGGTCGGCGGTGTACGCGGGCTGGACGCTCTCGGCGCTCACCGCAGCGATGGCCCTCGCTTCGTACGTCGGGGGGCGGGCGACCGAGCGCACCTGGTACCGCCCTCCCGTGCTCGCCGGCCTCGCGCTGTCGACGTTGGCCTACACGTGGATGGGCGCCAGCTGGTCACCCGACACGTCGTACCCGATCTTCGCCCTGCAGCTCGCCCTGCTCGGCGCCGGTTTCGGGCTCACGGTCGCACCCACCACCAGCGCAGTCGTCGACGCCGCGCCCGCCGACCAGCGCGGCGCGGCCGCCGCCGTCGTCATGGTCGTCCGGCTCCTCGGCCTGAGCGTCGGATTGTCGGCGCTCACGGCCTGGGGGCTCGCCCGCTTCAACGATCTTCGCTCGACCATCGAGCTGCCCGGCATCACCGACCCCGGCTTCGAGGACGCCGTGCTCGACGCACAGCGCACGCTCACCGCCCAAGCCATCGCCGAGACGTTCACCGCCGCCGCGGTCGTCCTCGGCGTGGGCCTGCTCATCACCGTCGCCATGCGGCGGCACCACGGAGACACCACCATGACGACCGAACCGACCTCCATCCGACACGAGGCCACCGAGGCCGCCGAGGCCGACCTCGACGACGCCGCGGCCGAGCCCGTGCTCGTCGACGCGGGCGCCCCGGCAGCTCTCACCGAGCCGAGCGATGCGATGACCGCGCTGATGCGGCGCGTGAACCTGATGATCGGCCTGTTGGCGCTCGTGCTCGTCGGCGCGTTCGTCGCGATCGCGCTGCTCGCGGGACGCGTGGCCTCGGCCGAGGACGACGCTGCGGCAGCCCGAAGCGAGCTCGAGACGACGCGCGCCGAGCTCGTCACCACGCGCGACGACCTCGAGCGGGTCGAGGCGGGTGCGGCGCTCTACGCCTCGCAGATCACCGGTTTCCAGGAGCAGCTCGTCGCGCTCGAGCCGCAGGTGTCGGCGGGCGTCGAGGAGGCGATCGCGGGCCTCCGGACGTTCGGTGACTCGACGATCGCGTTCGACGTCAACATCGACGAGGTGATCCCGGTCGACACCGAGGTGGTGATCGCCCGCACGGTCGAGGTGCCGATCAAGACCTCGATCCCGATCAACGAGACGTTCGACACGACGATCGAGGTCGACACGCCGCTCGGGTTCAGCGTCCCGGTCGACGTCTCGGTGCCGGTCGACATCGACGTGCCCGTCGACCTGGTCGTCGACATCCCGATCGACGAGAGCGTGCCGATCCGGGACGAGTTCCCGGTGCAGCTCGACGTGCCGATCGCGATCGACGTCCGCGACACCGAGCTGGCGAGCCTGACCGATTCGCTCGCCGCGGGCCTCGAATCGCTCCAGGACGTCCTCAACGGCCTCAGCAACTGACCGTTACAGAGGGTGTCTGACACCACCTGTAACACTGGCGGGGGCGGCCGGTGATGCGACGACGCCGCCGGGGGGCCGGCGGCGTCGGTGTCGTCTCGGTGATGCCGGCCTTCAGGGGGTGGGCATCACTCCGAGACCGTTCGGGGGGTGGGTGGGTCGTGGTCAGCGGGGCGCGAGCATGCTGTGCTGCATCTGCTCACGGGCACCGTCGAGGGCGAAGTGGGCGTCGGCGAGCTGCCGGATGTCGGCGCTGCGAGCCTCTTCGCGACGGCGCCACGCAGCGAGCAGCTGCGAGAACGCGCGGTCCTGTGTTGCATTCATATGGAGAATTGTACGCTCATCGTCACGAAATTGCCATATTGAAACCACGGTTCTGACGCCCCGATTCGCCGATCTGCTTGTGATTCCAAGGTAAGTTGACGATCTACTGATGAATCGATGGGAGATGCGGTGATCGAACTGGATGACATCAACCGTGAGCTGCTCGACCTGTTGCAGCACCACGGGCGCATGTCGTACCGCGAGCTCGGCGAGCGGGTCGGCCTGACGCCACCGGCCGTCACCGAGCGGATCCGCAAGCTCGAGGAGCAGGGCGTCATCGTCGGCTACCGGGCCCAGGTCGACTACGAGCGGCTCGGCTTCCCACTGCTCTGCGTGATCCGCCTCAACGCGCCGCGCGGGGCCGCGGGCGTCGACGAGGCGATCCGCAACATCCCCGAGGTCATCGAAGCCAACCGGGTCACCGGGTCGGAGTCGCACGTGATCCGGCTGCGGGCGCGCAGCACCGAGCACCTCGAGACGCTGCTCCACGAGCTCTGGGCGTTCGGCGACTCGGTGACCAACATCGTCACCAGCTCGCCGGTCGATCGGCGTCCGATGGACGTCGCCGACGCGCTCCCCCCGATCCGTCGCTGAGGGCGCGTCGCCACGCTCCGAGCGCCGCGCGCGACGGACGGCGCTCAGCCGGCCGCCCGTCGCGTGCGATCGCTCAGGCGCCGCCTTCGTTCAGCGTGACCTCGATCGGCGTGAACCCCTCGCCGAACGGATCGGTGAACGCCTCGTTCAGGTGCGTCCACGCCTCCTCGACGATCTCGTTCGTGAACGCACCGTCGGTCGGCGGCGCGGTCAGAACGGTCGTGCCCTCGAGGTTCGGGGTGTTCTGGCTCAGCTCGACCGTCTGGTCCCAGTCGGCCTGATCGATGAAGCCGATTCCGTTCGGCGACGGCCAGACCAGCTTGTTGACCTCGTTCATCTGCCACAGCTGGTGGCTGGCGCCGAGCGTCGGACCGTTCGCGAGGACGATCTGCTGGCACTCCTCGACGTTGTCGCGGCAGTACATCCAGCCTTCCATCGAGGCCGTGACGAACGACACGGCGAGGTCGCGATACTCGGGCTCGTCCGCGAGCCTGCCGGCATCGGCCCAGATCGCGTCCTGCAGCATGCCGACGCCCTCGTCGGTGTAGTTGATGACGTTGAAGTCCTCGGGCTGGTAGAGCTCACCGGTGTCGGGGTTCACGGCCTCGAGCACCTGCGCGTACTCGTTGTAGGTCATCGCCTCAGCAGCGTCGATCTCGCCTTCGAGCAACGCCACCATGTCGAAGTTCTGGGCGACCAACTCGACGTCGGTGGCCGGGTCGAGACCCGCCTGACCGAGCGCCGCGAACACCTCGTACTCGTTGCCGAAGCCCCAGTTGCCGATCTTCTTGCCGGCGAAGTCGGCCGGCGAGGTGATCCCCTGGTCGGCGAACGAGACCTGCAGGGTGCCGGACCGCTGGAAGATCTGGGCGATGTTGACGATGTTCGCCCCCTGCTCGCGACTCTGCAGCGCCTTCGACACCCACGAGATCGCGAAGTCGGCGTCGCCGTTGGCGAGCTGCACCTGCGGCACGATGTCGACGCCGCCCTCGAGGATGGTCAGCTCGAGGCAGTGATCCTCGTAGAAGCCCTGGTCGACACCGGCGTAGTAGCCGGCGAACTGGGCCTGGGTGAACCACTGCAACTGGAGGCTCACCGGGCGAAGCTCCTCGCACTCCATCATGCCCATGTCGTCCTCGGCCATGTCGTCCTCGGCCATGTCGTCCTCGGCCATGTCGTCGCCGTCGTCCTCGGCCATGTCGTCCTCGGCCATGTCGTCGCCCTCGTCCTCGGCCATGTCGTCGGCCGCGGCATCACCGTCGTCGGCGGCGGCCTCCGTCGTGTCGGCGCCGTCGCCGTCATCGTCGTCGTCGCCGCAGGCGGCTGCGACGAGCGACAGCGCCGCCAACGCTGCGACGGCCCGAATCGTCCTTCGTGTCTTCATGGTGTTGCTCCCCCTGGGGCTGCGCCCCGTCTGTGGATGGTGATGTTCTCCAGCGCGATCGAGACCAGGTAGAAGACCAGCCCGAGCAGGCACGCGCCGATCACGTACGCCCACGCTACTTCGGTCCTCGAGCTCGCGAAGTTCGAGGGGATGAAGTACCCGAGGCCGTTCTGCCGGCCACCGAAGTACTCGGACACGAACGCAGTGATGACGGCCGTCGGGGCTGCGATCTTCAGCGCCGTGAACAGGTAGGGCAGCGCATTGGGAATGCGGGTCTTGACGAGGATCTCGACGGGCGACGCAGCGTACGAGCGCATCAGCTCGAGGTGGGTGGCGTGCACTTGCCGGAGGCCCTTGGCGACGTTGGTCAGCACGATGAAGAAGACGATCAGCATCACCATCAAGCGCCGCGGCAGCTCGCTGGTGCTCGGATACATGTTCTGGAAGACCGCGACGAGCACCACGATGGGGATCGCGTTGAGCGCGACCGCCAGCGGCGACACGAGCTCGTTGAGCACATTGAAGCGCATCAGCAGGAAGCTCATGGCGATGCCCAGCAGCGTGCCCGCGATCAGTCCGACGAGGGCGTTGGTCCCGGACACGAAGGCTGCGCGGCGGACGAGGTCGGCGTTGTCGGCGAAGGCACTCCAGATCGCGCTCGGGGCCGGCAGGAAGAAGGGCTTCAGGTCGAAACCCTTCACCACCGCCTCCCACGCCAGGAGGAACACCAGGCCGAACACGGCCGGCGGCATGACGGTCGACGCGAGCCGTCGGGCGTTCATCGGTCGTCGACCCCGCCGCGCACGGCACCGTGTTCGATGCCGCGCAGCGCCTCACGCACCTCGGTGATCGAGGCGAAGAACCGCTCGTCCTCCCGCGTGTCCTCGTCACGGCCGGCGCCGAGCTCGACGTCGACGACCTGGGTGATGCGGCCGGGTCGTGGCGACATGACCACCACCCGGTCGGACAGGTAGACCGCCTCGGGGATCGAGTGCGTGACGAACACGACCGTGGTCGACGTCGCCGAGCAGATCTGCAGCAGCTCGGCCTGCATGTGCTCGCGGGTCATCTCGTCGAGCGCGCCGAACGGCTCGTCCATCAGCAGGATCTGCGGATGCGACGCGAGCGCCCGTGCGATCGCGACCCGCTGCTGCATACCGCCCGAGAGCTGCCAGGGCATGTGCTCGGCGAAGTCGGGCAGCTTGACGAGCTCGAGCATCTCGTGGGCCCGCTCACGGCGCCTCACCTTGTCCCAACCCTTCAGCTCGAGCGGCAGCTCGACGTTCTTGGAGACCGATCGCCACTCGAACAGGCCCGCCTGCTGGAACGCCATGCCGTAGTCCTGGTCGAGTCGGGCTCTCGATGCCGGCTTGCCGTTGACCTGCACCTCGCCGTTCGAGGGCTCGATCAGGTTGGCGATGAGCCGGAGCAGCGTCGACTTGCCGCACCCCGATGGCCCGATCAGCGAGACGAACTCGCCGGGCTCGACGGTGAGGTCGATGTCGACCAGGGCATCGACCTGGTTGACATGCCCCGCGTTGAAGACCTTCGACACGTTGCTGACCACGACGGCGCTCACGTGGGCTCCTCCCCAGGCCGCTTGCGCATCACCACGGCCTCGAGCGCCACGACACCACCGAACAGTGCCATGCCGAGCGCCGCCGCGCCGAAGACCGCCGCGTAGATCTTCTCGGGGTCGCCGGTCGAGGCCTGCAGGTACGAGATGACCGCGCGGCCGATGCCGCCGCGGATCCCGGTCGAGATCTCCGACACGATCACGCCGACCACCGACAGCGTCGCGGCCAGCTTCAGCGCCGGCACCATGTGCGGCACCGCCGCGGGGAAGCGCAGCTTGATCAGCGTCGTCCACCACGACGCGGCGTAGCTCTGCATCAGCTCGACCTCGGCGGCCGGCGGCGACTTGAGGCCGCGCAGCGTGCCGACCGCGACGGGGAAGAACGCCAAGAACGCAGCGAGCACGCACACCGACGCCCACCTCGGCCACTCCCAGCCGAAGAGGTCGAGGCGGCCGCTCCAGCTCACCACCTGCGGGGCCAGGGCGATCAGCGGCACGGTCTGCGACATGATCACCCACGGCAGGAGCCCGCGCTCGACGACCCGGAACCGCGCCATCAGCACGGCGAGCGAGATGCCGACCACGGCACCGAGCACCAAGCCGACGAACGCCAGTCGCAGCGTGTACCACGCGTAGCCGGCGACGGTCAGCCAGATCGGGTCGGTCGATGCGCTGGTCTCGGGCTCGGTGAGCCGCGAGACGATGTCCCACGTGTGGGGCATCGCCCGATTCGACGCCTTCGGCACGATGTTCAGCCCGAGCAGCGACCCGCCGTCATCCGGACCGACGAGCTTGTAGAGCTCCCACGCCGACGCGACGAGGAACAGCGCGACGCAGAACAGGAACGTCCGCCGGACGCCGCGCTTGATCACGATTGGGCCGCCCCCGCCGGCGAGCTCCCAGGTGGCCGACGGCGACCGCCAGGGAGCACGGTCACGAGGAGGGAGCGGTCGAAGCGGAGCGGAGACCAGTCCCGACCATTGACAGGGCCGACGAGCCCGCCATCGATCACGGTCACGAGAAGGGAGCGGTCGAAGTGGAGCAGAGGCCAGTCCCGACCATCACGATTTCGCGAGGGCGTGCTCGGCGAGGGCGGGGATGACGTGCTCGCCGTACTCGAGCAGTGTGTGGTCCTTGCCGTCGTGCTGGAGGTAGATCGCGAACTGGTCGACGCCGAGGTCGCGCAACTCGTGCAACCGGCGGAGCTGCTCGTCGGGCGGACCGAGGATGCAGAACCGGTCGACGATCTCGTCGGGGACGAAGTCGGCGTGCACGTTGCCGGCCTGGCCGTGCAGGTTGTAGTCGTAGTCCTCGCGGCCCTTGATGTAGTCGGTCAGCGCCTGGGGAATGCCCTCGGCGTGCTCGCCGTACCGCATCACGATGTCGGCGACGTGGTTGCCGACCATGCCACCGAACCACCGGCACTGGTCGCGCATGTACGCCATGTCGTCGCCGACGTACGCGGGTGCGGCGACGACGATGGTGAGGTCGTCGGGGTCGCGGCCGGCCTCGGTGGCCGCCGCTCGCACGCTCGAGATCGTCCACTCCGCGATCTGCGGGTCGGCGAGCTGGAGCACGAAGCCGTCGCACGACTCACCGATCGTCTTGAGCGCCTTGGGCCCGTACCCGGCGCCGTACACCTCGAGCCGCGACTTCGACGCCCAGGGCAGTGTGATGGTCGAACCCTTGTACTCGACGGGACGGCCGTTGGCGAGCTCGCGGATGACGTGGATCGACTCCCGCATCGTCGCCAGCGTCGTCGGCTTCCCGTTGGTGACCCGCACCGCCGAGTCGCCGCGGCCCATCGAGCAGATCGTGCGGTTGCCGTACATCTCGTTGAGCGTCGCGTACGTGCTGGCGGTGACGGTCCAGTCGCGCGTCGCCGGGTTGGTGACCATCGGGCCGACCATCACGTTGCGGGTCTCGGCGAGGATCTGGCTGTAGATGACGTACGGCTCCTCCCACAGGATGTGCGAGTCGAACGTCCACACGTGGGAGAAGCCCAGCGACTCCGCCCGCTTGGCCAGCTCGACCACCCGCAACGCCGGCGGGGTCGTCTGCAACACGATGCCGATGTCCATGTCTCCCTCCCTTTCACGTTGTGTCAGACACGACGTGAACGTCAATCCTCTGTCCTACCTGACGCAAGCGTGTCACTTCGTGTCTGACACAACGTGAACGATCATCGCGTCTCGGGGAAGCCGAGGTCGATGCTGCTCGTCGCCGGGTCGGGCCAGCGCGAGGTGACGACCTTGCCCCTCGTGTAGAAGTTGATGCCCTCGGGCCCGTACATGTGGGTGTCGCCGAACAGGCTCGCCTTCCAGCCGCCGAAGCTGTAGTAGCTGACGGGCACCGGGATCGGCACGTTGATGCCGACCATGCCGACCTCGATGTCGAACTGGAACTCGCGGGCAGCACCGCCGTTGCGGGTGAAGATCGCCGTGCCGTTGGCCCACGGATTGGCGTTGATCATCTCGACGCCGTCCTCGTAGCCATGTACCCGCACGACCGAGAGCACCGGCCCGAAGATCTCGTCGTCGTAGCACGCCATGCCCGGCCGCACCCCGTCGATGAGGGTCGGATCGACGAAGAACCCGGCGTCGTCGGCCGGTCGTCGCCCGTCGACCACGACCGTTGCCCCCTCGCCGCTCGCGCCGTCGATGTAGCCGGCGACCTTGTCACGGTGCTCGCCGGTGATCAGCGGCCCCATCTCGCTGTCGGGCTCCATCCCCGGTCCGACCTTGACCTCGGGGATCCGCTCGGCGATCTTGCCGACCAGGTCGTCGGCGATCGAGTCGGCCGCGAGCACCACGCTGATCGCCATGCAGCGCTCGCCGGCCGAGCCGTAGGCGGCGCCGATCGCGGCGTCGGCGGCCATGTCGAGGTCGGCGTCGGCCAGCACGAGCATGTGGTTCTTGGCGCCGCCGAGCGCCTGCACCCGCTTGCCGTTCGAGGTGCCGGTCTCGTAGATGTACTTCGCGATCGGCGTCGAGCCGACGAAGCTCACGGCTTGTACGTCGTCGTGCTCGAGCAGGCGATCAACCGCGACCTTGTCGCCGTGGACGACGTTGTAGCAGCCCGACGGCAGCCCCGCCTGCGCCAGCAGCTCGGCGACGAACATGGTGACCGACGGGTCCTTCTCGCTCGGCTTGAGCACGAACGTGTTGCCGCACGCCAGCGCGTTGGCGAACATCCACATCGGCACCATCGCCGGGAAGTTGAACGGCGTGATGCCGGCGACGACGCCGAGCGGTTGACGGATCGAGTAGACGTCGACGCCGGTCGCCGCCTGCTCGGAGAAGCCCCCCTTGAGCAGGTGCGGCACGCCGCACGCGAACTCGATGTTCTCGAGGCCGCGGGCCACCTCGCCCATGGCGTCGGAGAGCACCTTGCCGTGCTCGGCGGTGAGCAGGGAGGCGATCTCCTTGCGGTTGGCGTCGACCAACTCACGCATCCGGAACATCACCTCGGCACGCCGCGACAGGCTGGTGGTGCGCCACTCGGGCAGCGCTGCCTTGGCCGCCGCTACCGCGGCGTCGACCTCGTCGACCGAGCCGAGCGCGACCTCGCCGGTCTGCTCGCCGGTCGCCGGGTCGTAGACCGGCCCGCGCCGCCCGGACGTCGACGCGACGACCTTCCCGTCGATCCAGTGCTCGATCTGCTTCATGGCCGCAGAGTACGCCGCGGCGAGATGATTGTCACCGGCGCAGCGACCGACGGCCGAACCGACGGAGCGATTTCGTCGCGGTCCTCCGTTGAGGCGATTCACCCGCCTTCTGGCAGAGGCACCGCCGAGCTCACAATCTCGTCAGCAACGAGGAGAGCGTCGCGTGCGTCCTCCGGAGAGGGAGGTCGGCCCTCGTGGACGACTGCGGATCGTCAAGTCCTGGCAGTGCGACTACTGCGTCCGATGATCGGAGCTTGATCGGCCACCTTGTGTCAGAGTGCCCTGGGCGACACACAGCCCTGGAGGCAGTCGCACCAAGAAGTAGACGGGATTCGATGGCAACGGTGCAGGACAGAGTCAGTGCAGGTACTGGCTCAGGCCGCGCTTGACGTACTTGCCCCAGCCGGCTTCGCCGCTGAAGGTGTCGTTCTCGACGATCACGCGACCACGGCTGATGACCGTGTCGACCTTGCCGTCGACCTCGAAGCCCTCGTAGGCCGAGTGGTCCATGTTCATGTGGTGCTTGTCGTCGATGCCGATCTTCGTCGTCCCGTTCGGATCCCAGATCAGGACGTCGGCGTCGAACCCGGGCGCGATCTGGCCCTTGGTGTCGAGACCGAACATCCGTGCCGGTGTCGTCGAGCACGTCTCCACCCACCGCTCGAGGCCGATCTCGCCGGTCACGACACCCTGGTAGATCAGCTCCATGCGGTGCTCGACACCGCCGATGCCGTTCGGGATCGCCGAGAAGTTGCCGAGCCCGAGCTCCTTCTGGTCCTTCATGCAGAACGGGCAGTGATCGGTCGACACGATGGCCAGCTCGTTCAACCGCAGGCCCTTCCAGAGATCGCTCTGGTGGTGGGCGTGCTTGGTGCGCAGCGGGGTCGAGCAGACCCACTTGGCGCCCTCGAAGCCGGGCTGCATCAGCTGGTCCTCGAGCGTCAGGTAGAGGTACTGCGGGCACGTCTCGCCGAACACGTTGAGGCCGGCGTGCTGTGCGGCGGCGACCTCCTCGAGCGCCTCCGACGCGCTCATGTGCACGATGTACAGCGGCACGTTGCCGGCGACCTTCGACAGCTCGATCGCCCGGTGCGTCGCCTCGGCTTCGAGCTCGGCCGGCCGGGTGAGCGAGTGGAACATCGGGTCGGTCTCGCCGCGGGCGAGGGCCTGGGCGACGAGCACGTCGATCGCGATGCCGTTCTCGGCGTGCATCATGATCATCGCCCCCGACTCGCCGGCGTTCTGCATGGCGCGGAGGATCTGGCCGTCGTCGGAGTAGAAGACGCCCGGATACGCCATGAAGAGCTTGAAGCTGGTGACGCCCTCGTTGTCGACGAGGTAGGTCATCGCCTTCAGCGAGTCCTCGTCGACGCCGCCGATGATCTGGTGGAACGCGTAGTCGATGGCGCAGTTGCCGGCGGCCTTCTCGTGCCATCCGGCGAGGCCGTCCTGTACCGCTTCACCGGTGCGCTGGACGGCGAAGTCGACGATCGTCGTGACGCCGCCCCATGCCGCTGCGGTGGTGCCGGACTCGAAGCTGTCCGACGCGAACGTGCCGCCGAACGGCAGCTCCATGTGGGTGTGGGCGTCGATGCCGCCCGGCACGACGTACTTGCCGGTCGCGTCGATCGTGCGGTCGGCGACGATGCCCATGCCGGCAGACTGCCCGGGGGCGAGGATCGCAGCGATCGACTCACCGTCGATCAGGACGTCGCCGGTGCTCCGTCCGGTGGCCGAGACGATCGTGCCGTTCTGGATCAAGGTCGTGCTCATGACTTCTCCTTCCTGTGTCAGTTGGTGTCTGACACCAACTGAAACGTCAGCGGGCGAGCAGCTCGTCGTAGGCGTCGGGGCGACGGTCGCGGTAGAACTGCCAGCCGTCGCGGACCTCTCGGATCTGGTCGAGGTCGAGGTCGCGGACGATCAGCTCGGGCTTGTACGGATCGCCGGTCTCGCCGACGAACTGGCCGCGCGGGTCGACGAAGTAGCTCTGCCCGTAGAAGTCGTTCTCACCGAGCGGCTCGATGCCGACCCGGTTGATCGCCCCGACGTAGTACATGTTGGCGACCGCGGCGGCCGGCTGCTCGAGCCGCCACAGGTACTCGCTCAGCCCGCGGTGGGTGGCCGACGGGTTGAACACGATCTCCGCGCCGTTGAGGCCGAGGATCCGCCAGCCCTCGGGGAAGTGGCGGTCGTAGCAGATGTACACGCCGACCTTGCCGACGGCGGTGTCGAACACCGGGTACCCCTCGGTGCCGTTGCGGAAGTAGAACTTCTCCCAGAACCCCTTCACCTGCGGGATGTGCTGCTTGCGGTACTTGCCGAGGTAGGTGCCGTCGGCGTCGATCACGGCCGCGGTGTTGTAGTACAGCCCCGCCTGCACGATCTCGTACATCGGGAGCACCATCACCATGCCGAGCTCCTTGGCGACGCGCTGGAAGCGCTGCGTGGTGGGCCCGTCGGGGATCTCCTCGGTGTACGAGTAGTACTCGGCGTCCTGCACCTGGCAGAAGTAGGGGCCGTAGAAGAGCTCCTGGAAGCACATGACCTGGGCACCTTGGGCGGCGGCCTCGCGGGCGGCCTCCTCGTGCTTGTCGATCATCGACTCCTTGTCGCCCGTCCAGTCGGTCTGCAGCAGCGCTGCCTTCACGATGTTCGCCATGGGCCGACAGTATCCACGCGTCGACAGTGCGTAAAGGGCCGGTCGGCCTGCCGCCTCGGGCCGGAGCAACGTCGGCGGGGCCGGGCCCTGGAGTACGGTGCCGCATGGCCGATTCCGGAACGCCCCCGCTGCCGCTCGACGAGGCGTTCGACGCGGCGCTGCGGCACCTCGCCGCCTGCCGCATCGAGTACGAGGACGATCCCCGCGACCCCGATCGCATCGCACGGTTGGGCGCGGCCCGGATCGCGTTGGACGACGCGCGGGTCGCGATGAACGAGGAGCGGGTGCGGCTCGGCCTCGAGGAGCGGGTGGTGCGCCTCCCGCCGATGCCCAAGGTCGACAGCGACGGGCAGGGTACG
>JAAUYD010305013.1_pt1 | contig 38934 bp, 34 predicted proteins | sample 7278101 | NCBI WGS metagenome assembly JAAUYD01 (sample SAMN14350128, study PRJNA611818) | marine sediment metagenome | isolation source: surface marine sediment (0.6m) | place: French Polynesia: Moorea | collected 2018-08
CGATTGGACGTGTCAAAATCCCCCTAACCCCCTTTTTCAAGGGGGAGATCCTTTACCCGGCATAAAAATAGCAAAAATCGCGACATTTGCCCTTAACCGAATGCCATTGTTAAAAAGGGGGCTGGGGGGATTTCGTCACTATCCCCGCAGCTTTTGAAAATCCCCCTAACCCCCTTTTTCAAGGGGGGAAATCGGAATCTCCATCCGTTAGAGTAGGGTTGAATGAGCACTAGGGGTTCACACCCTGGGTGAATGGGCGCCGCAGGAGTCGAGCTCGGTCAGCTCCCGCTGTGCCCGGGTGTAGAATCCGTGCTCCTGCAAAATGGACAGCTTGGGACGGATGTTGTCGTCCACGTCCATGAGGAAGAAGCCTGGAAACAAGTCCTTATTGGCCTTTATAAAATCGAAAAACTGGCGGTGCTGATCGGCAATTGAAATGGATCCAACCTCGCAGATCTCGTGCCCCGTAATGACGTACTCAGGCAGGAGGGCTTGACAGAACGCCAGCCGATCCCGCTGCGCCTGGGTCAGGGATTGGTACAGCTCGGTCTGGGGCAAGAGGCACAGGAGCGACGGCAGAATACGCGCGCCCATTAGACGAAACGATATCATTTGAAATAGGGACTGATAAAAGTCGTCCAGGGTTTCATTGGGGTACCCCCAAACGAAAAATGTATCGACTCGGGGGAACAACTGGGTCGCCCTGGAGACAACATCGACCGCCATATCGGGCGTGAATCCCTTTTTCGTCAGGGCCAATATGCGTTCAGATCCAGACTCGATACCAAAGCGAATCTCTAAGCACCCGGTACTTGCCATGGTCTCCATCAGCTCCTGATCGGCCAGGTCCACCCGGGCAAATGCCTTCCACCGGACCTTGAGTCCGGTCTTTCTTAAGGCGTCGCAGTAGCGCATCACCGCGGTCTTCGAGGACACGAAGAATTCGTCTTGAAATAAAAACAGGTCCACGCCTGCAGCGTCGTGCAGCTCTTTCATTTCAGCCACCACATCCTCGGGCGAGCGAAAGTGGCACTTGTGGTTCCACACCGGCGCCACTGAGCAAAAGCTGCATTTGTACGGACATCCGCGAGACGAAATCATGCCGTAGGCATCGTAGTCCTCGAGGAGGACCTTGTGATAGGCAGGCCGGGCAATGGTATCCAGGTCATCGATGCGCGGCGGGGACGGGTTGCAGGCAATCTCGCCTGTTTCCCGGCGATAGTAGAGCCCCGGCACTTGGGATACGTCGCGACCGTTTTGGAGTGACTTCAACAGCGGGACGATGGCCCGCTCCCCTTCCCCATGGGCGATGAGGTCGATCCAGGGAAATCTGGATAGTACCGCTGCCTCGACTGCCTTTGCTCCCACCCCGCCCAGCACGATGGTGTGGTCGGGATACTGGGCTTTGAGCTTTTCCGTGGCCAAGATTGCAAAGGGCAGCAGGTTGGCCATGCAAGAAACACCGATAATCGGGGCTGGATCAGCCAGAAAATCTACGAACGCGTTTAAATCAAACGGATCCTCGCTTGCGCACATCTGATAATCGCGAAAATCCACATCAAAGCCAGCTCGCTCCAACACGGTGGTCAGATACAGCAGCCCCAGGGGTAGATGGCGCTCCCTATCGTAGGTGTCCGAGTACCGCACGTAGAGCATATTTAGATTAACAAACGTAATATCCGCCATTATTTTGCCCCCACGGTCCAGCAATTACAGTCCCCGTCCACATCGTCGTCAGGATTAGCCCCGCCATCGCCGTTGAGCGCAACTTCAACTGTCACGGTTTCCCTATCCACACCGCGATCGGTGCCCGCATCTGCCCCAGCATCCACATCCGTATCTTCTGAGCTGGTGTCAGAATCCGTTTCAGAATCTGAGCCTGAATCACTATCGGTGTCTGTATCTGGCGTAATCCCCAAAATAACGTCTGAATCACTATCGATGTCGATATCTGGCGTAATCCCCATACAACCAGCTTTTTCATCTTCGCAACCTAGTTCTGCGGTGCCGGCTGCAAGGGATGCAGCTGCCGCAGCCACCAATCCCATGAACTTCCGCCGCTTCGGGTTTTCTGGAACGATGCTGTCTATCATTGCTTCGAGCCCGGCGTTGGAGATAGCGCCCAGCATCAACGCTTCGGACGGGCGCAACCGAATGCCAGATGCGTCGAGTGTTGCTTGGCGATCGGCCATCAGATTTTTTTTGAATTCCGCATCCTGGGCAGCGAGAAACAGGAGTTTTTCAACACCGACCGGCACCTGGACTCTTTTAGTGTGTCGACGGCGACCATTGGGTTGCCCACCGACGATGGTCATCACGGGTTGGGTTTTTTCTTGTTTTTTAGCCATGTTACACTTGCCCTTTGTTGCAGTACGCCGAACTGCTAGTCGGCGTCTCCGGTAATGCCCGCGTCCACACCTCCGCCGTCGGGTATGATATCAACCGTATCCGAGTCAGTGCTTGTATCTGTGTCAGTACTAGAATCCGAGTCGCTACTTGTGTCCGTGCCTGAATCCAAATCCTCTTCTGGAATATTTGGGCTGATACCCACTGACTCCGAGCTGCAGCCAGTATCCACGGTCCCCGCCACGATAGAGGCAGCTGCTGCAGCCACCAAGCCCATGAACCTACGCCGCTTGGGGTTCTCTGGAACGATGCCGGCGATCATTTTTTCAATTGCCCGGTTGGAAATAGCGGTCAGCATCGACGTTTCAGACGGCCGGAGCGTTACGCCAGATGCGGCCAGCGCAGCTGGGCGATCTCTGAGCAATTTTTTCTTGAATGCCGCATCCTGTGCAGCGAGATACAGCAGTTTTTCAACCCCGACCGGCACCTGGACCGGCTCGGAAGACCGACGGCGGCGATTGGGTTGCCCACCAACGATGGTAAGAGACGGCGTGAGAGGGTCTTTCTTCAAACGTACCTCCAGCGAGAGATCATCGGGATCACAAGATTAAGCACAAATTATACCAGAACTGGAGGTAGAGATTCAAATGTTTTATTTATTTGATATTATTAACAAAATCAGCGTTTGGATTTTTTAAAGGCCAGCGGACGTGCTGCTTTGTGTCAGCGGTTGTTGACACAGTGCGCACCAATTTGCACCTTAGCCTGCGGCACCTTCTAATCTAATTGTCAATCAAAATGCTCTTTTCGGGCGGTTCCCGAACCGCCCCTACGTCGAATTCCATGTCCAAACGTCGTAGGGGCGCATCTCGATGCGCCCGGTCTAAAAGAGAATTAATCGTTCACTCGGCTGACGAATCGGCCGTCTCGGGTGTCGACTCTTATTTTTTCACCGGCCGTGAGGTAAGGAGGCACCATGATCTGGATACCGGTTTCAAGGGTGGCGGGTTTGAGCTGGGCCTGGGCTGTGGCCCCCTTGATGGCGGGCGCCGTGTCTGTGACCGATAAATCTACTGTAATGGGCAGCTCCACGTTAATGACCGCGCCGTTGTAAAGCATGGAACGGACTGCCAGCCCCTCGGTGAGGTATCCCGCGCCGTCCCCCAATACGTCCTCGCCCAGGGTGAATTGGTCGTAGGTCTCCTCGTCCATGAACACATACCCCTCCCCGTCTTGATACAGAAACTGGCACGCGCGCTTCTCGCAATCCGCCGTGGCCAGCATTTCCCCACCCCGATACGATTTATTGAGCACTTGCCCGGTTTTGAGGTTTTTGATTTTTACCTTCGTCAGGGTGCTGGCACCCCGCGCAGACGGCGTCTGGAACGAGCAGTCGATCACCTGCCACGGCGCGCCGTCCAAGTCGAGGAGCACGCCCCGCTTCATATCAGATGCATTGATCATAACGACCTCATTAATAGATTGTGGTTTCTAGTGCTCTGTCTAACGCATTATGGCATGTGAGCTGTATTGCTCCCCCTTGAAAAAGGGGGCTGGGGGGATTTCGTCTTTTCCCCTGGCATTGCGTATTGACAAAATCCCCCTTCCCCCCTTTTTCAAGGGGGAATTTTCTGTCTTCACTCGGCAGAATTCGTTTTGCATCACACCTACTGTCCATCACACCTCTCATACCAGCTTGTAGCCCTGGCCGTATACAGTGAGAATGTATTTCGGTGCAGCTGGATTGGGCTCGAGTTTTCGCCTCAGCTTCAAGATAAAGTTGTCGATAGTGCGGTTTGTTGGGTTGGCATCTATCCCCCAAACCGTATCGAGGATGTCGTCGCGAGAGACCGGGGTTCCGCGGTTTTCGTGGAGCAGCTGCAGCATGGCGATTTCGTAGAACCCAAAGGAAACGGGCTTGCCGTTCACTTGCGCGGTTTGACTCTCCACGTCTACTGTCACGTCGCCGATTTCTATTTTTTCTCTTGGCTTCATTTGCGAAACAGAAACGCGGCGAAAGATGGTGCGCACCCTCGCAAGGAGCTCGCCAATCGAAAACGGCTTGGTCACGTAGTCATCTGCGCCAGCTTCCAACCCGCGAATGATATCGCTCTCCTGGGATCGGGCCGAGAGGATCAGGATCGGTACGACTTTGTCGCGCCGCCGTATCTGTTCGCAGACTTGGTAGCCGTTCATACCTGGCAGCATCAGGTCGAGGATGATCAGGTCCGGGTGTAGGTCAGCTGCCGTTGCGATACCCGCTTCTCCAGAGCTGGCCGAGGTGAGTTCATACCCCTCGAATTCGAAGGCATCCCGTAGGCCCATAGCGAAGTCTTGTTCATCCTCGATCAAAAGAATGGTGCATTTCTGTTCGATCTCCGCCATGGGGCGACAGGGTATCAAAATCGGTATAGGCGGTCCATAGGTCAGGTTCTCTTTAGCCCCCACCCCGACCCTCCCCCGGTGGACAATTGGACGTTGGGGGAGGGGCGGAGTGGGGGCCAAAGAGAGAGGAGGTCTAAGGAGGGGGCCAAATTGACATAACGCAATATTTAAGCACTTGGCCGTTTGGCCGACTGTATTGATAAGCGGCATTTCATCGGTCAACGCCGCGGTAAGGACGAGGCGCGCATATGACAGAAGCAAACGGGGTGCTTACGATTTTATCGGCAGCTGTTCAAAATAACGCCAGTGATATCCACCTTAAAGTAGGTAAGCCGCCCACGCTTCGCATCGACGGTGAGCTCCGGGGGCTTAAAACACCGCCTTTAGAAGTGAATCACATGGCCGAGGTAGCGGCCACGCTGACCAAAGCCGCGAACACCCAGCCGCCCACAGATGCTGACAAACAGCTCGATTTTACGTTCACGATCGAAGGGACAGGGCGGTTTCGCGCCCACTTATATCGTCAGCAGAGCTCCTGGGCCGCGGTGCTTCGCATCGTGCCTGAGACCGTGCCCGACCCCAAAACCCTGCGGTTGCCGCCGGTGGTCAACCAAGTGGTCGACCTGGACCGGGGTATTGTCCTGGTGAGCGGTGCCACGGGCATGGGTAAATCCACCACGGTCGCGTCCATATTGGCGGCCATGGCAGAGAAGAGAAACCTACACATCGTTAGCATTGAGGACCCGATTGAGTTCGTCATCCCAGACGGTAGATCCGTGGTGTCCCAGCGGGCGGTTGGCGTGGACGTGGAGAGTTTTGAAACAGCGCTTCACGCCTCATTTAGAGAAGACCCGGACGTGCTCTTTATCGGAGAGCTGCGCACGCCGCTAGCAGTAGAAGTGGCCATACAAGCTGGGGAGTCCGGGCACTTGTGCGTCAGCACCATTCACACCTCAGACGTTGCCAGCACCGTGGCGAGGGTCGCGGCGATGGTGCCGGAAGACCAACGCCGCACCATCCTCGGACGCTTGGCCGATGCCCTGCAAGTGGTTATTTCCCAGAGGCTCGTGCCCATGTCAGGCCGGCCCGGGAGGATCCTGGTCGCAGAGGTAATGACAACAGGCCCGACGTTTAGGCAGGCCATTCGGGATCCAGACAAGCACAAGACCATTTCGCAGATAATTTCCCGAGAGGCCACCGGCACCAATTGTCAGACATTTGACCAACACCTCCTCACCCTGGTGCGTAACAAAATCATCACAGTAGAAACAGCCGAAGCCGCAGCCACGCATAGAGCAGACCTACTCCGAGCCCTAAGGCTCGGGTAGGGGGCATTGGCCCAGATTGGCCCCTACGCCGGCCCTTTGTTCTCATTAGCCCCCACCCCGGCCCTCCCCCGGTGGACGATTGGACATTGGGGGAGGGGGAAAAGCGTTGCCAGGCCATGTTCTTTTTGGCCTCTTCTCCCAGTTCCCTCCCCCAGCGTCCAATTATCCACCGGGGGAGGGCAAGGGTGGGGGCTTCAAAGGAATGGTAAGTAATCGTCAGATGAACAAAGGGGAAATCTCTGCATTTCAATCCTTTGCTTCGGTTTATGCCTGAACCCTCCCACACCCGCCATGAAACCCCAATGTATTACAACTGTAATCGACGTTGGCCTCCAGATGTATAAATTTTCATTCAAAAGTAAGCCCTGGGTCACAAGAGTTATTTATGGAATATATTTTAATGGTAATAGTAATATTTTCATTGACGAAAAACCAAAGAATACGTAAGCTTAAATTAAGCGATAAACTTTAAAGGCGAGTAAAAAGGAAAACAAGGAAAGAGCCTAGATTTAGGGCCTTACCGTGGATTTGGCCTTGTTCCATGGTAAGTGAAAAGCCATCTTGGGGGCTCGCCTATTCCCTTGTTCTTATTCTAATGAAAAAGAAATACACAGGAGAAGAGCGTCGAGAATCATATCGGGTCATGATGAATAAAAATACAGCCACGGTTAAACTGCTAAATAATGCTAAGGAAAAGCCAACAATAATCGACCTAAGCGCGAGTGGCATGGGGCTTAAAGTATCAAAAGATACGGAAACAGAAGACAGCGAAGGACTAGCAGAGATAAGCCTGGAAGCGTATCCAACGTTTACAATTCAGTTAAAACTCGTCAGGCAGTTTTTTACTGAGAGGGGGGACCCATGTATTGGCGTGCAGTTCTTCAATATAAATGAAGACGCATTAAGATCCCTTTCCAAATACCTAATCGATTGTCATATTGAACAGAACCAAAGCCTCAACTTGCCAGATAATGACGAAAGAATAGAAGTAACCGATCCGACGATGATCTCCCGGTTATTGAAATACTATTGCATCAAGCAAAACCATCCCCTGCGCGTATATTTGGACGAAATATTACAGCCTATATCCCTAACCGTAGAGAATGTAATAAAAAAGGATGGCCAATACACCATTATTACCAAACTGATAGCCGGAGACGATTCTCTATTGGAACCAAGTCAACCCCAAAGTGTAGAGAAAGAGAACTCCCCCTTTGAAAAAGGGGGGAGGGGGGATTTCGTCTCTTCCTATGACGCGGGGGGACGACAAAATCCCCCTAACCCCCTTTTAAAGGGGGAATTTGCAGACCCGTCTGAACGAACAGCACAAGCCCGAGGATGCGAATATATCTTCACATTTCCCGGTTACAACGCTATCAACTATTTTAAATCCACGATTACACAAATTAACAACGAATCAATACAAGTGGCAGCACCATCGGTAATTCATCAAACTGGATTTCGCACATCAATAAGAGCGAAAATGACCGAGGATACGCCGATACAAGCGAGTATAAACCACCCGCGCCTTGCCAATGTCCAGCTGACCAAACAACTGACAGACAGCAGTGCCATGGGGTTCTCAATGCCAATGGATGCCGATAAAGACATCCTATTTTTAGGAGAGCGCATCGGCAATGTGGTGCTGAGTCTGCCGGACGGAGATATTACCCTAGCTGTGATTATTCGAAGTATTTTTCGAAATGCTGATCATCCATCTTGGGGATTTGAGATTTTGGCGTTCCGCAGTGCCGAAGAAAAAGAGCGATGGAAACAATTAGCTTTTTTTTCAAATCATCTTCATTTAGCTTTAGGAGATGTTAATAATATTGACATTTCCTGGAAACTTCTGCGTGCTTCAGGTTATCTCGATGAGATTGATTATACTTTACATGAGAGACTTGAAAAATCCTATCATAGTTCATGGAAGCTGCATAGCTCAGTTAGCAGCTTCAGCAGATATATAATAGGCAGTCATGGAAAGCTAGCTGTAGGAACTATGGCATTTAGTCTAATCTATCCTCGCACTTGGTTAGTACATCACTTCGGTGTTGATTCCTATAAAGGGGAAATTAGCAAACTACAAACTATTAATATCTCTCAGGAAATGTACATAGGTGGTATGTACCTGCTTAACCATATGACTGATTGCGATCACTATGTTATCTATTCCAACTCGCAAAAATCGTGGAACAGGATAACCTATCAGAGGTTTTTTAATATATACAATAACAATTCACTCCTTGATTCCCTTCATGCATATAAATATATAACAACCTCTAGTAGAACCTTAAACTACACATGTAATTACTCAAATTATAATATCATATCTCCCAACTCAGAGCTGCTTTACATTTTGTCAAAGAATCTAAAAGAAAAGCTGCATCCGCTTCTATTTGAATCATTTTCTTACAGATTCCCAAATATTTCATTTTCAGATTTTGAAAAGCTCTGCCAAGCTAATAATTATGAAAGAAAACGTACTGTCTATTTTGCTGAAGTTAACTCAGTACCAGTCGCTGCCTTAATTGCAGAGACAGGGGGTGAAGGAATAAATGTATTTAATTTATTGAATTCTTGTTGGATATTTCCTTTGGGCTTAAAGTCAGAAATTGACATGAATATCAAGCAAATGCTGTTGTTAAAGGCAATTGAGTTCTATAAAAAAGAACAAAAGGCAGAATTCATCTATTGGGAAGATGAGTCTAGTGATTGCAAAAAAGAACTTGAGGATATGGGATTTAGGCATCATACTGTAATTTTTCGCTGGATAGCAAAAAGATCAGTTCTGCCTATTTATTTAAACTATATTTCCGAGCTATATCTAAAAACGAATATACTTGAAGAGAAATCGATGACTTCTTAAAGATATTTATCGAACTTATTTCTGTTATTGACAATTGAAAGGATAAAAATGACTAAAGGAATTTTAGTGACTATGTCGGGCTACCCGATGGTGCCGTCATCTTTCATGCCTGATAACGGTCTGGCCCAATTAGCTGCTTTACTTACCGACCAAGGACATGATGTCTTGATCTTGGATATGAACACAACTGAGCTTGTCGACAGGCTTTTTAATAAAAAACTGCGCACCAAAGCTAAAATACTTCTAGATAAAGAAATGGAAAACAGTTGTGATTCTGATGCTAAAACTGATGAGCTTGAAAAGCTCCAGTATTCTCTGGAAACGTATCAAATAAATCAGTACGTAATTTTGGGAAAGGAATTAGCTAAAATTGCAATAAAAGAAAAAGCAAAATGGATTGGATTTAAATTATGGAATGGTGATGGATTTTCTGGTTCGAATATAATGGCCAAAACTGTTAAGAACATACTAGAGGACATAAAGATTATAGCAGGTGGTTCGCATGTTGATTTTTTCGGAGATTATCTAGCTTCAATAGATACAGGATTTGACTTTTTTTGTACTCGAGAAGCAGAAAATTCAATTGTAGCATTTGCTGAATATGTTGAAGGAAAAAGAAATTTAAACAGCGTTCCGAACTTATTTTTCAATAAAAATGGAAGATGCGAACATACTCAGGCGAATAGGATCGAAGATCTAAACAGCTTACCGCTTGCTGTTTATGATAATGCCATCTATCCATCTCTCGGCCAGGTGGGAAAGGTTAAGGTCGGAGTATACGAAGAAACTAGAGGTTGCCCTCATAAGTGTGCTTTTTGCAATCATCCGTTGAAGGCTGGAGATCGTTTGAGAAAAAAAAGGATTAGTGTTGCAATAAAAGAGATTAGTGAATTGAAAAAGAAGTACGGATTCCATGCATTTAAGCTTGGAGGCTCATATACTCCGTCTATTTATATGAGAAAACTAGCTAATGCACTAATTGATAAAGAAATTAAAATAGATTATTGTGCTTACGGTAGAATTGACAAAGCGTGGAAAGAAGATTTCGAATTATATAGAAAAGCTGGCTGCCGAGCTCTCTTTTTTGGAGTTGAAACGGGAAGTCAGATATTACTCGATGAAAAGATTGACAAAGGTTATCAAATAAAACGCTGTGAAGAGATACTAAAATCTTGTAAAAAGGCTGGAATATATACTATTACAAGTTTGATTTACCCAAATCCAGGTGAAACTGATGAAACAAGGCTAGCTACTATAAATCTTATTAAAAGGATAATGCCTAATGGCGCTCCGGTACATTTTCCTATATTGGTTCCTGGTAGTAGATGGTGGCAGAATCCACAAAAGTATGGATTCGGAATAGAGAATCGAGAGAACTGTCTTTCTAATTTAGTTTCGTACAAAGTTAAGCTCTTTTTCCCACCTGAATATTGGCCACAAATGCCTTTTACGATAGATAGAAAGAAATTCAGGAAATTCTCCAGAGAAACCTCCGAGCTAACTCGGGAGATTGAAGCCTTAGGGGTAACAACACTTATTTCAGATGATACCGCGTTAATTGGTTTCTATTCGGGAAAAACAATTATAGAGTTTCGAAATAATTTCAGGCGATTGGCACTCACGGGTGATGCAGAGGGTATCCAGGAACTTCTAAGTATCATTAACGAAAACCTAAGAAAAAAGTTTGAGAGGGGGAACTCAACCAACAGCTCTTTTGAAGCATTCTCTAAAAGGCCCGACTGATATTTTGCGGTCTTGTTGCTGCCAGTTCGCACTCAAGAAAAACTCCTCCCCCAATAGATATTCACCTCAGCCAAGAAGGGCTTCTTCTGAGCTCGGTTCAGTATCGCTCGAATACTACTGCTTTACGTAGGTACAGTGGGTATACCTCAAATAAGTATTTATTAATTGTCATAACTAGAAATCCACTCATACTTTTTATAAAAAGGGAGCTTCGGTTAAAAATAGATGTTGTCATGAGTTTGATACTGGAATTAGACACAACTAAATGGTTTTTCTTTTCGTCAATGCTTTTGACATCGTTGTCTTTTTTTATTTTGATGATCGTCTCTTTTAAGAGCAGTGCAAAAAAAAATAGCGAAAAAAGATATGTGCGTGTATGGGCTTACGTTTGTCTGTCAGGATCTATCTTCAGTGCAAGCCTGATCGTTACTGTCTTAATACCTGGAAACGGAAGTGGCCTTCTATTGATGCGCATTACTTTTAGTTCTGCTGTTTTTGCGCTTCTCGTTTTTTTTCTTTTTATTTTAGAATTTGTAAAAAAGGAGGGACGAAATAGGTTTTTGAAGGTTGGGGCTTATATCGGCTTTTTGATAATGATATTTCTTTTCTGGCTCACCAACTCTATCATAGCTGATGTTCGCTCGACGGAATTTGCCGCTATTTCCCCTGTTTCTGGTCCACTAACATTCATATATGGTACTTACATTATCACTATATGGGCAATGACTTTTTACCTTATGCGTAAGGAGCTCCTGACGAGTAGTGGGAAGCATAAAAATCAAATTGGGTATATGTTTTTATCATTTTTCATAGGTGCGATCTCAACAACAGGACTAATGCTTCCCTCTTGGCTGAAAACCAACAGTATTATATCGATGATTCCAGGGATGCTTTTCCCTTTAATGCCGATCACCATCACCTACGCCATCATCCGGCATCGGCTTTGGGATATCCGAACGATTATTCATAAGACTGCGGCTTGGGCAATCCTTTCAGCCGGTCTTGTGGTGCCGCTTTATCTCATCTTTCGCTTGGGCGCTCATTTGATTCATAGGCTTGGCCCTGGGGAGATTGCGGCATTGATGTCCTTGCTCTTCCTGATTGGCTATGCGTACATGCGAGCCCTCAAGCCCCGGGTGGATCACTGGTTTCAGCGGCGGGAGTATGACCGACGTAAGGTTTTGGATGCGTTGGCGATCGAGATGAACCAGCTTCGGCGTAAAGATGATGTTCTAAAACAGGTGCTCTCCGCGCTTTATTCTACGCTGTATCCCGAACGGGTGAATATTTTGCTTCGACAAGAGGCTTTGGACAGGGCCGTCTCTGAAGCGCAACTGCTGGGTTCTGAATGGCGGCGGTTTGGGTTTACCAAGAGTGGGATGTCCTCTGGGGTGGCTTCTGTTATTCCCGAGGATCCGGTGATTCAGCGGATTATGGATCTGGGCCAGGCCGTGGAGTTGAGCCAGCTGGATGTGGACCGGCGGTTCGAGGATCTCAAAGAACGGGCCAAGGTCTACTTTGATGTGGCTAAAATCCAGGTCTGCTACCCGCTGATGCAGGGTCAGTCCCTCCTCGGGTTGATCCACCTGAGCGAGAAGACCAACCTTAAAGCCTACTCCCGGGAGGATCTGGAGTTTCTCGAAAAACTCGGCCCTGCCGCGGCTGTGGGCCTCTCCAACTCCCTGCTGTTCGATAAGGTGGACCAGCAACGGCGCGAACTCGAGGCGTTCGCCGCCAGCTTGGAGGTGAAGGTCGAAGAGCGTACGCTAGAGCTGCAAGCTGCCAATACAGCGTTCGAACGGGCCAACTTGGCTCTTGAAAAGGCCAACGCGGAACTTCGAGATCTGGACCGCATGAAGAGCCAGTTCTTTGCCAATATCAGCCATGAATTGCGCACGCCCCTGACCCTGATCCTGGGTCCGGCCGGGTCCCTGCTGAACGGTGCCTTGGGACCGTTGGGCCAGAGACACATCGACTCTATAGAGGGAATTCGCAAGAGCGCCCTGGAACTCCTTAAGCTCATCAACGACCTTTTGGATATCAGCCGCATGGAAGAGGCGCGCCTGCGGGTCCGGCTCGATCTGTTCGATCTCGGCACCCTCCTCAACCAGTTGGTCGACTTTTCACGACCCCTGGCTGAAGCAAAGGATATCGACTTTGTCCTCACGACCGAAGGCGACCTGGATTTAGAGGCAGACCCGGACAAGTTAGAGCGGGTGTTTGTCAACCTGCTCAGCAATGCCCTTAAATTCACCGACCCTGGCGGGCGCGTGGCAGTTCGGGCCCGGCGCTCCAAGGATAAGTACTTGGTCTCGGTCGAAGATACGGGCATCGGTATTTCTGAAGAATACATCGACAAGATCTTCGACCGCTTCGGCCAGGTGGATTCGTCCATTACCAAGCGGTACGGCGGCAGCGGAATCGGCCTGGCCCTGGCGCGAGAGCTCACCGAGCTGCACCGGGGTGCGATCTCAGTATCGAGCGAACCCGGCGTGGGGTCGGTGTTCACCGTATCCATACCCACAAACCTCGCCGACCAATTGCCTCCTGAGCTCAAGGAACGGCGCAAGGGCGAGCAAGACACGCCTGAGCGCAGGCGGGAGTCGGACGCGGGTATGGCCAGCTGGGGCAGCGAGCTGCTCGCCAGCGCAGAATATCGATTTATGGAGATCGAACGGGCCGGTGAAGGCGAGCGGGGGGAATCCAGGAATCTGTCGAGCATCATGCCCCAAGGTGCGTTTAAGACCGGTCGGATCCTGTTGGTTGACGATAACCCGGAGATTCGCAAATTCTTGAACCAATCCCTGTCAGATCGATACGAGGTGTGGACCTCAGACAATGGGGATCGGGCCTGGGAGCTGCTTACCAGCCAGCGGCACGACCTGGTTATTTCCGATGTGGCAATACCCGGGATGAGCGGCCTGGATCTGTGCCGAAAAATCAAGCAAACCGAACAGACCCAAGACACGCCGGTGATTCTGCTCACCGCCCGAGGAGAGACCGAAGACCGGGTCGAAGGGCACGCGGCCGGGGCAGATAAGTACATTACAAAACCATTTGAAATCGGAGAGTTGCGGGTAGTCATCCGCAGCTTGCTGAGCGGTCGGTCGCGGCGGTTGGAAGTGGGCGCGCGTCGGTATTCTGCTACACTCGAGACCCTCTTGGGCGGCATGGCCCACGAGCTGCACAACGCCTGCCAGGCAGTGCAAGGGGCACAAAAGGCCACCCTCGCACTGGCCTCGCGGGCGGTTAAAAATCGCAACAAGCCAGATTCACAACCCCCTGAGGAAGTCGAAAAGAGACTCGATAAAATGGACGCCATCTCGAGCCGCGCCCTGGCGCGGATCGCCACGGTGACCAACTCCTTAAAGCAATACACCCGCAACCAAATGCAAATGCCCTGGCAAGACCTCCACCTGGATGAATTGGTGGCCCGGGAGGTGCGCTTGCTCACCTCAGGGGAAGAAAAGGGCGTGGTCATCGACCTCAGCCTGGACTCCAACGCGGTGGTCCGCGGTCCTGAAGAAGAGATACGGCAGATGGTGCTCAACTTGGTGGAAAACGCCATCCACGCGGTGGGTGAAAGCGGAAACGTACAAGTCAAGACCAAGGCCAGATCGGGCAAGGTGCTGCTCTCGGTCAAAGACGACGGGTGCGGCATTCCATTGGAGAAGCGGGAGCAGATATTCGACCCGTTTTTCACTACCCGGGATCCGGGGAAGGGCATGGGGCTTGGTCTGGCCCTGTGCAAGCGAACGGTCACCGGTCTGGGCGGCACCATCGAAGTGCGAAGCGAAGAAGGTAAGGGCACTGCAATGCTCGTGGAGCTGCCAAACACCAACTTCGGTTCGACCGGTCCGCCCCCGCCAGTGGTTTGAGGGCTGTGCAAATGGGTTGAAGGTCGTTATAGTAATAATATGAATGATAAAGACAAACTGGTTGAATTGACGCGCGTGGCCGACCCGGTTGAAGCGGATTTGCTCGCGGCGTTTCTAGAAGCCGACGGCCTGGAGTTCCAAATGCGTCGTAGCGCCCGAACCATGGCGCCGGCATTTCCCACTGCCCAGTCCGCAACGATCTTCATGGTGTACGAAGCTGACGTGACCCGCGCTCAGGCGCTCTTGGAAGAATACAGCCGCGCCCAAGCAGCAACCACACCGCCCGATAGCATCGATAGCGACGAAACTGACGCCTAAATTAAGTATTGAATTGCTCAATTCCGTTCCCCCTTTCCGCATCGGAGAGGAGGCTAGGGGGAGAGGTTCTCAGGGTTTTTGGGGCTCTCTACCCTCGGGATACCAATCCCCTAAGTGAACATCTGACACATCGCAGCGCCCGGCGCAGATCCACTCTGCGTACGAATTGTAATCCCAATGGATATATTCAGATGCACCGCCGCCCTTGGTGGTCACGATGAACCGATTGGGTAGGCTGCCGATGACCGCGCCTTGCTGTTCAGGCGTGGGTTTGTCTCCGGCCTGGACGTCGTACGGCACCCAGCCGTAGCCTGGTAGGTAGACCTCTGGCCAGCGGTGAAATACCTCGTCGGTGCTGGCATCGTCACCCCGGACCACAACCGCGCCCACATACCGGGCCGGGATGCCCGCAGCCCGACACATGGCGATGAACACGAACGTGTATTCCGAGCACGAGCCCGTGCCCCGGTCGATCACGGTGGGCGCGATGTTCCAGCCGCCCACGAGCTCGTATGTCATCTGGTCCTGGATATAGCGGGCGATCTTGCGCACCATCCAATAAGGGCGTCTTTCCTTGCCAAGCGCTGCTTTTAAATGGGTCTTGATGGACGGATGGGTCAGGGCGAATTTGGACGCGTCCACGAGGTACTGCTTTTTGACTGCCTTGGGTATATCCCGGAGGGAGCCAACTTTTTGTGGGTCTAAGTGGAAATCCACGTCAAACAAGGTGGCTCTCACTGTCATGGTTACGGTAAGGGCTTCGTTGGTGCCTAAGTCGGTGGCTTCAAAATGGGCAAACCGCTGACCCCATTGGTCAGAGACGAACCCTTTAGGCGGGTGTGAATACACGGGTTCGCCTGCCAAGGCTTGCCCAGGACCGGATTCGGGAACAGCCACGTACACCGATGCTTTTTTAAGCACACCCGGTCCCTGGTTGGTAATACGGCGCTGCAACACCACCACTTCCTGCCTTGGATTGCGCCGCACCATCCTGGGCAGGGTAGATAATCTCAGGGCATGGACCTGCCTGGCATCCACGTCCGCGACCCATAGTGTGCCGTTGGTCACAGCCAGGCCCGCGGGCAAGGGTCCTGGCGATGGTATCATGTCCACCACATCCCCCTTTTTCGGATGGGCCCGATAGATCTTGTCCTGGTTCCTATCGGAAATCCAGAGGTACCCATCTGAGAATGCCAGGCCGAGCTGCTCTGATCCCCGTCCCTCACCGCTAAAGGCAGGCGCGTTAAAGGTGGTGATGGTCGTGCCGTCCTCTGTGGTGACCTGATGGATCTGCTTACCGTCCGCAACCCACAAGAAGGTGCCGTCAAAGGCCAAGCCCAGTGGATTGGCTGGGCTCTCGATGTCCCGAACCACCAATTTGCGGCGCGTATCCACACCAAACAGTCGGGCTCGGGTGCGATCGCCGACCCAGAGCAGTTTTCCATCAAAAGCCAAACCAGTGGGCCACGGCCCAGGAGCGGGCAGGGTTATTTTTTCCTCGCCCGTGCGGGGGTCGAGACCGCGGATTTTTTGAGCGACCCGATCGCTTATCCAGAGGAGGGCGCCGTCGTAGGCCAACCCACCCGCCTTGTCGGTGGTGAGGGTAAACCGCGCTTCAAACAGCGCCTGATCACCCTCGTGCCGCGCGTCTGCCATCAGCCCAGCGCAGTAGAAAACCACTGCTATCCCAACTGCCGTGATTGAGCGTCTCATCTTTTCCTCCGCTGGATCTCTATTAAAATCGCAAAACCCTCGCACTGAAACCCACGGCCGTCAAGGCGATTTTTTTTCGGGGAACTATCGTGACATTGATGCTCCAAACAGGGCTATCGAGTTCTATGCTATTTCCAGCACTCTGTCGTCCCGCGAAAGCGGGGACCCATAAACCCAGGAGGCTGAGACTAGATGCTCGCCTTCGCGAGCATGACGGATTTTAGAGCTCGACTGCCCTGAGGTCCCAAAGCAAGATCCATGGATTACTTGTACTGACAGATTATATGAAATGATCCCTTGTCTATTGTCAGATTTGTATTTAATTTTTATATTTTCCGTCTTTTTTTTCTTGGCTTATGATTAAAATGACAATCTAATCAATGCCGAAAAGAAACCAGGAATTCATCTGGGTTCACGCAGGCGTTACGAAACAGGAAGGTACTAGAATGCAAAACGTGAGCAAAATAATGGTTGTACTGTTGATGGCCGGCCTAATGGCTGCTTTCTACGGGTGCAGCGATGACGGCGATTCCGGGGCTGGTGACAGCGATACCGATAGCGACAGTGACTCGGCTAGCGACGGTGATACAGACAGTGACGGTGATACAGACAGCGATGCGGATGAGGTTTTCATCGGCAGTTGTGAGACGGACTATCTGATACCAGGCATTCAATATTCGTTCACCTACTGCTACGAGGCGTACAGTGATTTGACCATGGTCCAGGATATAGAGAGAATATGCATGAGTGCCTTGGGCATCTTTAGCCGTGAGGAAAGATGCGACACGTCCGGGCTAATTGGTACTTGCACGGCGGAGTATACGAATTATCAAAGCATCTCTTATTTCTATGAATTGGTCGATACCGTGGCAGATACCGTAGCCTCTGGCTGCGAAGGGACTGGCGGTGTTTGGCAAGACGGCTAAATCGCAATTATCCCATCGCCCACCGCAGTAAAAAATCACCGCTACCCCAAGCCGCCATCGTGAAATCCAGATAGAGAGCTTTACAGCGCGCGTTTTTCGGTTATCCATCACTAGTGCTTATTCATGTCTACTCTGATGGGTGCAGATTCCGATTTCCCCCTTTGAAAAAGGGGGGTAGGGGGATTTTTAAAAGTTGCGGGGATAGTGACGAAATCCCCCCGGCCCCCTTTGCGAAAGGGGGAGTTTACTATTCATCACTCATCACTTGACGAGGTACTAGCAAGGCGAGGCCTAAAAAAGGGATAAAATGATGTCTACATCATCTAGATGGATGATCTACTCCTTGGCGATCGCGGTTTTACCCGCTTGTGCAACCACGCGGGCAATCGATTATGGGAAATACGGTCAGCATCAACTGCCCTTTGCATCCCCGCTAACCGAATTTGAAGCGGCGGTGTTAACAGCGGTCAAAGGGCACGCCACGCCCCAATCCCTGTTTGATTTGGCCCTGGTGATGGGGGGAGCGGTGAGGACCCAACAAGCCGCAGATCCCCTGCGTCAGAAATTCGATGCGTTCATTACATCCACCAAAAAGGCACTCAGTTCAACCGCTGACCCCCGGCAGCGGGGCCTTGCCCTGTTTAAGGCCTTTCATGCATCCCTGCTGGGATCTATCGAGGGTAAGCCCGAGCTTACAAATTACGAGATCGATCAAACAACCATCGACGGCATCTTGAAGACCGGTGACTACAACTGCATCAGCTCGGCGATCCTATTTGGCCTGGCAGCGCAGCACTTTGGATTCGAGGCAATGGGCGTTCTCGTACCGAGCCACGTGTTTATCGAACTGAGACATAAGAAAACCGGGAAAACGTACGAGGTGGAGACCACCTCTATTTCCGGCTTCGACGTGGTGCACGACAAGGCGTTTTTTAAGACCCAGTCGCGCAAGTGGGCTGCAATGCGCGGCCTTGAGCCCATCACACTCCAAGATTACCGCAATCGCAAAAAGATATCCCTCTTACGGCTTATCGCGTCGATGTACAACGTACAGCATACCCACGAAGGCGTAATGGCTCCGGCAGACAAGGTGCGACTGGTCGAGATTGCCGGGTTCCTCTGTGATGACGCGTCCTGCCAGCGGGATCGCCTGGCCACGTGGTCGAATCTCCTCACGGAAATGTTGGAGATGCGCCACTATGTAGAAGTGATTCGAATCACGAAGAAGATCGAGGCAGTCCTGTTGCGGGTAGTAAAACAAACGGATGAAAATGCTGAATTCCGCGAAATCGCCATTGCCATCCTCGATCGGCGGGCTATTGCTGAGAGTCGGCTCGGTCGCCATACCGAGGCAATGCAAACCGCGATGCGCATTGACCGGCTCTTTAACGAAAAGACCCTGCGCCAAAATCGCATCTATGTATTCCAAGAGGCGGCCAAACCAAAGTTTGACAAAGGGGATTGGCCAGGTGCCATCAAGGTCTTAGAAAAATGCCATAAGGGCATTGCCAGTGATGACTTTACCCCTTGTCATATCAACCTTCAAGGCGCATACATGAATTGGGCAGGGGAATACCTCGGAACCGGCAACAGGCAAAAAGCCACTGACGTGCTCGACCAGTGCATTGCCAAGGATGCCCGGTTTGCCGAATGCCAAGGCTTGCGAGAAGAAATGCGCGTTAAGCTCAACCGCTGAAGGGAATTTTTTTTGCGAAAATGGACGATTGTTTAAGGTTTGTTTTTTTTATATAATTGGACTTTGTTATGGAACCATTTGTTATTTAAATGGATAAACATGGAGAAATTATTATGAAAAACAGTGGGGAGATTACTACAACCAAATCAAATGTCAGTGTGTTGCTTGCTCTGCTCGTGTTAACCCTGTTCGCCTTTGCTGTGGGTGCCTCGGGGTGCGGTTCATCTGAAGATAATGACAACAACTCAGGCACGGACACAGATACAGACACTGATTCAGATTCAGACAGTGATTCAGACTCTGATTCAGATAGTGATTCAGATTCTGACTCTGATTCAGACAGTGATTCAGATTCGGATTCCGATTCAGACAGCGACACAGATACAGACACAGATACGGACACAGACACAGATACGGACACGGACACAGATACGGACACAGACACAGATACGGACACAGACACAGATACGGACACAGACACAGATACGGACACAGACACAGATACGGACACAGACACAGATACGGACACGGACACCGATACTGAGACCGAGTATGACTTTGAAGCACAGGCGCCGTGGTATCAGTGCCCGTCCGGGGAGTTTCCGAGCAATGCGGTGATTGTGACGGCGTTTGATAAGGCGGACCAGTATTTTGTCAGCGACGACGACAACAAGCGCAAAATCGAACAGGAAGTCGAATTCCCAGCCGCGGCGCAGTGGAAGCAAATCGGTCTTCTCTTGGAGTTGGAGTGTCCGGAAAATGGCCTATGCGATCATTGGGATCGGCTCGGCAGCATCCAGCTGGTTGAAAATTCAGGCGCTGAAGATGAGAAGCGCGTCGAGCTCACGCGGTTTATCACGGCCTATAGGATTAGCATGTGCGAATATGTAGACGTTACGCCGTGGGCTGGCGAACTCGTCGGAACCAAGACCCTGCGATCCTTTATCGATACCTGGGTCGGGCCTGGGCACGAACAGGGCGAAGGGTGGCGAACCACGGTGAAATTCGTGTTTTATCCTGGTGCGGACCTCGGCGCCGATGAAGTGATCAATATCTGGGGATTCAAAAACATAACAGTGGGCGAAATAGAGCCCGATGTTAACGTGGATTCTCAAATAGACCCGGTGACTGTTTCAATTCCAGGGACGGCCACCCGGGTCGACGCCCGCATGTTTACGACCGGCCATTCCTTTGGCAACACAGACAACTGTGCCGAGTTTTGCCAAATGCGCATGGATGTCATTGTCAATGGTCAGATGACCTCGAAAAATCCCTGGCGCAGCGATTGCGAACAAAATCCAGTCAGCCCCCAGTTTGGCACATGGGAATACGACCGCAACGGGTGGTGTCCAGGCGGTGTGGCGATTGGCGATATCCTAGATATTACGGATGACATTCAGCTCGGTGCCGACAACGTCATAGATTTTGACATCCGCCTGGCTGACGGCACAGAATACGACAATGTCAGCCCGGTCGATCTCCTTCCCTACGTGTACATTTCATTACAGCTTCACGTTTACGAGTAAGACTGCAATAGGGATTTTGGATTTCAATTCGCCCGGAGCAACAGGGCGCTTGATCAGGGACCGCAACCGGGTTTACAGTGCCTTTGGCAGACACTTATAAACGGCATGAGCGAAAATCTGATAATCATAAATGCCGATGTCGGCGAGACCCGCGTGGCGTTGGTCGAAAACGGCATCATCGTGGAGTTGCTCGTGGAGCGACGGGACGATCGGTCCATTGTCGGCAACATCTACCGCGGTAAGGTCACCCGAATTCTACCCGGCATGCAGGCCGCATTCGTCGATATCGGCATGGATCGGGCCGCGTTCCTCCACGTTTCAGACCTGGTGGCCCGGGAGTTGGATCTCAATGGAGATGGAAATGGCGGTCGCCTTGGGGAGCACAGCAGTGGGTCAGGGTCTCATCGGGGGACCAAGGCCATGCGCATTCAGGACCTCATCAAGGAGGGAGCACCGATTGCGGTTCAGGTTTCCAAGGGGCCCATCAGTACAAAGGGTGCCCGCGTCACAACGCAGGTCTCCCTCGCCGGCCGTCACTTGGTGTACATGCCCAATAGCGAGCGCGGCGGTGTTTCTCGGCGCATTGCCGACGAAGAGGAACGAAAGCGGCTGGCCAAGACCCTCACGTATATCCTACCGCCCACAGGGGCACTGATCGCCCGCACCGCTGCCGAAGGGGCCAGTACCGATGCCCTGGCCGCGGATGTGGATTATCTCACCGAAACCTGGCGGGAAATTCTCACCCGGTTCACAGGCGCTAAAAAACCAGGCCTGCTCTACGAAGAGCTGGATTTGCCCCTGCGCGTGGCCAGGGATCGGCTAAACGAGGAAGTTGCCGAGTTGGTCGTGGATTCACCGGCCTATCGGGACAAGCTGCACGTGTTTATCGATCGCCTGATTCCGAGTTGCTTAAACGCACTCAAATGCTACACCGGGGACGAGCCGGTATTTGATGCGTTTGGCATTGAAGGGGAAATAAAGCGAGCACTGGATCGCCGCGTGGAGCTGCCATCGGGTGGTTACCTCGTCATCGATCAGGCCGAGGCGCTCACTGCGATCGACGTCAATACGGGCAAATTCGTGGGCAAGGGGCTGAGGGATCAAGAGGAGACCATCTTAAAAACAAATCTCGAAGCAGTGGACGAAATTGCCTATCAGCTCAGATTTCGCAACATCGGCGGTCTCATCGTACTAGACCTGATCGACATGGATAGACCCCAGAATAGAAACAAGGTCCTCAATCGGCTCAAGGCGGTATTGGCGGACGATCGCGCCAAGGCCTCGGTGATTAATATCTCCCGATTCGGTCTGGTCGAAATGACGCGCGAACGCACCAGCGACAGCCTTGGACGAAGGCTGCACGAAGCGTGTCCTTACTGCGACGGGACCGGTCAAATCCTCTCTCGGGTCACCGTGGCCAATGAGGCGCTGCGGGATGTGCGCCGGCGATTTGAGGAGATAAGGGGTGACATCGAGCTCATCGTCCACCCCAATGTGGCCGAGGTGTTCAAGGGAACCTTGGCCGGGCCCTTAAAAGAGCTGGAAACCCGTATTTTAAAGAAAGTGTATGTAAAAGCAGATGCAAGCCTGCACCACGAGGTGTTTCAATTACGAGGGCGTCGTCCTGCGGCTGGGGCGCGTAAGGAGGGCCAATGAAGCGTTCGCGGCGGGAAGCGGAGCGGATCACCATCAACAAGGAATTTGAGAGTTTTGATGCGTTTATTCACGAGTACGTGACCAATATCTCGCGCACCGGCGTCTTTATCCGCTCAAAGAGCCCCTTGCCTGTCGGAACGCTGGTAAATCTCAAGTTCACGGTCATCATGGACGACATAGAAACCATCGAGGGAACAGGTGAAGTGGTTCGAACCGAGCTGGATCCACCGGGAATGGGGGTCGTATTTATAGAGGTGGCAAAATACTCCAGGGATCTCATTGAACGCCTGCTGGTAAGAGAACCAAAAACGGATTGATGTTCTTTTTAAGCTCAAGGGAGCTTGAAGCAAATCTCCAACCCTGCTAGAAAAACATGCCCCGAAGGTCGGGATACCATCTCGACCGACCGGGAGGAGCTGTGTATGCTGATGGGCATGTGCACGGCGACCTGAGGCCAGAGGTGTTCGCACATCTGCAGTACTGCCTTTGGTGGGAATGAGTGGCGAGAAACCGCAGCTGAAGGAGGAATTCATGGCAGTAGAAATAACCGCTCCAATGGTTGGCAAAATCGTATCAATTCTAGTTGAAGCCGGACAAAAAGTAGCTGAAGATGATCCCGTAGTGATGCTCGAAGCCATGAAGGTGGAGATGCCGGTTGTCGCCCCTGAGGATGGTGTCGTCAAAGCAATCCACGTAAAAGAAGGCGACACAGTCGACAATGAAAAAGTCCTCGTCGAGCTTGAGTAGTCTGACGAATTGCCCGAATGTGGGGCGTTTCGCAAGAAATACGCACAGTCTTCGCTTCACTTCAGACGATTCGTCGCGCGGTGTTTGCGCAAAAAGAAACAAACAATAGGGTTTCTCGGCTCGACCGCGGATCTGCTGGGTCACGCTAGGTGCACCGCGATCCGAACGAAGAGGTTGGTAATTAAATACGCAATGGCTGCTCAGATGCACGAACAGGGACAGCCTATTGCACCATTTAGCGTTAAACAACAAAAGGAGGATGAATGCCAGATATGTCGCAAGCACTGAGCATCCTTTTTCAGGGTTTAGTGGTCGTCTTTGCCATTATGTGGATGATTTCCATTGTTATCTGGTTAACCGGTATTGTCTTTAGACGCCTTGAAGCGCGCTCGTCAAAAAAACAACTCGCTGCCCAAGCAAAGGCTGGCACGTCGAAAAAAACTGTCTAAGGAGTATGGATTAATGGATATTCACCTGCAGACCGGATTCGGGCACCTTACCTTGGGCAGTGTGATCATGATTCTGGTGGGACTCGGATTCATCGCACTGGCGATAAAGAAGAATTGGGAACCCCTCGAGTTACTGCCCATTGGCGCCGGCATGGTGCTCGCCAATTTACCCCTGACCGGCCTAACCCAATTCCCAGAACCAGGCCAGGCCATGGGAACGGCGGGATTGCTCGGCATCATTCTTAAATACGGCCTCTACACCTATATGATTTTGCCCCAGATCATCTTCTTCTGTATTGGGGCAATGACCGATTTTGGGCCGTTAATCGCAAATCCCAAGGCGTTTATTTTGGGCGCAGCTGCGCAAGCCGGGATTTTCGTAACCTTCCTGATCGCCGTGCTTTTGGGGTTTCGCCTAGAAGAAGCTGCTTCAATTGGCATTATCGGCGGTGCGGACGGGCCGACGACCATCTATACAACGGGGAAGTTGGCGCCCGGTATTATCGGCATTACGTCTACGGCTGCGTATTCCTACATGGCCATGGTGGCGTTGATTCAGCCGCCCATCATCAAGCTGTTGACATCGAAAAAAGAACGCGCGATTCAGATGAAACCCATGTCTCGCAAAGTATCGAAGGGCGAGCGGATTTTCTTTTCAATATTCACACCTTGCCTGATTATCTTGATCGTGCCAAAGAGCGCGCCCCTGGTGGGATTATTGTTTTTGGGAAACCTCTTCCGCGAGAGTGGCGTGGTCGATCGGCTGACCAAGACAGCACAGAACGAGCTCGCCAATATCATCACCATATTGCTGATGCTGGGCGTTGGCGCCTCCATGCCGGCGGATAAGGTGATGCAACCCAGGACCCTGATGATACTGGCAGTGGGGTTTGTCGCGTTTGGCATCAGCACTGCCACCGGCGTGCTACTTGGCAAACTGATGAGTAAACTCAGCAAAGAGCCGTTCAATCCCATGCTCGGCGCTGCTGGCGTGTCAGCCGTACCCATGGCAGCGCGCGTGGTGCATCATTTGGGTACCGAAGCCAATAAAAAGAACTACCTCTTGATGCACGCCATGGGGCCTAATTCTGCCGGTGTCATCGGCTCGGCCATTGCAGCGGGATTTTTTCTCGGGCTATTTTAGACGCCCGTGTAATTATTACCCGTGCACGAAATCCCCAATCCTGCAGACGCGATGCATCTCTTCATCACTCAAAGGACCTTTCTCTAGTGCGGCGAGGCCTTCGATCATTTCTCTTTCAGTGCGAGGACCGGTCAGGCACACGTCCACGGCCGGGTTCGTTAGCACGAACCGATAGCAATCGGCCGCGGTCAAAGGGGTCTCGCCTTGGGGCATTTTATTCGCCTGCAGCAATTTTCCCCATCGGGTGGCGGTGTAGGTGGTGATCCCCGGCCGATGCTCCGGAAGATCCGCAAACACATCTTGTTCAGCACCGCGATGGGCCGCATTGTAGCGAACCTGCAGTACGTCGAACGGTCCATCTTTGGTGCGAGCCATCTGCCCATGGAATTGCCTGTTGTGGCCAGTGATTCCCAGGAAACGCACCTTGCCCTCGTCTACGAGGCGTCGACTCACCTCTAGGACACGCCGGCCGGGCATCTTGTTGAACCATCCCAAAAAGAGAATATCGATGGTGTCCAAGGCGAGTTGTTTGAGCCCCTTTTCCACACCCCGTCGTATCATCAAGCCGGTATGATCGTAGGACTGCATTGCAATGACCAGCGCGTCTCGCTTTTGATGCGCCACTGCCTTGAGTGCGCTCCCCATACCGGGCTTTTTCCGGTCCCAGTGGAGGTAATTGATCCCGTAGTCTTCGATCGCACGTTCCACAGCCCGAGTGGGGACGCCGTACGCAGCTGCAATGCCAAACCTGCTGACGCGGAGACCGGTGCGGCCGAGATAGGTCTTTTTGCTAAAATCCATATTTTTCAAATTAAACGTCCAGACTCGGTTATGGATGCTTTGCCGCTGACTTAGACCCAGGCGGCAGTGCTTTGTCTATTCGCGCTAGTAAGGTCAGCGTCTTTTCATCACCTTGGCGCGCTTCGAGCGCTTTTTTAGCCCAATTTCGAGCTTCCCCGTATTCGCGTTTGTTAAAGTGCAGCACAGCCATGTTATAGAGCGCTGCCCAGTAGTTGTTCCGCTTTTCCAGGGCTTGACGATAGTATTGCTCTTGCACGGCCGGATCATCGGCCAGTCTGCCGAGCGAGTTATACGGCGGTGCGTATCTGGCGTCGGTTTTTATCGCTTTGTTGTAGAGCTGTTTCGCTCTATTTTTATCGCCGGATTTAAATGCCCTGTACCCCTTACTCCAAAGGCTACGCGCCTGGTCCCGCTTTGATGGCTTGACCGACGGCAGTGCCACGTCGATTTCATGCTTCTTTTCGTTAATGATGTCGATAGCTGCGCGCTGGTTGCCCTGCTTGACCTTTTCTTCGATCTCTGTGAGGCCTTCGCGCGCGTCTTCTATTTTTTGGACAATCCGGACTCTATCCGTTTCCAGGGCTTTAATCTGCTGTTCATCCTCCTCGGCCTGTTCCTCGAGATCTGCATTCACTTCCAACAGTTCATCCCGCTTTTTCTCCAAGCGATCAATATCTGCTGTCAGCGAGGCAGCCTGTTGTGTGAGATTCTGTACAATCAGCGCAGATGTACCGATCGCAATCAGCCCGAGCACAACAATAACGATCAGGGCCACCTGAGCTCGGCGAGATGCTTTTCTCTCTTTTAAGTCCAGCTTTTCCAGTACGTCTCTCAGTTCAGCGACATCAGTCATGGCTCTCCCTATTCAGATAAAGATTTTTTTAGCGATTCAATGACGGCCCGTCTGATCTCGTCCAGGGTTTCCTTGCACCGCCGATTTTGGTGATCGCGGTTTCACTACCACTCATGATGAGAAATGAAATGCCCAGGATTATCGCACCCACTAAAAACAGGGCGACCTGAGCAATCTGAAATATCTTGATATGGCCTTGCTGAAGGGCGATGAGATCGTCCAAGTAACCCACGTAGTCGAACCCATCTCCTGCCCCGGAGTCAACTATCACTGTGGTGGACATATCCTACATAAAATAACATATTTGGATGGATAATGCACCTCAGTCGTTCATCACATACACGTCCTTAAGTGGCATGACCTGTTCCTGCCACACGCGCTCGTAACATGCCTCGTCGAGCCATGTTCCCCCTTGCAAAAGCAAAATAATGTATATACAATGTATATATGATCGGTAAGGTTAGATTCAGTTGGGATCCGGATGGTAAGGAGCAAAAAAATGCGTGACAATTACGATTTTTCCAAGGCGAGAAAGAACCCTTACATCGATAAACTAGAGCCGAAGCGTCAGATCTCCATTCGTCTCGATGAAAAGACAATCGCATATTTTCAAGGGTTATCGGCCAAACTAAATATGCCCTATCAAAGCCTAATCAATTCATTTTTACAGGATTGCGTAAAAAGGAAGCTCGAACCCACCTGGGTCAGTAGCAGTGATACCCCCCCTCAAGAGCTGTCTGATTAACTCAGGAGATCAAATTGCTCCGTTGCGCAAGTAATTGGCGCGCCCGGTGGGCCAGGGAAGGGCGGCGCCGTCAGAGCCCGGCACCTCATAGATCAGGACCTGGCGAACCCCGTCTTCCCCGTCTTTGAGGCTTATTGTAATCTCCATGGTGCCATTGCCGTTCACATCGGCAATCGTCGGTACTGCCATGGCTCCCCGTCCGGGCAACGCCATGTTGTAGAGCACCTCTCCATCTCTGTTCAGAATGACGAGTGCCCCCTTGCCTTCGTCAGGAGAATAGGTGGTGAAAACGAGTTCTGCAACCCGATCCGTCGATAAATCCGCGGCCAAGACCCCACCGGTCAGGACCCGATCGTCCTCAGTATACACAGTCGCCCATACTTCATCGCGGGCCGCATCCACACAGTGAATTCGCCCGTCAAAGCCGGCAAAGACAAACTCCGGCCCAGGTCGACTCGGATTGAGGTCCACAACGGTAACCCGGTTGGTCGCTCCCACCACGTTGGTGCCGTCAAAATCCCAAAGCCCTGCCAGATAATCTGGCGCGTGAAACGGCGCTGCCCAATCGTCGAGGCGCGTGCCATCACTTCGGATGACCCACAGCCCAACCCCGCGAAGGCGGTCATCTTGGTTGGCGTTTTGTACGGATCCGAGGACGACCAGCTCGTTTGTCCCATCTCCATCTACATCGGCCATGGCAGGGGCGGAATTGGTAAAGTGGGCTTGATTATCAGTGGCGCCATTGTTGGGCCATCCCTGCTGTGCCAGGGCATAGTCGTGCAAAAACCGAATGCCCAGAAACTTGGTTCGTCCCGAAAATATATCGGCCGCCTCAAAGGCCCAACCATCCCCTTGGTGGAGGCTCAGATAGGCATTGTCCTGGGTGGCAAAGATATCGGCCACACCGTCGTTGTTCACATCACCCACGGCCAGGTTTTGGTCAAATCCACCGGTCACGTAGCAGGCATCGTCACATCCAGAAGCACCGGTCGTATTGGGTGGGAACCCATTAACCACAGATCCATCCGTGTTAAAGGCGATTACCCAGTCGTTTTGGTTGTTCTGATTCAGGCAGCGCGTGCTGCCGGCAACGAGCTCGAGTTCCCCGTCCCCATCGATGTCTCCGGCTGCGATAGACCGCATCTCATCTCGCCAAGTTACTGGAAACCCTGGCATGGCATTGCCCAAGGCATCCCATAAATAGATGGTATCCCGGGAAGCAACAGCGATCTCCTGTCCAGGGGAATGGGGCACCAAGTCCCAAACCACAGGCGACGACCAAATGCGGCCAACCGTCTCCTTGCTAAAAACCACGGCGTTGTCCAAATGCCACACGATGAGCCGGTTGTGGCGCGCAACGATAATGTCGATCGTCCCGTCCTCATCAATATCGGCTACAGCAGGAGAGGCCAACCACCCCTCATGCCACCTGTCATACAGTGTCGCAATCAGTTGGGGCTCTGCGACCGGTATGAGTTCCGTATCTGAGTCCGTGTCCGCGTCTATATCCGCATCTGTATCTGAGTCTGAATCCGTATCTGCATCCCCTCCGTCGCTGCCATCAGCAGGGCTGCCATCGCCACAGGCCAGGGCGATGGACGCCAAAAAGCATACAAATAACCGCGAGGACAAGAAAGCCATAGACGTCTCCTTTCAGTCGAAACCGTACCAACTCACAGTAATAGATTTACCCCGAGGTTGCTGAGAAGGCGAAGACAGTACGTGTAAAAGAGCTAGTTTATAGCGCTATGGTGTTTGGGCATTTTTGCGCAAGCTGAACGTCGTTTAGATCATAAGAAATTGGGCGTCGCGACTCCTGAGAAGAACGTCCAACTGGCTCTTGGCTTACGCCAATGCTTCTTTGCCATAGGACTTCTGATACATCTCGACGATAACGACTCACTTGCCAATCTACGGCCCTGAAACCAGCCGCCCCAAAGAAAAACGCGTGTTTTCGATAAACCTCTTCACTGGTGGTCACCCGGATTTCAGTTGCACCATTGATCGCCATATTGCGCAGGGCATGCTGCATCAGAGTCCCACCTAACCCGCGATTGCGCGCTGAAGGGGAGACGGAAATGTGGCAAAGCTTTGCCCGCGGTCCGTTTTTCGTGATAGCGAGACCCAACAAACTCGAATCATCTGAGATAACGAACAAGCGCCGTCGTCCGCTTGGCAGCTCCCTTTCCACCACAGGGAACCAATCCAAAATACCAGGATAGTACATCTGGAAATTGGTGAGGTATTTTATTACCGCGCTGTACAGCTTTTTGGGTCCGCCCAGTTGCATTAATCTGTCCAATCCTTGAAAACGCTCGATAATTTAAGCTCTTGGCGGTCATAAGCGGACTGAACAATTTCCGTTTCAGCCGACATGCGAAACAGTTGGATTCGTGCGAGCAGACTACCGTCATATAATCGCGTCGACATGTCTGTTGCCCGCACTTCGAATATTAAGGGAGTACCTGGCTTGGAGCGGCCATCATGACACCCAAAACCAGGGTGTGCAAAACCAGCATAGTGGATGCGAATATCACCTATCCGCTCTGAAATAGCGATAACCTCTACGGCGATGTCATTTGGAACGGCGAGCCGCTCCTTTGATTTCATGATATAAAAACGACCCTGTTCTAAAACAACAGAGCGCGTTGCGGCATCTTTTTCGATGTTTATTTTTTCAAAATATTCGGATGGATTGTGCGATCCTGACCCTGCTCGCAGGTCGATAGGTTGGCTATTATCTCGCTGACCAGCTCCGAAAATATATGGAAAATCAGGATCAGCGAGGTCTACGGTCAAATCGAAAAGTGTCTGATCGGCAATGGTAGAACTTTGGATATTTTTGAGAATTGAGTCCCAAGATTCAGGCACATTATTTTGATCATGTCGCAGGATATGCCAGAAAGGAGTGCCGAAGTCCTCAATTAAGCGGCGCGAAACAACCGTTGCTGTCGGAGGACCTGAGAAGAGACGAAGTTGATTGAGACTACCACCTACTTTAACCTGAATCTGAAACGTCTGCGGTAATACCAAAAGATGAAGTGGTCCTGAATACCCTGCCTCCACCACATCATATTCAGTATTATTATCTGTCAATAGTCGAGTGATGACGTCTAACCGACCGATACTGCTTTTGCCGGTTGCACGGCCGTTAATGTTGGGAGGTAACTCAAGATAGTGATCGAGCTCAACGAGATAAATGCTTTTGGAGTCAAACTGAAAATATTTTCCCTTTTTATCTGTCTGGGGGGCTATTTTATTTGAATTCGCTTTTAATTTGGCAAGCTCACGGGTGGTTGGGCGTTGACCCTCAGTGAGTTCCCATGCGTTTTCACCAAGCCGGAGGTCAAATGCCGACCCGTCAATATCCGGTCGATTAAAAGAGTTACAAGAGATAACCTCGTCCTCAAAAAGCTGAGTTAGTTGCCCTTTGCTGAGAACACCCGGGCTCATTTTTACCCGAGATCTGCTATTGCTCATTGCGCACTCCTGGTAGGCTATCCATTTTCATCAACCCGAGCCTTCCTTTAAAAGGAATCGGCGATATGCGTTTAACATCCTGAAGCACCCACGCATAGAGTCGTCTATTCGGCTGACCGGCATTAAGGTGCAGATCGCGCCAGCTGTCCCAGGTCTTGCAGCTGAATTCGACACAATCAAAAAGTTCGCACCGTCCTAGAAGTGCTCCTGTTACGAGCTCACTTTTTTCAAAACCAAACATATTTATTGCATTCCTGTCGCACTGCTTGCCAGCGTGCAACCAGAGCCGACCGCGATATCGAGTAGACCAAGAGCGCACCTCTATTGTTTTTCGGCCGTTCAGAATGAGCTCGACCCATGGTTGACGGATGCTCAATGCGACCTCTCCGGAAAAAGATTTCCGTTCTATTTTCCGGCGGAGCCTAGCTTCAGAACGCAATATAAAAATCTCCTAACATCATACGGTATCAAAAAAAGGATGAAGATAAAACAAAAACAACTGAACATCTGTATCAGAGATGTTCTTACATAGATAATAGTTTATCTAACGCCGTTAAAGACGCGAAGATGGGAACCTTGAAACGAAATTGTTTAAGGGCACACGGTGGCCAATGGGCTCTTCTTAAACAGATTCGGCCTTTGTTTGGCCCGACAAGAACCGCATGCCCACGTCCGGGTTCATGGCCAGGGTGAGGAGGTCTTCAGGCCGCTTGACGAACGCGCTGTTGCCGTATTTTTCCTTTAGCGCCGGCAGCTCGGGCTTTAGGTGATCTGCGGGACGATCTTCGATGGGCTTCTGATTGCCCAGCACTTTTTTGCGAAATTCAGGATCTATCGGGGCCGGGGTGCGGCCATAGGCGCCCTGTATCAGGGCTTTGGTTTCTTTGCCAACGACCTTGTATTTGCCGAGCAGTACATTGAACACTGCCTGTACGCCCACGATCTGGCTGGTGGGTGTGACAAGGGGTGGATATCCCATATCAGCGCGCACCCTCGGCACCTCGGCCAGAACTTCTTCCAAGCGGTCGAGCTTCTTTTGCTCCTCGAGCTGATGGAGCAGGTTGGAGAGCATGCCGCCCGGGATTTGAAAGGAGAATACCCGCGTATCCACCCGCTCTGAAATCGGATTGATAAGGGATTCGTAATGGGTGCGCGCCTCCTTGAAGTACTCGCAGGCCTCGTTCAGCGCTTCTATATCGAGGTCGGTATTGATGCCCGATTTTCTGAGCACGTATGCCACAGTCTCAGTGGGCGGCTGGGAGGTGCCCCCGCTCAGTGGCGACATGGCGCAGTCGAGAATATCCACGCCGGCAGAAATCGCAGCCTGGTAAGTCATGGGGGCCAGGCCCGAGGTGCAATGGGAGTGGAGCTGCACTGGCAGCCCGGTTTTCTTTTTTATCGCAGTCATGAGCGACACAGCTGAAGTGGGATCGATGATGCCGGACATGTCCTTGATGCAGATCGAATCGCAGCCCAGGTTCATTAGCTCGACAGCGGTTTCTGCGAATTTTTCTATCGTGTGGACCTTGCTGGTCGTATACGCGATGGTACCTTGGGCCCGTTTCCCGGCTTTGATCACCGCACGGATCGCTGTCTCCATATTCCGCGTATCATTGAGGGCGTCAAAAATCCGGAAAATATCCACGCCGTTCTTTGCCGCCAGTTGAACAAATGCCTCGACCACGTCATCGGCATAGTGGCGATAACCCACCAGGTTTTGCCCCCGAAGGAGCATTTGAATGGGTGTGTGGGGTGCGGCTTTTTTGATCTCTGATAGCCGATCCCAGGGGTCCTCTGCCAAAAAGCGCAAACACGCGTCAAAGGTGGCCCCACCCCACGCCTCTAGAGCGGCAAATCCGACCCGGTCCAGGATGGGGGCGCCGCCGAGCACATGGGCGTTCTTCATGCGCGTGGCAAAAAGGGACTGGTGGGCATCTCTTAGTACGGTTTCCATTATCTGCGTCATGTCGATCCTCTCTTACAGTACAACGGATCATGCGACTCTGTTTGTCAACATGAATAAAAATTCACCCAGGTGTAACAAAAGTCATCCCTGCACGTGCTCAATTTCCAATGCTTGCTTTGCTTTAAGATTCTTTGTGTGCGGGCTTTGTGAGCCATACCAACCCATATACGCAAGCAACGCAAAGGGCAAGGGCGATAACGATCATCAATGGTGAATGACCTGTTCGCCATATTTGCCCGATGGCGTCAGCATCGAACCTGGCGAACAAGGCGCAAAGAAAATTATTGGCTGCGTGGGCAGCCATGCAGGGCCAAATACTGCCTGTTCTTAATGCCACAAACCCCAAGTAGATACCGATGAGAAAGGCGCCAAAGCCCTGGAGCAGATCCATGTGCATCACGCCGAATAGCAGTGCAGACCCAAAAATGGCCACCGGACTGGACCAGCTGGTGTGAAACGCGCGAAATACAAATCCCCTGAAAAAGAGTTCCTCGCCAATGCCCGGACCAATACTGATAATGACGGTGAGCAGGGCGAACATGGGCAGAGGCGAGGCCGTAAAAATGCGATTGAACACCTCGAGGCCCCTTGAATTAAAGACTTCAGGGGCTACTGTGTGCATGAGAAAGATGACTTCGTCGATCAGCAACCCCACGCCAACAATGCCGATAACAGCGACCCCTACCACTTTTAGATTTACCTGGCCCAGCTTTAGCCAGGGCAAGGCTGCCACGCGAAACGCCCGTGGCAATCCCAGGGCAAATCCAGTGAGCACGCAGCAGGTGAACAGTACCTGGGCCGATACGGCCAAGGGGCTAAACAGCAACTCGGTGGGATTATCACCGAGCAGGCCGTACACACCGAGCAGTGTAATGACCACGAGCAAAACCCCGTGGACCGCCATGACTGCGACAAAGAAGACCAACCCGTGCCACCAGCGAATCCGGTGACCCTTACCTTCAATCCCATCATCCATCGACTTATACCCTGTCGCGAACTTTTAAAAGCAGCATTGTCAGTGCGAGCGGAAAGATAGAAAGGGCCCAGTTAACGAGCACGTTCAGATGCCATGCCTCGTCGCCAAACCCAAATTTTTCGATCGCCCAGGACGGCACGTCGTTCACCAAGGCCATCAATCCGCCAAGTCCCCAGCGCATTGCACTTGGGCCGAGAATCCATGCTGTTCCACTGTCCCGAAGGCTCGGGAGCTTCACGAGAAAGCCGGAAAAGGCCAACATGAGCACGATAATACCGAGCATGGACATGAGAGCCACTTTGCTGGACTTGGCAACAGACGATACAAACAGGCCAAACCCCACGCCAGAAAGCTGCACCGATAGCAACAGGAAAAACACCGAGGCCAAGGGAGCGTCCGCCTCTGCGTAGCCCACCAAAATGGCGGCCATGGAAAATGCCTGAAACACGCCAAAAGCAGCGAGGAACATCACCTTGGACAGCAGATAGGACGGGATCTTGAGGTTGACCATCCGCTCCCGCTCATAAATGGTGCGCTCGCCTATCACCATGTCGATGGACGGAAAAATGCCGAAAAAGAACGCCAACAGGGACGATACAAATAAAAGGGAGTGCCGGTTATCCGGGCCCTCGAGCACGGTTGCCAGCAGAAACATGAGTGCCGGGGCCAGCACCAGCGCGCCGATAAGCCACCCCTTGTCCCTCGTGTAAAGCTTTGCCATGCGCTCGAACAGGAGCAAAAATTGGCCGATGCCCGGGGCCCGGCTGGCGCGCGCTTTCATGGTCCTGATGCCCGGATCCGGGGGCGTCGTGGCTCGGCCAAGCACGTAGTCTCTGTACCAGTCGGTGCGCTTGAATTCCGCCTGCATGCGCTGCCAGTCCTGCTCGCTCATGTTCTTGGGCGTGAGCGCTTCGAACAGGGAATCCGGATCTGCGGCGGTGTTAAAGCGGCGGTACGCATCGCCCACAGAGCCGTAGTAAATGAGACGCCCACCCACGCCCAAAATAAGCGCGTTGTCCATCATCTCGTAGATTTCTTTGGACGGCTGGTGAATGGTGATGATGATGGTCCGTCCCTTTTGCGTGAGCGCCTTTAACACCTGCATCACGCTCTTGGCATCTGAAGACGACAGCCCAGACGTGGGCTCGTCCAAAAATAGGATAGCCGGATCTGTTACCAGCTCCATGGCCAGGTTCACCCGCTTGCGCTGGCCGCCCGAGAGCACCCGGGCCTCAGGGCCGCCGATGATCGTATTGGCCCGGTGCGCAATATCGAGCTCTGTCAGCACCTGGACCACCCTATCGTGAAGCTCTGTCTCTCCAATGCCCTTCATGCGCATCTTTGCCGTGTAGTAACACGCTTCGTATACCGTGAGGTTGCGGTGGATAATGTCGTCCTGGGGCACGTAGCCGATATGGCCCCGCATGGCGTCAAAGTGGCGGTGCAGGTCCAACCCGTTGACGAGCACACACCCTTTTGAGGGGGTCATATTGCCGTTGATGTTCTCCATCAGCGTGGTTTTTCCCGCCCCGGCCGGACCCATTAGGGCGACGAATTCGCCCGGCTTTATCGTAAACGAGATGTCCTCGAGCAGACGAAGCTTCCCACCCCGCACGTCGTAACAGATATCCTGCACATCGATGCGCGTGGCCAGGCGCAGGTCGTCGCTTTCCACCTGGCCGTCAGGGGCGAGTCGCATGCGGGTCGGGCCTATTTGGAAGGTATCGCCCCTGCCAATTTTCACTGGGGCGGTGATCTTTTCCCCATTTACAAATGTGCCGTTGGCCGATTCGAGATCTTCGAGCAAATAACCATCACCCTCGGCTGTCAATCGGGCGTGGTGCTTAGAGACCAGGGGATGGTCGATAACGTGGTCGTTCTCATGGGCGCGGCCGATGCGTAGGGTGCCGGATGTGGCCTGGAGCAGGTGGGTCGCCATGGGCTAGCCCTCCCCTGGCGCTCGCGTGCCACCCTCGATGTGAACGATGAGGCGCGTGCCCGAGATCCAGATCACATCCCCTGAGCTGAGCAGGTGCTTTTCTTCCAACCGCACCACCTCGTCGTCTTTGGCATTGGGCCCTCCCCAATAGGTGCCGTTGGTAGAGCCGAGATCCTCGACCCAAATCAGCCCTTCGGCCATCTGCATCTCAATGCGGGCGTGGGTTCGGGATACGCCGGTGACGGTTAGGGGAATCTCACACGTGGGCTCGCGACCGATGAGGTTGGCACCGTCTTTGAGGATAAATTCTTTTCCTTCTGCGCCCTCAATCCACGCTTTGGAAATGCTTTGAACCGCCATGGTTTTTGCCTTGGCATCGGTAGTCGGTGGGGCAGACGGCATGCGCGGTGCCGGGGGTGCGGGTTTTTTAGCCCCAGATGCCCCCCCCCCCTGGGCCTTGCGGGATTTCAAAGAGACGATCAAGATGGCGATTACAGAGAGCACCACCAGGCCGATCACCAGGGCGGTCAGGGTCGCGCTCGCCTCAGCGCCTCTTGGCGGTTTGGCAATTTTAAAATCCTCCAGGCTCTCGCCGCGTTGACCGAATCGATTGATCACGCTGACCTTGCCCGTATCCACGGCCTCGGTTAATGGCGCTACGATGCGAAACGGATTTAGCGATTCCAAGTGAACAGGCGTCCTGCCCACAGATACCCGAACCGTGCCGGGTGGACCGCAAAAACCACTGCCGTCTATGGTCAGCTTAACGCTGCCTGCGTCGATGTCCTTGCGGGTGGCCTGACTGGGGTAGAGCGCTTTGATCGTCGGGGTCGGCGCCGGTGCTGAGGTGGCTTGAAATTTAATGCCCTCGGCGTCCCTGCCTTCGACTTTGAGGATGGACGCGTGCTCGGTGACCGGCATGGGCCGATAACAGGGAAAGGTCACCCGCAACAGATATTGGCTGCGGATTCGGTTCCACAGCAGTCCTGCAAACTGCATGTAGTCATTTTCACTTCGCCTGAAGATCGATCGCCCCCCAGTGGCCTGGGCGAGCTCATAGGTTTTGTTTTCGATTTTGTGGGCGTTGCGCGGATCGTCATACCGCCTGTCCAGGGAAAACACGATAGGAAAGAACGGCACCTTGCCAGCTTCAAATGAATCCTCAATGCAGTTCCCCTTTCCCTCGCCCTTATCTGCTCCGCCGGTGAGAAACACGACAATGCGGTATCGGTTGGACGGCTGCTCTGGAAACCAGCGCAGGCCTTCAGATAGGGCGTTGCAGATGCGGGCGCCGCTGTTATCACCGGACGGCAGCGGATTGATGCTGTCGATGGCCTTCAACAGAGCGGCTTGATCGCTCGTAAAGGCCAGCTCCAATTTAGCTTCGGAAAAGCCACCGGCTGCAGGGGCAGTGGCCACGGCAATCGCGTCCCGCTGGGGATCCATGTTGCGAACAATGGCGCGCATGACGCGCTTTGCCTTGGCAAATGCCCCGGTATAGGATCGGGATTTATCAACCATGATCAGGACTTGGGCCCCGGCTAGGCCCGCGGATACGGCCTGCTGGTTAATGATCCAGCCGCCCTGATCCCCTGCGTATTCGTCCATGCTGACGGCAAAGGCGCTGGCCGGCAGATCTCGCTTGAATACGCCGCTGTCTTCTACGTCGACAAACACCGACACATCCGAGGGAAACCCCCGCGGGTTGATTTGCCAGTGCACGTCCCGCTGCGCCAAGGCGCGAAAAGGCATGATCAATGTCGCTGGAATGACCAATCCAAACCATAGTCCCATTCGCATAAGTACTTTCATGGAGCCCTCGCTACTTCGGCATTGCGCCGCACTCGAGTTTGAACGGTTGAAATCAGAATATCATTGTTGGTCTCTTAGCGGTAGGTTTTGCAAAATTTCGGAAAGGATACTAGCTTTTCTGGGCAACGGCCACGCCAGCAGGTCTCAGAATATCTCCGTCAATCGTAAAGCCATCGCGTAGCACCTGCATCACTTGGCCCTCCAGGGCTGGATCGTCCACCGGGACCACCGTTAGGGCTTCGTGCTGGGCAGGGTCGAAGGCCGTTCCCTCAGCCGGAATCGCCCGTACCCCCAGATCGGCCAGTTTTCCGAGGAACTGATCTCGCACCATCACAACCCCCTCGGCAAAGGAAGGTGGGGATTTGGGATCCACCGATGCAATAGCGCGGTTAAGATTGTCGAGGACGTCTAAAAAATTTCGAATAACATGGCGGCGGGTTCTCTCAGTTTCCTTGCCGACTTCCCGCTTGATGCGTTCTTTGGCGTCCTCGAATTCGCTCGCCAGTTGTTTGTGTTGGTTGATGTAGTCTTGTAGGCGGCGATCTTTTTCCTCAATGGTCTGCTCCAACGTCATGACATAACTGGGTTTTTTGGGTGACGTCGATTCATCGGAGGCAGGGTCCCCGTCTGCGTCTTCTACCCAAAATCGCCTGTCGACAACGGTGAACCCCTTGTTGCTGTTATCTTGGTCGGTCGTCATAGGTACGCGCCTCCACTGCCGGACGATGTATAATTGCACCGCTTCCGATAACCAGCAACGCAGTGCCTGTCAAGGCATCCAGTGGTGGTCAGACAGACCAGATGCAGGGAAGGCAGGCATTTTAAAAATTCGCTTGAACCCAGATCCATCCCTATTATAATTATTTTTCGTTACTGAAATTCCTGACCCACACATTCGCTGGTCAGGGTTTTATTATTGGGTGGTGCAAAGACCGCAAAGTGAGCGTTACCCAAGAAAGCGGCAGAAGAAAAAATTCAATAAAAGTGGGGGTTTGTGGTCTGGATAGGCAATGCTGGCGGGGTAGCGGTGCGGTTGTTTATGCCTTTGGCATCAACTGTGCTTAGCACCTGGCCCAACAACTCGGTGGCAAAGGCAAATGAACCAGATGCTCCCCAAGATACTTTTTGTAGACACGACTGAACCCAAACGGCCTTCTCAAAAGCTCGTGCTCGCAAATCAGGGATATTGTGTAGAAACAGCCGAAAGCGGCATGGAGGCACTGAAAAAAATCAGCGCATTCCACCCTGAGCTCATCTTCCTCGACATCAGCGCACCAAACACAGACGGCATTGAATGTTGTCGACGCATAAAGTCGAATAACCACACGCGCGACATCAAAGTTGTAATGGTTTCCACAACCGACGATTATAGAGAAATATCCAAAGCCTTTGCCGCCGGTTGTGATGATTTCGTCGTAAAGCCCATCGATAATGCCGAGCTCGTCCTAACGGTACGGGACCTCTTAAAATTCTCCCATCCAATACACAATAGAAGTGAAGCCTAGGCAAATCCCCTAGTGCTCATTCAACCCTACTCTGACGGATGGAGATTCCGATTTCCCCCTTTGAAAAAGGGGGTTAGGGGGATTTCTAAACACTTCGGGAATATTGACGAAATCCCCCCTCCCCCCTTTTTCAAAG